>Ga0163144_10016391_pt1 | contig 15185 bp, 10 predicted proteins | sample OliLak19BULKMAT1_FD_123175 | JGI IMG/M metagenome (GOLD analysis project Ga0163144, IMG submission 123175) | Freshwater microbial mat bacterial communities from Lake Vanda, McMurdo Dry Valleys, Antarctica - Oligotrophic Lake LV.19.BULKMAT1 | ecosystem: Environmental > Aquatic > Freshwater >... | reverse complement strand
TTTTGGGCAAAAAACTCCTGACTCGTCTCTTTTTTATGAGTATTTTCTTTCATAAGGCTACATAAAGTGTACCCTAAAATAAGAAAATATCAAATAGTATTCGTTTAAGGCTATTTTTGCCCAACTCCCATGAGAGTAAAATTGGTCTAACATATCCCCATTACGCTTCCGTAAATGCTAACCACGAGAGACCACTCCCCAACTTGAACCTGTCAGAATAGGGTATACCCTATTCCGACACAGGAGGGAGGCTACTCCCGAAAAAGTGACTTGGTGTTTTATCGCAGTTAAGGGAGATTTTACACTGGCGGGGGATGTGCTAAAATAGCCTTACTGCGATACATTTTTCTTATGGAACGCTTTGCCGAGTCCCGACAGAGTCGTTGGAGGGACAGCAGGAGCGGTGGAGGGTATCGGATCAACCTGCTTGTGTTCTGTATTGAAGGCAAATCCCGTTCGTTTGGTGCGAAACACGGCGCAAAAATGCAAATCTTCCGAACCTGCCCGCAGCTCGAATTTGGGCTCACGGGTCGCTGTCTCCTCCCATTGCACAAACTCCCAGCCCGGTTCTGGGACGGCGTGAATGCGAATCATTTGCCCCAAAATATAATCGCCTTCGCCTGTCACTTTGCCCGCAACCGGGGGGCGTGCCGCCGTTGTGACACGACTGCTGAGGCGGCGTGTCGTCGAACCTGTGGGCGCCTGTACGATTTCCGTCGCAATGGCACGAAAGCGGGCTTTGACGTGCATATCCTGCTCAACCCAAACATCGATGGGATTGTTCGTGCCGCTGACATCCCCTGACCATTCGACGAAAACAAAATCGCGCAGTGCCTCCGCCTGCAATTCCACCGAATGCCCCACCGGATAGAAGCCTGCCCCCTGCACGCTCCCTGCTTCTGCCGGTTCGATGTCTGCTGTCAGCAAAATGCGCGGAACCAGAATACTGTCATGGTGAGGCTTCGCGGGCGGTTCGGCAATGGCTTCGATGGCTTGGGGAGGCGTCGGAATTTCCACCATCGCATCGCTGAACTCCCGCATCCGATGATACCGCTTGCTCGCATCCGCCTCCGTTGCCCGCACAAACCACTCTGTTTCCTTCACTTGCGGCGCGAAATGGGCAAGGCAGCGTGCCAGCGCATAGATATCTGCCTCACGGCTTATGGGTTCCGACGGCATCGCGGCGGTCTCCGGTGCAGCAAACGGCGCGGTCAATTTGAGGGCTGTTGGTTCCCCCATCGCCCGCAAAATCCCCCACTCGAACCCTCCCACCCAAATATCGTCGCCTTTCCTCCAAAAACACTCCGGGCATAAGCCGCCATGCACCATGCCTTTGTTATGGAGGGCAAACAGACTTTCGGCGACACGACGCCATCGCGCAAGGATCACATCCGGGTCGGTGAATGCTGCCTCATCGGTCTGTCCCAGAAACGCAAACGATTGCGACTCCTCATAGTTCAAGACCAGCGTTCCGTTGGCGCGGCGTTCCCAAGTGGAAGGCAGCAGCAAGCCGTTGCGTTTGAGTCCTTGCAGTCGGGTAAATCCTGTATGGAGGGCGTCGGCAAATGGACGCGGCAACTCCGCCTGAGTGATCAAGCGGGTCGTCGCCCCGTGGATTTCTCTTTCGAAGATGCGCTGTAGTTCTGTAGACTGCACCCGAATTTCCTCTCACACAACGGGGTCGGCACTATGCGACAGCAAACGCCGCATTTTTGATGATTCCCTCGGTCTCCACCGTCACAGAGAGTGTCTGCTCGGCGTCCATCTGGAAGGTCACCAGAATATCGAGGGTTCCGGCAGGGCGCGATGGCAAATCGGGGATTACGATGGTTCCCACGCACGTATTGCCCGACACATTAGCCGACGATCCCTGATAAACGCTGATTTCGAGCGTGGTATCGTTGTCACGCACATTGGTAAAGCGCATCGGCTGCGTGCAGGGAACCTTGCGGTTCTCTTTGATGATGGAATGGAATCGCCCGCCCGCCAAGCCAACGCCGAGACTGTGCGGATTGACCGCCTTGATCTCGATTTCGCGTCCAAACGCCTCACGGTCATCGAGATAGGCGGCATACATTGCTGCCCCTTGTGCCACACACAGGGCGGGATTGAGATTGCCCCAGTTCTTTTGCGCTCCAATCGTGTCGTCGAGCATCGCCCGCATACACGGAATTTGACTGGAACCGCCCACGCGAATCACGCGATTGACACTCCCTGCCGTCACACGCGCTTTAGGCCACAAATCGTCCATGATCTGCTTGACTTTGTTGACGTAATCGGCAATGCACTCCTCAAACTCGGCGCGGGTTACGTCCACGTCCAAACTGACACCGGGCAGCACATCGGCAGCGGCGGCACTCGTCGAAGTCGCAGAACTCAATGTGATTTTCGCATCAATCGCTGCCTCCGTCAATTTGCGGGTCGCTTTGCGGACGACATCCTGCGAATGTCCTTCTAAATTGATATTGCCTTTCTGACACAGCAGGGCGACAAGGCGATCATCGAAATCCATTCCACCCAATCGATCATCGCCGCCTGACGCCAGCACATCGAAGGTGATTTTGTCGCGGGTCTGAGTCAGATCGAAAAGGGTTAGGTCGAAGGTTCCGCCGCCCAAGTCAAAAACCAAAATGCGCTCTTTGCCTTCGCGCTCCGGCTGCTCCTGCACCAACTCCCAAACATAATGCAAGGCGGCGGCGATAGGTTCCTGCAAGATACCGATGCAGTTCAACCCTGCCGATTCTGCCGCCAGTCGCGTATTGGCACATTGGTTCGCCTTGAAATAGTAGGGGACGGTGACGACTGCCCCGCGATGAGAAAACTGCCCTGTGGGAAATTGATCGCGGACGCCGCCATAGATATACTGCAAGATTTTGGAGGACAATTCAATCGGCGTGAAGGCTCTGCCCCCGACTTGGAGCGAATTGCCTCCGTTGTCCATCTCACGCTTGACTCCGACAACCATATTTTCTGGCGAGATCAGTCCCCGATTGTACGCCAATTGTCCGACCAAAACCTCTCCATTGGTTGGATTGAGATACACAACCGATTGGATGGTGTCTTTTCCCAAAATCTGATAATGCCTCGCCCCGCGCCCATCCCACCGAGCAATTGCGCTGAAGGTCGTCCCCAAATCTATCCCAACAACGGGGTTTTTATCATTGTCCGGCATGGCTTCGGCTCACTCCTTTTCCTCTTTCCACAACTCACGTTTCCCCTTTTATACAAAATTATACAAAAGATTTCTTGTGTTCTCCTGCTCGGGTACAGGAACGTACCCGGCTGAAAAACAGGCGTCCTGCGGACGCAAATCCTCTCGTGAGAGTGATCCGTTGCAGGGGAGAGTTCCGTCCGTAGGACGACTGTACTTGAGTCGGGTACGTTCCTGTACCCGAGCAGGAGAACACAAGAAATCTTTTGTAGAGCAGGTTCTAATTTTTGACCACCACAATCTGCGCGTTCCGCATAATGGCTTTGGCTTGCGAGACCGGCAAATTTTCGCGCAAACGGTATCCGGCGCGGCTGACACGCTTGACCGCTTCATCGCCGAAAGTCTCATCCGGTTCCATATCCACAGGTTCCATGCAGAGAAAGTTTGCAGGGTCGCCGGGTGCGATGGAAATCTTCTCGACACCGCCCGCGTCGATCAATTCCTCGATATGACTTAACAGAGATTTGTACGCTCCCGTGAAATCGGGCAGCAGTTCTGCCTCATCACCGGCTTTGGCTTTGAGTTCTTCGGTATAGCCGCATCCCTCTTCCAACCCGTCCGCAATCGGCAGGAGGGAGCGTTCGATAAAATTCGTGACCGCTTTACGGCGGCGGCCGGCGGCGTCCTCAACGGACTTGATCACGGCGTACCGATCATTGCCTTTCTCTTCCAAGAAACCGAGCAGGCGTCTTTTGGCGGAATCGATATCGCTTTGACCTTTGAGAGCGTCTCCGAGTGCCATTTTGGAAACCTCTTCCAATGCGCCGAATTCCGACGAGGTGACTTTGAGCGGCTCCCGTTTGTCCTCCAATCGAAGAGTCATCTTGCGAAGTGTCTCTAATGATTTGAGGCGTGCTTCGGCGAGTTTATAACAGTTCTCAGATAAATTTTCTGAAATCGTCATCTCAGAGAGTAATTGCTCAGCAGCTTGCATCATAAGAGGAAGTTTTGCGTCTACAGCGGCGCACGTTTCACGCCAAAATTCCCATTCACTGTATGATTTTTGGTAATCACGCTGATCGGCAGTGAACTGCTCTTGGTATTGGACGTACAGTCTGTCAACGAGAGCCGCCATCCATTCCAATTCTTGCGTCTCTGTTGCTATTGCTTCCGATTCTTTCGCGCTATCGGCAGACGGTTCCGGTATCAACTCGACAGGCAGCATTCGCTCCGGCGTATCAGACACCTGCCTTTTGGGTTCTTCAAGAATTTCGGGCTTGTCTGCGGTGTTTTGCTTCTCCAACATCTCCAGTCGCGATTGAAACTTTGCCGATTCCTCAGATTTTTGTTCCTTAAGTTCTTGAATCTGCTGACTTAACTCTTGAACAGTTGCCTTGAGTTCTTCGACTTCAACAGCTGCTTTGGGTTCCTCGCCTTGCTGTTCCAAGACAAAAGGCTGTATTGTATTGGTATCCTCAGTCGCTTCCGATAGAATCTCAGGCAGAGAAGGAGAAGGTTGCCCTTCGTCCGCGAACGACTCCAAGGTGAGACCCGCTGCCACATTATCCTGATCAAACGTGGGTTCCGGCTCTTTTTTCAGGTTAACCGTCTCGTGCCAGACATCGTCCACGATTTGCCGTATTTCTGCTCGACTTCCCTCTAACTTTTGTCCCATCTGCGTGATCTCTTCCTCAAGTCGCTGCTGTTTATCTTCTATGATATTCAATCGATCTTCCCAAAGTGCAGGTTTCTCTGCTGAGAAAAATGTGCCGATTTGAGTATTTAATGCGGTGACATCTTTCTGAATTTGCTGGATATTGTCATGGAGAATTTTAATCCACTTCCAAGTTTGAGAGAGATCATCCGTGAGTTTTCTTAATCCATTCTCGCTGAATTCCGGGTACTGTTTTGCCTGCACTTCTGCCATAGCACTGCCTCCTTCGCATAGAAATACGTCGCGAAGTTAGCGACTGATTTGCAATTCTTTCGTGCCGGTTGAGGTCGTGACCGTAATTTTGAGCAGATTCTGCTGATTGATCTCGAAGTCCACTTTTGCCCGCTCCTGCCCTCGCGGTTTGGCAGGGATATTGACCATCAGTTCCCCAATAAAGGCGCAGCCCTCATCGGCAACATAAGTCACATCGCCCGGAGATTGATAGACATTGATTTGAAGTTCGGTTTGTCCGTCGAACTGGGTTCCATACTCTCGCGAAGCGACAAGATTTTCTTCTTTGGGAATATCCATGTTCTTCTGAATCAGGCAGCTGAACTTGCCCTGCGCCACCTCGATCCCCAGATTGTGCGTCGTAATCTCATTCACCGTCACATTGGGAATGACATCCTCGACATCGAACGTCGTGGGAACCGTGTACCGCGCTCCCATGATCGCCGCGCCGCGTGCCACCGCCGTATCGGGATCCATATCAGCGTAAGGTTCTTTGCCGTTGAACATCTCCTTGAGCATTTGGCGCACCAACGGAACTTTGGTTGAACCGCCCACCAGCACAATGCGCGAAATGTCCTCGATAGTCACTTTTGCCGCTTGCAGTGCCGCATCCACCGCCGTTTTGGACTGCTCGACCAGCGGGCGAATAGACTCCTCGAACTGCTGCCGGGTCACTGTCATATCCAAATCGTGAGTCATGCCGTTTTCGTCTTTGACGAGATTGGGAATGGTGACGTGCGCTTCGCTGGCTTCGGTCAATTCGATTTTGGCGGTTTCGCACGCATCTTTGAGTTTTTGCTGTGCCGCCCGCAGCGCACTCGCTTTGATTCCCTGATCTTTTGCCAAGTCCATCACATCGACACGGGAACTTTGCTTGAACTCTTCTGAAGCCAATTCCATCAGTTTGCTGTCGAAATCGTCGCCGCCCAATAGTGGAATGCCCTCTTTCGCCAGTACCTTGAAGTTGCCGCCCGTTCCCTGCTCGGTTGCCACGTCCAAGATTGAGACATCGAAGGTTCCGCCGCCTAAATCGTAGACCAAAATCGTCTGATCGGTGTTGCGATCCACTGCATACGCCAATGCCGCCGCCGTCGGCTCTTCCAACAGATACAGCACATTCAGCCCGATCATATTGGCGGCGTGGAGTGTCGCCTGTCGCTTGGCGTCGTCGAAGTTGGCAGGAATAGTGATCACCACCCGCTTCGGCGTTCCTTTGAGATCGCAGACTTCATTCTGCATAGAGCCATTGATCAGTTTTTCTAAAATTTTCGCGCTGATGTCGGTTGGCGTATATTGAGTTTCGCCCTGCCCGACAAAGGATTTTTCCCAGTCGGTTCCCAAGAGTCGCTTGACGGACACAACCGTATTTTCGGGGTCGATGAGAACACGCGCCCGCGCCTGTCGTCCGACCACGACGCTACCATCTTCCCGAAAGCCGACAACAGACGGGCAGGTTTTGTCGCCCTCAATCGGAATCACTTTGGACTCACGATCTGCAAAGACGGCGATTGCCGAATTGGAGGTACCTAAATCGATCCCTACGACATAGGGGCTTTCTACTGTTCGAATTCCGCCGGACTCTTCCATTACTCTGCTCTCCTTTATCTCTATGATTAGGTGATTGGGTCCTTGGGCAATTCCAATACGAGACTATTCGTTTCCTGTTGAAATGCATAACGACCCAACGACCTAATTACCCATTATTACCCATTTCTCAATGCCATATTGGTAATTTCTGTCGCGATTGCGTCCAGAAGGGAAGAAAAATCAATACGCCCGCGTGACGCATGAATATCCCAAAAGCGTCCCCCCGTCGCTTTGGCGAGCCGTTCGTGACAACTGTTGTTGACTCCGAGCGCGTGCAGCGTGACTTCGGAAGCGATCAGCATTCGCTCGATCTCGGCAATGGCTTTGACATCGTTGCCAACCTCATCACTAATCAAAATCACGATGCGCCCACGCGGTTTGTCCTGCTCAAATACATTTAGAACCGTCTGAATGACGGGAAGGGTATCTTGTTTGCCGATATAACATCCCGACGTGCCGAGCCGCCCGATTCGCAGAATTTTGATGGCTTTCTTCAATTGTTCCGGCTCGCACAGTGGAAACACTTCCGTTTCATATCCGCTGAACACCCTTTTAATCGCAAAATCTACCAATCCCAAGCGGCAGTCAATTCCGCTTTGTGTCAGGACTTTTGCAAATTCCAAACACGAAGCTTTGACTCCCTGTAATTCTTTGCTCATACTTCCTGACGTATCCACCAAAAACACAATATCGGCTTCGATTTGCGAGGCGGCGGGCGCATTCTCCTGCTCTCGCGACACAAGGCGGACATCGAGAACGCTCTCTTGACGACTGCCGCTGCACGTCGCCGTAACAGTGAGCAGATCGGAGGCATCGAGCGCGAACCGCACATGAATTTCGGGCGTTCCTGCCGGAGCGGGCGGGATATTGCTCAACTCGAAGCTGCCAACCATCGCGTTCTCTTTGCACTGTATCCCTGCGCCTTGAAAAATTGCGACTGTAACCGCCCGCTGATTGGTCTGTTGCGTTGTGAAGCCGTCATATTCGACGACTTTGGGAACAGGCGTATTTTTCGGGATCAAAACATGGAAATGATCTGTCTCCTGCGAACGTCCTGAGCCGCGTGTCACCCGAACGCCGAGCGCGTGCGCCGTCACATTGGTGATCTCGATAGGAGTGAGATCGGGCGCGGGCGTCATCTCGGAACGCCGCCCTGTCGGTGCGGGAAGCCGCAGCGAATTAGCGAAAATGGCTGCTCCATGCGCGACAACTTCCTCGACCCGATCCGCCGCATAAGGCTCTTTGATCGCGGCAGTTAATCGCTGCCGTATAATAGGGCTGCGCGTCGAACCGCCAACCAAAATCACGCGATCAATGTCTTCGGCGGACATTTTGGCGTCCTGCATCACCTGCCGGACTTTATCGAGCGTTTGGTCTACCAACGGCGCGATCAATCGCTCGAACTCGCGGCGCGTCAGGGTCACTTCCAACGCTCTGCCCAAAATTTCGGGAACGATGACCTCGGCAGTCTCGGACTCCGAAAGGTCGAATTTCGCCTGTTCCGCCGCCTCTTTGAGTTTGCGCTGTGCCAGCATCGCTTGCGGGTCGGCGGCTTTTCGCTCTGTGCCGCGCAGTCTGGCAATCCATTCGCGTCCCTTGCGCCCCTCACGCCCGGCGTCACACTCCAAAACCCGCAAAAAATGTTCGACAATGAGAGCATCGAAATCATCGCCGCCGAGACGCGAGGCGCCATCCACGCCGATAACCTCGAACCGATTGCTCCGCACCAGCAAAATCGAAACATCGAAGGTTCCGCCGCCCAAGTCATAAACGAGCAGAGTTTGGTCGCGTCCTTTGTCGAAACCATAAGCCACTGCCGCGGCAGTCGGTTCGGGCAGCAGTTGCAGCACATTGAGTCCTGCGGCGAGACCGGCATCGAGGGTGGCTTGTTTCTGTGCGTTGGTGAAATACGCCGGAACCGTGATCACCGCATCGTTGACTTTGCCCTTCAATTCTTCTTCGGCGGCTTGCTTGAGACGTTTCAGTATTTCGGCACTCACCATCACCGGCGTAAACTGTCGCCCGCTGATCGTCCAGCGTGTTTTGGTATCGCCCATCGCTCGCTTCGCCGAAAGGATCGACTGATCCGGTTCGATGCGGGCGCGATTTTTGGCGGTAAGTCCGACGCTCAGCGTCCCGTCCGGCTTCACAGAAACAGCAGACGGCATCGTCGCACGCCCATCAACCATAATGGTCTGCGGTCTGCCGCCTTGCAGCACACTCACCACGGAGTTGGTTGTCCCCAAATCGATCCCAATCGTTCTGTTCAAGCTGCTTTTCCTCTCCATGAAATCTCATTGAGGATTGATTACTTTACTGATGTTACGCGCACTCCTCCCGACAACGGCGTATTTCGATCTGCGGAATGAGATGAGACTGCGTAACGTGAGTTACTTCATTACTTTGAGCGTTTTTTGTATCAACGATATGGGACTGTCACTGATAACACTGAATAATTTCATAATCAAACTTTGCAGGAGAAATTGTTCGGTGCTTTTCACCTTGATGGGATTATGCAGTGAATTGTAAAAAAGAAAGCCCTCACCACAAGGGATACAGACTGCTACATCGCGTCCTGTCTTTTTTTCGCGCAGCAGTGTCTGTACATTCGCGGTGGCGGACGCAAATTTCCGACACGTTTCCGCGAGATGAGACGTTTTGAGAGTTGCCCCAGTGATAAAGGCGAGATCAGAGTCAGTGACCTCCAACTCGACCGTGCCTTTCTGGCAAGAAACTGCCTCGAATGTGATCACGTCGGAGAACACCGCAGCAAGAGTGTCCGCAGCGCAACAGGAAAAATAAAGACAGCCGCCTTGTTCGACATACTCGCGGACAGCCGTAGGATCGGGATTTACAAAAGTTTGGCAATTCCAAAAAAGTACGTCACAGCCCAGAGATGCCCGCCCCGTTTGATACGGCTTGAAAGCCAATTTCATCGTTTTGAGAATGGTTTCGATATTGCTCTCTCCGCGTGGTGTGCAAAGCAACTGTAATTGACGCAGATAGGTTCTCCCTCCCCACCCTAGCTTTTTGATCCAGTCATCAGAGAGCGCAGTGACCGTCATCGGCAAAACTTCATCGTTGCCCGTCAATCGCGCTTCTACAGTCACAATTCCACTGTGGTCATATCCATAGGTGACTTCGACCGAATTGAGACCATTGAAAACATGGGGAACATTCATAATTTCATATTGTCCTACAGCAAAACATTCGTTCAGATTAAGACTACCTCCCTAGAGCACAGTGACATCGAAAGAATTTTCTGCGGCTTTTTCCGGCGTCGTAAAAACACCATATCCACGGGCATTTTGACAAGGAATCTGTGTATTCTTCGCTATAATGATACTATTATGCAGTTCCTGTCTGTCATCAAAGGAAGCCATTCCTAAAGCGAACGGCGTCACATCTTGAAGTTCGATGGGGCGGCGATCCGCGTTCATTTCCGCAGGGCGTTGATCGAGCTGCGGGAGAGAGCGAGACGCCGCCACTATCGCCGCGCCCTGCGCCACTGCCTCATCCACGCGATCAGCAGCATAAGGCTCCTTGATCTCTTGGGTCAATCGCTCCCGTACCAATCGGTTCCGCGTCGAACCCCCGACCAGCAGAACGCGATCCACCTCTTCGGGACGCAGTTTCGCCTCTTTGAGAACCTGCCGCACTTTAGCAATGGTACGGTCAATCAGCGGCGCAATCAGAGCGTCGAACTCTGCCCGCGTAAATGTCAGTTCCAGCGATGTGCCGAGAATGTCCACCAGCGAAACCTGTGTCTCGCGGCTCTCCGACAGGTCAATTTTGGCTTTCTCTGCCGCTTCTCGCAACGCAGCGCGGGCAGGAAGCATCTCGGCAGGAAGGCTGTCCGGCACATTCGCCGCCCCCAAAACGCCCTTGAGCGGACCGAGATCGCGATCAAGTTTCTGCTCCAATAGATCAGTGAAATGCTCGGCGACAATCACGTCCAAGTCATCGCCCCCAAGATTGAAATCGCCGTCAACCCCAATGACCTCGAACCGATTGCTTCTGACTTGCAAAATCGAAACGTCGAAGGTTCCGCCGCCCAAGTCATAAACGAGCAGAGTTTGGTCGCGTCCCTTGTCGAACCCATACGCCACTGCCGCCGCTGTGGGTTCGGGCAGCAGTTGCAGCACATTGAGTCCTGCGGCGAGACCGGCATCAAGGGTGGCTTGTTTCTGCGCGTTGGTGAAATATGCCGGAACCGTGATCACCGCGTCGGTGACCTTTTCGCCCAAAAATCGTTCTGCCTCCTGCTTGAGTCGGGAGATAATTGCCGCGCTCACATCCACCGGCGAAAATTCCCGATTGCCGAGCGTCCATCGTGTCACGCCGTCGCCAATAAAGCGTTTGGCGGAAATCACCGAATGCACGGGGTCGACAAGATAGCGTTGGCGGGCAACATATCCTACCAGCATCGTTCCATCGGGACGCACCGAGAGAGCGGAGGGCATAGTAGAGCGTCCTTCGACGGGAATCGTTTCGACTTGTCCCCGCCGATACACGCTCACCACCGAGTTTGTGGTTCCTAAATCAATGCCAATCGCATTCGGCACAGGTTTCCCTCTTTTCGAAGTCTACAATGCTTTCGACAACTGAATGCGGAGCGTCGGCAGCCCACCTGCCGCCACCAGCGCATCGGCTTGCGCCAAATCCAACGCTCCCCCGTTTTCCGAGCCATAATCGAGCAGGCTGCGCGGCACACGGGAAACGGGCGGAAACTGAATCGCCGTAAAATGCAGAATGCCGTCGCTGTCCAATTCGAACACCGCTCCGATGGCGATCCACTCGCGTCCAGGTGGAATAACAGGAAGTTCCAGATCGCCGAGCGGAGTGTTCTCTTCGGGGCGAGGACTTTCTCCGCGCAAAACGCTCATAATGACTTTGTCCTGTCCGGGGGCGGCAAATCCTAAAAATCCGCGACGCACCGGATAAGTTGTTTGGCGCGGAATGATCGGCAGGAAATTCAACTTATTGCTTTCTGCGTCCTGCACGTCAATTCCGAGCGAGTGCGCCGTTTTGTCGGTTACCTCCGGCACATTCGAAAGGGCTTCGGGTGTGAACAGACTGGCGGCGACAATGGCGGCTCCGTGTGCGACGGCTTCATCTACGCGCTCGGAGACATACGGCTCTTTGATCGCAGCAGTCAATCGCTCACGTACCAGAACATTCTTTGTCGAGCCGCCAACCATAATCAGGCGGTCAATATCGTCGGGGCGCAAGCGAGCATCCTGAAGCGTGCTGTGGACACAAACGATACTGCGATCAATGAGGGGCGAAATCAGGAAATTGTATTCGTCGCGGGACAATTCGGCGGAAAATGTATGCCCCATAAGATCAGGCAAGTTGATCGTCGCCGAGCGAGCTTGTGCGAGCTCGATTTTGGCAGTTTCGGCTGCCTCTTTCAGTCGCTGGCGGGCTTGCAGGATATTGCGGTCGCGGCTATCGGAATTCATCAGGTCGCGGATACCGGTTTCTTGGGCAAAGCGATTTGCCGCCCACCGCATCACCTCTTGATCCAAGTCGTCGCCGCCCAAATGGGTGTCGCCGCCCACCGCCAGCACATCGAAATTGTTGCCGCGTATCGCCAAAATCGAGACATCGAAGGTGCCGCCGCCGAAGTCGTAAACCATGATCGTCTGGTCGCGTCCCTTATCCAACCCGTAAGCGATAGCGGCTGCCGTGGGTTCAGGAACCAAACGCAGCACGTTCAAGCCTGCTTCCTCACCGGCGCGGCGCGTCGCTTCGCGCTGTGCCTCGTTGAAGTAGGCAGGAATCGTGATCACGGCGTCCCAAATCTCGGTTTTCATCTCGGCGCGTGCCGCTTCCATCAATCGCTGCAAAACATAGGTGGCGACATTGGTGGGAGAGAGCGAGCGTCCGCTCACATTATAATTTTTGCGTGGGTCGCCGATAAATCGCTTGGAGGACGCGATGGTATTCTCAGGGTCAACCATCATGCGGGCTTTCGCCGACTGTCCGACAAGCACGGTTCCGTTATCGCGAAAGCCGACTACCGACGGCATCGTTGATCTGCCATCCACTGAAATCGTCTCGATCTGTCCGCGCCGCACCAGAGAGATGACCGAATTGGTCGTCCCCAAATCGATCCCCACCGCGTATACCATGATTGTATGCCTCGTTTCTGTCCCGCATTCGATTACTACAGATTACATAAGACCGGGTACTTTCAACCTCCGGCACAAGCGTTGCGAGGTTTCGATTATTCCCCAAAATTGGGCGCGACGCGCTTCAACGCCACGCGATGCCGTGCCGCGAACGGAAAGATATGACGCAGGGAAATCGCAAAACCTAAGCCATGTCCCTCACGCCGGATAAAACTGACAACGCCGATCACTTCGCCGTTTTCATTGATCAACGGACCGCCGCTGTTGCCGGGATTGAGCGAACAGTCGGTTTGAATCACCGTCATGCCGCTCAATGTCCGATCCGAACTGCTGACGATTCCCCGCGATACCGTAAAATCCAAGCCGAGCGGATGCCCCAATGCCAGAACCGTCTGCCCCTCACGCACCTGAGATGCATCACCGAAGGCAATAGGCTCGACTTCGGTGGCAGTCTCCATTTGCATCAGTGCCAAGTCGTAGTTCTCATCACGGGCGAGCAGTTTGGCTTGCACATAATCGCCATACGCAGACGCCGCCCACATCTGTTCGCCCTCGACAACATGGCTGCACGTCAAAAAATGTCCCTGCTCCGTGATAAAAAATCCCGTTCCGTTTCCCCCGCCATCGGTGAGGGACAGCACAGCACATTTTGTTTGGGCAATGACCTGTTCCATAGAGGGCATAACGGTTCCTTTAGGCGGCACGCAGCGGCTGCCGGATACGCTCGCTTCCCGGCACTTCGAGTTCGAACCCGTTGGCGTGTGCGGGCAGAGTGAAAGTGACGCGGGCGGGCAGTCCATCGGACAGACGCGCCGCAACTGCGCCGGTATCGTCGTACAAAGTGGCGGACGGCGCAATGATCATCGTCTCATCCACCATTTCGGCAAAGATTTCTGTGACTTCGCGCATATCTTGGGCGATTTTATGATCCCAAATATCCACATCGGTTCCGGTATCCAAATCGTCCAATTCAATCAACTGCTTTTCGTCAATAGCGTTGCCGAGACCAATGAGAATGCACTTAACGGTTCCACGCTCACCGCGCTCGATGCGCTGTGCCAATCCAGTGCAATAGACTTTCACGGCGTCTAAGTCATCCAGTTTGCCGTCTGTCAAAAAGACGAAAAAGGAGTTTCCGGCGTCTTGAAACTGTGTTTCGAACTGGCTTAAAATCGGCAACAGGTGTGTGGCGGAACCAAACTTGATGGTTTGCGGTCCGCCGACTTTCAGCGTGCCGCATTGCGCGGTCTCGATTTTGCCGACGATCTCGAACTCCTGCCCTGTTCCGCACGCCCAATACGCGAGCAGCGTACTGCCCTGTTTGTCCATCGAACCGGAAAGAAACTCCAAAAACTTGCGGGCTTCCGGCTCGACCTGATTCTGCGACGCGACGATAAAGCCGCGTGCAACCGCGTCGGCGTGCGCCTCTTTGGTCATCATCGTCACCATGCAGCCATCGCGATTGACCTGCTTGAAGCCGCCGCTTCGGTAGTATTCGGCGCGGACGTCGGCGGGGATATTGTCCTGAAATCCCCAGCCGTACATAGTTTGCATTGAAGAACTGGCATCGAGCGCAACGGCAGTATGCCAATGTTCCTCGCCCAATCCGCTCAAGCGAATGGTAAATTTGACCTCCTGCTCGCCGGACGGAAGGCGGCGGCAGGAGACTTTGCCGAAAATCGGGTTCAGTTCGTTGCTGGGAACCATCCTATTGTCGCTCATGAGATGCATACTCCTTGTCGGGGCGACCTCCCCCTAACCCCTCCTTCGCAAGGAGGGGGAAATTTGACTCCCTCCCTATGCGAATCCCTAATAAGGCGGGAACGTATTGGCTCCCTCCTCTTCCATAAGGGAGGGTTGGGGAGGGGTTCTTATTGAAGCAACTGGACGATTCGTTCTCCCGCCAACTCTACCACAATCGAAGTGGCAGACGCCGGAACCTCGAACTCCATTCGCTGCGGAATGCCGTCGGCGAATCCTTTAATCTCCTTGCCACCTTCGTCGAGGATTCGCGCCGCGCCCGGAATAGTCAGTCCAAAGTCCACTTCGTCCCACACTTCGGCGAGTTCGTTCATCTCATTCGCCATTTTACAATCCCACAAGTCGATTCCGTGTTCGTCGCCTTCAGGCGTGCCGTCGAACATATTGTCGAGTTCATCCATTTGTTCGGCGTTCGCTTCGCCAATACCGACCACGATAAACTTGCAGTTTTTGCGTGTCCCGGCGACGATTTCCTTCCCCGCCCGCAAAGCCAACGCCTTGATCGCGTCTAAATCTTCAATCATGCCATCCGTGATAAATAGCAGAACCGTCCATTTTGCCTCGCGAAACTCACTCAGATAGTAATCGAGCGCGGGAACAAGTT
>Ga0163144_10016390_pt1 | contig 15185 bp, 17 predicted proteins | sample OliLak19BULKMAT1_FD_123175 | JGI IMG/M metagenome (GOLD analysis project Ga0163144, IMG submission 123175) | Freshwater microbial mat bacterial communities from Lake Vanda, McMurdo Dry Valleys, Antarctica - Oligotrophic Lake LV.19.BULKMAT1 | ecosystem: Environmental > Aquatic > Freshwater >... | reverse complement strand
TGGGCGCGATCATCTCGCGCTTGAACAGCACCGGGATCAGGAAGTAGGTCAGCGCCATGAACGACAGCGTGGTGCCGATCACCACCGTGGCGTGGAAGTGGCCCGGCACGTAGATCGTGTTGTGGATGATCATGTTGAGCTGCTCGGTACCCATCATCACGCCCGAGATGCCGCCCAGGAAGCCGAAGCCGATGATCGAGATGAACACGCCCGAGAACACCGGGTTGCCCCAGGGTGCCTTGCGCAGCCATTCGAACAGGCCCTTGTTGTAGCCCTTGGCGCGTTGCGCCACTTCCATCGCGCCGGGAATCGTCAGGCCGTGGATCATCGAGGCCAGCACCGCAAAATACATGAAGTAGCTGGTGTTGACGACCTTCCATGCCGTCGACACGCCGGGGTCGGCCAGCAGGTGGTGGGCGCTGGCCAGTTGCAGGAACAGGATGTAGAGCAGGAAGGCGCCGCGGCTGACGCGTTCGCTCATCGGTTTGGCACCGAACGCGATGGCCGCCACCGCATACCAGATCGAGATGTGGGCCGCGACGTTGATCTGTTGCGACGAGTGGCCGAAGGCCCACCAGATGGTGCGGTAGATCAGGGGGTCGACCGATTTCACGATGCCCAGCGACATCAGGTAGGTCGGGATCAGGATGATGGCGCCCGACACGATCGTGAACACCGCGATGATGCAGGCCGTGATCGCGCCGAAGGTCACCAGCGGCACCGAGCCCTGGTAGGTCTTGTCGCGCTTGGCCACGACCAGCGTGCCCAGGAACACGAAACAGCCGATCAGCGCGCCGACCGCGAACAGGATCAGACCGAGGTAGAACGAGGGCGCGGCCATCATCGGCACATAGGACGTCATCATCACGCTGGAGCCACCGTCGTAGACGGCCCAGTTGTTCATGACGGCGCCCACCATCATCAATGCGAACGCGGCCCAGGCCCATCTCGGTGTCGCTAGTCGGCATCGCAACAGTGTCGAGGAGCAGAAATACAACACTGCGATCTCGAAGAAGATGATCCAGAAGATCAGCATGTCGATGCCATGCGCTGTCAGCACCTGGTAGAAGGTATCGGCCTCGAGCCAGTGGACGGCCGGCCAGCGGGTGAGCACCACGCCGATGGCCAGGATGCCGCCGATCAGCAGGAACACCACCGCCGCCACCGCATTGGCGAGCATCAGCTTCTCGGCCTGAGATTCGAATTGCAGCCCCGATCGCGGGCAGGTGCGATAAGTTGTTGTTGTCATGGCCGACTCCGTCCTATTTCACGTAGATCCGGCCGACCATCGAATGGTGGTTGATGCCGCAGTATTCGTTGCACACGACCGAATAGGTTCCGGCCTTGTTCGGTGTCACCGTCACCACGTGCTCGTAACCCGGCACGATCTGGATGTTGATGTTCGCCGGCTGCAGCGAGAAGCCGTGGTTGTAGTCCATAGAGGTCAGGTGCAGCCGGTAGGTCTTGTCCTTCTCCAGTTCGAGGATCGGCCAGAAACTCCACAACCGGGCAATCATGTAGATGTCGCTGCCCGGCGGTGGTGCGACGACCGGTATTTTTTCGGCTGTCTCGGTGCGCACCGTGTATTTGTCGACGAAGGCCTGCGCCTTGGCGGTGAACTTTTCCGGCGTGGTCTTGTAGGTCTCGGTGGAGAGGTTCTGCTTGCCGTAGATATGCCAGCCCACCATCATGGCGAACATGGTCAGGCACCAGATCAGCGCCAGCAGGATCCAGGTCCCTTCGACCCGGTCCAGGGGGTGTTTCCACCACAGTCTTTCCGCAGGAGGCAGGATGGCGCTCATGATGTGTGCCCTTCTTGTTGTCGGTCGGAACTCACTTGGCCAATGGCACGGTCAGGATGTCGATCACGCCCCAAAGTGAATAGACAATCATCGGAATCATGACCCCCAGAAACAGCAGCAGGAACGGGTTGTCGAGCAGCTGCTGCATGAAGGGGATCTTCTCGTTCTCGTCGGAATCGGTGTCGTGCATGTCGTCTCCTTGAAAGGGCTCTGGAAAGGCATCGCATCGGCACTGGCGGATGTGCGCGACCGTGTATGGCAATGATTCTGCGGCCCGCGCCTGGCAATTGACTTGAACCACATTAAGAAAGCGAAATGTCGCATGCGTGGTGGGGACAAGGCTGGCCCGGGCGCCGCTACCATGGTCCGGTTTGCAGCTTCAGGAACACCAGCCGTATGAATCACGCTCAGCATCGCCAGGACGGATTGCGTCAGCTGGCCTTCTGGTGCGCTGCGCTGGTGCTGGCGATCACCAGCTTGAGCGCCTTCATCCGCCTGTCCCAGGCCGGCCTGGGCTGCGAGCCGTGGCCCCTGTGTTTTGGGAGTACGCTGCGCGCCGCGCAGCAGGGGGCAGTCGCACCGGTCAGCGACAGCCTGGCGGTGCAGGTAGCGCGGCTGGCGCATCGCCTGATTGCGACCGTGGCGCTGGCCGGCGTGGGGACGATGGTGGCCGTGTGTCTCGTGAGCCGACCCCGGATGTGGCGCAAAGGCCTGCTGGCGCTGGTGCTGCTGGCCCTGGCGTTGGGGCTGGCGGTGCTCGGTGCCTGGACCAGCGGCTCCCGGTTGCCCGCCGTGGCGATGGGCAACTTGCTGGGCGGCATGCTGATGTTTGCGCTGTGCTGGCGTCTTGCGGCGCCGCCGCGACCGTCGGGACATACAGCCGGGGTGACGGTCTCCGTGCTGGCGGGCATGGTATCGGTCGTGCTGCTGGGCCAGATCGGATTGGGAGCGTTGACGAGCGCGTCCTATGCCGGGCCGAGCTGCTCGGGTGTGCTCGACTGCCTGCACTCCGCTGATGTGGCGCACTGGCGATGGACAATGCTCGATCCCTGGCGCGAGCCGGTGTGGGACGCCGCACGCGTGCCGGTCAACGGGGATGCCGCGCTGACGCAACTCGTGCACCGCGGTGGCGCGATCGTGCTGGCGCTGTTGTTGGCTCCGCTGGCGGCCCTGATGCTGCGCGATGGGCGCCGGCTCGCGGCCTGGTCGCTGCTGCTGCTGCTGGTGCTGCAATTGGCCGTCGGCGTGCTGATGGTGCACGCCGACCTGGCTCTGCCTCTGGTACTTGCGCATAACTTGTTGGCAGCCCTGCTGCTGGCAGCGCTTGTTCGTTCGATTTGATATTCGTCAAGTGCTGATGGTGGCGGGGCGGCACAATTCCAGATCAATCCAGAAGACGGGAGATCTGCATGGAAGAGCGCGTATTCGACGTGCCGAGGTACCTCTCGGTGCTGCCACTGTTCAATGACCTCAGCCAGCCGGAATTGCGTCATGTGGCAGCCGGATCCACGCTACGCCGCCTGGTGCGCGGTGACATGGTGTTTCGGGTTGGTGAGCCATGCAACGAGTTTCATGTGGTGGTCACCGGGCAGGTCAAGCTGTTCGTGCTGTCGCCGTCGGGTCAGGAAAAGGTGGTGGAGCTGATCAGCGATGGACCGAGTTTCGCCGAGGCGATCATGTTCACCGACCGGCCCTACTTCCTCAGTGCCCAGGCCTTGACCGATTCGGTCATGCTGACCGTCTCCAAGCAGGCCGTCATCGACGAGATCGCGCGCGACCATCGCTTTGCCTTGCGCATGCTCGGCGGCATGTCGCGCCGGCTGCACGGCCTGGTGCACGACGTCGAAGCCTATTCCTTGCATTCCGGGTTGCAGCGCGTGATCGGTTACCTGCTGCGCGACCAGCACATCGACGATTGCGAGCCTGGCGCGGTGCGCACCGTCTCCTTGCCAGTCAGCAAGGCGACGATCGCGTCACGGCTTTCGCTGACACCCGAGTACTTTTCGCGCGTGCTGCATGAACTCGAGAGCCGGGGTCTGATCGAGATCGATCGACGCGAGATTCGCATTTGCGACGCGCGCAAGCTCTCGAGCTACCACCTCGAAACGGCCTGAACCGACGCGCGCATGCGTGCGCCGAACGCAGTTGGGTGGCCGCGGACACGCGGGGTCACGGGTGCCGCGCGGGTCGGCTAGCGGGTGCCGTGCCGTTGCTGGCGAGCCATGTCGCCGTAACCGTCTGACGTCGCACAAGGCGACAGGCAACGGAACGCTGCCGGGTCGAGTTCCTGGCGCTGCAACGGGTTCTGAACCGGCGCACACCGCATGGATGACATGCGCGCGGTCGGTGTTGACGTCGTATCGGCACCGGCCCGGTTGCTGCCACTGTTGCCGGAGCAGCCGTGCAACGGCTACTGGCATGGCCATCCCGGCCTGGATCAGGTCGAGGCGAACGCCGCGCTCGCAAAGGAGGTGGCCCTTGATACGCGGTGAACGCTTCAATGGCATCAGCCATCTGGTGGGTGCGTCGCTGGCCCTGTGTTGCTGTTTGTCGCCTGAACCCGTTCCACCCCCATGTCACCATCGCCATCCATGTTGCTTCCCGGCCCCGTTGATGCCATGCTGGCACGGCTACCGGGCTTTTACCGCGGCCTGCGCAAGCGACCTCACCATCAGTGCCAGCGCTCATGACTTTCTGCGCTTGGCCCAGCCGCAGGAAGACCCCGACACCTTGTTCTTTGCCCCCCGCTTGTCGATGCAGGGCGACACCGAACTCGGCCTGGTCGGCAAGAACACGGCTCGAGGGCATCTTTCAGGCCCGGCGCTATAGGCTCAAGCACCCGTCTTCAACGCGGCACGAAAAACGTCGACGGCTCGGTGCTGCTGCGCATTTGACCGTCGTTTGTCCGGGTGATCGTGAACCGGATTTCACTGGCGCGCCCGCGCAGTGCCTCTGCCTGCTCCGGCGGCAGGGTCAGCCGCACGGGCAGCGAGGCGATGCCGATGGCTGGCACCTCGAGTTCGGCCGGCGTCGCCAATTGCAGGCCGGGCAAACCGGACACCTGCACGCTGAACCGCTGGGACTGTTCCGTGGCATTGCGGATCTGCAGCCGGTAGACGTTCTCGATCTGGCCTTTGCCCGTCTGGCGCGCCAGCGCGCCGCGGTCGCGGATGATGTCGACGCCGAAACCGGAGCGTGTCGACAGGCTGACGACAAAGGTCACGCTGGCCGCCAGCAACAGCACACCGTAGACCAGCACGCGCGGGCGCCACGCGCGCGCAAGCATCTGCCGCGGTGACCAGGATTTCTCGATGGCGTTGCCCGACGAATAACGAATCAACCCCTGCGCATAACCCATCTTGGCCATCACGTCGTCGCACACGTCAATACACGCTGCGCAGGCGATGCATTCGTTTTGCAGACCGTTGCGGATGTCGATGCCGGTCGGGCACACCTGCACGCACAAGGTGCAGTCGATGCAGTCGCCCAGACCCAGATCCTTCGGGTCGGCCTTGCGCGGGCGCGATCCGCGCGCCTCGCCGCGTTGGGTGTCATAGGCGATGACCAGTGAATCCATGTCGATCAGCGCACTCTGAAAGCGCGCATACGGGCACATGTATTTGCACACCTGCTCGCGTAGATACCCGGCGTTGCCATAGGTGGCAAGGCCATAGAACAACACCCAGAACCATTCCCAGGGGGAAAACGACAACAACGCCGCTTCAGCCATCAGGGTCCGTATTGGCGTGAAGTAGCCGACAAAGCTGAATCCGGTGAACAGGCCCACGGACACCCAGGCGAGTTGCTTGCCACCCTTGCGCAACAGCTTTTCCGCGCTCCAGGGCGCCGCATCCATTCGCATGCGGGCGCTGCGATCACCTTCGGTGTGTTTCTCGATCCACAGAAAAATTTCGGTGTAGACGGTCTGCGGGCAGGCGTAGCCGCACCACAGGCGGCCGGCAACGGCCGTGAAGAAGAACAGTGCCAGCGCGCTGATGACCAGCAGAGCGGCAAGATAGATGAAATCCTGCGGATGGAGCACCAGGTCGAACACGAAGAAGCGACGCTCGGACAAGTCGAACAGTACCGCCTGGCGCTCATTCCACTGCAACCAGGGCAGGCCATAGAAGACAGCTTGTGTCAGGCAGACCATGATCCAGCGCCAATTGGCGAACCAGCCGTGCACCGCGCGCGGGTAGATCCTTGCTTGCTTTTCGTAGGCCGAGAAAAGGCCGTCCGCCCCGTCCTGGGCTTGCGCCAGGATGGGGATCACGCGGGGCTTTGTGCCCGTGTCCATGCGCTGGACGGGTCAGCCCTGGGGTGCGACGATGAAGTCGATGACGATCGCGCCGGGCTCGCGCTGGCGGTAGGTGATTTCAATCGCAGCACCATAGCGCGCCTGCAACTGGTCCAGCAGGGGCAATGGGTCGTGGTCGTTGACAAAACGCATGGTCTCACCCGGACGCAGCGCGTCCAGCGCGCCGAAGATTGCTGCATGGCGGAATCGCTTGGCGACGCCGCGGGCGTCGAAGGGGTAGATCGCACCGGGCGAGAGGTGCAGATGGGGTTGTGCCATGATGGATTGCAGGGGGAGTTGAAGAAGCGGGGGCCTCGCGACACCGGCCCGTATCGGGGCGTGGCATCAGAGCCCAATTTTAAGATGCAAACAGTATGTATCTTAAAAGAATGGCGATGGAATTGCCAGCAATGGCCGTGGCGGCAGAGGGATATCGAGCGCCCACTTGGACGCACTGGCCTGTTGACGTCAGGTGGGCAAGATTGTGCAGGCCCTAGTGCGAGGTGCCTTCGCTGCGGGAGATCTTGTTCCAGACGTTGTATTTGCCGACCGGCTTGCGCATCGGCAAGCGCCGGACTTCCTTGAAGGTGCTCGCGTCGTAGACGATCAGTGCGCCATCCATTTCCCACAGGCTGGCCAGCGCATACCGGCCGTCGCGCGTGAACTCGATGTGGGCCAGCGTCTTGCCGGGTTCGCGCACCTGGGCCACCACCTCCAGCGTCTTCTTGTCGATGATGGTCAGCGTGTCCTTGGCCGTCGGGCTCATCATCGAATCGGTCCACGCGAACGGCGTCTTCTCGTGGCTGCGCATGAAGAAGCCGGGGCCTGGCGTGGGTATGGTCTTGACCAGGCTCCAGTCCTTCATGTCGATGACGGTGATCGAGCCGTCCGTCAGGTTGGGGCTGGCCAGCACCGTGCTGCCGTTCCATGCGAAGGTGATGCCCGAGCCCAGGTGCGGCATGCCCTTGATCGGCAAGCTGGCGATTGAGCGCCGCACATCGAGGTTGACGACCTGGCCGCTGGGCGTGCCGTCGGGCTTGGGTCGCGTAGCGCCGAGCGCATGGATGTAACCCTGGTCGAAGAAGAAGTCATCGAGCGGCTCGGCCAACCGGGTGCGCTTGACCCCGAGGAAGCCGCGTTTGGCAACGCCTTCGCGCATGCGGTAGTCGTGCACCAGCCCGTCGTAAATATCCTCCGCCTTCGGGTCGTAGGAGATCTCCCACAGTTCAGGTATGTCCTTCATCGCGACGATGAAGCTTTTGCGCGGCGTGGCGTCGTACACCGCCGATACACGGGAAGTGGTCTTGCCCTCGGCATCGGCGGCGGGGTAGATACGCTGCAACTTGAGGTTGGCGTCGAACAGCACCACCGTATGCGGCAGGTAATTGGCGGCCATGACCCACTTGCCGTCGCCACTGACAGCCACGTTGCGCATGTTCAGGCCGGCCCGTACCTCGGCCACGACGGTGAGGTTCCACAGGTCGTACTTGGTGATCCAGCCATCGCGCGAGCCGAAGAAGACGAAGCGGCCGTCGGGCGTGAACTTCGGCCCGCCGTGCAAGGCGAAGCGCGAAGGAAAGCGGTGGATGGGTTCGAAGCGGTCGCCATCGACGAGCGAGACATGGTGGTCGCCGCCCTCGACCACGAGGAACAGGTTCATCGGGTCGGCTTTCCAGATCGGCTTGTCCGGAAGGTTCTGGGCACCCGCGGTCTCCTCGCGCGAGGCCAGGATGTCGGCCTCCAGCCACTGCGGCGATGGCACTACCGGCGTCGTGATCCACTGCGCCAGTGCGGCAATCTGCGCCTTGTCGAGTTTGTCGCCAAAGCCCGGCATCTGGGTTGCGGGCCGACCCTGATTCATCACCTGCAGCATTTCCGGTTTGCGTATCCGCGAAAGACTCTCGGGCAGCAGGGCCGGACCCATGCCGCCCAGTCGCTGCGCGCCATGGCAGGCAGCGCAGTGTTCGCGGTACAGCGCAGCGCCGTCGGGTTGTGACTGGGCCTGCAGCAGTGGCGTGGCCAGCAGCCATACGAGCGCCGCGGCGCAGCGTAGCCAGTTCGCAGTGGCGTTCCTCAGCATGGTGTGATCGCGATGCGTCGGTCCTTGGCCGCCACCGGCTCCTGCGCAACGACCACAGTGGCGTCCAGGCCAATCTCGGCATCGTCCAGGTAACAACCCGGATCTGCGGCCCAAGGGTCGCCGGTGACCTGCTGCGCCCGTACCCGGGTGTTGCCGCCGCAGATGTCGAGGTGGGCACAGGCCCCACAGCGGCCCGTGACAGGACGCGGCTGGCGTTTGAGTCCGGCCATCAGCGGATCCGACGTGTCGGGCCAGATCTGCGAGAACGGGCGCTTGCGTACATCACCCAGGTCATGGTGCCACCACATGGTGTCGGGATGCACATGGCCGACGTTGTCGATGTTGGCCACATGCAGGCCCGAAGCGTTGCCACCCCAGGCGCGCAGGCGCGCCCGCAGCGCCTCTTGCCATTGGGGCAGGTGGCGCGCAACCCAGTGCAACAGATAGACCGCGTCGGCGTCGTTGTTGCCGGTGACGAATTCGAGCGCCCGGCCTTGCTGCGCCGCGTCCCAGGCAGTTTCGAACAGGCGATCCATCGCGTCACGGGTGGCCTTGAACCGGGCGTCACGGGCGCGGTGGATGTTGCCGCGTCCGGCGTAATTGAGGTGCGAGAAGTAGAACTTGTCCAGGCCTTCGTCTTCCAGCAACTGCATCAGCGCCGGCAGGTCGCTGGCGTTCATGTCGGTCATCGTGTAGCGCAGCCCGACCTTGACGCCGCGTTCGCGCAGAAGGCGCACCGCGCCCAGCGAGGCGTCGAACGCACCAACCTTGCGCCGGAACCGATCGTGGATCTCGCGCATGCCGTCGATGCTGATGCCGACATAGTCGAACCCCAGTTCGGTGATGCGATCGGCCATGGGCGCATCGATCAATGTGCCATTGGTCGACAGGCCGACATAAAAGCCCATTGCCTTGGCGCGCGCCGCGATGTCGAAGATGTCGTGGCGCAGCAGTGGCTCGCCGCCCGACAGGATCAGCACGGGCACCCGCAAGCCCTTGAGGTCATCCATCACCGTGAAGACCTCGTCGGTCGACAGTTCGCCCGGATAGTCGTGGTCGGCCGACAGCGCGTAGCAGTGCTTGCAGGTCAGGTTGCAGCGCCGGATCAGATTCCAGATCACCACCGGGCCCGGTGGCTGGCCAGTGCGAAATCCGGGATACGCGCCTTCACGCTCGGCCTGCGCAAGCTCGCGCATGTATTGGGAAATTCGAAACATGATTCACTGGCCGTCGGTTGTGCCGGGCAGCCGCAGGCCGGTCTTCTTCAGGATGCGGCTGCTGTACAAAATCTCGTGGCGGCGGCTGGCTTCAGCCAGCAGGCAGTGGATCTGCAAGGCCTGGCGCTCGACCTCGGCCCGGGTGTGGCCGTGCACCATCGCGAACAGGTTGTAGGGCCAATCGGGCAGGGCGCGCGGTCGGCGGTAGCAATGCGAGACGAAGTCGAGCGCACCCACCTTCTCGCCGAGTTCATCCACGCGTGCATCGTCGACGTCCCAGACTGTCATCCCATTGGCGCTGTAGCCCAGCCGGTAGTGATTGGGCACCGCGCCGATACGCCGGATCAGGCCTTCGTGCAGCATGCCCTGCAGACGCTCGCGTACCAGAACCGCGTCCACTCCGAGTTGCTGCGCGAGTGCGTCATACGGACGTGACACCAGTGGCAGCCCGGCTTGCGTGGCATGAATCAGTTGGCGGTCGAAGGCGTTCAGCATGACATCAGACGGGTAGTCGGAGTTCGACGAAAAACTCCTTTTCCTTGGGAAACGCGTAGACCTTCAACCCGGTTTCGCTTTCGATGCGGTCACAGACCGCGCGTGCCGCATCGGCGGAGGTGCAGCCCAACACGAACCACATATTGAAGGTGTGTTCACGCCTGTAGTTGTGCGCGACTTCGTCATGTGCATTGACCAGCGCCGCCACCACGTCAAAGCGCTCTTCAGGCACCTGCATCGCAGCCAGCAGGAACTGGCCGCCAGCGCGCTCGATCTGGAACAGCGGCCCGAAACGCGTCAGCAGGCCGTCGTCTAGCATTCGCTGCAGCCGGGCGATCACCTCATCCTCGGCCAGACCCAGTTGCTCGCCGGCCTCGCGAAAGGGTTGCTCCGACAGCGGGAAGTCGCCGTGCAGGCGGTGGATCAACATCGCGTCGACCGGGTCAATGGAGTTGTGTGTCATGACCATGTCGGAGGGAGTCGCCCGCGCCTTCATTGGTGTACCGCCGCTGGCGCGAAATAGCGCCCGCCAGTCTGCTTGTGGCGTTGCGTACTGAACAGTACCGCTCGGCGCGCATCCGAAAGACCGGCGCCACGAACCGCGGCATCGATCAAGGCATGCACCGCCGTGCGTTCGCGCCCGTGCACCATGCAATACAGTGAATAGGGCCAGTCTTGCGCGGTGGCGCGCTGGTAGCAAAGATTGACGCCTGCCTGCTCGGCAAGGCGTGCACCTGCAGCATCGACCTCGTGCGCGGGAAGCGCGAAAACCACCATGGCATTGGCCGAGATGCCGAATTCATGGTGCCGCAGCACCACGCCAAGGCGACGCAAGGTCCCTTGGGCACACCACTGCCGCAGCACTGTGATCACTTCGTCCTCATCCAGACCCAGGGGTTGTCCGAGCGCAGCATACGGGTGCTCGACCAGTTGGAGCCCCTGTTCCAGCTGTGCGGCCAGCGCGCGCAGATGGGGTGGCACCGATGGCGCATCGTTGGCGGCTGCCGCGCGCGCCTGGCGCGCGCCGTACAGATCGAAACCCAGGTCGATGCGGTAGGCGCGGCGCATCGGCAGTCGCAGCACGGGCAGGGCGGTGGCAAGTTCGATCCTTTCGATGATCGCCCGCAGCGCCGCGGCGTCGGGTGCCGTGGCGACGAACCACAGATTCAAGCGATGCTCGCGGGTGTAGTTGTGGTTGACTCCCGGCTCGTCGCTGACCCGTGCCGCCACGGCGCCCAGCTGGCCTTCTGGCACCTGCATCGCGCACAACATGCCGCTGCCGCCGGCGCCGATGCCGAATACCGCTCCGACGCGGCTGACTTCGCCGCGTGCCAGTGCCTGTCGCAAGGCCTCCCGCACTTGGGCCCCGTCCATGTCGGCGGCTTGGCCGAGAACGTCGAACGGGCGCGAAACCAGTGGAAAGTCGCGTTGCCAGGTGTTGAGCAGTCTGGCGGCAGGTGCGCGGCTTGGCGCAGACAGGGTGGTGAGCGTGGCCATCAAAAACCCATCCGGGATGCGCGGCTTGTGAAGAAGATGCCGCTGGGCGCGGCCACGCTCAGGCGCGCCAGCGTGGCGAAACTGCGGATGTCGATGACCGAGACCCGATTGGCGTCGCGCGACGAGATCCAGACCGTGTCGCCGCGGGGCGTGAACTCCAGGTGCAGCACCGCTGCGCCTGGCTCCAATGTCTTGACGATGGACTGCGTCTGCGTGTCGATGACCTGCACCCGGTGGTAGTCGGGCAGCGCAAAGTTAACCCAGACCTGACGCCCGTCCGGTTGTGCCATCACGAACACCGGTTGTCCGGCCACCGCGATGCGCGCGACTTCCTGCCAACTCTGTGTGTCCACCACCAGCACCTCGTGGCGGCCGATGGCGGGCAGGTAGGCCAGTCGCCCGGCAACGGCCCAGCCGCGCAGGTGCGGCATCTTGAACACCGGCAGTGGCTCCTGGCCGCGGCCGTAGCCTCCCAGGATGCGGCGCACCTTCGGCTCAGGCTCCCACAGGTCGATCATGGCAAGACCGTCCTCGCCGAACAGACCGGCGATGTAGTGACGGCCGTTGGGCGTGACGAGGGCGTCGTAGGGCTGGCGCCCGACATCAAGGAACTTGGTCAGCACCGGCGCGCCACCCCCGCTGAGGTCGGCAATCCAGATTTGATTCGCATCGAAAAGCGAGAAGATGAAACGCTTGCCGGGCAGGTCGGCCAGGCCAACGACGCGCGAACGCTTGCCTGGTTCACCCGGTGCGTCAAAGCTGGCCGGGATGTCCGCGACCAGTTTCAGGGTGCGCGCGTCGAAGACCTTGACGCCGCCGGGCTGGTAGTTCTGTGCGGCGACCAGTGTGCCGTCCTGCGAGATCGCACCACCGATGCTGTTGCCGGCCTGCATGATGCGCGCCTCGATGCGCCGCTCCAGCAGGTTGACGCGGGTCAAGGCGCCATCACGGCCGAATACGAAGGCAGTTGCTCCATCCCGCGCATAGACCAGGGAGGCATGCGACAGGTCGCCCAGGCCGGTTATCGTGCCCAAGGCCGACCGGGCGCTGGTGTCGACCACGGTCAGTGTGCCATCGGCGCGGCCCACGACGATACCGAGGTCGCCAGTGCCGCGCATCGGCGCATTCGTGGGTGGCGCGCCGGCGCAGGCGCCCAGCAGCGCGAGCATCGCGGCGAGCGTCGAAAGGCGCAGAGCGCGAAGCAGTGAAAGGCTCATTTCGGTTCTTGGGGAAAGCCGGCCTGCAACTGCTGGGCGATCCAGGTCGCGTCGGCGGCGCTGAGAAGTGTTTTCCAGCCGGGCATGGGCGTGCCGGGGCGCCCATGCACGATGCTGGCGACCACGGAATCGAACGGAATGTCGGACATGGCCTCGCGCGTCAGTGCCGGCCCCAGTCCGCCGGTCAACTGCATGCCATGGCAGGAACCGCAGTCCTGACGCACGATGCGGATCAGCGCCTGCTGGCGTGCCGGGTCGGTGACGGTCTGCCCTGACGCACCGGGCGCGGCTGGTTGGCCGAATACCGGCGCGGCGGCGAGCAGGCCGCAAATCAGCAAGGCGCGCATGGTTTCAGTTCTTCAGGATGAACTCGATTGCGGCCTTGAGGTCGGCATCGCTGATCTTGGCGACAGGATTGGGTGCCATCGGAACCGGCCCATAGACGCCCGACCCGCCCTTGCGTACCTTCTCCATCAGCTTGGCAACGCTGTCCTGGCCCTTGTATTTGGCGGCGATCTGTTTGTAGGATGGGCCGACGACCTTCCTGTCCTTGTTGTGGCAGGCGGTGCACCCCGCCTTGACCATGGCGTCCTCGGGGCCGGCAGCCATGGACGAGACACTGACCGACGCGAATGCAACCTCGGCGAGGAAGGTAAGAAGCTTCTTCTGTTTCATGTTTTGGACCAGAATGGGGTTTAAACGCCACCACACCACTGGCAGTGAGATCCGGAATTGCATTTCGCGCTACCGAACCCGATCGGCCGATGCTGTGGCACTTGACTTGGGCCTATGTTCACGCGTGACGCGGACGATGTCCTTGAAGTAAGTCAAGGCTGCTTTGGATGCCGCGGCTTGCCCCTGCTGTCGGCGGCTCAGGGTGCGATCACCTCGATCAGCCCCTTCATCTCCGGGTGAGGCCCGCAGCTATACGGATAGCTTCCGACCTTGTCGAACGTGCGCTGCCAAGATTCGTCAGGAAAGAAGCGTTCGGACTCGAAGCCGCCCGGACCGGTGAAAAGCACCGAGTGCGTGGTTCGCTTCTCTTTGTTGATCCATTTGACCGACTCTCCCACCCTGACTGTCAATTGAGGTGGGTTGAACTTGTAGTCCAGGATCGAGACCTCGTGGGTCTTGCCCGCCGCGCGTGCGGGCACTGCCCACAAACCAACTCCCGCCAGCAAGGACAGTCGCAAGAGTGCAGGGCGGCGTTGCATGGGCATTTGACGTGTCAGCCGGTCGTCGGCCGGCGGATCACCGGTTGACGACCGGCTTCCCATTCATTGCTTGGTGGCGTTGATATCCGCCTTGGCGTCTATGCCGAGTGAATAGCCGAGCGACACATGGTGGAATCGCCCCGACGCGTGGTCGTCATGGATGGCAAAGCCGAAGTTGTAGGTCTTTCCGCCTGCCATCGTGATATCGCCTTCGCCGCCGCCGGCCAGCTTGCGGGTGATCACGACCGACCATTCGTCGCCCTTTTTCTCACCCTTGGCATCGACCAGGGCCTTGCCGCCGTCCATCACGCGCTTGTCGGCAATGTAGCCGTCGTGCTTGTCGCCCTTGCTGGTCCACTGGATCAGGTCATAGAACTTGCCTGCTCCCAGGTTGGCGTCCTTGATGTACTTGGTCTTCTTGTCGTCCTTGGCCTCTGGCATGGTGCGCGCGTCCGCATGGCATGCCTGCCAGCAACCCGAGAGATTTGCGCCCTCGACCTTGCTGTCGTCGAGCATCAAGGCGAGCTTGACCTGGTTGTCCTTGTCCATCTTGTCGGCGCCGCCGGCCGGCTGCTTCCAGCTGAAGCGCATGTACAGATTGGCGCCATCGTTCGATGCCTGCACCGACACCGGAATTGAGCCGGCCTTGCCCTTGATCGGCTTGGGTTCGAGCTTTTGGCCACTGGCCATCTTCTTGCCCATGTCGGCGGCTTCATCGTTATGGCAACCGGCACAGGATTCGCCCTTGCGCAGCGCGCGGGCTCCGCCGTGTTCGGTTCCCTTGGTGATCCATTCCATCGGCGAGGCGCCAGGGTAGAAGACCGTGATCTTGGTGGCCGGAACCTTGCCCCAGTCGGGCGGTGCGGCCAGGCTTGTGGTGGACGAAAATGCCAGGGCGGCAGCGACCGCAAGAGTGGGTGACAGATGGCGGATGGTTGGCATGGTCTTTCCTTTGGCAAACGGTTGTTGGGCGGGCAAGGGCAGATAGGAGCATCTGCTGGATCGGATCAATCCTCTTCCTTCATGCCCTTGGGTTTGTGGTGGGCGATGCCCTTGTGGCAATCGATGCAGGTCTCGTTGTTCTTGATCGCCAGTTCATGCGACTTGCTGGCGCGTGGCTTCTGCTTCTCGACGTCCATGCTTTGCAGGCTGTGGCAATTGCGGCATTCGAGCGAGTTGTTCGCCTTCATGCGGGCCCACTCGCGCTCGGCCAGTTCCAGACGCTTGGCCTCAAACTTTTCCGGCGTATCGATCGTTCCAACGACCTTTCCGTATAACTCGCGTGAGGCCTGGATCTTGCGGATCATCTTGGGGCCCCATTCCTTGGGCACGTGACAGTCCGAGCACACCGCACGTACTCCGGTGC
>Ga0163144_10016389_pt1 | contig 15185 bp, 7 predicted proteins | sample OliLak19BULKMAT1_FD_123175 | JGI IMG/M metagenome (GOLD analysis project Ga0163144, IMG submission 123175) | Freshwater microbial mat bacterial communities from Lake Vanda, McMurdo Dry Valleys, Antarctica - Oligotrophic Lake LV.19.BULKMAT1 | ecosystem: Environmental > Aquatic > Freshwater > Lake... | reverse complement strand
GATGGCGTGACGCACGATGGCGATCAGATCAACCAGTGATTTACCGCCTTTGCCTTTCACACTCTCCGGCTCGACAGCTTCATATAGACGCCACAGCCGCTCTTGCGGATGGTGCAGCGACAGCGGCGGCTGCTCCAACGCGGCGGCCAGTTCCTTCACATGGCGGTATCGCAGCCCGGCCCGGTGCGGCTTGGAGTAGAGAATCTTGATCGCTTCGATCTCGTCCTTGTGATCCTCGATGAACTTGCGGAAGTCAGACAGGATCGACCTGGCCTTGTCCTTCGCGGCGGCGTCAAAACCTGCGTTGAGTAATTCATCCTTTGTGTTTTCGTCGATGACCTGTTCGAGCGTGGCCTTGATGCCGATGATCGTGTCGCGCAGTTTGGGATTGTGAAACGCCTTCAAAGCTTGGGTCATGCTCTGGTTTTCGATCTCATCCATCTGCTCTTCTGTGGGTTCAGCATCAGCCGGCAGATTGAACTTCTCGCGGGCCTTGGCGGCGTTGGCATCAGGATCAAGACTGGCGAGTAGGTCAGCAGCGAGCTTGCCTAGCGACTTGGCCGGCGGAGCTTGGGGGTCAGTGCTGGCCTGGGCTGCTTCGATCTGCTCTTCGTGTTTAGGAGTGATCTCCTGATCCAGCCGGGTAAGTCGAGCGGCGAGCGTGGAGACTACATCGGGATGGACCATGCCCTGGGCAACTGATTGCAAGACTTTCGCAAGCGAAACGGAAGGCTTGCGGTCGAGTGGCTTTGAAGCAGTCTTGTCAGTCTCGCAGACGCCGACGGCATCGACAATGACGAAGCGGGTCTTGTGTTTAGCGTCAGGTGTGACCGCCAGCAGATCATCGGACTTGATGATTCGGCAGCCGCGTCCTTTCATCTGCTCGAAGTAGGAGGCGGAGTTGATGTTCCGCATGAAGAGCAGACATTCGAGCGGCTTCACATCGGTGCCCGTGGCGATCATGTCCACGGTGACGGCAATGCGGGGGTTGTAGCTGTTGCGGAACTGTTTGAGCAGTTCATCGGGAGCGATGCCGGTGGTCTTGCTGGTGATCTTCTGACAGAAGTCATTGCCCTTGCCGAACTCTTCGCGGATGACCTTCACGATGTCATCAGCATGCAGATCAGTCTTGGCGAAGACGAGCGTCTTGGGGACTTCGGTGCGACCAGGGAAGATTTCGGTGAAGAGCTTGTCGCGGAAGGTCTGAATGACTAGCCGGAGTTGAGATTCGTTGACAACATCGCGGTCGAGCTGCTTGGCGGTGTAGGTCAGATCGTCATCAAGTTCCTTGAGCCTCCGACTGCGGGTACGGCGATCGCGGTGCGGGACGTACAGCCCCGGCTCCTTAGCGAGCGTAGCCCCGTTCTCGGTGACCTTTGTCTGAATGCGATATACGTCATAGCCGACATTCACACCGTCAGCGACAGCCTTTTCGTGGGAATAGTCCTGGACGACGTTACCGTTGAAGAAGCCGACGGTCTGAGCGGTGGGCGTAGCGGTAAGGCCGATGAGGAAGGCGTCGAAGTAATCCAGCACCTGCCGCCAGATGTTGTAGATAGAGCGATGGCACTCATCGACGATGATGACATCAAAGGTTTCGATGGGCACCTGCGGGTTGTAAACGACGGGCAGAGGCTCCTTGACGAGCGGCGATGCCGACTCGTACATCGACTGCTCTTCGGCGGATTCTTCGTACTCCGGTTCACCCTTGAGGATGGAGTACAGCCGCTGGATGGTGGTGATGCAGACCTTGCTTGCCTGGTCAATGGTGTTCTTGGCTAGCCGTTGAACGTTGAACTCTTCGGTGAACTTGTAGTTGGTGTGAGGGCTGGTGTACTGCTGATACTCGTTGAGTGTCTGCTTGCCAAGGTTATTGCGATCGACGAGAAAGAGAATGCGTTTGGCCTTGGCAAAGCTAATGAGGCGATAGGACGAAATGACTGCCGTCAGGGTCTTGCCGCTACCGGTCGCCATCTGAATGAGGGAGCGTGGTCGATTGTCAACAAGCGACGCTTCAAGGTTATTGATTGTGCTGATCTTGAGCGGCCACAATCCCTCAACATTAAGCGGCGGCATCTTCCGCAGGCATGCACGCAGTTGATCAGGGCCGAGCTTAGCGAGCCGGATGAGTTCATCGGGCCGGTGGAAGGTGAAGACTTCGCGGCTGCGGGGATGAGGATCAAGACCATTGGTGAACTGCGTGACGACGCCCGTTGTTTCGTAGGCGAAGGGAAGCGGCAAGTGATAGTGAGGAAGGCCATCGGGCAGACCGGTGGTGTACTTGGCGGACTGAATCTCGACGCCGGTGAGCGTGTGACCTTCTGGCTTGGCTTCGACGATGCCAATGGCCTTGCCGTCGGCATAGAGCATGTAATCAGCGAAGCCGGTCTTGAGCGGGAACTCGCGGACGGCAACGCCGGGGCCAGCCATGATGTTCATGGTGGACTGATCCTGAACCTGCCAACCGCTAGCGGTGAGCAGGCGGTCGATCTTGATTCGAGCTTGTTGTTCAGGTGTACCTGCTGCCTGGTTCATGCGATCCCAATCACAAATCAATGAGGACGCTGGTACGCAGCATCATCATGAGAACTGATTCGCAATAAGATAGCATGTTTTACGAAATCAAAAAAAAAAGGAGTTTAAGTGAAACAAGGGTAGTAAGTACAAGGCTCCGAAGAAACAGTAAGAACAACCATCCCCATTGCATCCCGCACACGTGGGTAAGTGCCATGAGCGGGTTTGTCTTGATATCACGACGACAAGCCAACGATCCGCTTGAGGTACCTAAAAAAGGAAATGTTGCGAAATCGTTCCAATTCACGCGACAACTTGCAAAGTTCGACCCGTTTCTGAAACAATGCTTGTTGAATCTCGTTGATACGTTTATCGACCTCTAGTCGTTTCGAAGAGACTATTCGTTCAAGTTGCTGAAACTCTGCCTTAATGTCACGTTTGTTTCTGTCGCTATCAGTTTGTGCGGCTTTAACCTGACTTTCATAGACCTTCACCGCAGTCCTAGTCCTATCACCCAATTGGTTACGCTCGGTCCGATACTGCGCCGAGATCGAAGCACATCCCTGCTCGCATTTAGTACTTGCAGCGTCAATTTGGTTTTGAAGATTTAGTTTATCTTGCGCATACCGCGTTGTGATTGTTTGCAAGTCTGACGCCGTAGGACTGGGAGCAGTGCTGCAAGCACTATTCATTATCTCATCTCGCCATCTTCTTAACTCTGACCTTTTGGCAGGTCCAATGCCTGATACGTGATTAATTCTGCCATCAATATCAGCAGCAGTCAGAACATTAGCGTTGTGGAGCCGAGTCTTCAGACTTTGCCAAATACCGTGCAAGGATGCTTGTTGAATCTTTGCGCTCTCTAATCGCCATCGAACATGACGGTCCCGGATGTCGTTTCTAAGCGACGCTATTGTGGCAATCTCCGCTTGCGACAGCGCGTCGAGTTGACTGCGAAGATGGCGATCTTCTTGATTCCATTGATCTCTCACCGCATAAATGCGCCGGCTTTCGAGATTCTCCATTGCTTGGCGGTCATAAGAAATCCGTGCCGTGTTATTCAAATGCACGATAGACGAAGCACGTAAGGTGTCCGCGAGGATCGTCGCAATCCCTCTGTATTTTAAGTCTAGTGCTAACAGTGGAACATTTAGGTGTTGGCGATCATCGGCATACTGCCTCACTGTTGTCTCCAACAGGTTGATGGCATTCGTCTCTTTAACAGTCATTTGTTCAAGGCCAGCTTTACGGACCACAAGTTCAGCGTTGGCATGCCGACGTACATAAATATGTACCATGGTTATACAGATACTGATCGCGGCCGCCCATGCAAATAATGAAACAAGGAAGGTCGCCACAAGAGGCGTGATTGCAGCACCGATCACAATTGACATGCAAAATACAAGAAGCAATCGCTCAAAGCCGAGCGTTTCATGTTCAGTAATGGGTGGCGGGTTTTGGCTAATAATCTGTTCAATAATCCAATCGGCGCTATTAACGGTCGCCGCTGGCGGTGTATCGCGAAAGAGCGAATCTGTGGCAGTAGTTGCAACTTGAACGTGTGATGCAAGCCAATCGGGCAAGACGCTTCCTGAGGCCGGTGCAGGAGGAGAAGTAATTGCGACCGTATTTATGTTTGTAGAGCCGTCCAAACCAGGAATGTTTCGGAGAGGAAGAGAGAGCAACGAACGTATTTGCGAGGCTAAGGCTCGTAACTCGTGCTTGCGATGTTGATCGAGTAAGCGAATCGCATTGGAGTTCGCAGGACGTTCGAAATCAGCACGGCGAAACAGCAGAGCTTCGTCACCGCCATTTAGCTTCTTCCAAAGATCAGGTTCGATGGCTAACGCAGACAGAGAGATGAAAATAACCCAAGCCGAAAAATTGTCGAGGCTCGATTCGAAGTACTGTCCGGTGCGATCGGGATGCTGATAATTGCGATGGCCTTCCTCATGACTGCCCAAGCCCCTTAGTCCCGGCACGTACATACCGTCATAGTCGATCAGGCGCAATTGCGAGTTGTTGACTATCACATTGCCATGTTGCAAATCACCATGAGCGATTCGATTACGTGACAAAACACCTAGCATCTCCTTCCATTGCAGAATTAATGATCTTAGAGCTTGTGGCTGGTAGAGATTTCGTTCAATGTAAACATGAAGCGGCTCTCCATCTATCCACTCCATCTTAAGAATAGGATACCACGTTCCGCGAATTCTTATACCTTTTTTAAGGTATTCGAAACGAACAGTGTAAGGCAAAGATACGGATTGAAGATGTTTGCTGATCTCATTATATCGCCGTTGTTGGTCTGTGAAATCACGCATGAAGCAACGTACTGCCCAACGAGTACCTCCGACTTTTAATTGATATACACTTGCAAACGCTCCCGAAATGACCTTTGGGAGTCCCATGCGATCGACGCTGGGCTCGCTTGCCCTTAACTCCGCGTCATCGAATGAAGCGCGAGGGATCTGTATGGCCTCAGAATAGTCGGTCCCCACAGGCCAAGTCATATTCGATGTCCGCATGAGGTATTAGCAGTTACAGTGCATTTAATCAGCGTCATATCGTCGTTCTTTAACCAAGGGATTCCCTCGTAAGTTTCAGTGCGTTGAGAATTTGTAAAGCTAGCGAATTCGTCACGGGATGTAATCTTGTGAAGAATTGCGAAAGGACGTTGTATGTCCAGTTCGAAATGTTTGAAGAACCAGCATGCAAGGGCATCGCTCATTAGGTAAAAACTATCCCCAGATTTCCATTCACCGCTCTTGATCACCGTATTCGACGCGACGACGTCGTTGAAGCTTGGGTTGCTCGATAGAAGCACTGGCCTCGAATTGAACTGTGCCGCCGATTTCATTGGTGAACTGTCTAAGAATGTGTAATGCGGCCTGATCCTTACAGAGGGGTTTCCTACAACATCTCGGCGAAAGTGAATTAGGCAACAGTCGCCAACAGAAGTACTAGTCCAGTGGCCGCCATTCAAACCGTTGGAAGTTAGCGTAAGGCCTGTTAAAGAAGCAAAGGCCCCAACTTCAAGCGTTTGCTCGATATACCACGGCAAATTGGGTCGTCTTACGCGTTTAAGCCAGTGGCGCTGCAACGGGTCTAGAGACTCGGAAATTGCGCGACCTTTGAAACAACCTCGCCGAAACGCTTGCACTAATAGCTTAGCCCATAATCGACAAAACGATCCTTCAGTCGCTCCATCAGCGACAGCTAGTCGAAGCTCGGTAAACTCGCCAGAGAGAGTGGTCGCAGGCCATGCAGCATCCTCGTACTCCCGTTCCGAGTTACCACGCTTTGGTAGAGAAAACGTGACAGCAGTAAATTTCATGGGATTCTACTATCGGAGGTTGCTTGCCCTAGTACCGATGTCAAGAAATCGAATCAGGGAAACGAGGTCCGCGTTAAAGGCGAATCCTCTCGATGCAGGCGAAACCTGCAAACCTTCCTGACGCGCGATTGTTTGCATGAGCGTCGGCAATACACTCGAAATGCCGAACAGCAGCTTGGCGTTGGAATCAGTCAAAAGTGCATCGCTATCAGGAAATTCAACAGGGGCCCCTTGCTTGGTCGTAATGTGAATGTTCAAGAAGAGAACGTTTCCGTCGGCAGTCGCTAGCGATGTCAGTTGGCTGGCGACTGATGTTGGGTCGCCGTCTGTTGATGCCCCGTCAGTGATATTGATGCAGATTGGCGGAAAGCTTGATGGATGTTGCGAAGTCCAGTCGGCGAGAAGCGTGTGGGCATATTTAATGGCTGCGCACATTGGTGTCCCGCCTGTACAGACTGCATCGAACCAGATTGGAAACTTAATCTTTTGCTCGACAAGCCCACCTGCACCGTCATCGACCTTTTTAGCGCGTTCATCGATTCGGCTAGGCGAATTTGCAAGTTCGCTAATATGAACAAGATCGCGGCCAACGAGAGCTCCACCAAAAGCAGGGCCAACTCCATCAGACCTCGCATCACCTCCGCCATAGCCAATGACCCCGACTTGGAAAAAATCACGCACACCTTCGGATTTAGCACATTTGATGATTAGGTTCTGGAGTAAGCGGTTGATGATGTCGGCAACAGTTTGTGCCTTGGTTTTGCCGGTGGCAGAATGCGTATAGGTGTTGCCATCTTGTTGAATGGGACGGTCGAGAGGGGTGGCATCCTGCGGGTTCATTACTTCGTCCATCGAGCCAGATTGATCGATGAGGAAAATAAAACAGGATGGGTTCGATCTACTTATCTCGGCAGAATAGGGCATGGCAAAAACCTTAGTGAGTGAATTGGTCCAAAAACGACGGGTTTAGTTGCTCGGTATGTAAATGGTCTGCTTCTCTTGCTCACGACAGCAGGGGGACTTGGAACCTTCTAAAACGTGTTGGGGGTAGAAGTCGGCATGGGTATCGAAGTAACGATCGCTCAATTCTAACGATTCCAGATGTGACACGAAGACTGGGTTGTCAAACCATTTAGTCGCACCAGTCTTGGTCGCCCATTTGTACGGCACCGCATGACTCGCGTGGTCGCCGAAGTTCTTAAGGTAAGCCGTCATCAGGTCCTTCTTGTCTTCGATGATCAAGAGGTTCTCCGCATTGTCGTCTTCAGCGTTCGCCGAAAAATTAAAGCTACCCGTGATGATGACACGTTCGTCAATCAAGATGACCTTGTTATGGGCGATGGCGTGCTTCGGGTCGATTAGAACCGCCATGCCTTTATTGTGGAAATAGGTGGCATCGGAATACTTCTCCGACTGCTGCATCTTGTCCAGAACGATGGACACCTTCACGCCACGATCATTCGCGGCGGCTAGTGCTTTAACGATAGGGATCGAAGTAAGGCGATACGCTTGGACCGAACCTGCGAAATGAAATCGCCCATGGCTTGATCACCCACGTTGGGTGTAAGTCAATTTACTCAGTCTATGCGTGGTGGCTCGGGCTTCGGATCGTATTCAACACGTTCTGGAACACCCGACAGAAGGACGTTATAGGCGATAGCGCTGAGGGAGTGACATGAGCAAGGTCGGCGTAAACGAAGCGAAGGCACAGAAGCGAGTGGCTCTTCTCAACGAAAATCAGGCGCGGCGAGATGAGGTGCTGCTGTGACAAGAGTGAAGCGGAGTGTTTTGCAACATTCTCGTTCAGCTGATGATGCCGCCTCTACGACACGGTTGGGGCTTGATTCCACCTTGCAAGGTCAAAGGTTAAACGCTTTGCCAGCTCAAACGGTAATGGAACTCTTGTCGCGAGTTCATCGCTTGTGGCTTCATCGAATTCAAACTTCTGGCCCATGACGACCTGAAACCAACGTTCTCGGTCGCGAAGAACACGAAACATCTTCTCGTCGGCACCTCCTGCGATGAAGGGTTGGCCGACGCAGATTGGGCGCCGACAGATTTCAGCCTTTGATCGAATCCGGTCGAGCCTCCCCGTCTGCTGTTCCAATGTGCTCGGATTCCAGAATCCGTCGTGGTGGATAACATGACGACAAAACCGATGGAGGTCGATTCCCTCGCCCATCACTGAGCTGCTAACGAGAATCTCAGGAAAAAGTGGACTGTTAAATGCTTGGGCGAGGCGGTCGCGGGTTTCGGGAGGCGTCTCGCCATAGACCATGCGAACAAGCGGAACAACGCGGTAGCTGCCGTCGTCTTCTTCACTCTCAACAACCTCGTCACGATCAATGTTAGCTGGGCGGCGAGCACGTGAGTAGACAGAGACCGCCCCCAATAATTCTTGGAGTGGATCAGTCGCTTCGTCATCAACCTCGTCCGAGTCGAGTTCAACCCGCGTTTTCGCTCGTTCAGCTTGTTCCACAGCATAGTCGAGGAACTGGTACACCCTTGCAATGATCGTCTGATTGGATTGATCCGTAGTCTCACGGATGCAACGCAGTAACGCCGTTCGTCCGCGATTGAGCACTTCGGGGCGACCTTCGCCCAATTCCCAAGCGTCTCTCAAATCGGGATCTTCGAGTGGCAGATAGCGAGCGATAAACGAAGGCGATCGGAAGTATGCCGTCAGAACTTCCACGAGCCGTTGCTGTGACTCGCGTAACACAGCAAAACGCTGTTCCTGGAATGGTTCGGTGAGAATCTGTCGAACTTCGAGGCTGAAGGGACGACCTTCCTCGGAGAGGCGACGAGCGATTCTTTCAAGGCGATTCTCAATGTCCGCACGCTGGCTGTGAGGATCGAGGCCGAGTTTCTGACCCGCGAGAGCGATTAACCGCTCTTCGACTTCCTCCCTCAGATGCACGTAAAGGGCACGAGCTGTCTCCCGATAAACGCAGAACACGAGTACCTTTTCCCCACCAAGCCAAAGATCGAGCGCACGCCTCACCGTTGCAGCGATCTTAGGATGTCGAAGGCGGTCACGTCGATCGGCCTTCTTGGACGGGATGAACCTTGCCACTTGTTTCTCATACCATTCGGTCGGGGTGTGCACGCCTGTCGTCTCTACCTCAGCCGTAATCTCAACCGCCATTCCATCATCATCCATGTCGCGGGCGTTGCCGCGAACATCCCGAGTATGGTGGAAAGCCTCGTAGGACGAGGATAGGCCCTCTGCGAAGAACGCCCGGGCTCCAGACCGACTGGCGAGTTCTCCCTGCGCCCGAGCGGAGAGCAAGAAGGGCAATAGAGCATCGTCGGCGATCGGCAGGCCGACTTCACGACCGTCAGTTGAGCCGTCTATCATCGCTCGTCCGGATTGAGACTCTCGTCGAGGTCTAGCCATGTCACCGGCTATATGAGGAAATGTCGTTGAGCGGTTGTGGCGAATCACCCACGGTCGAAGCAATTTTTCGGCTGCCGTTCGAGTCTGTAGGCACTGTTGAACAGCCGCCACGAGGCGACTTTCCCAAGCATCTTGCGGATCCGACTCAATCCTTTGCCACCATTGATAGACGAGTTGATCCCCGATTCTTTCGCCAGTGATCTTGCCCCACAGTTGGTCCAGATTCCGGCCTGCGAGCCGGTTCTTGTCAAGGGCTTCGGCAAGTTGGTTGATTTGGGTGTGAAAGTCCTGGGCGGTGCCGGCGGGGGCACGCTCACTGGTCCACAATACCGAACCGAAGGTTCGCAAGACTTGAATCAGCTCGTGATGCCCAAGCTGAAAAGGAGTCGCGGTTAGGAAGAGCATGCGGCGGAATTTGCTCCCAAGCAGCGCGATGTCTTGTTCGCTTGGCTCGCGAAAGAGTTTCGCCAGTCGGGTCGTATCATTCTTGGCATGGTGTGCCTCATCGAGTATCAACAGTGGTGCTTTCCACGGTACGTCAGCGAGCCATTCTTCGTAGATAGAACGGCAGATTTCGTTGAATTGCTGGCGGACTGCCGTTCTGCGGTGGGGTTTGATGCGATCTGGACTCCGGCCAGGCAACTCCGTCCGTATGAAGTCACAAAGGGGTCGCCAATCGAGCCGATCGCGATTCTGGTCCTCGTATCGGGCCAGGATTTCAGGGACCGGATCGTCGGCGTCCTCAGAAAGCACGCCGTTCCGAACTAAAACCGTCCTCCATGTCGTTACCGGTTTCCTCATCAACTCTTCGACTACTTCGTTTGTCAGGTTACGAGCAGTGACCTGACGGACCAGTGTCGCGGCCCACCGACCGATGCGCCGCTTGATTTGCGGTGACAGTTTTGTGTGTCGTCTGGCGAGTCTGATGAATGCCAACTTGATCCATGGATCCTGCAATCCTCGCGTGAAGCATCCGGTCGTCATGAATACCAAATGACAGCGTCGAGTCCCTCTATCTTCTCGCAGCCGAAAAAAAGCGGCGGGCGTATGAGCGTATTCGGTTCGGACCCAATCGAACGACCCAAGTGGCGTGCAGTGGTGCTTAAACTGCTCCCATTCCCGTTGCCATTTTCGGCGGAGCCGACTTGGGACCATAACTACCACGGGTCCTCCGCGACCATGCGTTGACGCAATCACCGAAGCGGCTACGGCCAAAGCCACATACGTCTTGCCCATGCCGACTTCGTCGGCCAGCACGATACCTGGACGATCTTGCAGATCGTTGAGAATGGCTTCCGTGGTAGCTCGCTGTCGGTCACCGTCGGCCTCCTCAATCCGACGACTTCCCAAGCCTCCTAATGCAATTCCAGAAGCCATCTTCCAATTAACCGGCATTGGAAACCTCCTTGGAATGTTGACCAACAAGGTCGGTGGCTTCCTTCATTGCCGCCGAAAAATAAGTCGCCATGTTAGGAGGGATCGTTGGTCCGAGCATCTCTCTTCGTGTCGATACTTGTATCGCAAGTACCCCGATGGCTTCCCGAACCAGTTCCTTCAGCCACTTACCAGTCTTCTTATCACATTGCTTCAGTGTCCGACGGCTCGCGTTGGCAACGGTGAGCAACAATTCCACAAGGAGAAACAAACAGTGCTCGTCAGACAGAACGGCGAACGAGCCGGTGCTACTCCGGTTGTTGTTCGTTAGTGCTTTGGCAAGAGAGATCGGCCCAAGCGGGTCCTTGAGTAATCGGTATCGGACGGCCGTGGGAAGCAACACGACCCGTTCCAATCGCTCGCATAATCCGGACATCGCACGCCCAAATCGCCTTACCTGATAAAGCAAGTATCCGGATGTATCGACAGACCGTAGTGAATCAAGGGCCTCGTTCAGGCTGCCCCCAAGAGCTTTTCGATTGGATTGCCTCTCCTGCCATTCCGCCAAGCTCCTTCCATGAACTAGGCAGTCGATCATCGCATCGACGCCAAACGCATTGAATTGGCTCGATGCTATCAGGTCATCCTTGCTTTCAATAGAAACGACAAGTCTAGCCTGTCGCGATTGCTCCTCAGCATCCGTCCATTCGACCAGCAATGCAGCCAAACTAGCCGATCTACTGTCTTCGGAAAAGGTATGCGTTAGCACTTCCTCCTCTGACCTTGATGAGCGAGTGAAGACTGTGAGTTCATCAGTGTCTACACCCTTGAGCCGTATAGTCCACTCCAGCGGTTCTGGAACAGAATGATCTACAGTCACCTTCAGTTTGCCTGTTACCTGCGAATAGCTGGCACAGACGAAAAAACGAGGAAGCATCGAAGCGTGATCGACGCAATCCTCGGGGGGGGCGAAATGCTCATCCCACTGTACGTCCCCAACCTCATTCCACTCGTCCCAGCCTAAGGGGAGATCAATGCGAGACCAGGCTTCCTCGCCTGCAACCTCGAACAAGAGATTGGCTTCGACGTTGAAAACGCCAACTCCCATTCCGTGGGGTGTGAAGTTGCTGGAACCGATCATCAGGAAGTGGCGATCGGTTCCTTCAAGTGAGAGTACCTTGCTATGCAGAGTGCGATTCGACTTATCGAGCCCCCTCACGAAACGAGGAATCGCCAAAATACGTCCACCACCCCGCGAAGAGAAGCATTGACGCCAGGCATTCCCAAATGTCTCGGGCAAAGCAACTCGGACGACCGGATCTGTTTCTTCAGATGGATGACGTGGAGCGACGAGCCAGCCCACACAATCTCGACTTCGCGGAATGGATTCCAACCGCTGGATCACCTTGTCTTCGTCGCCATCAGGCTTGCCGACAAAAGGGGTGAAAACCGTCATCTCGGAGACGCTTCGTGATCCCCACAAAGCCGCAACTTGGTCGATGGCCGACGCCGGACCTAGGTCGTTGACGGCTGGATGCGTGGCTATGATCTTGACACTGGGCTTCTGACGAGCGCGGAAATCATCGGGCATTGCTGTCCAACTCGCGACGGTGTCCTGCACAAGAGCGAACGTGTTGCGGGTCCTTTCGCGAGTTGCCTCCGGGACCCGAGACCAAGTGAGTACCTGTTCGAGCAGCGTTATTGCTTCTTGCACTGGTCGGCGCGGAAGAGACTCCGCATCGTTGTAGAAATCGAGTGAGGCGAATACTTCGCGGTTCCGCCGATATCCTGGCCGAGTAAGATTCGCCGAGCCAACAATAAGACGAACCAAATGTTCCCAGGCGAGCAACACGATCTTTGAGTGCTGGATCGACTGTGATCCCGGCACGGCAATCGGTACCTGATCCCAGCGAAGGGTTGTTTGACCTGGATCGACCTTATGAATGTCAACTAAGACCGCTGCTGATGTAAGGGCGAGCTTCTCCTCGCGTTCAATTAGAAACGTCAGCTCATTTTCGGTGTTGTCGAATTTGAGTCCAAGAAAACGAGGCAGCAGCTCTGTTTCAAAAAACGCGGCATCGAATTCAAACGTGGATGCAACACATGCAATGGGTTCGCCGACTCCACCGACGAGCACATCCGTGGGTGGGCACCAATAGCTTGAGAGCGTGCCAGAATTGTTAGTTTTCTTTTTCGGCATCTTTCGCTCGCACTTCGGATACGACTCCCAGGTCGGCCAGCATGCCGTAAATGTTTGTGACACGGTACGGATGCAAGTACCCGTCGTGCCAGAGTGGTTCATCTGCGGTATCGCCGAAGCCCGGCATCAGCGTCCATTCCTTGTCCTCCTCGATCCAAACGCCCTTTTTCTTTTCCTTCTGAACCCGGATATGTCGGTCCATCACGGCGGCCACGCATTCTTCGCCTCCTCGTGAGGCAGCGATCGAATCATCTAGGAGTGTGTGCATCCGGTCGATATCTACTGAGCCGCGCCTACAGGCCAAAGTGTCGATCTCGAAAATCTGCAATCGCCGCTGAAACCGTGTAGCCGCTGGGCCGATTTTGGAATGAGCCTTGGTGAGAAAGGGGCGAAGCGTTGAGTCTTGAACGACCGTTTTGCGATCCGCCTGTCCGTTGTTGCGTGTCAGTCCCCAGACGAGACCGCGGAAAACGGATTCCATAAGTCCAGACAGGCCCTCATACGCGTCGATCAACCTGACTGCCGCTCGTAGTGTGTGCCCAATTTCATCCTCAGTAGTCACTTCACTGAATCCATGGACGAACACTTCCCTTTCCACTCCACCACGGTACGACTGTGCATTTGCGGCTCGGTAAATTGCGAAGATTTCGCGTTCCGCCAATCGTCGGATCACGCGATCGCGAAGACCGAGTGGATCGTAGGACAAGAGCTTCTTGATGACACTACGTTCGCTGGTTCCAGGCTGATCTGGACGCAGCTTGGCCGCCAGTTCCACCCATCCGAACCATGTCGTTCTTGGCCATTTTTGGCCATCGTCGAGGTAGCAAGTTACCTGCTTCACCAACTTCCGAATCCAGTCCGATCCTGGCCGCCCAGCCTCGTCGTCGAGTAGGCCTGGAAGCTCCTGATCCTCCGACCATGCGTGAAGCAATTCAGTGCCGGCTCGTTCTAGCTCGCCCGCCTCATCGACAACACCAATGTCTCTTGCGAGTCGGGAGATGACGCCAAATGGACCGTTGACACCTTGCCCTTTGAGGAAGTTTGCTCGTTCCAGCGGCTGATCTCCAGCTCGTAGTGCTTGCCTGGCAAGGCCAATCCCTGGTAGTCGTCGTGATGCTTTTCGCCAGCCATCGTCGTTCTCTTCCTGACGTGCAATCGCAGACACGAATAGGCGTTCAAACGCCAGGCGAGCATCCAAGAACCGGTCTTCTCGACCGGCAGCAACTCGCCGGGAAACTTCGGCAGCCAGAGCCGCGAAAGTCAATAACCTCGCTCGCCACATGCGAGCCGTCAGACCGGGGAGTAGCACTTCGGCAAGTTGTTCCGCTCCGGTGACGGTCCCCAGCGGATCGACGCTACCGGGAGGATCCTCCGCGGGATCGTAGGGCGTCGATTGTGGGAGGAGTTCAAACTTCATCGAGGCACCCGTAACTCCTAACAGCTAAGTTGCCGAGGAATCCGCTGTTTATCGCGACACGTATACTGTCGCATCGAAGCAGAAAAGAAACGTGAAGTCGTTCAGCTGGCTCCGAGCCTCGCAGAGTCTTTACATGACTCGCAGAATGGCCAGCATCATATCGCGATCCCTCGTCAGTGGTGGCGACGTTCGGCATGATCGCCAATTCGCGCCAATCCGCATTGCCAGCATAGTCCTACATCTCGCTGACAACAGTCCGTCACACTCGTGATCACTTTTGGACTTCAGTTTGGTTTACGTGGTTTGAGCACAGGTGCGGCACGCGAACCAACACCGTGCCTGCTATCGCCAAACAAAATGAATTGCCTCTGACACACCCCTGTCAGTCCCCCTTTCTATTGTCATGCCCGTCACCTTAAATAGGAGGTACTCGCATGATCCAGAACAGCATCGCATCCCGTGCCCGCAGCGTCCATGCCGATTCACCGCAAGGTAAGCCCGCTCTTCGTATGGTGCCCATCTTGGGACCCTCGACGGATGATCCCGCTTACCGCTTGCTGGAAGGTGACGCCCTTACCGCCGTGCGTGTACTTGAAGTGAGCAGCGGTGGCTCCGTGCCTGAACTGAAAGTTGAGAATCCTCTTGATGACCGTGTCTATCTCATGGATGGTCAGGAACTCGTGGGGGCCAAGCAAAACCGGATTCTCAACAGCGATGTGCTCATCCCGGCCAAATCAACCATCAACATTCCCGTCAGCTGCGTCGAAGCCCAGCGATGGCGATACGTGAGCAATTCGTTTTCGCCTGGCAAGACGGCCAGTCACACGATTCGTTCGCGCAAGCAAGCCCGCGTTCATCAATCATTGAAGCAATCACACCGACACGATGCCGATCAGCAGGCCGTGTGGAATGAAGTGTCACTGTCCATGAAGTCGTCGGG
>Ga0163144_10016386_pt1 | contig 15187 bp, 15 predicted proteins | sample OliLak19BULKMAT1_FD_123175 | JGI IMG/M metagenome (GOLD analysis project Ga0163144, IMG submission 123175) | Freshwater microbial mat bacterial communities from Lake Vanda, McMurdo Dry Valleys, Antarctica - Oligotrophic Lake LV.19.BULKMAT1 | ecosystem: Environmental > Aquatic > Freshwater >... | reverse complement strand
GCACCCAGCACGGTTGGCTTGCCGGTGCGGAACCATTCCATGACAACCCAGCCAATCGTTGCAGTGGAGGCGGCAAGATGAGTCGTGATAAACGCATTGGCGGCAATCGCATTTGCGCCCAGCGCGCTGCCAGCGTTGAAACCGAACCAGCCGACCCACAGAAGCGCCGCGCCAATGAAGCTCAACACGACACTATGCGGCGGCATCGGAAGTTTTCCAAACCCGCTTCGCTTGCCCAACACAATCGCGCACACCAGAGCTGAAATTCCCGAACTGATGTGAACCACCGTCCCGCCCGCAAAATCCAGCGCCTTGATTCCACCCGCATCCGGCGGGAACCACGCATTAAGAAAGCCGCCTTTGCCCCAGACCATGTGCGCCATCGGGCAGTAGACAACCAACAGCCAAAGGGTCGAGAACACCACCATCGAGGAAAACTTGATTCGTTCGGCATACGCGCCGCAGATGAGTGCGGGCGTGATGATCGCGAACATCATCTGATAGACCATGAACAAGCTGTGCGGAATAGTCGGCGCATATTCGGAGGGATCGGCTCCGACATTCTTGAGAAACGCGAAATCCAATCCGCCGATGAACGGGTTGCCGGTGTCGAATGCGAGTGAGTAACCGACCACAACCCACAACACACTCACGATCGCCATGAGCGCGAAGCTTTGCATCATGGTGCCCAGCACGTTCTTGCGGCGAACCAGTCCGCCATAGAACAACGCAAGTGCGGGACCCGTCATCATCAGAACCAGCGCCGCGCTGACAAGCATCCAGGCGGTGTCGCCGGTGTTAATGGCTTCACCCACCTTGATCACCACAGGATCAACCGCCAATGCAGTGGAACAGAACAAAGGCGTCAATCCGACGCCTGCCCAAAACGAAGGTCTTTTGAAAATACACATAGTGTCATCGACTCCAGCAAGAGGGGAATGATCGCAAATCACGTTGATCCGCATCAACGTGATTGAGTTGTCATCGATACCCGATCGCGCGCTCAAGTCTTGCCATCAGATTGTGTTGATGCGAGTCGCGTCGATCGTCGAGATGAGGTCTACCGTGTACGGTTCCTCCAATGAAGGCAACGACTTGGTAATCGCAACCGCCCGCTGACTGTTTCGTAATACAAAACATGTGCCACTTGAGAATCAAACTTATTGAGCGTAATAAAGGCTTTGAGCGATATTGCAACGCACGATTGGATGCAATGTCCGGTAAAGGTGCTTAGGAACTGCGCGCTTGAGCATCTGCGCAATGCATGGCGAGGCAACACCGCAGGACAAAAGCTAAACGTCCCGGGTTGAACAGTTTGACGGTTAGAGACACCATCGCTATAGTCCGCCGCAGGTGCTGAATCCGGGGGAATTCGCCGGGTTATTGAACAAGTTTTCTTGTCCGCCGTTGCTGATTTTGCCCGCGTCGGTCTGCATAGAAAAGTAACACTTGCAGGGTTGAAAAGTCATGAGTCAAGCTGTTTCCACTCCCCCCAAATCGACCGCAGGGCTTGAAGGCGTTGTCGCCGCCAAAAGCGATGTGTGTTTTATCGACGGCGTTGCCGGGCGTCTGGTGTTTCGCGGATATGAAATTGCCGATGTGGTGGAAAACCTGAGCTTTGAGGAGACCGCGTATCTTTTGTGGAGCGGCAAGCTTCCGAATCGCACTCAACTCAACGATCTGCAGAAGCACATCCATCAGTCGATGACGCTCCCGAAGTATGTACTGGAAATTCTGCGGACTCTTCCGAAAGAGACCCATCCGATGGACGCCCTTCGCACCGCCGCCAGTGCGCTGGGATGCAGCGATCCGGATCGCACCGACAACACACCCGAAGCCAGCGAGCGGAAGGCCATTCGCCTCACCGCACAACTGCCGATCATCGTTTCTGCGTTTCATCGCATCCGCAACGGCCGTTTTGCGATCGATCCGGATCCTGAACTTTCAGTGGCCGCCAATTTTCTTTACACGCTCAATGGGAAAAAACCGCATGACACGCTTGTTCGCGTGATGGACGCGGCGCTGGTCATCCACGCCGAGCACGGCATGAATGCCAGCACCTTCGCGGCGCGCGTGATTGCCGCGACCCTGTCTGACATGCACTCGGCCGTCACCGGTGCGCTGGGCGCGCTCAAGGGTCCGTTGCACGGCGGGGCGAATCAGGACGTCATGGAAATGCTGCTTGAATGCGGCTCCGTCGATAACGCCGAGCGCAAAGTGCGTGAGATGCTCTCATCGGGCCAAAAGGTTCCGGGATTCGGACATCGTGTCTATAAAACCATCGACCCGCGCGCCGCATTCCTGCGCAAGATGAGCAAGCAACTCGGTGAAGCCGCAGGCAATACCAAATGGTATGAGATGTCCGAGAAGCTCATCCCGATCGTCAAGGAGATGAAGAACAAGGACCCCAACGTCGATTTCTTCTCCGCGAGCGCATACTACACGATGGGCATCCCGCTCGATCTGTTCACGCCGATCTTCGCGATCGCTCGCGTCGCCGGATGGACCGCCCACATCATGGAGCAATACAAGAACAACCGCATCATCCGCCCGACGGATGATTACACCGGTCCGGTCGGGCTGACGACGGTGCCGATCGATCAGCGTTGAACTGCACCGGCCACATTGAGATAGACCAACGCGATGACGCTCGGGCCCACAGCAGCGCTGTGGGCATTCTTGTGAGATCGTTGAACAGTCTCGCCACAGTGGATGTTTGCAACGACACTATTCATCCTCTACGTGGTTGTCGGCCCGCTTGCATGGCTGGCGCTGATCGCGGGGTTTCACCTCGGCCGATCGCGGATGGACCGGCTGTTGTCAAAGAAGCTCACGCTTCCTGACGCCGCGCCGCATGTCACGATTGTCATTCCCGCCAAGGATGAGGTTCGAGGCATCGCCGAATGTGTTCACTCGGCATTGCGTCAGAACTATCCCGACTTCAATGTGCTGGTGATTGACGATCGCAGCACCGACGGCACCGCTCAAGCGCTCGATAACCTCGCGGCGTCACACACCACAGGCTTGCACCCCGGACCTCGGTTTGAGGTCATGCACATAGCGCATCTGCCCGAAGGCTGGCTCGGCAAATGTCACGCGCTGCATACAGGAACGCGGGGCATGACATCGCCGTGGATTCTGTTTGTCGATTCGGATGTGACGCTTCAGCCCAATGCACTTTGCGACACCATGGCGCTCGCGCTTTCTCGCGAGTACGATGCGGTCTCGATTCTCACCAGGCTTGATGGCCGCACGTTCTGGGAAAGGCTCATGGTTCCCATCGCTGCCGCGACATGGGCGGTGATGTTCCTGATCTCGCTGACCAACAACGACCGCTATCCCCACATCGCCGCCGCCAACGGGCAATTCTTCCTGATCAAACGGGAAGCCTACGAATCCGTCGGCGGGCATGGCGCGGTGAAAGACAGGATCGTCGAGGATGTCGAACTGATGCGTCTCCTCAAATCGCGCGGACATGTCTGCCGCCTGCTCATCGGCGCACACCTCGCTGCGACAAGAATGCACGCGAATCTCAAAGAACTCCGAAGCGGCTGGGGGAGGATTTACGCGGGGACGAACCGTTTCAAATCCGGAAAACTCATTGGTGCGATGAGTTTCATCCTGCTCGGCGGACTCAGCGTCTATCTGGCTATCGCCTACGCAATCATCTCGGCTGACATCGGATGGATCATCGCGTCGATCGCCCATCTGATCCTGCTGAGCATTTATCTCGCTCACATTTACATCTCAACTTGTGTCAGAATTTTTCATGCGCTTCTGTTCCCCATCAGCGGTGTCGTACTTTTGAGTCTGCTGGCAGTTGGCGTGAGAAGGTGCAGACATCGGCAGTTCGAATGGCGGGGGACGAAGATTGTGGAAACGGATCTGACGTAAGGGGCGGATCGGCGTTTCGTGCTGCCTTAAATACTTCCAATGCCCATAAACGCGATTACGATCCGACCGATACGCTCATCGAGACGATTGAGGGGCTGCTCCGATCAATCCCTGACAGTAGATTTTGGAGGGGATGCGAGGCTGTAACCACTCAATCCAATGGCAACTTCCGCGCAGCAGCGAGATAGTTCTCGTAATTCGCCCGCACCTCCGTCATTGAATCTCCGCCAAATTTTTCCATAAACGCCCGCGCCACTTCAAACGCGATGACGTTCTCCATGATGCAACTTGCGGCGGAGATCGCGCTGATGTCGCTGCGTTCCCATCCGGCTTCAGAAGGCTCTTTGGTGTTGAGGTCAATCGAACGCAGCGGCTTGCCCAGGGTGCTGATGGGTTTCATCGCGCCGCGGACAATGATGGGCGCGCTGTTGGTCATGCCGCCTTCGATCCCACCGGCGTTGTTTGATCCGCGGGCAAAGCCGAGTGTGGGCGAGTCCTTCTTCGACGCGTCGAAGAAGATTTCATCGTGCACTTTTGATCCGGGAAGTTTCGCAACGTTGAAACCCATGCCGAATTCAACGCCTTTGAATGCCTGAATCGCAACGACGGCGGCGGCGATGCGGGAATCGAGCCGGCCGTCCCAAGTCATGCAACTGCCCAATCCCATCGGACAGCCAAACACATGCGCCTCGACAATTCCGCCGGCGGTGTCTTTTGCCATTTTTGCGTTGGTGATGAAATCGCGCATCTGAACATCGGCGTTTTCATCCGGACAATAGACTTCGGAGGTATCGCGCTTCACGAGCATTTCGCGCCAGTTGGATTCAGTGACGTCGACACTTGCGATCGCTTCACCCACCTGCCGCACAAAGCCGAAGACTTCGATGTTGAATGCCTTGAGAAGGCATCGAGCCAAGCCGCCAGCGGCAACTCTTGCTGCGGTTTCACGGGCACTGGCGCGCTCGAGGGTTTCGCGGCAATCGGTGGTCAACCATTTGACCGAACCGGCGAGATCCGCATGACCCGGACGGGGCCTTGAAAGAGCGGGAGTTTTGTCGGGATCATCGAGCCGGAAATCCTTGTTGGGAATCAGCATCGCAATCGGCGAGCCGATGGATTTGCCCATGCGCACGCCAGTGAGAAAATCGACAACGTCGGTCTCGATCTTCTGCCGTCCGCCGCGGCCGTATCCACCCTGACGTCGGCGAAGTTCGTTGTCGATGAAATCCTTGTCGAGCGCAACACCGGCGGGCATGCCTTCGACCAGCGTGATCAAAGCCTTCCCATGCGATTCGCCGGCGGTTCGGTATGAGAGATTGCTCATGGCTTTAGAACGACGATTGCCGCAGATGTGAGCGATCGCGCTTTCTCGAAGTCAGTATCCGTGGTCAACACTTTGGAAAGGTCATGCGAAAGTGCGGTGGCAATATGAACTGCGTCAGGTGTTTTGAACTTGAATTGCGCGCGAATCTCCGCCGCTTTCATCGCAATTTCTACGGTTGTCGGCGCCACCAAGACGTCGATGGAACTGAAAAACCCCCGAAGCAACGTCAATGAAAGTTCATCCTTTGTTGCAATTGGTTTACAAAGGCACTCGACGAGGGCAAGAGTGGAAGTAAGCAACTTTTCTGAGCCGATCTCCGCGGCGAACCGTGCCCGTGAGGCTTCATCCCCACAGACCATTCGCATGATTGCGTTTGAATCCATGTAGATCATTCGTCGCCCCAGGAATTGCGTTCTTCTGCAATGATTGCGTCGAGTTCCTCACCGGTTTTCGGGTTCGGGTGTTTGCCGACGAAGTCCCAGAATGAATGTGGATTTGACGCAGCGCTTTCAAACAGCACGATGACCTCAGCGGGAGGCTTTCCGCGAAGTTCCGCAGGGACCTCAATATGCTGTCCGTCGAACATTGTTTTTGCAGCAACCATGCTTGGCTCCTGTTGAGAAGTATACCAGCTTGGAGCACCTTCGGCTAACCCGCTCGCGGACCAAACCGGCGAAAGGTATGGTTATGAGGATGAGCGAAAACGTGATCAGCCTCGATTATGCAATCGCACAATCCCTCGGCGGCGCAGAAGCTCGGCGGGCGTTTCGGTTGCTGCTGATTGTCGCGATCCTTTCGGGGCTTTGTGTCGGGGTGTGCTTTCTTTCACTGGCGGCGGGTGTGGTTGGTGCGGTGATTCATGTCGCGGTCTTCACGGCCACGATCATTGTCGCAATCAAAGGCGGGCGGGCGATGATGGCCGTTGTTACCGAGGATAATCGGAAGATCGATTCGGCTCAGCTTGTGCTCGATCTGCTGGCGGCCGTGGGATTGGTCATCATCGGAATCGCGCCGGTGGTGTATCACTTATGCGAGACGTGGAATGTGCGGCTGGAAGATTCCTTTGCAGCCGGCTCGATAGCGCTGGCGTATGGGCTGCTTGCCGGCACGACGTACCGACATCTGCTTTTCCATCGCAGCATCGCCGAGTATTGCCGGCAGAACAGTCACTACCCAATGGCAAAGGCCGTCAGCATCCTGGGATGGGTCAAGATGATCTATGAAGGCATCTGGCTGTCGCTTTGCGCGATCGGACTATTGTCATTCGCCCTTCGCGAATTAAACAACAGCGGCGGCCTGTATCTGGGTGAAAATGTCGCAGTCCTGTGCGCGTACGGCGCATTCCTTGGTGCGATGGGTTTCGCGGTGATCTGGATCTGGATGATCATCGTTCATGCAAATCTGATGAGGCTTACGCGGAAGAACTGAGCAATTGATAAGCTTCCTGATACTTTCGAAATGTGCCTTCGACAACGTCATTCGGCAAGGCCGGCGCAGGAGGAGTTTTATCCCACGCAACCGTTTCCAGATAATTCCGCACAAACTGCTTGTCGAAACTTTCCTGATCTCTTCCTGGCGAATACTGATCCGCCGGCCAGAAGCGGGATGAATCGGGGGTGAGGATTTCATCGATCAGAATCACCCGGCCATCGGGCATCTGGCCGAACTCGAATTTGGTGTCGGCGATGATGACACCTTTGTCTATCGCGAACTCGGCGGCCTTGGTGTAGATGCGGAGGGTCTTTTCACGCAGATCGCTCGCGAGCCCCGCACCGATGAGCGCGACGGTCTGGTCATAATCGATGTTGACATCATGGCCGGATTCTTCCTTGGTCGCTGGTGTGAAGATCGCGGCGGGGAGTTTCTCGCACTGTTTCAATCCTGTGGGCAGCTTGATGCCGCAGACGGTTTGCGACTGCTGATATTCCTTCCATCCCGAGCCGGCTAAATAGCCACGCGCGACACATTCGATCGGAATCACGCGCGTCTTCTTCACCAGCATCGAGCGGCCGATGAGTTGATCGATGAATGGATGAAGCGTTTTGGGATAGTCCTTTACATCGGTGGAAATCAGGTGATTCTCAATCTCTCTTTCAAACTTCCTGAACCAGAACAGGCTAAGCTCGGTGAGAATCTTTCCTTTGCCGGGAATGCCGTTGGGCATCACGCAGTCGAATGCGCTGATCCGGTCAGTTGCAATGATCAGAAGCTCGGTGCCGAGATCGTAAACATCGCGCACTTTTCCCTGGCGTTTCGGAAAGGGCAGGCTTGTTTGCAGAAGGGCTTCCATCAATCCAAATTAAGCCAAGTTGTCAGTCGCGGCAACTCTGTTAAGATCGCGTTACTCAGCAGCGGATTCAAGGTGGTGACGTCTTTTTCCACTGCGGATTTTGAATTGCGGATTGCGGATTGGCAGATGCGCGTTACTTCCAATCCGCAATCCGCGATTCATAATCCGCAATGATGAACGCGAAGATGCCCGCAAGGCTGTAACTCGTAGTTTGAAGCAACGCGCACCATGGCATTGATTTTCGAGATTTTTCGCGACGGGCAACGGCAGACTGAGTTTGCACCGGTGGGGGCAATCGCGATGGGGCCCGAGAGCGTTCCCATCCCAGGGGATGTCCGCTTCATCGACGGGCAGTTGATTGTCGATCGCATTGATGACAATGCGGCGGGCGTGTCGCTTCTCTGGGATCTCGGCACCATCGGTTCATACATGCTGGAGACAACGCGCCTTCAGGTGCGGGAGGCTCCGTACAATCTCAATGTCGAACTCGCGCGATCACGATTGATGCGCATCGTTCAGAAGCAGGAAGACTGGAACTTATTCGACTTCCCCCGCGCCGAGAAATTTCAACTGCAGTTCAAGGAGTCGCAAAGTCTGTTCGCCGACGCGCTGGGCATACTGGATCAACCTGAAAAGGCGTCCGTACTGGCGGATCAGTCCTTGCAGATTTCGGTGCCGCTTGCCGAAGAGCTTGCGGAGTTTCATGCCGATCTGCTTCTGCATCGTCGGCGCCAGGCAAATGGTTTTGCGCGGCACATCTTCGGCTGCCGCGTGGATTCAACCGTGCAGAACAGCCGCTACAAGGATCTGCTGGTTGAGCATTTTGATTATGCAATCGTCCCGATGGGCTGGAAACAGCTTCAGCCGGAGGAGGACACATTCAACACCGCGCCGCTGGATGACTGGGTCGAGATGCTCTCGCGCAAAAGGGTGCCGATAGTCGCCGGTCCTTTGATCAACCTCACGGACACTGAAATTCCGGATTGGTTATTCATTTGGGAGCATGACTACGATACCTTGCGCGAGCTGGCCTATGAGTACGTGCAGAAAGTCGTGCATCGTTACCGCAAAGCCGTGAGCGTGTGGAATGTCGTCGCGGGTCTGCACGCAAACTCCAATTTTCACCTGAGCTTCGAACAGATCATCGAACTGACCAGACTTCTAGTTTCACAGGTGAAGACGATCATCCCGAATGCCAAGACGCTGGTGACCGTCACGCAACCGTATGGCGAATATCACGCCCACGGCGTGACCGGCGTTCCGCCGATGCTGTATGCGGAGATGGTGGCGCAATCGGGCGTGAACTTTGAAGCCTTCGGTGTCGAGATGGAGATGGGCGTGCCCAACAACGGCGGATTGACACGGGATCTGTTTCAGGTCAGTTCGATGCTCGATAAATTCTCTTCCATCGGTCGGCCGGTGTTTCTCACCGGCGTTGGTGTGCCGGATCGTCATGCCGCCGATTCAGGGGATCGCAGCGAAGGCAAACTCAATCCCGCACTCGCCGGTCAGTGGAAGCGACCGTGGGATCCGGCGTTGCAGGCGGAGTGGATGGAGCAGGTTTACAAGATCGCGCTGTCCAAGCCCTATGTCGAATCCGTCGCGTGGGCGAACCTGGCCGACATCAATCAATCCATCCCCGGTGGCGGACTGATGGACGACATGTTCCGGCCCAAACCCGTGTTCAAAAAGGTCATGGAAATGCGCGACGCATTCAAGCGGGCAATGAAGTGACATGAAACTGTCACTCTGGACGATCTCGCAGCGGCGCGCGTTGGTCATCCTTTGCATCGCGCTGTCGAGTTACATCGGTGTGCGATTCGCGCTCAACCGGCGGCACGTGCCCGATCCGCAACCCATCGCCGGGGAACTCGCATCACAATTACAGGACAAGATCGACCCCAACACCGCCGACGCGGCAACCCTCGGCGTGCTTCCCTTGATCGGTGAAAAACGCGCCGCCGACATGGTTGCCTACCGCGATAAGTTTCTGCAGGCTCATCCCGGCGAGATTGCTTTCAAGCGACTTGAAGATCTCCGCAACATCAAAGGCATTGGCCCTTCAACAATTGCACAGATGTCGCCGTATCTGATGTTTCCTGCACCAGCAACGCCCGCGACAACCAACAGATCGGCTGAATGAACTGCGTTTGTTTCGGTAACCGCTGGTGTGCGCTTTTCATTCGACATTGTCTATAATTCGTCTTTTCCACGAGGTTGTATGCCCAAGTTTGAAGTCGTCTCACCATTCCAGCCGCAGGGATCAACCGGCGGCGATTGAGAAGCTGGTGGCGGGGATCAATGCGAATCAGAAGTTTCAGACGCTGATGGGCGTGACCGGTTCGGGCAAGACTTTCACGATGGCACACACTGTCGCGCGCGTGCAGAAGCCGACGCTGGTGATCAGTCACAACAAGACGCTTGCGGCACAGTTGTATGAGGAATTCAAGGATCTGTTTCCGAACAACGCTATCGGGTACTTCGTCAGCTATTACGATTACTATCAACCCGAAGCCTACATTCCGCAGCGCGACATCTACATCGAGAAGGATTCATCCCGGAACGATGACCTTGATCGCCTGCGACTCAGCGCCACGAGCAATCTGGTTTCGCGCCAGGATGTGCTGCTGGTTGCATCGGTCTCATGCATCTTCGGACTTGGCAGTCCCGGGCAATACAAGGACTCGGTTTTCCGCATCGCCAAGAACGCGCCGATGGATCGTGACGCAATGCTTGAAAAGATTGTGAACCTGCAATACAGCCGCAACGACATGGACTTTAAGCGCGGCACCTTCCGCGTGCGCGGGGATGTGGTCGAGGTTCATCCCGCGAGCGAGGAATTCGCCTATCGCATCGAATTCTTTGGCGATGACATCACCAGCATCGACACCATCAATCCATTAACCGGCGAACTGCTGCGGACCGAGGATCAGATCTTCCTCTACCCCGCTGTGCATTATGTCATGCCTGAAGAAGCCAAGGCCGGCGCGATCGCGGCGATCAAAGCCGAGCTTGATGCGCAGGTCATGCACCTTCGCGGTCAGGGAAAGCTGCTTGAGGCCCAACGTCTGATCGCCCGCACGAAGTATGATCTTGAGATGATCGAGGAAGTCGGCTTCTGCAACGGCATCGAAAACTACAGCCGCTTTTTTGATGGCCGCAAGCCGGGGGAGAAGCCTTACACGCTGATCGATTATTTTCCGAAAGACTGGCTGATGATCATCGATGAATCGCACGTGACGTTGCCGCAGATCAAGGCGATGTATAACGGCGATCGCATGCGTAAAACGACACTCGTTGATCACGGTTTCCGGCTTCCCAGCGCGCTGGACAATCGCCCTCTGAAGTACGAAGAGTTTGAGGAGATGATCAACCAGTGTCTGTATGTCTCGGCAACGCCCAGTGCGCTTGAACTTGAAAAGACCGGCGGCGAAGTCGTCGAGCAGGTCATCCGGCCGACGGGATTGATCGATCCGGTGATCGAAATTCATCCGGCGCAGGGACAGGTGCCGCATCTGCTTTCGCAGATCAAGGAGCGCGTGGCGCAGGGGGATCGCGTGCTGGTCACGACGCTCACCAAGAGATTGGCAGAGGATCTCAGTGGTTACATTCAGGAAGCCGGCATCCGCGGGCGATATCTGCATAGCGAGATCGACACCATCGAGCGCGTGGAGATTCTGCAGGATTTGCGCAAGGGAAATTTTGACGTGCTGGTTGGGATCAATCTTTTGCGCGAAGGTTTGGATCTTCCTGAAGTGTCGCTGGTCGCGATTCTGGATGCGGACAAAACGGGATTCCTCAGATCCAACACATCTCTCATCCAGACGATCGGGCGTGCTGCGCGGAATGTGCACTCGAAGGTGATTCTGTATGCCGACACGATCACCCCCGCAATGCAGTTTGCCATGGATGAAACCGAGCGCCGCCGGACGATACAGACGCAGTACAATCTGGATCATGGGATCACACCCACGACGGTGAAGAAGGCGATACGCAGCAGCATTGAATCTGAAGTGAGCGCCCGAAAGACCGTGCAGGAAGCGATCCGCGCGAACCAGGAGGAGATGGATTCAACCGAGCTGGTGAAGATTCTTGAAGAGGACATGCTGCTGGCGGCACAGAATCTGGAATTTGAGAAGGCGGCGCAGCTGCGCGACAAGATCAATGAACTCAAAGGCGCGCCGACGATCAAAAGCGGATCGAACTTCGTCCCTGAAGAGGCCGAGGGCGATAAGATCTGGGAACCACGAAGCAAATCCAAGAAGCGCGGGAAAAAGCGCGCCGCCCATTGAGCGAAGCGCGGCTTGCAGCGGGCCAGCGAGGCGTTTTCAAGCAGGAGCAACATGCTTTCGTTTCCGAAAATCGAAGAGATCAAGGACATTATTCAGCTCGCCAGACGCGAAGACCTTGGCGCGGGCAATGACGATGTCACCTCGCGTCTGCTGATTGATGAAGGCGCGATGGGTGTCGGCACGCTGACCCAGAAAGCCGTGGGCATCGCGTGCGGGCTGCCGGTTGTCGAGATGGTCTGCCGGATTTATGACGAGCGGCTGCGCGTCGAGCAGATTCCCGGCTTTCACATGGAGGTCATCGAGGGGCGCTTCAGTGATGCGAGGACCACGCCGCTGTTGCGCGTGCGCGGACCGATGCGGTCACTGCTGTCGGCGGAAAGAGTATTCCTGAATTTCCTCCAGCGGATGAGCGGCATCGCCACGCAGACGCATCGATATGTGAAGCGCGTCGAGGGCACGGATGCAAAGATCACGGACACGCGCAAGACAGCGCCGGGACTCCGTTCGCTCGACAAATACGCCGTCCGCGCGGGCGGCGGCGTCAATCACCGCATGGGGCTGTATGACGGGCTTCTCGTGAAGGACAATCATCTCGCCGCACACGCATTGAAGGATCTGTCAGGAAATCTCGGCAAGGTCATCCAGCAGTCGCGTACGGAAGACGCACAGCGCATGATCGAGGTGGAAGTGGACAATCTCGAACAGCTTCGCGAAGTGCTGAAGCTCGATGGCATCGACATCATCCTGCTGGACAACATGGACTGCCCGAACATGACCCGCGCCGTCCAGATGCGCAATGACGCAGGAAGAAAATCAAAGACCCTGATCGAAGCCTCCGGCGGCGTGATGCTCGACACCGTCCGAACAATCGCCGAGTGCGGCGTCGAAAGGATCGCGATCGGGGCGCTGACGCATTCGGTGACGGCTCTGGATATTTCACTGGATGTGGAGACGCAGTAGCTGCAGCGGAAACGCGGATTTTGATGGAAGTGCGAGGATCGCTCAAGTAGCGTATTTAGAACTGGAGCAAGACATGATTCGAACCACGACCCATCCACTGAATCTGACCGACGACGACTTGCAAGGTGATGCGATCCAGGCGGGACATCCGATGTTTGGAATCGTCTGGATGAATCCCGAACGCATGAGCGGCGCGCCTTGTTTCGCTGGTACGCGCGTTCCAGTCAAGACGCTTTTTGACTACATCGAAGGCGGCGAGAACCTCAGCGAATTTCTTGAGGGCTTCCCGGGTGTATCGCGAGAGCAGGCAATCGCGGTTCTTGAGTTTGCAGAAACCGGCCTTCTGGAAAAAATCGGAGTGAAATGAGGATTCTGTTGGATCACTGCATTGACTGGAAGCTCAAACGGTATCTCAGCGGACATGATGTGAGAAGCGCGCAGGAAATGGGGTGGGACCGTTTGAGGAATGGAAGACTACTGACGGAAGCATCACGTCAATTCGACGTCTTCATTACCGTTGACCGGCACTTGAAGGATCAACAAAATCTGCGCACACTTCCGGTCACTGTGATCGTCCGGATTGCGGCAAGTAATGAACTTTCGGATCTCGCGCCACCTTGTGCCGGAAATTGAGTTTCGGCTTCAATCAATCCCGCCAAACACGCTGATTGAAATCAAGTCATCGAGTTGACACTTAAGAATGCTTAAACCCGCGCCGCCTCGCCTTGCTGTAGCGTGACAGCGCATCCTCGATGATCGGATACGCATCGGCCGCCGGTTGAAATTCGTCGACTTCCACGCTCTTGCCTTCGAGATGTTTATAGTCGAGGAAGAACCGCCGCATCATCATCAGGCGATGGGGCGGCATCTGGCTGGCTTCGGTGTAAGAGTTGTATTCCGGATCGTACTTTGCGACGGCGATGATCTTGTGATCCTTCTTGCCCCCGTCGATCATGGTCATGAGACCGATGGTGCGGGCGTGAATCAGCGTCAGCGGCGCGACGGTTTCCTGGCAGAACACCAGCACGTCAAGCGGATCATCATCTTCAGCAAGCGTCTGCGGGACGAACCCATAGTTCGCCGGGTAGTAAACGGCTGAGTAAAGAACGCGATCGAGCTTGATCAATCCCGACTGTTTATCGAGCTCATACTTCACACTTGAACCGGAAGGGATCTCAATCACAGCGGCAAATTCCTGCGGGATGCCTTCGCCGGGAGTCACGTCGTGCCACGGATGAATCATGCAATCAATCTAGACGAAGGATCGGGAAATGCAAAACGGGGATTTGGAACCGCGGATGGACGCGGATAAACGCCGATCATTCCGGACCTGATGATTCAACGGGAAAGCCCGGCCCTCGAGCCCGAGTATCCCGCGCCAGCCACAATCCGAACTCAAATAGCAGGCAAAGCGGAATCGTCAAGCCAAGCATCGACATGATATCCGACCCCGGCGTGATAGCGGCGGCGGTGATTGCCAGGGCGAAGTAGACGTGTTTGCGGAACTTCTTGATCGTCTTGGTTTCGATAATTCCGATCCTCACCAGTGCAAGCACGATCAGCGGCATCTGAAAGCTCAACCCGAACATCACCAGCATCGCGACAACCAGATCAATGTAATCCTCCAAAGCAATTTCAGGGGAGAGAAGATTCTCACTTCGGAAATTGATCGAACGGGTGTTGTTGGGCAGTTGAATGCTAAGCCGTCCGGATGAACTGTTGAACCAGATCTCACCCACCTGCGCCTTCATCGGGTCACCCGCCAGGATGGGAACCTTGAAGGGTTCATAGCTTTGCGCAGTCGCCACATTGGATTGCGGCATCGGCACGTCATTGGCAAAGCCGATCAGAAACTCAATCGACCATGGCAGCACGAACACATAGACGAACGCCATTCCGCTGACCAGAAGCGCGATAGACAGCGGCGCGTAGCGCGTGACATATTTCCGCTCCTCCGGATACAACCCCGCCGCCACGAACTGCCAGAGCTGGAAAACAATCCACGGTGCCGCGACCGCGCCGGCGACGATGCAGCACACTTTGAACCAGACTTTGAAACCCTCGCCCAGCTGCTGATACATCAATTGCGAGTTGAGTTGCTTCGCCTCCAGCACCGCAATCAACGGCCGACAAAACCACAGAAGCACCTGATCGCCGAAAAAAAGACACACGATCAACACGAGAATGAATCCGCCTAGTCCGAGGAAAATGCGGTTGCGCAGTTCCTCCAGATGCTGCCCGATGGTCATGCGGAACGAATCGGTGTCTTCGTCGATGGTGGAAGATTTATCCCGAGCGGAAGTGACAGTGGACATCACGCGTCATTGTAGGGGGAGTGCTACAAAGGATGAAGGAAGCAGGACGAAAGATGAACAATGGAGGATGAAGTTGAACAATGGATGCCGCTTGCGGCTCAGCAATCCAATG
>Ga0163144_10016385_pt1 | contig 15187 bp, 12 predicted proteins | sample OliLak19BULKMAT1_FD_123175 | JGI IMG/M metagenome (GOLD analysis project Ga0163144, IMG submission 123175) | Freshwater microbial mat bacterial communities from Lake Vanda, McMurdo Dry Valleys, Antarctica - Oligotrophic Lake LV.19.BULKMAT1 | ecosystem: Environmental > Aquatic > Freshwater >... | reverse complement strand
GCGCCCAGCCGCCACCGCTCTTGCCGATGCAGCCGCACAGCATCAGCATGTTGATGACGCCGCGGTAGTTCATGTCGCTGTGGTACCAGTGGTTCATCGCCGCACCGATGATGACCATCGACTTGCCCTGCGTCTTGTGCGCGTTGTCGGCGAACTGGCGCGCCACGGCGATGAGCTGAGCGCGTGGCGTGCTGGTGATGCGCTCCTGCCAGGCGGGCGTGTAGGGCGTGTCGTCGTCGAAGTCTTTGGCCGCCATTTCGCCAGCCAGCCCCCGTGCGACGCCGTAGTTCGCCACCTGCAGGTCGAAGACGGTGGCGACCAGCGCCTGGCGTTTCTCGCCGTCCTTGCCCAATGCAATTCGCCGCACCGGCACCGTGCGCACGAGCACGTCGGTCTGCACGTTGTTCGGGAATTGCTCGCTGACGATGCCGCCGAAGTACGGGAAGCCGACCTTGGCCGTCTCCGTGCTCGGGTGCGCGCCTTCCAGAGCCGACAGTTGCAGCTTCACCGGGTTGCCATGCCTTGCTTCCCTGGCTTCGAGGTTCCACTGGCCTTCATCCGCCCGGCCTTGCGGACCCCAGCGAAAGCCGATGGCACCCTGCGGCAGCACCACCTTGCCGGCCTCGTCGAAGGCGACGGTCTTCCACTCCGGGTTGTTGGCCTGGCCGAGCTTGCCGTTGAAGTCTGACGCGCGCAGGTAGCGGTCGGGCACGGTAATGACTTCGCCGCCGGGCAGCACATGCTCCTTGAGCATCACCAGCATCGGCATGTCGGTATAGCGTCGCACGTAATCGTCGAAGTAGGCGCTGCGCTCCTTGCCACCGTCGGGAAAGTAGAACTCCTTCAGGATCACATGGCCCATCGCCATCGCCACTGCGGCGTCGGTGCCCTGCTTGGGGTTCATCCAGATGTCGGCCAGCTTGGCGACCTCGGAGTAATCAGGCGTCACGGCCACTGTCTTGGTGCCCTTGTACCGCACCTCGGTGAAGAAGTGGGCATCGGGCGTGCGCGTCTGCGGCACGTTGGAGCCCCAGGCGATGATGAAGCCGCTGTTGAACCAGTCGGCCGACTCCGGCACGTCGGTCTGCTCGCCCCAGACCTGCGGGCTGCTTGGCGGCAGGTCGCAGTACCAGTCGTAGAAGCTCATGCAAACGCCGCCGATCAGGCTCAGGTAGCGGCTGCCTGCGGCGTAGCTGACCATGCTCATCGCCGGGATCGGCGAGAACCCGATGATGCGGTCGGGACCGTGCTTCTTGATCGTGTAGACGTTGGCTGCGGCAACGATTTCGTTGACCTCGTCCCAGCTCGAACGCACAAAACCACCGAGGCCGCGGATCTGCTGGTAGTCGCGCCGCTTGGTGTCGTCTTCGACGATGCTGGCCCAAGCCGCCACCGGGTCTTGCGCCAGGCGCGCCTCGCGCCAGCGCTTCAGCAGCCGACCGCGCACCAGCGGGTACTTGACGCGGTTGGCGCTGTACAGGTACCAGCTGTAACTGGCGCCGCGCGAACATCCGCGCGGCTCGTGGTTGGGCATGTCCCAGCGCGTGCGCGGATAGTCGGTCTGCTGGGTTTCCCAGGTCACGATGCCGCCCTTGACGTAGATCTTCCACGAGCACGAGCCCGTGCAGTTGACGCCGTGCGTGCTGCGCACGATCTTGTCGTGCGCCCAGCGGTTGCGGTAGGCGTCCTCCCAGGTGCGGTCTTCGCCGGTGGTGACGCCGTGGTCGCCCGAGAAGCTTTCGCGCGGATTCGAGAAGTAATTCAGTCGGTCGAGGAAGTGGCTCATGAACCGCCTTTCGAGATGGTGCTGTTCAAAGTTTGCTCAGGGGTTCTTCACGTACGCGTCCTTGCGCAGGTAGAACCACCAGTTCAGCACCAGGCACAACGCATAGAAGACGGCGAAGCCATACATTGCGACTTGCGGCGTGCCGACCTTGATCTGGTTACCAATGACGATCGGCGCAACAAAGGCGCCGTAGGCGGCGACAGCCGAGGTCCAGCCGAGCACCGGTCCAGCCTGGGTGCGGTCGAAGATCACTCCGATGGTGCGAAACGTCGAACCGTTGCCGATGCCGCTGGCGGCGAAAAGCAGGATGAACAGCCCGAGGAACATCGGGAAGTGCTGCTCCGGTGTGGCGGAGCCGTAGGCTTGCATCATTACGTAGCCCACCGCCACCGAGGCCCCCACCATCACCACCGAGATGATCTGTGTGACGATCGAGCCGCCGACCTTGTCGGAAATCCAGCCGCCGATCGGACGGATGGCCGCTCCAACGAAGGGCCCGATCCAGGCGTAAGTGAAGGCCGACGGTGCGTTCGGGTTCTTCAGCGTGTGTTGCAGCACACCGTTGGCGTCAGGCACATGGCTGATGCCGAAGATCACCGTGATCGACAACGGCAGCGCCATTGAGAATCCGATGAAGGAACCGAAGGTCACGATGTACAGCGCCGTCATGGCCCAGGTGTGCTTGTTGCGGAAGATCAGGAACTGCTTGGCCACGCCTTCTTTCATCGCTCCGAAGGCGGCCAGCTTCATCACCAGCAGCGCGCTGACGATGTCCAGCGGAATCGCTATCCACATGCTGATCAGCCCCAGGCCAGTGGGCGCCGGCAGGTACAGATACAACCCCAGGACCGCTGGTAGGAAGGCCAGCGTGTAGAGGTAGGTGATCTTGGCGAAGGCCACCAGCGGCGAATCCGAATCGGGCGTCACCGTTTTCAGGTTGTTCATGCCGAACCAGCACAGGATGGACAGCGGCACCAGTGACAGCACCCAGGCAAAGCCGGCGTTCTGGATGTACGTGGGCGTACCGGCCTTGATCTTGCCCAGGATCCAGCCACTGTCCTTCAGCAGCGTCATCGGCTCGCCCGCGAACGCACCGAACAGTCCCATTGTCATGACCAGCGGGATGACGATCTGCATCGTCGTCACGCCGAAGTTGCCGATACCGGCGTTGATACCCAGTGCCGTGCCCTGCAGCCGCTTTGGAAAGAAGGTGCTGATGTTGGACATCGAGCTGGCGAAGTTGCCGCCACCCACGCCCGACCACAGCGCCATCAGCTGGAACGCCCACAGCGGCCACTCCTTGTGCTGCAGCGCGATCCCGGTGCCGATGGCCGGCGCCAGCAGCATCGCAGTGGTCAAGAAGATGGTGTTGCGCCCGCCGGCCAAGCGGATCAGGAACGAGGCTGGGATGCGCATCGTGGCGCCGGAGATGCCGGCGATGGCCGTCAGCGTGAACAGTTCAGCCTGGGTGAAAGGAAACCCCAGGTTGAGCATTTGCACGGTGATGATTCCCCACATGCCCCAGACCGCGAAGCCGCATAGCAGTGCCGGCACCGACAGCCACAGGTTGCGGTAGGCGATCTTCTTGCCGGTGGATTGCCAAAAGGCATCGTCCTCGGGCCGCCAGTCGACGATGTCGGCGGAACCCGTGCGCGCCGATGTGGCGCCCGTGCTGATGCTGTTCATGCTGGTGTGTCCGGTAATGGTGACGGTTCGGCGCAGAGTCAGTGCGCGCTGGCTGGCGCCAGCGGTGAGGCAGGGGCGTTGCGGCCCATCACCTCGGTCCTGCGCACTTCGGTCCAGTACATCCAGATCAGCGATACCCAGACCACGCCGTACATCAGCATGAAGGCGCTGGAGCGGATGCCGGTCAGGTCCATCAGCGCGCCGAACGCGATCGGCAGCGCGAAGCCGCCCAGGCCACCGGCCAGACCCACGATGCCGCTGACGGTGCCGATGTGGTGGGAGTAGTCGTCGCTGATGTACTTGAATACGCTGGCCTTGCCGAACGCGAAAGCGATGCCCAGTATGAACATCAGGGTGGTGAACGCATACACGTTCAGGCCGATGTGAAAGCTCTTCGGGCCATCGATGGTCGTGATGGTCATATCGGTCTGCGGATAACTCAACAGGAACAGGCAGATCCAGCTGACCCACATCACCCACCAGGTGACGCTGTGTGCGCCGTATTTGTCCGACAGCCAGCCACCGACGGCGCGCAACACGCCGCCGGGCAGCGAAAAACACGCCGCCAGCAGCGCCGCTGCGCGGATGTCCATGCCAAACTCGCCAACGTAGTACTGCACCATCCACAAGGACAACGCAACGTAGCCACCAAAGACAATGCTGTAGTACTGGCAGTACTTGATGACCTTCGGGTCCTTCAGCATCTTCAATTGATCGCTGAAGCGGGTGTTACCGGGTACCAGGTGCGTCGGGTCGCTGGAACTGAACAGCCAGAACAGCACCAGCGTGCCGAGCATGATGCCTGCATACACCTGCGGCACAAGGGTCCAGCCGAAGGCGACGACGAGTGCGGGCGCGATGAACTTGTTCACCGCCGCGCCAGAGTTGCCAGCACCGTAAACACCCATCGCAAAACCCTGCCGGTTGCGCGGGAACCAGCGCGCCACGTACGGCGTCCCCACCGAAAAGGAGCCGCCGGCCAGGCCAACGAACAGGCCGATCACCAGGAAGTGCCAGTAGGCGGTGGCGTAGCCCATCAGCCAGATTGCCGGCACTGTGATTGCCATCAGGATGGTCATGACGATACGGCCGCCGTACTTGTCGGTCCAGATGCCCAGCGGCACGCGGATCAGCGAGCCGGTGAGCACCGGCGTGGCGGTGAGCAGTCCGAACTCGGTGGCGTTCAAGCCGAGCGTTTTCTTGATCGGAATTCCGATCACGCCAAACATCATCCACACCATGAAACACACGGTGAAGGCGAGCGTGCTGACGATCAGCACCGACAGGGCCTGTCCCTTCTGGGTCATGTCACATCTCCTGAGTGATGCCATGACTTTAGGATCGGCCGGTCCCTGCCGCCATCCTCCCGAAGGCTGTGTGCGTAGTTGCGAAGGAACTATGCCTGCCGGTGGGCGGGTAGTTCTGAGGAGCTACAAAGGCAGCTAAAGCGCGCGCTCTTGCGCCAGATCAATACACAGTCGACCAAACGGCCTCTTAGACCAGGCCGCTTTCGCTGGCGAGCACGGCAGCATGCACGCGCGAACCGACGTCGAGTTTGCGCAGGATGTGCTGTACATGGATCTTCACCGTCGTCTCTGTGATCGAGAGATTGCGCGCGATCTCCTTGTTGCTCGCACCCGCCATGATGCCACGCAGGACTTCCAGTTCGCGCGGAGAAAGCGACTTCAGGGGGGACTGCGCGACGGGGGGCGGCGTTGGCTTTGATGCAGATGGCACGTCGGTTGCGGCGCGAAAGGCGTTAACCAGCTTGCCGGTCATCTCCTGCGCCACCACGGGTTCGCCGCGCATGACACGGTGGATTGCCTGGGACAGGTCGTCGCCCTCCATGGTTTTGAGCAGGTAACCACTGGCACCATTGCGCAGCGCGGCGGCGAGGTCATCCACGTCCTCGCTGACCGTCAGCATCAGGATGCGTGTGTGCGGAGCCGCTTCGCGCAGGGCGGCAATGGCATCGACACCGCGCACACCCGGCAAATTGTTGTCGAGCAACACCACGTCAGGCTGCAGTTCCTGCGCGCGGCGCAGCGCCTTGCCCGCATCGGCCGCGTCGCCCACCACCTGCACCTGGGGGTCGCGCGAGAGCAGGGCGGTCAGCCCGCGGCAGAACAGCGTGTGGTCGTCGACGATCAGCACCCGGACCGGTGGCATGGCGGGAGGTATGCAGAGCATCCCTAACCGACCTGGGCGGCTGCCATCTGCGCCAGCACGGGTTCCTGGCGCAATGGCGCCGACAAGGTCAGGATCACCGAGGTTCCGCCTGCCGTGTTGCGGACCACCTCGACGCTGGCGCCAATGCGCTGCGCCCGCTCAATCATGATGCGCAGGCCAACGTGGGTGTCGTCGGTAGCGCTCGCACTGGGCACGAAGCCGCGCCCGTCGTCGCGCACCTCGAAGCGCCAGGCAGGTCTTTGCTGCACGTTGATCCACACCCGCGTGGCCAGCGCATGCTTGCGCACGTTGGAAAGCGCTTCCTGGATGATGTGCAGCACCTGCACTTGTACGTCCGGGGCCAGCGGGAGCCCATTGCCCTCGATCTGGAGGTTGGTAGCCAGGCCGGTCTGCTGTTGGAACTTGCTCAGCGTCGTATGCAGCGCCGGTTCGATGTCCTCGGCATTGGTGCGGGTGCGGAAGTGGACCAGCAACTCGCGCACGTCGGCATAACTCTCGCGCACGCCAGTGTCGATTTCGGCGAGCACTGCCCGGGTCTGTGCCGGGTTCTCGCTGGCGAGTGCATCGCGCATCAGCTGCACCTGTATCTTGAGGAAGGCCAGCGACTGGGCGATGGAATCGTGCAACTCGCGCGCGATGAAGCCGCGCTCCTGCGAGACTGCGGCTTCTTTCTCCAGCGCGCCCAGGCGCAGGTTCTCCATCGCCGTGGCCAGGTGGGCAGTCAATGCTTCGAGCAGTGAGCGTTCGGCGTCGCCGACCTGGCGCTGGGCGTGGTAGAAAAGATCCACTTCTCCCATCAGTCGCTGGTGCTGGCGGATCGGGATCGACACCACGGTAGCGAAGCCGGCAACTGCACAATGTGCCAGCCGCGCCGGTTGCATGGCCGTGATCGGTATCACCCGCAATCTGCTGGCCGGTGCCGTCGAGCCGCAATGGCACTGGTCGGCCTTCAGGCAGTGCTCGGCGTCCAGCATGCCATGGTGCAAGGCGTCGGAGGCAAGTATCAGAAAACGTTCGTTGGATTCGTCCGACCAGCGCAGCGCAGCCCCGTCGGCCTGGGCCAGCGGCCGAATGCGGCGCAGAAACCCCTGCGTCAGGTCCTGCAGGTTGGTGGTCGTCGTCAGCAGGGTGGTCACGTCGTAGAGAGCTTCCAGCCGCGCGCTTTTTTCCTGCAACTCCGAGGTCTTTTCGGCCACGCGCGCTTCCAGATGCCGGTACATCGACTGGACATGCCCGGCCATGCCGTTAAAGCCATCGGCCAGGGTGCCAAACTCGTCGCTGCTGACACGTTCCACCCGCGCAGAGAAGTCGCCTTCCTGCATGCGCCGGATTGCCTGCTTCAAGTGCGCGACCGGTTCAAGCACAAACCGGTAGCCGGTGTACACCAGCACCGAGGCACCGATGACCGCCAGCGCCATCATCGCCACCTGCGCCAAATGCAGCATCGCGGTCCAGCGCGACATGTGCGACTCGATGGCCTGCACCAGCAAATCGATATGGTCCACGAACGCACCGGTGTCGTCCCGCAATGCTGCCGTGCTGACCGGCGCGCTGGCGATCCAGCGCCCCCAATAGCGCTCCCAGTCGTTGCGGACGGCGTCAAAGCGGGCGTTTACCTGGTCGTCCCAGGGTACGAACAAAGGGCGCTCCGGGTTACCGGTGCGCAGCAATTCAATGCTGCGGGTGAATTGAGCTGCCTGCTCGGGAAGGGTGTCGCGCTGGCCAGCGCCTGCAGAAAGCGCCATCCGGTAGGCTTGCATCCGCATGCGGCCAGCTTCATTGATCGCGGCGGCCCCACCTTCGAGTTGCCATGACACCCAGAGCGTCAGGGCGGTCGACACCAGAGCGAGCAGCAGGAAGGGCGTGGCCACCAGTGTCAGCTTGGCGCCCAGGCTCCAATACTTGGACTGTTGCATAGGCGGATTATGGGCTCACGATGCCCCTGCCACGCAAGTCGCTCAGGCAACGCGCTCGAAAATCGCCGCAATGCCCGGTCCGCCGCCGGACCATATGGTCACCAGGGCGTACCGACCCTGGATGCGCTGCAACTCGTACACGGCATTGGCGGTGATCAACGCGCCGGTGGCACCGACAGGGTGGCCAAGATATATCGCGGAACCGTTCGGGTTCACCTCGGCCGGGTCCAGGCCGAGGTCACGGGTCACCTGGTCGACGGGCGGGGTCCGGATGGAGGCCGGGTCAAACCGCCACCACAATCGGAAAAATGGCACGCAATCCGTCGCCTGAGGGGGTGAATGCCACGCTCAGCGCGGCGCGTGCAGAGTCGTCGCCGAGGCTGCGCCACAGGAAGTCGCGGGTATTGCCCGGGTCGTCCTTCACGTAGAGCTGGGTCGTGAGCAATTCGCGGCCACCCAGCTTGACCTTCACATGGATGTGTGGCGTGCGCCCTGAATACCGCGCCGGCCGTATCGTGCGGAAGCGGTATTGGCCGTCATCGCCGACGGTGACGCGGCCGAACCCCTGGAATGCTGGATCTGCGCCATTTCCGGCGCGCGGATGTTTGTAGTGGCCGCTTTCGTCACACTGCCAGATTTCGACCTGTGCGCCGCGCAGCGGTTTGCCCTGCAGGTCGCTCACCACACCTTCGACCCAGGCTGGTTGGCCGCTGGTGTACGCGAGGGCCCCGTTGCGCAGCAGATCGAAGTCGCTGTCCTGCGGCAAGTTGACCGGATAAAACGGACCCTCGGATTGTGCTGGCGTGGCCCGGCGCTGATTTTGGGCCAATGCGGTTGCCGTGAACTGCAGCATCGGCATGCCGATCGCCGTGGCCAGGATGTTGCGCCGCAGCCGGTTGGGTGTCTGGTTTGGAGTGAACATGTTTGAACCCCTTGCTTGTCTGCGGTTATGGAGTGCCAGATTCGTAACTGGTTCCCTGATTTTGCCCGTTCTTCGCGATGAAACAAACCGAAACAAGCCGCAACGGCGCCGAAAGCACACCAATGGACTTGGCCGGCACCATTACAAGCCTGTTCAACAACTTTCCAAAAGGAAACATCATGAAACTCTGGATCAAGCGCACATTGCTGGGATTGTTCGGCGCCAGCATTATTGTGGGTGGTTTGTCGGCATGCGGTGGCCATCACCACGAACGCGGTATGGCCATCAGTGAACAGGAGGCAGCGAAGTTCAAGGCCAGGATGGTCGAGCGGGTGGGCCAGCAGCTCGAACTCGACGCGCCGCAGAAGCAGCGCCTGGCGGTACTCGGTGACCGTTTGCGCGAGCAGCAGGTGGCATTGGTGGGTAAGACCACCGACCCGCGCGCCGAGGTGCAGGCCCTGGTAGCCGGGGCGCAATTTGACAAAGGCCGGGCCCAGGCCATCCTTGATGAGAAGACGGGCGCCATCCGCAGCAAGAGCCCGGAGGTGATCAACGCGGCGGCAGAGTTCTTCGACAGTCTGAATCCGGCTCAGCAACAAAAGGTACGGGATTTCATGCAGCGCCGGCATGGCTGGTTCGGCCGCAGTTGAGGCCTGGCAGCCTCCTGACGGATGGGACAATGGCACATGCCTATGATCCTAGAAACCGCAGTTGGACGCGCCCGAGTGGGCTGCGATGGGGTGCGCCGGCAAGGCGCGACGACGCTGCGGGCTCCTGCCCGCGAGGAGAAGCAACGCCGCCGGCGTGCGTCAGCGCGGCTCAATCGGGTGCGTAGCGTTGTCACCCTTGAGGTGACCTTGCTCGTGGGCAAGAAAGCTGGAGTTCATGGGGCGTACCCAGCGGAAGGAAGCGGTCAAATGCGGTTTCTAGGATGATCCTGCTGATCGACGACGATGCCATGCTGGGACCGCCGCTGGCGACCTACCTGGCACGTTTCGGAATGGAACTGGTGTGCGCCGAACGTCCCAGCGCAGGACTGGACAAGCTGCGCGCCGGCCGGTTCGACGCGGTTATTCTCGATGTCATGTTGCCCGAGATGGACGGGTTCGAGTTGTGTCGAACCATTCGCAAGGACAACGACATTCCGATCATCATGCTGACGGCGCGTGGCGACGTCATGGATCGGGTGGTCGGCCTGGAACTCGGGGCAGACGACTACCTGCCCAAACCGTTCGAGCCACGCGAACTGGTAGCGCGTCTGCAAACGGTGCTGCGGCGCAGGGGCGGCAAGGTATCGGGGCAGCGGCTGGTTTTCGAGGGCCTGGAACTCGACCTGGACAAACACCTGGTGCTGCGCCTGGGGTCACCGGTCGAACTGACGGGAACCGAGTTCGCTTTGTTGACCTTGCTGGCGCGTTCGCCTGGCACCGTGTTTTCGCGCGACGACATTCTCAACCACCTGCGCGGCCATGAGGCCGATCTGTACACCCGCGCGGTGGACATCGTGGTGAGCCGCCTGCGCAAGAAGCTCGAACCACTGGATTGCATCAAGACGCTGCGCAATGCCGGTTACGCGCTGGCGGTCGGCCGTGTCTGAAACGCGCCAGCACCGCTGGCACCAGCGTGCGCGCTCGGCGCTGCGGCGCTCCTTGCGCTTGCGGCTGATTGTGGTGTTCTGGTTGCTCGCGCTGGTGCTGGCCGTGGTGTTCCTGGGTGGCACGCAACGCGCGCTGGGTGTGGGCTGGCGCCTGGCGGCTGCGCCCTTGCTGGCGGACTATCTGGATCGACTGGCCAGCGATATTGGCAGCCCGCCGAGCATCGACAGGGCGCGCTCGCTGGCGCAGCGTCTGCCGCTGAGCGTGCGCATCAGCGGGCCGGTGGTCCAGTGGTCCTCCGACGGCTGGCGCGATACCAGGCGTGGGGAGGGGACAGAAGAGAACCACCACGGTGATGGCCCACAGTTGCTGGAACGCCGGACCGCGGACGGGCACCGCATCGAGTTCGGCCTGGGCGAGCTGGCCTGGAAAAGCCAGCCGCGCCTGATTGGCTGGGTCACGCTGCTGCTGCTGCTGCTGATGACGGCCGTGGTGTACGCCTATGTACGGCACTTGTTGCGCCCGCTTGATGACATCCGGGCGGGCGCCAAACGATTCGGCGCTGGCGACTTCGGCCAACCGATCACGGCGCGCCGGCAGGATGAACTCGGCGACCTCGCGCGGCAGATCAATACGATGGCGCAAGACCTGCATTTGATGTTGGAGGGCAAACGCGCCCTGTTGTTGGCAATCAGCCATGAACTGCGCTCACCGCTGACCCGCGCGCGTTTGAACGCTGAACTTTTGCCCGAGGGGGCGGATACCGCGGTGGCCCGTACCGCATTGCTACGCGACCTCGCCGAAATGCGCGACCTGATCACCGATTTGCTGGAAGGTGAACGCTTGTCGGGCGCGCATTTGGCCCTGCAGCGCGAACCCGTGGACCTCGCCCGTCTGCTGGCCGAAGTCCTGTCGAGCCGGCCCGATTTCTCAGAGCTACGGTGTGTGATCGGTGCCGCGCTGCCGCTGTTGGAACTGGATGCCACCCGCATCCGCCTGGCGCTGCGCAACCTGCTCGACAACGCGCTGCGCCATGGCGCGGGTGGCAGTGCAGCAGCGCGCGTCAGCCTGTCCGCCGATGCGGTTGCCTGCCGTGTCACGGTGCGCGACTTTGGTCCTGGTGTCGTCGAGGACCAGCTGCCGCAACTGGCGCAGGCCTTTTACCGGGCTGACAGCGCGCGCCAGCGCAGCACCGGCGGGGTCGGGCTGGGCTTGTACCTGTGCCGCCTGGTGGCGCAGGCCCATGGTGGCCGCCTGCTGCTGCGCAATGCCAAGCCGGGGCTGGAGGCGGTGCTTGAGTTTCCGCTGCGGCCGGGCTGACCGCGCGCTCAGAAGTCGGCAGCGCTGCTGAAATGCAAGGCGGCTCCCGTGACGGGGTGCAGCAGATCGAGTTGGCTGGCGTGCAGCATCATTCGGGTGCAGCCAGGCGGCGGCGCCTGGCCGTACAACGCGTCGCCGAGGATGGGGTGGCCGATGGCCTGCAGGTGCACGCGCAACTGGTGTGAGCGTCCCGTCACAGGCTCGAGCTCCAGACGGGTGAACTGGCCAGCGCCATGCCGAGCCAGTACGCGCCATCGCGTCAGACTTGCCTTGCCGGACTCCAGGTTGACGGTTCGGCGCGGCCTGTGCTCCCAGTCCAGCGCAATTGGCAGGTCGATTTCCGTCCAGCCCCCACCCACTTCGCCAGGCAGTCCATGGACCAGAGCGACGTAGCGCTTGTGGATGCTGCGTTCGGCAAACATCCGGTTGAGTTGCAACTGTGCACTGTTGTTGCGCGCCATCAGCATCAGGCCCGAGGTTGCCATGTCGAGGCGGTGCACGATCAGGGCGTCCGGCAGAACACCCTGGACACGGGTGCTCAAGCAGTCCTGCTTGTCGGCCCCGCGTCCCGGTACCGAAAGCAGGCCGGCCGGTTTCTCCAGCACGACGAGTGCACCGTCCGCGTAAAGTGGAAACAACTCAGTCCGCAACGTTGCCGTTGACCAGCTTTTGCACGATGTCGCACAGTTCCTCGACATCGTTGGGCTTGTGGATCAGGGCACCCGCACCTTCAGCAAACGCGCTTTGTTCAATTTCAGCCGTAACGTAGCCCGATGCCAGCGCCACCGGCAGGTCGGGACGCACGATGCGCGCCTCGCGCAATAGGTCCACACCGCAAAATCCTGGCATGTTGTAGTCGGTTACCAGCAGATCGAAGTCGTGCGCTCGCTCGCGCAGCGCGACCGATGCCAGGTGGGGGTCGGTAAACGAACTGACCCGGAAGCCCTTGCGGGTCAGCACCCGCTCAACCAGGAACACCAACGCCTCGTCGTCGTCGACGTACATCACATGCTTGCCGTTGCCCTGTACGTTGTTTGGAAAACTGATTTCCACCTGCACGGTCTCATCGGGCGCGTCAACCGGTGGAAAATACAGGGTGAAGACGCTGCCCTTGCCGGGCGCACTCTTGACGCCGACCGAGCCCTGATGCGTGCGCATGATTCCGTGCACCACGGCCAGCCCGAGTCCGGTTCCCTGACCGACCGGTTTGGTGGTGAAGAATGGCTCGAAGATGCGCTCCATGGTTTCCGGGCTGATGCCGGTGCCGGTATCACGTACCGCCAGGGTGACGTGGTGGCCGCGCGAGATGCCACGCCGCTCTTCCTGCAGCGACCAGTTGTAGGTGCTGCCAAGTTCCACACTGATGACGCCGCGCTCGCTGCCGATTGCGTGCATGGCATTGGTGCACAGGTTGAGCAGGGCTTGTTCGACCTGGGTCGGATCGGCCATGACCGCAGGCACCTGTTTGTCGATGCGGACCTGCAGGTCGATTGACGGCGGCAGGGTCACCTTGAGCAGGCGCGTCGTCTCGTGCACGACCTCGGGTAAGTGGATGGCGCTGCGCTTGGGTGTTTCATTGCGGCTGAAGGTCAGGATCTGGCGCACCAGGTCGCGCGCCCGGCGACCTGCCTTTTCGATCTCGAGCAGGCTGGTCATCGCCGGGGACTGGTTGCCGGCGTCCTGTTTTGCCAGTTCCACGTTGCCCAGGATGGCGCCCAGGATATTGTTGAAATCGTGCGCGATGCCTCCGGCCATGGTACCCACGGCCTGCATCTTCTGCGATTCGCGCAATTGCGACTCCAGCACATTGCGCTGCGTTTCCATCTTCTTGCGTGCAGTCAGGTCGCGTGCGAACACGGTGATGATGTCGCCGTCCAGCCGATGCTCAAACGACACGCTCACCTCGACGGCCAGCGGCTTGCCGCTGCTGGTGAGGCCCTCCATTTCGCCCAGTTGTGCATGCGTGGACAACTGGGCATAGGACAGGGTTTGCACCGCGTCGGGCAGGAATCGCTCAAGCGGACTGCCCAGCGCCTGCGTTGAAGGGCACTGGAACAGGGCCGCTGCGGCCGGATTGAAGATGGTGATGGAGCGGTTGCTGTCGACGCAGATGATGGCGTCGAGCGAGGAGTTGATGATGGCGGCGAGGCGGTTTTCGCTCAGGTGCAGTTCTTCGTTGCGCCGGCGCAGCGCGGAGGCGCTTTCCTGCAGGGCACGCCGCTCGGCCAGCAAGGGCCCCTGGTCGATGATGGCGCAGATGAAATGCGCCAGTTCATCCTGAGAGTTGTCGATACGGGCGATATGCAGGTCGCCGGCAAATGTGCCGCCAGAACCGGCCTTGAATAGCACCTCGCTCGTTTCGCTGTTGCCGGTGGACTTGGCCACGGTAAAGGATTCGGACACCTGGTCCGAATGCGCCTCGCTGACCAACGGCAGCAGGAAATTCAGCGGCGGGTCATGTTCCTGCGGGCGGAACAGGCGCAACGCCATGGCGTTGCTCTCGAGCACCATGCCGTGTTCGTCGACCACCATCAAGGCCAGAGGCACACTGGAGAACAACGTCAGGAACCGCTCCGAGGCGCCCTCGGCGGCGCGCTGGCTGTAGCGCAGTGCCTTGTTCTGGATTTCCAGTTCAGCCTGGTACTTGCGCAGGTCCTCGATCATCTGCGGCAAGCCATAGCCCTCGGCGATGACCTCCGGCAGCGCACTGTCGTCCTGTACGAGGGCCGATATGTTGCGAAACAACTGCCCCGGCTTTCGGCGTTGGCCGGTCTTGCTCACAACGGCCATGCCTATTTCTTGAGTTTGCCGCGCACCGGAACCACGGTCGTCACTGTTGGGCGTACCGCGTCTGGTGACACCGGTTTGGGCGGCGAGGTGTCCTTTTTCGGCTTCCTGGTTTCCTTGTTGCTCTTTTGTTGTCCTTTGGCCATGCTGTTCTCCTGAAGTGGGCAAAAACGGGTTGTAAAAACCGGACGCAACCGGCTGGTTGCGTCATGGGCAGCGCGGGCGCCCGGGTTTACCTGCGCACGATCGCGTTGCCGGGGTCAAAATCGGCCGCCTTGAGCGGGCTGTTGGCGGTGATGTACGCCCGCAACAGGTCGGCGTCGACAAATCCGGTGTCGACGAAACTTCGATGGCCGGACATGCGCGGATAACCGTCGCCGCCAGCCGCCAAGAAGTTGTTGATCACCATCCGGTACATTTTGACGGGGTCAACCGCTGCACCCTTGATACGGGCGCTGGTGACCACGTTGCCGGTGATTACCAACTCGATGCCGGCGAATTGCGGGAATGCGCCGGATCCGACACTCATCTTGGCGGCCGCATTCAGGTAGTCCATCACCTCTGCTCCGGTCAAGTCCAGCGTGACCGTGGTGTTTCCGAACGGCTGTACCTTGAGCACATCCTTGTAGGTCAACTTGCCCGCGACAAAGGAATCGCGTACGCCACCGGCGTTGACAACCGCAAAGTCCGCTCTGGTACGGTCCATCAGCGCCCGTCCGATGAGTACCGCGAGCGACGCGGGTCTGCTGCGTACTACCGCGCGGTCACCTTCGAGGCGGCCGTCGGTGGAACCGATCTCGACCAGCAGTTTCTGCTGGCCGAACTCCTGGAACGGCTTGAGCAACTCGAGCATTTCCTTGTCTTCGGCAATCTCGGCCGTGTAGTTCACCATGGAGGTCTTGCCATCGGCAGCCCGCACAGACCTTTTCAGGTTGACCGGAATCAAGGCGTACTTGATGAGCTTGAAGTCGCCATTGCGGTACTC
>Ga0163144_10016383_pt1 | contig 15187 bp, 9 predicted proteins | sample OliLak19BULKMAT1_FD_123175 | JGI IMG/M metagenome (GOLD analysis project Ga0163144, IMG submission 123175) | Freshwater microbial mat bacterial communities from Lake Vanda, McMurdo Dry Valleys, Antarctica - Oligotrophic Lake LV.19.BULKMAT1 | ecosystem: Environmental > Aquatic > Freshwater > Lake... | reverse complement strand
ACCATGAATTTTTTCTGGGTGGGATTTTATATAGTTAAAAACAATGAGTTAGTCCTTGGACCTTTTCAGGGACCGATAGCCTGCACCAGGATTGCCTTTGGAAAGGGAGTGTGTGGTGCAAGCTGGAAAGAGAAAAAAACGATTATCGTTCCTAACGTAGATGAATTTCCGGGGCATATTGCCTGTAGTTCAGATTCCCGGTCGGAAATTGTAGTGCCGGCATTAAAGAATGGAGAAGTTGCCCTGGTACTCGATGTAGACAGTGATCAGCTAGACGATTTTGATGAAACCGATAAATTGTTCTTATCGCAAGTTATGGGCATGATCGAAAAAATGATCTGATCCCATGTCCTTCGAAATGCCCTCCTCCGAATTTTATAAACAACGCGAGCTTCAATTCAAACAAGAAGGCGAGCGTATTGAAAAGAAGATCAGAAAGTATTCCTGGAGCCGGGTTGCGCTGGTTCTGATCATGGGATTTTTGATGTATGCAGGGTTTTCTCAAGCTTATTTTTTTTGGCTGCTGATCGTTCCGCTGGTTGTCTTTGTCGCGCTGGTCAATCGCCAGTCATTTCATGAAGATAAGAAGCAGCTTGCTAATTTCCTGAAGCACCTCAATCAGGAGGAGGCAAGGAATATCTGTTTTGAACCGACTGATTTTTCGGATGGCAGTCGCTTTGCGGATGCCCATCATCCGTATGGTCACGATCTTGATTTGTTTGGAAGTGGTTCTGTGTTTCAATATATCAACCGCTGCAGCACTCAGCTAGGCGAAGAGCGATTGGCATTTGATTTAAAAAATTTACCCTATGCCAAGGATGAATTGTTGCTGCGACAAGAAGCCGTGCGCGAATTAGCAGCGATGGTGGAATTCCGGCAACAGGTTTGGGCACTGGGTCGACAGATCAATGATTTTTCATTTAACCGGTCAACGCTTTTTCACTGGCTTTCAGAAAAACCATTTATTTACGGAAACACGATTTACTCGTTGATGCGTTGGATTCTTCCAGCCATCACAATAGCTATTTTAGGGCTGACGATTTACGATTGGAGTTATTTTCCATTGCTGTTTGTGATGGCAATCATTCAGCTTACCATAGCCGGATTTCATGCAAAACGAATCGGTGAGTTTCAGCGAGTACTCAGTTCTGCCCGAGAGGTATTGAAAAACTATGCGCGAATTTTTGAATTACTTTCCCAGCAGAAAGTTGAATCCGTGTGGATGAAGAAACATCGGGCTATTGCCATTAAGGCATTTGAAAAAGTTAAGCAGTTTTCTGCGTTGGTGAATGCATTGGAGTCGCGCATGAATCCCATTGCCATGCAGTTTGGAAATGGTTTGTTCCTCTACGATTTTCATGCGGTAAGTAAGTTGGAAAAGTGGCGCAAGGAAAATGCCAGCGAGCTACCTCATTGGCTGGAATCGCTGAGTGAATGGGATGCGCTACTTTCGCTGGCCACGCTTCACTACAATTTTCCTAAATACGCTTTCGCGGAAGTAAACGCACGGCCCGCATTGGAAAGCAGAGCGGTTGGGCATTTGCTTATTCCAGACACCAGCCGTGTGACAAACGATCTTGATTTAGGAAAGCCGGCTAATATCTGGCTGATTACCGGTGCTAATATGGCTGGCAAGAGCACCTTCCTTCGTTCGTTGGGAGTAAACTTCGTGTTAGGCAGCATTGGATCACCAGTGTGTGCCAGTCAATGGTGTATGCCTTTGATTGCGTTGCGATCGGGGATGCGCACTACCGACTCGCTGCAAGATCATCAGTCCTATTTTTTCGCTGAGTTGAATCGTCTTCAATCCATCATGCAAGATCTTCGTACCGAAAAGCCGATGTTCATTTTGCTTGACGAAATATTGAAAGGGACGAATTCAACCGATAAGCAATTGGGTTCGCGCGAATTACTCAGGCAATTAAAAGACATGAGTGCCCTGGTCGTGTTAGCTACCCATGATATTGCGTTAGGAGATCTTGCTGCGCAGTATCCGAATCAAGTTGCCAATGCCTGTTTTGAAGGGAAAATCGAAAATGATCAATTAACATTCGATTATACACTCCACCCGGGTGTGGCCCAAAAAGCCAACGCAACTTTTCTGATGAGGAAGATGGGCATTATTCCGCATGAGGTGATATAGTTGCCTGGATTTTAGTTAAATTGTTTGATTAATAGTTCGCACCGATTTCACCATTAAATTAAATCACCATGACATCCATTAGCCGCAGAGACTGGTTCAAATCATCACTCGCTCTTACAGCAGGGTTTGCTGTAACACCTGCATTCGTGCACAACCTGATGGCTGCGCCAGTAAGTGAAGCCGAAAGAGCGTTTTTTAAACAAGGAAAAACTGCAGGAGCTAAAGTGAGATTGAATTCCAATGAGAACCCGTATGGTCCATCGGAGAAGGCGAAGAAAGCGGTGATGCAAATTTTGACTGAAGGGAATCGTTATGCATTTAACGAGTTGGAAGAACTAAAGAAAATCATAGCACAAAAAGAAGGGGTAGATCCTTCCTTCATTTTATTAGGTGCCGGGTCAGGAGAATTATTATGTCAGACGGGAATTGCCTATGGATTGGAAGGGGGCAGAGTATTATCCGCCTACCCTACGTTCACGCTGCTCATGAACTATGCCGAGAGAATGAATGCAACGTGGGATAAAGTTGATCTCAACGAAAAGCTGGAGTTTGACTATCAAAAATTATTATCAGCGATCAAGAGCGACACACGATTGATTTTCTCTTGTAACCCAAACAATCCTACCGGCACAGTGGTGGATTCAAATATTGTGAAATCATTTTGTGAGGAAGCCTCCAAAAAAACATTGGTCTATGCCGATGAGGCGTATATAGAATTTCTTGAACCCTCCGAACAAAAATCTATGGTGCAGTTAATAGAACGCTCTCCTAATCTGATTGTGTCAAAGACTTTTTCCAAGATTTACGGTTTGGCAGGCCTTCGCATCGGATACATAGTGGCTCATCCTGATGTATTGAAAAAGGTAGGAAAGTATGGTGATACTATTTCACCAAGTCAAACAGCGCTGGCGGCTGCAAAGGCAAGTTTAGGCGATGAAGAATTTATGAAGATGACCCGCGAAAAAAATGCGGTAGCCAGAAAAATATTAACCAATTACCTGGATGGCAAGAAAATATTTTATGGAAATCCTCGCACGAATGTGCTGCTATTCCCTTCGCCTAAAGATGGTAAAACGATTTTGACCCAACTTGAAGAGAAAGGATTTCTGATTCGTGTTTGGGAATACCAGCAGAAAGAATGGTGTCGCGTCAGCATTGGCACAGCGGATGAAATGAAAGCATTTGTCAAGACCTTTGATGAGGTCATAGCGTAACTATGAAGTTTAGTTCCTGGAGGGTTGACTGGCCTAATCACCTGATTGGTTTTTTTAGTGCGCTGTTTGGAATTCTGATAGCCTTTGAGTTGGACGAATGGAGAGAGGCAAAAAACAATCGAGAGGAGGCGCATAATGCCTTTGATAAAATCAAGCAGGAAATCCAGATCAATAAAGGTGCTCTTCATGAGGCCGTGAAAACAAATCTTCAATTTCTGGAATTATTAGAACTGGAATTAGTACCACACATTGATGATAAGCTGGAATATAAGGGTTCTTCGAAAGAAGCCATCGAGATCAACGCTAAAGTCCAGGCAATTGCGAGAATCGATTTAACCGACACGCTATCATCGTCTATAAAGTCACCCATAATCATTAACATGGGCAGTTTACTACATCCCACCTTGCACTATTCTGCGTGGGAATCCGCCAAGGCAACCGGGGTTATAAATTACATTGAGTATGAAAAAGTTTTGACGATTTCTTATTTGTACAATATTCCGCGCATCACAGACGAACTTCAGGAAATTCGTATGCTGGTCAGAAGGTCAGATGAAATTACCTCTAAATCGGGTTTTGAAAAGTTATTAATAGAGCTAAAAGAGAGCCACCACTTGATCCAGGCTGAACTTGCCAACTATGACATCTTTGTGAACATCATTCAGGATATGGAGTAGCGATCAATGGAAGCGCCATCAAGAGGTAGCCCTTGATAAAAATCATAAATTTCTCTTGTTTTTTATTTTACCTTAACGGCACTAAACAGTGATATATGCTTAGAAAGATAATGTCTGTGCTCAAGCACTTTGCCTGGTTCAAGCGCTTCAATGCGAAAGTCACCTACGAACTTTTGGCGAAAAAAGTACCGGCAGCGGATTGGCACTTTATGAATTATGGCTACGTACCCAATGAATCCGAAAAGTCTATACTCATTCCTGATGAAATAAATATTCAAAAATATCCTTTGCAGATGTATCATTATCTGGCCGCCAAAACCCCTTTGGAAGGTAAGCACGTGCTGGAAGTGGGAAGTGGAAGAGGTGGTGGCAGGCATATTGCTGATTATTTTAAGCCCGCTTTCTACACGGGTATGGACCTGGCGCAGAGTGCAGTCGATCTGGCCAACCGGATTCATGTTTTGCCTAACTTAAAATTTATACAAGGGAATGCTGAATCGATACCGGTTGCCTCAGACAGCGTGGATGTAGTAGTGAATGTGGAGTCCTGTCATGCGTACGGATCAGTAGAAAAATTTCTCAGCGAAGTGAAGCGGGTATTGAAACCGAGCGGTTATTTACTTCTGGTAGATTTTAGAAGTGATCACACAATTGATGTTTTTAAAAAACAATTGAGAAATTGTGGTCTTGAGCTCTTGGAAGAAGAAGACATCAGTAAAAATGTAATTGCGTCCATTGAACTTGAAGATGAAAGTAAAACAGAGCGAATCAGAACCCTGATACCGGCCAAGTGGCAAAAACTCTTTTCCGAGTTTGGCGGTGTGGTGGGCTCCCGTTTTTATCTGACGTTAAAAGATGGATCCCGCTCGTATTATAGATTTGTTTTGCGAAAGAATAGCTGATACGGATTTGCTAATTATCGAATAGCAATCTTTTCAGGGATGAGAATGGCGGAAGGAAAACTTTCGCGCAGTTTTGTTAAGTCCTGATATGCTTCCAGTTTGCTGTAATACTTGCCCACTGTAACTCTGAATTTTGGTTGTTGATATTGAAGATTGGCGGTAAGGTCAGGCAGGTTGGTTGTCATTTTCTTTTTAGCATTCATGGCATCTTCCCGATTTTGTCCCGAGTAGATTTGAATGGTGTAACCATCCACCGATCGTCTCATGAGATTGAAGCGGTCAATGCTGTCCAACACAGCATCTACTTTTTCATTCACGGTTTTGGTATAATCAACACTCTTGTTTTCTTTAGGAGTAACGGAAGCGCTGAGAGTAGAGTCAACAGGCGCTACAACCCTGGGCCTCACGTCAGCGAGATTTTCGTAGTAAGCTTTATCACTTTTTTTCTGAGCCACACAACTCATCAATAAATGAATCATAAGCCCTGTGAGTGTGATCTGTCTACCTATTGTCATAGCTCAAGTTACAAAACGTTTACTAATCCTACTCAAAAATAAGACCAATCACCATTAAGGGCGATTAACCTTCGATTACAATACAACGACCCGCCTTCACATCTTCTTCCACTTTCTTGTATTTTACATCCTTCAGCACGCGGCCATCAGGGTACTGTACCGTCACTTTATCGTTTCTGCCAGCAATTTTTTCAGATTTAACGGGCATTATCTTTTCTTCAGCATGGTGCTCAGGACCTTGCGGCTGTTGGCCTCCGCCTTGTAATAAGGAACGCGACTCTTCTTTTTGCTCGCTTAGTTTCTGACGTTTTTGTGAACGCGCCTCCTGCACTTGTTCTGCTTCACGCACGGGCACATCGGCTTTCATCAGGAAGGAGATGGTTTCTTCATTCACTTTTGCGATGAAACGCTTGAAGGCTTCAAATCCTTCAAACTTATAAATCAACAGGGGATCTTTTTGTTCATACACGGCATTTTGCACAGATTGCTTGAGGTCGTCCATGTCGCGAAGGTGTTCTTTCCATTGCTGATCGATAATAGCCAGCGTGATCATTTTCTCCATGGACTTTACTAACTCGCCATTCTTTGTATCCACACACTTCTTTAAGTTGGCGGCTACCCCGATTTGCTTTATGCCATCGGTGAAGGGCACCAGGATATTTTCAATTGTTCCCCCACGCGTCTTAAAAATATCCATCACAATCGGGAAGGATTTATCGGCAGCCACTTTGTTTTTATATTGATAGTGCTTCAGGGCCTCTTCATAAAGACGCTCACTGATCACGGCCTGATCTTGTTTTGCGAAATCTTCAGGCGTGATGGCAAAATCAAATCCCAAAAGACTCAATACGTTGATTTTGAAGTTCTCTACACCATCTCCTGCTTTTGCATTACCAACAATTTCATCGCAGGTATCAAAAAGCATGGTGAGAATGTCAAGTTCCAAACGTTCGCCAAAGAGCGCATTTCTTCTGCGCTTGTAAATTACTTCACGCTGTGAGTTCATCACGTTGTCATACTCGAGCAAACGCTTACGAATGCCAAAGTTATTTTCTTCAACTTTTTTCTGTGCGCGTTCGATGGAACTGGTAACCATCGAGTGAGAAATTACTTCTCCTTCTTTTAGTCCGAGCCGGTCCATGATACGAGCAATACGCTCGGGCATGAACATGCGCATGAGGTTATCCTCCAGTGAAACATAAAACTGTGACGTTCCCGGATCACCCTGACGGCCTGCACGTCCGCGCAACTGGCGGTCAACCCTGCGTGACTCATGGCGCTCTGTACCAATAATAGCCAATCCACCTGCGGCTCTCGATTCAGGAGTAAGTTTAATATCTGTACCACGACCTGCCATGTTGGTGGCAATGGTAACGGTGCCCGGCTTTCCTGCTTCGGCTACCACTTCAGCTTCGCGCTGGTGCTGTTTCGCGTTCAACACCTGATGCTTTATTTTCTTGAGCTGAAGCATGCGGCTAACCAACTCCGATATTTCTACGGAAGTAGTACCCACCAACACAGGCCTTCCCTGTTGAGTAAGGTTCACCACTTCATCCACCACGGCATTGAATTTTTCGCGTATAGTCTTATACACCAGATCTTCCTGATCTTTTCGTGTAACGGGTTTGTTGGTAGGAATTACAACGACATCCAGCTTATAGATGTCCCATAATTCGCCTGCTTCCGTTTCGGCCGTACCAGTCATACCGGCAAGCTTATGATACATGCGGAAGTAATTCTGCAAGGTGATGGTGGCATATGTCTGCGTGGCATCTTCCACCTTCACATTTTCTTTGGCTTCAATCGCCTGATGCAATCCGTCAGAATATCTGCGGCCATCTAACACGCGACCGGTCTGCTCATCAACAATTTTTACTTTTCCATCAACCAGAATGTACTCGGTATCTTTTTCAAATAGCGTATATGCTTTTAATAATTGATTGACACTGTGAATGCGTTGCGACTTGGTGGTATAATCACGAATCAGCGCTTCTTTCTTTTGAAGACGCTCTTCATCACTCAGGCTGCTGTCTTTCTCAATCTTATTTAACTCAATTCCAATTTCCGGCAAGATGAAAAATTTAGCATCTTCTCCCTCTCCGGTAATCAGGTCGATACCCTTTTCTGTAAGGTCTACGCTGTTGTCTTTTTCTTCGATTACGAAATAAAGCGGAGCGTCTGCCTCGGGCATCATTTTTTTGTTGTCCTGCAGATAATAGTTTTCTGTCTTTTGAAGAATAGATTTATTCCCTGTCTCACTCAATATTTTAATGAGTGGCTTGTACTTGGGCATCGCATGATGCGCACGAAATAAAGCAAGACCGCCCTCTTTTTCGTTGCCTTCAGCAATCAGCTTTTTGGCATCATTGAGATATTGATTGATTAATTTCTTTTGAGCCTCTACTAATTTGTTTATACGTGGTTTCAGATCATAAAACTCATGTTCATCACCGCGTGGAACCGGGCCTGAAATGATCAAAGGCGTACGGGCTTCATCAATCAATACGCTATCTACCTCATCGACCATCGCGTAATGATGACCGCGTTGCACTAATTCTTCAGGGTCGCGGGCCATGTTATCGCGTAGATAGTCAAAGCCAAATTCATTGTTGGTACCGTAGGTGATATCCGCGCGATAGGCATTTCTGCGGTCTACAGAATTGGGTTCATGTCGATCGATGCAATCCACATTCAAACCATGAAACTGAAATAGCGGGGCCATCCACTCGCTGTCGCGCCTGGCGAGGTAGTCGTTTACGGTTACAATATGGACACCTCGTTTTGCAAGTGCATTTAAGAATGCTGGGAAGGTTGCAACGAGCGTTTTACCTTCACCCGTAGCCATTTCGGTCACATTGCCTTGATGCAATGCGATGCCACCTATGATTTGCACTTCATAGTGCACCATGTCCCAGGTGATCATATTGCCAGCTGCCATCCAATGACGGCTCCACTGGGCTTTGTCCCCGTTGATTTTTATGTTCAGGTTTTTTGCTGAAAGTATGATATCGTGTTGGGTAGCTGTTACTTCCAGGTATTCATTTTCTTTAAATCTGCGGGCGGTTTCGCGCACGATGGCAAATGCTTTTGGCAGCACTTCTATCAATACTGTTTCAAGATCCTTATTGCGCTGACTTTCTAACTTATCGATTTCAGCGAAGATGGATTCCTTTTCATGAATGTCCAGATCACGCTGTTCAGAGACGCGGGTGTGGAGGGCTGCAATCTGATTGTCAATGGGTTTTAATTGATCATTAATGAATTGTTGCACTTCGGCAGTCTTTCCCCTCAGTTGATCATGAGAAAGGGCGGTAAGTTGTTCTCCTTCCTTTTTAGTTAGCTCCACCAGGGGCATCATTTTTTTGATGTCCTTCTCTGACTTGGTTCCGAAAATTTTTGAAATCAATTTTAACATAGTACTGTAACGTTTAACATCAGAAAGGCGGAAGCTGTAAGAGTTGGCAGAGGTGTTTTAAATAAAAACTACTGAACGCTTAAAACCTATAACCCAAAGCCCATAAAAGGGGCTCAAATTTAAGGATTTCGCGGTGCAATTATAGTTCCAAATCGCCCTCAAACACCATTTTGGCAGGGCCGATAAGAAAAACATCGTGAAATGTGACGGGAAGGCTGCCAGAGGGGCCGGGGTGGCTGGCATAAAATTCTACGGAAAGTTCACCGCCTTTCACTTTTATGTGAACGGGGGAGGTGTATCCATGAAGACTGGCTGCCAGGGCAGCTGCTGTCACGCCTGTGCCACAGGAGTAAGTTTCTTCCTCTACGCCACGTTCATAGGTGCGCACGGCAATAGTGTTATTATCCTGCAGCTGAATAAAATTTGCATTGGTGCCTGCGGGTGTGTAGTTCTCGCTATAACGAATTTTTCTTCCTTCTTCAACAACGGGATAATTGTTTACGTCTTTCACAAAACGCAAATGATGGGGTGAACCTGTGTTGATAAAATATTCATCTCCTGATTTTTTCACAACGTTCACGTCATTCATTTTCAATCGCACGATCCCTGTGTTGAGTAGTTCTGCTTCATGCGCCCCATCATAGGCATTGAATTTTGTATTGGTGTTGAGCAGGCCCAGTGTTGCGGCCATCACCACGGCCGCGCGACTTCCATTCCCGCAAAGGCTTTGTGAGCCATCACTGTTAAAATACACCAGGTTGAAATCCAGGGAGGGATGTTTCTCAATCAACATCAGGCCATCGGCACCCACACCGAATCTACGGTCACAGATTTTTTCAATTTGCTCTTTCGTAAAAGAATATCCGCTTGTGCGATTGTCTATGAGTACAAAATCGTTGCCGGTTGCCTGGTATTTATGGAAATGAATTTTCACTTTCTTGAATATTTTATCAAAGGTTGACCAATTTGGTGGTTACGTTAATTCAAATTGTCGCGCTTGAATTTTTTATAGGTTTCATTTTCCGGGTCCAATGAGATGGCTTTGTCAACATCGCGTGTGGCTTCGCTTTTTCTGCCAAGATTGAAATAGGCATTACCTCTCCAATAGTACGCTTCCGTATAATCTGATTTAATGGAGATGGCTTTGGTATAATAGGTAGTTGCTTGCTGGTAATCTTCTAAAATATATAGGCTATGCGCAGACATTAATAAAACGTATGAGTCATCCGGTTCTTTATTCAGGTAAGAGGTAAAATCATTGAGCGCTTCCTGTGCCAGATTCAGATTGTAATTGCAGATTCCCCTCCAATATTTGTATGATGCAGCATCATTTGGCACTAGTTCAATGGCCTTGGTATAATCCATTTTTGCCTCTTTGTATTTTTGAAGCATGTAATAGCAATTCGCCCGGCCATTGAAAGCATCGCCATCATTTTTGTTAAGCTCCAGAGATTTGGAATAATCAATAATAGCTGACTCAAAGGACTTAAGTATGTATTTTACTTGTCCACGCCAGTAATGCATGGAGGCCACATCCGCATTCAGTTCAATCGCTTTATCAAAGTCGGGAAGCGCTTCCTGGTAAGCCTCCAGAAAGTAATTCGTTAACCCACGATAATAGTATGCTTGTTCATTAATTGGATTTAACTCAATGGCTTTGTCAAAATCAGGGATAGCTTCTTTGTATTTCTTAAGAGTGTAAAGGGCACTGGCTCTCCAATAGTAGGCCTCATCGTAGTTTGGATTTATCTGCATGGACTGAGTATATAAATCAATTGCTTTGTTATGATTATCTTCATTGTAAGCCGTATGGCCCTCATCCAAAACAGCCTTTGCTTTTTTTCGACTCTCTTCGGTTACATCAGTAAAGGTTCTTTTGACAGCGATATTTTTTGTTTCGGTATTGCTTGCCAATACTTCATTCTTAATTATAGAGCCCTTTGAAATATTTGCAGTGGCAAAATAAAAATCATCACCGGTAAGTGAGGTGGTCTCCCAAGGAACCTGTGCCCCCGCTGATTTCTCTGTCACTTCGGTTCGCACTTTTTTGAATACTTGTTCGATAGACAATTTTGGATCATTCAAGTATTTGAGAAGGGCGCTGGTGTATAATCCATTAGAACCTTGTCCATCGGATGCTACACGCCCCGGAGCAGTGGCATAAGCAATCAACGTTCCGGTGGGGGCATTCATCATAGCCAGGCCATTGCCGCTTGCGCTTCGGTGCCAGCTTCTCTCAAAGGGATTGTTTCGGCAAGCGTCCATGATGATCACATTTACTTTTACCTGGGCGGCATCCATGTAAGCCAATACCCGGTCAGCAGCGACACAATCAAATTCAACTTGCTCTTCGGTTTGCAAATCGGCTTCCACGGGGATCATGTAGTTCATCCCCTTATTTTGTATGCCATGCCCGGCATAGTAAAACACACCTACTTCGTAACCATTCAATTTTTGCCCGAAGGCATTGATGGCCATTTTCATTTCCTTTTGGGTGACATTTTGGTATTTCATCACTTCAAATCCTACCGATTGAAGTGATGCCGCAATCGCAGTAGCATCATTTACGGGGTTTGGTAATGAGCCTCCGTTTTGATAGTTGGAATTGCCGATCACTAAAGCCAGTCTTTTTTGATAGGCTTGAGCCGATAAAAAAGAAGGAATGAGTATCAGTGCGACTAAAAAAAAACCTTTCATTGGTCCGGCATTTTACAAATAAAAGTATCAGAAAGTAACCTGAAAGTAAACCCGTTTAGAAAAAGTGTGATGTGAATTACTTCACCTCCTCGTAATCTACGTATTCACCGCCTTTGATATGACCATTCTTTTTGTCCTTTGCTGGGTCGGTATGAACTGAGTTTTGAGGCTTGGGGGATTTCTGGCGAATTTGCTGAGAAGCGGCTCCTGCCCTGAAAAAGAATCCACCGATCTTGTAGATAAGATATCCGATGATTGATAAAATGAGTAAAAATCTGAACATGGTAATAGTGTCGTATGGCCTTAACCCGAAAGCAAAGTTAATGGTTTCAATCAAATACAATCGGGTAAAAATTACATCAATTAGTCCATTTTTTAGTGTTATTGATCATTTTCATTCACAAATGGTAGTATGTTTACAAAGTCTATGCGGATATTTTCGGATTCTAAGAACCATACGTGGAACCTGGGAACGTGGGTTTTGCTCATGCTTATTTTGCTGGCGGGCTCCTATATTTCATTTTACGTTCGAAACTATACCGACTCACTTTTACTTTACCTCCCAACTTCTCTGGCCTTTGTTATGGTGCATTGGTTTGGGCCACGAATTCTGCCGTTGGCTTTCATCAACGCACTGGTAACCCTTTTTCTATGGCAGGCACCCGGTGACTGGGATCGCATTCTTTTTTTAGCCACGCGTGAACCAGTAATTGTTTTCGCATCGTGGTTTCTATGCAAAGATCTGGTGTACGCTTCCAACGGGCTATCTGACACAAAATCATTTGGTAAATTTATTTTGCTGGGTATTGTCGTTCCGGATCTGATCAATTCGTTTTACACCTACCATTATACATTTGTAAACGGTGACCTGGAGAAGGTTTCACTTCTGTGGCTTTCTGATTTCATCACTATTTTCTCAATCGGGTTGCCCCTTTTGCATTTTTTTATTCCTGTAAAAACAAAATATTTTTTTAAGCTGGTAACGATCGAGAGCAAAGTCTTTGAGAGTAAGTATGGAAACGCCAGAGCGGTGATAGAGTTTATTGCTATCACACTTCTGTTTGTGGTTTTGGGATTTATTATAAGCTTTGATAAGTACTGGTTTTTGTATGGTATTGGGGCCACCATGTTGGCGGTTCGTCACGGATTTAATTATGTAGTGTTGGTCAATTCCGTGATTTTTATTTTGAACTACATTCTGCCCCTTTTGAAATTTGAGAGTTTGGTGCATGGTTTAAATGTATCAACGGAGTTATTAAATGTGCACCTGGGCATGGGCACCATGTTTTTTGGCTCCACACTGATTGGTCGTGTGATCACTGATTTGCGGAATTCCGAGAGAGAACTCACCATCCAGAAAAAGCAAATTGAAGCAGCCAACAGCCAGCTGAGTAAAACGAATCATGAAATGGATCGATTTGTTTATAGCGTTTCCCATGATATCAGTGCTCCGCTAAAATCAATCAGAGGCCTTATTGCCATCAGCAAATTAGAATCCGACAGCAATTCGGAGTTTCCTTACATCTCAAGAATTGAGCAAAGCGTAAAGAAGCTAGAAGACTTCACAGAAGAGATATTAGAGCACTCGAGAGCAAGCCGAAAGGAAATTGAGATTGAGGAGGTCAACCTTCACCACCAGCTGGAGGAAATTTTCGACAACCTGAAATTTCTGAATGGCTACAACGCAATTCGGTTTACCCTGCAACTCGATTATCCCCACATAAAAGCGGATCGATTCTTATTAAAAGTAATATTGAGCAACCTTATTTCAAACGCAGTAAAATTTCAAAAACAGAAAAACGGATTTGTTCCTGAGATCAGGATCAGATCATATGCGAAGGACACCGTATTTATTGAGGTAGAGGATAATGGTGAAGGTATCGAGGAGTCATACAAGAATAGAATATTTGAGATGTTCTATCGGGCCACCACCACCTCGACAGGTTCTGGTTTAGGACTGTTTATCGCCAACGAAGCAGTATTAAAACTGAACGGGGTAATTTCTTTTAAGTCAAAGCATGGAGAGGGTTCAATCTTTACAATCGAATTGCCTCTCCATAAGTAGTGCATTAATAAACAGAGTTTTGACTTCTCTACTTGCTCAGGTAAAGATTTCTTTCTGCATAAATATTCATGAAGTAGTCATCCATTAAATCATCAATAAAATAGATGGCTTCTCCGGTTGATTTCATCTCAGGTCCTAATTCTTTATTTACTTCGGGAAATTTATTGAATGAGAACACGGGCACTTTAATCGCATACCCTTTCTTGGTTGGATTGAAGGTAAAATCTTTCACCTTCTTTTCACCCAGCATCACCTTGGTGGCATAATTCACGTAAGGCTCATCATATGCTTTGCAGATGAAAGGTACAGTGCGCGAAGCGCGCGGGTTTGCTTCTATGATATACACCCGGTCATTCTTTATGGCAAACTGAACGTTGATTAACCCCACGGTTCTTAATGCGACTGCAATACGTTTGGTGTAGCTTTCAATTTGTTTGATTACCAAATCGCCCAGGTTGTAAGGAGGTAGCACCGCATAGGAGTCGCCCGAGTGAATACCAGCCGGCTCGATATGCTGCATAATACCGATGATGTATACATCTTCACCGTCACAGATTGCATCGGCTTCTGCTTCGATAGCGCTATCCAGAAAATGATCTAACAGCACCTTGTTTTCGGGCAGGTGTTTCCAGATATCGATAATGTGATTCTCCAGTTCTTTCTCATTGATCACAATCTTCATGCTTTGACCTCCCAGCACATACGAAGGTCGAACCAATAGAGGGAAGCCAATTGTCTTGGAAACTTCTAACGCCTCATCGGCATCGGTGGCAACACCAAATTCGGGATAAGGAATATTTAGCTCTTTGAGCAAAGAAGAAAAACTACCACGATCTTCGGCAAGGTCTAGCGCATCGAAAGAAGTGCCCATAATTTTTATTCCGTACTTATGAAGTTTCTCAGCAAGCTTAAGAGCGGTTTGTCCGCCCAGCTGAACGATTACACCTTCTGGTTTTTCGTGTTGGATGATGTCCCAGAGATGTTCCCAGAATACAGGCTCGAAGTAAAGCTTGTCGGCAATGTCAAAATCAGTAGAAACGGTTTCAGGATTACAGTTGATCATGATCGTTTCATAACCGCATTCTTTTGCAGCCAGAACACCATGTACGCACGAGTAGTCAAACTCAATACCCTGCCCGATGCGATTTGGGCCTGAGCCTAATACGATTACTTTCTTTTTATTGCTGGCAATGGATTCATTCTCCTTGTCGAAGGTTGAATAGTAATACGCTGTTTTTGCATCGAATTCAGCAGCACAGGTATCCACCATTTTATAAACGCGGTTGATGCCCATTTCTCTGCGCTTCTTGTGAACTTGGCTTTCTTTGCAGTCGATCAGGTGAGCGATCTGACGATCAGCATAACCTTTCTCTTTTGCTGTGCGCATTAAAGTGGCCGGTATTGTATCGAGTCGATATTTTTCAATTTCTCTCTCGAGCTCAATCAAATCCCAGATCTGTTCCAGAAACCACTTGTCGATCTTAGTAAGCTTAAGAATGGTTTTCATGGAGATGCCCAGCTTCATGGCGTCATAGATGTGAAACAGCCGGTTCCAGCTT
>Ga0163144_10016380_pt1 | contig 15189 bp, 18 predicted proteins | sample OliLak19BULKMAT1_FD_123175 | JGI IMG/M metagenome (GOLD analysis project Ga0163144, IMG submission 123175) | Freshwater microbial mat bacterial communities from Lake Vanda, McMurdo Dry Valleys, Antarctica - Oligotrophic Lake LV.19.BULKMAT1 | ecosystem: Environmental > Aquatic > Freshwater >... | reverse complement strand
CACTGATATTTTTCTAGTAAAAAAATTCCGCTACCCCGACTCGGCTCCTTGCCTCCGTCTTTGAAATACTCCTTATTCAACATTTTTCATATTTTGAGTGCAAAACGTGAAAAATGTACTGCTCCTGTAAGGAGCGTGCGTCTTCAAGAGAAAAAACCAGGCTTCAATTATGATTTGTCTCATGAGGAGTTCTCAAAACTCTTTAAAAAATAAGCTTAGAGTCAATGGGAGTAAAAGCTCCATGTTTTAAATCTCCCAAAAGAACACGGCCAACACGAGTACGTTTCAAATCTAAAATATTGTAGTCATAAGCAGAAACCATTCGGCGAATCTGTCTATTTTTCCCTTCAGTCAAAATGATAGAAAATGTATTTGTAGAGATTTTCTTCACAACACATGGTTTGGTTTTTACTCCAAGCTCTATCTCTACACCACCCGTGAGAAATTTTAAAAACTTTTCATCTACTTTTTCTTTTATTTTTATCAAGTACTCTTTTTCATGACCTATTTTTGGATCTAAGATTCTTTTTGTAAGAGTACGGTCGTTTGTGAGAATAATGAGTCCATGAGAATCCTTATCGAGTCTACCCACAGGAAAAACATTGTGAGGAAAACGTGTGTGATGAATAATATCAACTTCTCCTTTCTGGGGAGTCGTGGTGACTATGTCGAGGGGTTTGTTGTAGGCATAATAAACCAATGTCTTTTTTGTATTTTTAACCTCAACACGATCCTTATTATCATCTATCTTTTGTCCAAGCACTGCCTTTTTGTTATTTACAAAAACAAGCCCCCTTTCTATAAGCTCATCAGCTTCACGCCTAGAGGCTAGATTTTTCCCCGCAATATATTGGTTAATTCTTACCTGTGCCATATGATTGAGAGTATAGCATCATTTGTACTGTTACTTAGTTTTTGTGTTATCATATTAAACATGGAAGAAGGGAGAAAAATTATTTGGAGTGCTTATGAGTATGAATGGAAAGAAAGAAGTGTTGATTGGTTTTGGACTATCGGAATCATAGCACTTGTCACACTCGGCTTATCTATCTGGCTTCGCGCCACACTTTTTGGAGCTTTTATTTTTCTAGCTCTAGCCTTTTTAGCCTATCTAAGTATTCGAAAACCAGAACGCTTGGATGTTGTAGTGGGCAACAAGGGAATACTGGTTGGGGAAAATATGATGCCTTACAAAACAATAAAATCATTTTGGATATCAGAAGAAAATCAACCAACCCTCCTTTTGATGACTAAAAGACTTTTTATACCCCAAACAACAATACCTCTTGAAAATGTAAATCTAAAAGAACTAAAGGAAATGCTATTAGGCTTCTTGAAAGAAGAAGAGCTAGAAGAATCAAACTCTAGCAAACTTCTTGAAAAAGTGGGATTATAGCAACAAAAAACCTCGCATTTGCGAGGTTTTTTGTTGCTATAAGGCTAGATTATTGTGCGTCAGCACCAGTTGTTTCCTCAGTAGTAGCAGGAGTTCCTTCAGTAGGAGTTTCCTCTTCTACTGGCATAGTTGTTTCATCAGTCATAATTTTTACAATATTATTTTACTAACAGGTGCGACCTATTTACACTATAGCAAAATAAGTCTGTAAAGTAAAGGGTTTTTTGTGATGTATTATTAAACTATGCACGAACCTTTTTTGAACAAAACACCTAAGCGTACCCCGCGCACAGAGGCACGCAGTACATTTTCCCGACCTAGTTTCGAATTGTGATCCCGGCAGGAATCGAACCTGCATCGCAACTTCCGCAAAGTTGCGTCCTATCCATTGAACGACGGGACCATCGCTTCAAATTTATACCTTAAATACTCTTTAAAGTAAAGATATCCTAACTTGCCCACTCTTTAAGTTCTCTCAAGCTCGTCTCTCCGCAAATAGTTTTTCCTGTTTTAATATTTACAAAAAAGGGTACGCCTCCACACTTATCTTCTCCCTCTCTCTTGTCACACTCAACCAAAAAATCTTCATTTTCTTTATCATGCCAAACTTCAAGACGAAGAACGTTTATGCCAGTTTCTTTTTCAAAACCGTCAAGAACAGGCCGAACCCGGTCACAATGTGGACATTCACTTCCATAAAAATGTATTAAATGATTTTCTACTTTTTTCATTTTAGAATAACAAAAACAATCAGAGTTTGATTGTTTTTGTTTAGATTATTTTATAGCCTTAGATAGACGAGACTTTTTTCTAGAAGCAGCGTTTTTCTTGATAACACCATTTTTTGCTGCCTTATCAAGAGCTTTTTGAGCAAGCGATAGTGCTTTTTTTGCTTCAACTTTTTTACCATCTTTCGAAAGACGAGTAACGGCTTTTACTGCTTCTTTCATGTTTTTAGTAACACGGTCATTGACCATCTTCTTTCGAGCTGATACTCGAAGTGCTTTTTTTGCTGATCCTGTGATTGGCATAAATTTTAATAGTTAGTATTAAGCGATTAGAGAACGATATGAATCATAATATCTACTGGGAGACACTCCAGAGAATACTCATCATGTATACCAGAAAAAACAATGATTTGCAATGATTTTTGTTTTACCCCTACCAGATTATGACTATTCACTATATACTATTTAAATGATTGGATACATAGAAGGTACCTGCATTGATATAAAAGATAAATATTCTGTAATCTTTACAAATGGAGTTGGTTATAAGATATATTTAAACGAAGACACTCTCCAAGGACTCCTGCTCGATAAAACATCGGCTTTTTGGATTTTTACTTCTGTAAAAGAAGATGCTATCGAACTTTTTGGTTTTACCGATCGTGACGACTTAGAATTTTTCGAGCTTTTGATTGGAGTCTCGGGCATCGGACCAAGAGGAGCTCTTGCAATACTTGGAGTCGCCCCTATTGAAACGCTTGCAACAGCTATAGCAACTGGCGACATTTCATATCTAACAAATATTTCTGGAATTGGTAAAAAAACTGCTGAAAAAATAATCGTAGAACTCCGCGACAAGATGCTCTCTCGAGAAAAAGGAGGAAGGGAGAGAAGTGGCGCACTCCAAGAAGAAAGTGACGCGATCGAGGCGCTAAAGTCTTTGGGTTATGCTATTCCCGAAGCCCGTCGTGCGATCCAAAATCTAGACCCTTCTATTACTGACACAAATGAAAAAATAAAAGCAGCCTTGAGACTGCTCTCTAAATAATTACCGAAAAAATTATTCTGCGATTGGTGTTCCCATGAATTGGGGTAAAATTTTTCCAATCACGAGATCCTCAAAATTAATATCACTTATTCGACGAAGTGGCAGTATCCCTGTTTTCAGGAAACTAAAATCATCTCTGTTCTTCCCTTTTGGGATTTTGATTTTAGAAAACTCAAACATGTAGACTTATAAAAAATCAAGCTCTTCAAGTTTAAAAAGACCGAAAATCTTTACATTTTCTATATTTAGAAATAATACACGCACATTTGAATATCCGAGTAAACCAAAAATCTGACCATACACCTCTTCGTTCATTTGCATGCCTTTGTTTTGATTAAACCAACTCCAAACATTCATAAATCGAATTATTGAATTAGGTGACTGTATAAGAATGGAAATCTTATTGTTTAAAAATTAAATTCTTTTCATGGGTGGAAATTGTTAATGTTTTAAAAATTACGAAAAATATAGACATTTTTTCATCTATTGCAAGTGTAAAATGCTTGTGTATGATGGACTTATGCCAGAACTCCCAGAAGTCGAAACAACAAAAGAAGGATTGCGAAGAAATGTTGTTGGTTTGAAAATAACCGATATTTGGACAGACCTTGGGAAAAAGAAACTCTCACTCCCTCATTTTAAAAATACACTCAAGGATGTAGATTTTTTACCGATACTCAAGAAAAAAATCCTTGGGCAAAGAATTGTTGATGTAGAAAGACGTGCAAAAAATATTTTAATAAATTTTGAAAATGGAGAAATAATGCTCATCCATCTAAAAATGACCGGACACCTCATGGTCGGCCTCTACGATTTTGATAAAAGGAAAAATATTTGGAAGGTTCATAATGAAGAAAAAAATGAAGCACTTCGCGACCCCTACAACCGTTTTGTCCATGCGGTCTTTTCTCTTTCAAACCCGTCTCAAAAAAGCCGAGCGAGCAATAAACACTTGGTCTTTTGTGACTCACGCAAATTTGGAAAAATAACTCTTCTATCTCTAAACCCTATTTCAATCTTAGGACCTGAACCACTTGCCGATGATTTTACAAAAAAAATTTTATTTGAAAATCTGATACGCGCAAAAACAAAACCCATAAAACAAGCATTGCTTGATCAATCTATAGTTGCAGGGATTGGAAATATTTATTCAGATGAAATACTTTGGGAAGCAGGTGTAAACCCAAAAAGAAGGGTGACCAGTCTTTCAAAAAAAGAAGTTGGGGAAATTTTTAAATTTACAAAAATACTTTTAAAAAAAGGAATAGATTTTGGTGGTGACTCGATGAGTGATTACCGAAATATCGATGGCAGGCCTGGAGCCTTTCATCATCATCACAATGTTTACAGAAAAACCGGAAATGTGTGTGGTAAATGTGGTTGCAAGGGGAAAATAATTCGAGAAAAAATTGGTGGTCGAAGCGCACATTTCTGTGATAAGCATCAGATATAGTTTTGCATTTCAAATTTTAAGTTATAATAGATATATGTCAGGAGGTCACGGAGTAGGAAACAACGAAACATGGAAGGATCTTGGAATAATACTTCTCGTATTTATTGCCATTTTTGCTATCTGGTACGCGACAGGCGGACCAAAAAGAATAAAAAAAACTGGTGAAAATCCTTTTACTACTCCGCTTGAGTCAAATACCTATGGGCCAATCAAACTAAACGACGGTTTTGTAAAACCAAACTAACGATTAAGCATTTTAAAAAGAGCTATTCCTCCAGAAACAGAAACATTTAAAGATTCTTTTTCTCCATACATAGGAATCTCGGCGACGATATCAGCACTCGATAATATTTTTTTGGGAATACCAAAAACCTCATTTCCAAGAATAAAAGCCGTTTTATTTTTTACTTTTATCTTTTTATAATCTATAGAATTTGAGGACTGCTCTATTGCTACAATAAAATAATCTTCTTTTTTTAAAAATGATATAGCTTTTTCAGTTGTAGCAAAGTATTTCCATACAATATTATTCTCGGCCCCAAGAGAGGCCTTGCCAATCTTTTTATTTGGCCTGTCAAACCTATCGAGTGGACACGGTGTAATACCGGTCAGAAAAATTTGAGAGATACCCACCGCATCTCCTGTGCGAAAAAGCGAACCAACATTTTCTGCACTTCGAATATTATCAAGAATAAGTACATTACTTTTTATCTTCTCTTTCTTTTTTAAGTTTTTGTTTTTTATACTTATCATTTATTTTTTCTTCATCTTTTTTCTTATACCAAACTAATAGATAATCATAATAACGAAGACCTTGGATTACAATTCCAGCAGAAAAACCAAAAAGTAGATTAACATTCCATTTTAAAACAAGAGAGCCGAATATTAAAATAAAAAGTAACCCCAGTACCCAATAATGAATACGCAGATAATGATCACCTATAGAAAAACGTACAGCTTGTAATTTTTTACCAACTGTTTTTTTTCGAACAATTATTGTGGCTATAATATAGCCGATGATTATACCAATGATGATGTTCATAAAATGTAAAACTAGCTGCCTTGTGGTCACAGAAAATTTGCTCGCCTTCGCTCACAAGTTTCCACTACCCTGCCTCGACCATTTCACGTACTCGCGAAACATGTCTCCGTCTTGCACAAGTGCAACATTTAGTGAATCAGTTCACTAACTGTGCCTTGTGCGCCCACGAGGGATCGAACCTCGGACCGTCTCCTTAAGAGGGAGCTGCTCTACCAGCTGAGCTATGGGCGCAAATGATTTTTACATCAATAGATTTCTTTGTACCATAAAACATAGCTTTTAGCAAAGACCTTTTATTGGTATAATCATAAGTATGAAAATAAAAAAAATTATCACATGGATAATACTTCTCGCTATTGTTGGCTTTGGTGTATTTTCTATTATTAAAGAATCTAAAAAACCAGGTCGCTACGACGAACTTGCAACTTGCTTAAAAGAAAAGGGTGCAAATTTTTATGGAGCATTTTGGTGTCCACATTGCTTAGAGCAAAAACAACTCTTTGGTAGAAAATCTGCAAAGCTACTTCCTTACGTTGAATGTTCAACCCAAAACGGAAAAGCTCAGCTTCAAGTTTGTACTGACAAAGAAATACAAGGTTATCCAACTTGGATTTTTGCCGATGAGACACGCGTTGAAGGAAAAATGACCCCTATGCAACTTTCAGAAAAAACATCCTGCGTACCACCTCAAGAATAAACATATGAGTACATTTAATATAATTCTAAATGGTATTCTTGCAATCGGAAGTTTATTTTTCCTCGGAGTTGGAGTGTGGCTTCTCTTTGGAATCTATCTTCATCCGAAATTGATTTCTAAAAAAATTCGTGATTTTAAATCTCGCCACGGGCTAATAGTTATTTTTCTTGTCTCTATTATGGCTGTAGTTGGAAGCCTACTTTATTCAGATGGTGTAGGTTTTGAACCATGTTCACTTTGCTGGATACAAAGAATATTTATGTACCCGATTCCTCTTATCGCATACCTAGCCTACAAACCAAAAGATGTTGGTTCAATAAAATACATAAAGGCACTAGCAATATTTGGACTTGTGGTTGCCGTATACCACCTCATACTTACCTACGCCCCAAGTGGCAATCTACCTTGTCCTACTGGAACAATTTCTTGTGCAGTAAAATATGTAAACCAATTTGGTTTTGTAACAATTCCTCTCATGTCCTTCTCGACCTTCTTGGCAATCCTTGGAATATCTATTGCGACAGAGAAAAGTAGCCATGTAAAATAAGAGTTTTATCCTGATAAATTACTTATCCACATAATTTTATTTGTAGAGAGATTTTATAAAAGGTATAATAATCTAGAATCGACGAAGAAAGATTTTTCACAAAGGTTTCCCCTTTAGGGAATAAATATGGTGAACAAATGTATTCTGAATGAGTGAAGGATTTTACTACTCTCCTTCTCTCGTGTCAAAAGTTCTTTTATAGAATAAGGTCGCGCAGCACATTTTTTAGTGAAAGCTTAAAGAGCCTCCACGCGGTTCCCGAAACGATAAGTTTCGAGAATGTCGCGGAGGCTCTTTTTTTGTACAAAAAATAAAATTTGCAAAAAAAGAGTCCCTCTGTTTGCAGAGGAACTCTTTTTAAATAAATAAAATTATATTATGAATTACTATACCCCTGTTTTTATAATGAGGAGTGTCGTTTCACAAACTTTCAGTATTCTTTTTTTTATAAATTGAGAATTAACAATTTTTCTTTTTTTTATTTCTTGTCCTGTGTAAATTTTAACAGAACAATCACCTTGACGAGAAGAATGAGGTATACCTTGAACAGAAATGATAAAAAATATTGCACTAATTATAAAAAGGACTAACAAACTTAAACTAAGAAATGGGGGTATTTTTACTACAAGAGAGAGAAAGATTGTTTCTGTAAACAGAGTATTAAATTTTAAAGGTTTCTAACTTAGGAAAATCAATAATAAATATTGATACAAGCTAGTTAAAAACTAAACAAAATTATAATTTCTTCAAAATAAGAGACTCCAGTCCCTCTTCCCATTCTATATCTCCATTTTGAGCATTATGATAAAAATCGATAAGAGATTTTGAAAAATTTAAAAGTTCATTGCCTTTAAAATTTACACTCGCACTTTTTGATTTTTTAAAAACAAAGGGGTTTAATCCTGCTTCATTTGCATCTTTTGATTTTTCTGAAATTATCATAGACTTCACCGCCCAAAATAAGAGTCCGATAAGTTCATGCGGATCCTTACCTTTTTCTATCTCTATACGATAAAGCATCCATGTCTTTTTTTTATCACGTTTACAAAATGAATCTGTTAGTGCAAAACCGCTATTGTCGCGTATCGCCACTTCTTTTTTTAAATCAAAATGGTGTGAATGAAGAGCTTTTTTTTGGAAACGAGAAAGAATTTCTTTTGAAAGAGTTGTTTCAGAAAAAATAAAATGGTTTACCGAATCAGCAAGCAATGATGTGAGTTTTGAAACTTTTTCACGAACAACCTCATCAGCTAGTGCTTCTTCAAAAATCATTACAATAGGTTTACCAAAAAGGTTTGAGGTACCGGCTGTTTCTTCTATTTCAGATACAGAAACAGCAACATCATCTCGCCTTATTGTGTAGGTTTCATCATCAGATATAGAAAGAACAATCTTGTCACGCTCAAGACGCCTTTTGTTACTATCGGTACCAGTAAGAATATATAACATAATTAAAACCTAACATGTTTTTTATATTCTATATAATCATCACCATAATTCTCTGTAAGAATTTTTTCTTCTTTTCTGATAAAAATATAACGAGTGAAAAGGAAGGCTAAAAATGAGCAAAACAAAAGTGAGAAAGATTGCAAAACAAAAGAAAGACCAACCATAGTTATGGCGAGGCCAAGATGGGTAGGGCTTCTAGTAAACTTATAAGGTCCATTTAAAAACCGAGTATAGCCAAAATCATTTTTCCTGTGATGTGCCTTTCTTGATGTATTTTGAGCTATATATATAAGAGACGTGCCAAGCAATATAAGTATAAAACCAATCAACATATTACTCGAACCTCCAATTCTTATTTTTATAAAAACATCCGCTAAAAGACCGATCATTAAAGCCAAAAAATAAAAAAGATAGGAATGCCCAAGGACAACATGCACGAGATTGATCTTATTTACGCTGATTTTTTTCATATGAGTATTGTATACATAAAAAAAGGACTAAGCAATCTTCTTAATCTTTTTTATATCTAACTCTTAAGCGACCCTTAATTTACTTGGGTGCCTTGCTCCCGAGTAAATAATTTTTCAAAAACTGGCTTTTTTTATTTGAGCGACCCCCAAGTTCTACCCTGTCCCACAGAAACAGAAAGTGGTACTCTTTCATCTTCTGAAAGTTTTTCAAAAAGCACACTCTCCATAGATTCTCTAATAAGAGGAGTAACCCTTGCAAGAAGTTCATCCCTGACTTCAAAAACAAGTTCATCGTGCACCTGGAGAAGCAACCTAACATCTTCTTTTATTTTTTCTCTAATTAAAACTTCATCTACTTTTTTAATAGCAATTTTTACACAATCGGCGGCAGTGCCTTGAATCGGAGCATTTATAGCCATCCTTTCCGCCTGAGCCCGAATATAAGGAATGGAAGATTTGAGTGCCTTAAACATACGCTTACGTCCAAAAAGAGTTTCTGTAAATCCTTTTTCGCTTGCTGTTTTTTTTACCCCTTCTAAATAATTTGCGATTGTAGGGAATTGTTCAAAATAATTTTTATAGAACTCACTCGCCTCTTCGCGAGTACTCCCGAGTGTCGACTGTAAAGCCGTCACCCCCATACCATAAATAATTCCAAAATTTATAACTTTTGCCTTTCTTCTCATTTCAGCAGTCACCTCATCTTCATTAACACCAAAAACCTTTGATGCAACACCTGAGTGAATATCCTCACCTCTATGAAATACATTTTTCATAAAATTGTCGCCGGATAAGATAGCGGTAATTCGAAGCTCAATCTGGGAATAATCAAAAGAAAGAAGTGTAAAACCTTTCTCCGAAATAAAACCATCACGAATTATTTTTCCATAATCACCCTTGATTGGAATATTTTGAAGATTTGGGTCGGCCGATGAAAAACGACCAGTAGTAGCGCCAAGCTGATTCCAAGTAGCATGTATCCTCCCATCATCTTTTACAAGAAGTGGGAGTGAGTCAACATAGGTAGTCAGAAGTTTTTGAAGCTCTCTTTGTTCAATTATTTTTTGAACAATCGGATGTTCACTTTTAAATTTTTCCAAGGTTTCAATGTTTGTTGTTCGTGCACCACCAGCTGTTTTTTTAAGTTTTACTCCACTACCAATCCCAAGCTCGTCAAAAAGTACTACCTGTAATTGTTTTGGAGAATTTATATTAAATTCATGCCCAGCCAAAGCGTATATAGCTTTTTCTAAAATTTCTATTTTTACATGAAATTCTTTTGAGAGTTTTTTAAAATGAGGAAGGTCTACCAAAATACCCATCTTTGTCGCTTCTTTTAAAACAGGAACTATTGGAAGTTCTATTTCTTCAAAAACAAAAGAAAGGTTAGATTTTTTTATTGCATCATAAATGTTTTTCTTAGCCTCGTCCATCGAAACAGCATTGCCAAAAAACCTTATATCATCAAGTGTTGGGTTTAATAAATCAGAATTTAAAAGCGAAACTGCAATTTTTAATTTTTTAAACTCATCCTCTGGAAGCTCTGGTTCATCAATATTTTCCATTTTCCCAAAAACTTTTTCAAAACGAGGTGTCATACTTTTGAATTCGAATTTCATAAAAAGAGCCTTCACTTTTTCTTTGTTTGTTGTTTCGATAAGTGATTTTTCTGGCAAATTAAAAACGATAGGTGCGTCGAGTCGGATAGTTGCGAGAGATTTTGAAAACAAAGCCTCTTCTTCCCCCTCTTTTATAAGATTAAAAACTCTTTCAGTAATTCCGATTTTTTTAAATTCTTCTGGTTCTTTTTTTAAAACCTTATACATTTCCTCAACTGTGCCAAATCTTTTGATAAGCTCAGTTGCACCCTTTTCACCAATACCTTTTATGCCAATAATATTATCGGATGGGTCACCTCGGATACCCTTGTAATCTGGAAGATATTTTGGTGGAAATCCAAATCTTGTAAACACTGCATCTTCATCATACATAATAGTATCGTTTATACCTTTCTTCATAGTAAAAACTTGAACTTTTTTACCAGAAACAAGCTGAAGAGTATCCATGTCGCCCGAAGCAATAACGATGTCAACATACTGATTTTCCTTCATTTGAAAAACAATAGTCCCGAGCATATCGTCAGCCTCAAAACCAGGATAATCATACATGGGTATACCCAGAGCTTCAAAAATTTCACGCGAAGAATTGAGTTGAAGAATCAAATCATCATCAGTTTTTTTTCTTCCAGCCTTATATTCTTTGTAGCTTTCATGTCTAAAAGTTTTTTCTGGACGATCGTAGCAAGCCACAACATAGTCGGGTTTCAGTTCTGCCATTATATTTAAAAGCATTGAAGAAAGTCCGTAAAGAGCCCCTGTTGGTGTCCCGTCAGATGAGGAAAACTCTGGAAGTGCGTGATAAGCACGATGGATAATAGCATGGGAATCAAGGAGAACTAGACGTTTTTGGGATATATTTGTTTTCACCCTTCTAGTATATCCTAAAATGAACCATCTCGAATGAAAAGCATTGGGGTTGGTTATTGCGAACATCTCGGTTCGTAATGTCTTCACCTTCTTTCCGTCACAAGGAAACCATGGTTTTCCTCGACCTCGCTCTTTTTTTCTCTCCCAGATGAACAACGGAGGACATCAAGGTATCTAGAATAAAATCTTTCGTTTGGTTTCAGAGATATGTTCAATATAAACCTTAACATGTTTAAAATCTGGTATATTTTTTAAATATTCTGGCCACTCAATAACGACTAGATTTTTTGGATCAACAAAAATCTCCTGCAATCCCAATATTTCAGTATTTTCATCTTTCATTCTATAAGCATCGATATGAATAAGACTATTCCATGGAGAATTTTTTAACTCATATTTTTTCATCACAACAAATGTTGGCGAAATGACTGGCCCATCAACTCCAAAAGAAGAAAGTATTTCTTTTGTAAGACGGGTTTTACCAGCACCAAGATCACCCGATAAAAAAAGTAGGGTCGCACTTTTTTCGTCTATTTTATTTTTTTGGTCAATAAGTTTTTTCACCAATTCTATCGAAATATTTCCAATATCTTTTTCTTCGTATTCCATAAAGAAAAAATAGCACAGATATCCCTCAAATACAAAACCCGCTTTAGGGCGGGTTTTGTATTTTTAATTCATATGATCGTAATCGGTTTCTTTGGTTATTGTTGTGTGCGGATCGTCTTTATACATTCGAGTAGTAGTAACAGTATTTGGCTTTCTCTTATAAAGCCTTCTTGAAATATATACAATAAGAAGGATTAAAATTACAAGAAGCAACCATCCAAAAACACTATTTGGCCAAAAACCTGCTCCGAAAGCAAAACCTAAAAGTGAATTTCTGTTTTGGCAATTTTGAGTCTCAACAATTCCATAAGCGATAGCATCTTCTTGCACCTTGTTTTTAGGATTGCGAACAGAAGCAATAGCTGTCGTAACCAAAATATCTTCACGCCACGCTCTACCTAGAGTGTCCGCTGTGATAAATACTTGACCTTCTTCACTTTTTTTGAATTCTTCTATCTGAATAGTTAGAGTATTATCAGTCGGAGTAAAAATACCATTTGATGAACCTCGAAACTCTACATATTTAGGAAGTGTCACACGAACAACTGCATCATTCAAGTCTACACCTGAAATATTTTTATAAGTTACAGAAAAATCATGTGCTCGCTCGGTACAAATAAGTTCTTCTTGCATAATGACTTTTAAATCGATCAGGTTTGAGCCACCACCTGTACCTTGGATAATATTTTGAATAATTGTTGTATTTGGTACTTGTGGAGGAACAAATAAATTTGTAGAAAAAGATAAGATTTGACCTTTTTTAACTACGCCACCCTCTGTCGACACGGCACGGAAATAATATGTTGTGTTTGGAGAAAGACTTGAAATACCATACCAAAATGAATTTGAAACATAACCAATATTTACAATACCTGTTATAGAACCAAGAGAAGCAGTTGGACCCCATTCAAAATATCCTGTTGTATAAGAAGAAATACCAGTTACAAGACCGTTGAGTCTTGCACTATTAGATAAAATATTTGTAGCACTTATTGTAGTAACAGTTCCATTTGATTGATTGTATTCGTCGTTATCAGTAACACTAAAACAACCAACATCACTCATGTCGACAAATCCATCAATATCATTATCGATTCCATCGGAACAAGCATATGTTTGACTTGAAACATAAACTGTTACATCATCGTTCTCGTCTCCACCATCACCACAATCAACATTTAATGTATAGGTAGTTGTGCTATCTGGATAAACAGTCTTTGTCCCGTCATCATTTACATTCCAATCGTCTCCATCAGAACTCTCAAGAACTACATCATTTGCATCAGTTGTAGACCAGTGAAGTACTGACGCAGCTCCTGAATAAACAGATGTTGGTGACGCATAAAAAGAATTGATTTCACATTGATCATTGTTTTCATTTACTGAAATATAAATACTATCTGATGTGTCCTCCTCGTCTGTTCCACTTTCGCAATCAACAGTGATTTCATATGTTCCACTTTCTTGCGGTTCAAAACTATCTGATCCATCTACATCAGAAAAATTTTCATCATATCCATCTGGTCCTTCAATAAATACTTCATCAACTCCAGTTGTTGACCAAGAGATAGTTACATCATCACCATCATCTATCGAATAATCATTTGCGTAAAAATTATCAATATTACAAATGTCATTATTACTTTGATTTACATTAACAGTTTCTGAATCAGTATCAGATCCACCATTTCCAGATGCAGTCAATGTATAGGTAGTAGTATTGTAAAGTGGTCCATCAGAATCAGAACCATCAACAGAAACAGATCCAATGTTTGTAATTGAAGCGTTTGTACAACCGGTAGTTGCCCATGAAAGACTTGCATCACTCCCCTCATTTACTGAGTCAGTTGCATTGAAATAATCGATCATACAATCATCTTGTATGTCTTGGTTGTTTGTAGTTGTGAAAGTAGCCACCACCATTCCTTGGCTACAAAAATAATTGTTGCCACCAGAATAACATGTGTCATTTATAGATGGCACAGATCCAATATTTAATCCTCCAGATAAAAGTGCATCGGCTTCTGATCCCATATATGTGTCAATCAAAACCATGTTGCCATAGCCATTTCCATTTACATAAACTTTTACAGAATAAAGGTCTGGTGTCTGATCAGAGTTTCCAGAAATTTCTACCTGTGCAGATCCTGAAATAGAATCTCCTCCTGAGATACTTCCAGAAAGATTGAAGTTGTTCTGAGAGGTTTCATTCATACTAAGTGTCGCCTCTACGTTTGATGCAGAAGTAGAACCCGTGTTGTGAATATAAAATCCAACCCAAAAATTATCACCTGGGGTTACTGTAAGTGGGTTTTGTGAGGCCATCCAGTCACCGCAAAGCGACGCACTGTTACCATTTTGCGCTTCCATCACTTGGATTACATCTGGCCAACAACCTGAAGTGTTTTCAAAGTTGACCGCTGCTTTTGCGTTTGATGCACCAAATAGGCCGAAAATAAGTACGACCACTGTTAAAAAAATGTTTTTGTATTTTTTCATAATATTTCTCAATTACAAACACTCATTAAGATACTAAGTGCTTGTAAAAAAGGGAGTCCCACACCGTACGAAACGAGTGAGACCCCAGTATTTGTCGGGAACTTAATTATGTCCCCAACCTGCTCCTCCTAGGCCACCACCAGATCCTTGTGGATTATCTCCACCAGACCCTCCGGGGCCGCCTCCTGGGTTATCACCTCCACCGGCTCCAGGTTTTCCAAAAGGAAGCTCTGCAAATGGCTGGATATCCTGATTGTTAACCCAAAATCCGAGTGAAAGATTGAACCAGCGCCCCTCGCGTCTTTCATAAAAAGAGCGATCGATCCCATAAAAACGAGGACAGGCCACCGTAACCGGCTGAACGGTTTTAAACCCGTTCATAAATTCAGAGAATCCCGAATCTGGAATCTCCATCTGTACTACCTCCTCTATTAGAGGAGGACAGAGAACGACATAGACCGTATCCCGAACAATTTTTTTAGGAACAATAGTTGCTGTTTTTGAAAGCATACAGCATATATTGTTGTAGCACGGTTCATTGCCTTGGATTTTTACTAATCCGAAGCAAAACCCGTCCTTTTTTCCGACAATCACTCGCCAGGTTTTGGATTTATTATAAGAATACTCTTTAATGGCTGAGCCATCAGGTGTAGTCCCATAATTAAAAAATGTTCCTGCCTCTAGTGTTTTTGTTGAAACACTACCAGCTCGAATCATTTCAAGAACATCCTTGGCAGTAAAGCCAAGTTTGAAATTGTAATTAAT
>Ga0163144_10016379_pt1 | contig 15189 bp, 10 predicted proteins | sample OliLak19BULKMAT1_FD_123175 | JGI IMG/M metagenome (GOLD analysis project Ga0163144, IMG submission 123175) | Freshwater microbial mat bacterial communities from Lake Vanda, McMurdo Dry Valleys, Antarctica - Oligotrophic Lake LV.19.BULKMAT1 | ecosystem: Environmental > Aquatic > Freshwater >... | reverse complement strand
ATTCTAGTTGTAAACAATGGGCACTAACTCATCGGTTAGGGTAATACTTCTAGTAATAATGTCGTAAGTTCCCCAAATTCTAGGACCTGAAGAGTTAGGATCTGCATAAAATACTTGGTCCTTATTAATGTAGTAGAAATTACTATCTAGATCATTGCCATCTAAATCTAAGTAATCTCCTAAAAAGCTATGATTTTGATCATAAACCAAATTGTTCACTGTATCTATTGTATAAGTTATATTGTTAGAGAAGGTTACACTTACTTCATCTGATACAGTTGCAGTTTCAGGAGCAGATGGTGTGGGCTGCTGTTCTCTTGGTGGTTGAGGCGTTGGTGTTGATGAAATTTCTGTTACAACAAGTTCATTATAGTGATTTACAATAATTTCAGAAATTTTATAAGGTGCATTGTTAACATTTATTACTTCTCTTCCCTGCCCAATATCTACTCGCAAACTCATCAAAGCAATATCTATTTCCTGCGCATCCATAGGATTTCTATTGTATAGCTGTGGTGCTTCTTGAAGAGCTTGGAAAGCAACAGCTTCCGAAACTTGAAAAGCATACCCTGCATCATTTGCAATTTGTTGAGCCATTTGCTGTTGATCAAACCTAGCTAAATTTGGGAAATATGTTTGAACAAAATCGTCTTCACCATTCAAAACCATAGAATTATAGAGATTAGCAGTAATTGTTGCCGCATTACTTCGTTCCCAGTAGCCTGAAGGCGTACCTTCTTGAAGTCCCATTGATGGAGTTGTAAAGCTCCCTTCGCGCCACTTATTAATTGCTTCGTTTTCAAATATTGCATTAACATCTTGAACAGAGCTTCCCTCATCTCCAATCATTGTGAAATCTAATGCTCTTTGTTGGGTTATAGGTATAGGCGGTACAAAAGATTCAAATGCTTCTGCTTCTGGCTCTATTGAACTTGCTTGTGGGACAGGAGTTGGTGGAGTTATATTGTCTTGATAGAAAGTTTTAGATCCATGTAAATATTGTTCATGTGCCTGAGAATTAGCTGCAATTCTTACATGGATTGAATTATCAATAATTTGGCCACTTGAATCTACATCGAAATCTACAGCCACTCCTCTGGGAATAGTTCTTTCAGTTATATCTTGATTGCCTAAAGCATCTCTAACTTCATTCAAAATAACCCTATAGTTATGTGAGAGAGTTTGCCCGTCTTGTTCTCTAATTGGATAAACATGTAAATCACTACCTGTGTCCCTTCTGACTTCAGCTAATAATTCCGATAATCCTAAATCATTTACCATTGTAAAGCCTGCTTGCTCTAATTGTTCGGTAGTATAAACATAATCTGCAGATAGTGCTGCACTACCTTCACTTTCTTCTGATTTTGTAGGCAATTCCGACTCGTTATTCTCTTCCATTTCTGGCTCTAAATTCTTAATTTCTCTTTCATCTTTCTGATTAAATGGTGTTTGTGTTTCTGCAATTGGTGAATTCTTAATTTCAGAAGAGATTTCAGGTTTTACACCTTGAGCATCTATAATTCTCTCAACGGTTGCTCCATGTTGAAATAGTACAGCAAGTTGATGTGCTTCTCCTGGATTTAGCAATCTTCCATCTCCAACTTGCAGATTATTTAAAGCTAACTCAATATCCCCACCATAGAAATCTATGAATTCTACAGTTAAATTTGCTGCCACAACTCTGAAATCATCAGCAGTAACTTCATTTAATACGTTAGAATTTATTACAGTTGGATCTACGGTTGCATTAGGAAGGATATCTAAAACAAGTTCCCTTACAGCATCTATTCTTTCTACGTATCTTGTAGAACTATCGTTACTCCACATTTCAGCTCGCTCTTCTGGACTTGTTGGAATAGGAGAGGGTCTTTCCCCATCTGTTGGCAAATCCCCTAACATTTCAACATAGCTGTCCCCATCTCCAACAGGAGAGGGTAGGGGTGAGGCTTGGTCTCCAATTTTTAATTCTTCATTTCCAAAAATAACTCCAACTTCTATTCCTCCATGATTTCCATTTGCAAGCTCTACAATTCTTCCTAATTTAATTCCCTCTTCAGAAATTTCTAAACTTGGAATTCTAAGAATTTCTCCATCTACAGTTTGTACCAATTCCACTAAAGTGCTGTCTGTTGGATCTCCTTTTAGTAACAAAAATCTCTCTCTAACTTTAAATATAATTCCTCCTTCTTCTTCGTTTTTCAATTGAGCTAAATGTATTTCTGTATTGTCTTGTGGAAAAGGTTGTTGATCAAACAGTTCTAATACCTCAGAGGTCAGTTCTGGAACTACATGTGCTAAATTCAATCCTGTATTAGCTATCATTTTAATACCTAATCCAAAAGTATAAGCTTGCAAAAGTGAGGCAACCCATGTATCTGAAGACTGAAGATGCTTTCTAATATCTTCATCTCTCATACCTGCTGTACTAAAACCCCTTACAAAGTTATCTAAATACATTGTTGCAGGTCCCATTATTTCCTCTACTGCTACTCCTAGCCCTAAACTTCCTATCATTGTAGCTTTTTGAGTTAAGCTGCTTGTTTTAAGTCCATCCAATATTTTTTTTGTAGAATCTCTATTTGTAACAATAGAAACCCCTCTAATTGCATTGTAAACTGGGTATCCTCCAATTTGTGCAAATACTAACGGTATTGCAGCTGTTAGACTTCCAAGGAAAACTCCTTGTTTTACAGCTTCTTTAAGAGAGTTTTTAGTTAAACCTCCATACTTCAAGCACAGCTCTGTAGTGGGCTTAGCTTTTCCTTTGGCAGAATTTATTTGATTGACTAAATTTTGAATTGCGACAAATTTATCTTCCTTGCCTTTAGTTGCTTGAGTAATTATTCCTTGAAGTTTTGCATCTTGAATAGATTCAGGATTTAGAAGATACTCATGTATTTTTTCTGAAGAGTCAAATAGCTTTGCAAAAGAAGTTAATTTTATCTCTCCATACGAAGTACCTCCCATTATAGCTTGCTCTATCTTCAAAGCTAAGTGACGAGGTCCAAATCTCCCAGTCCAAATTGAATTCACTTTTGTATCTATAATTCCAACATCTGAAGCTCTTAAAACTCCTTTAGAAATAACTTCAGAAGCAATATTTATTGGAGCTTGGACAAAATTAACTGCTGTTGTACTTACCTTATTTATTGCACTAAGAATACTTACACTTATTTCAAAGAATTTATTTTTAAAATTTGCAAGTGGGTTTTGTTCTAATGCGTCAGATGTCATTTTATAATCCCTGCTATGTTCAAATGGTTTTAAAAAAGAATCAATTACAGGGGGATCCGGACTCATATCTTTTATTATAATTACAATGTTGTATATGGTTTATGAGTAAAAAGCAAGGATTGCTTTAGGGGCAATTATTGAACATTGATTATTTTAATTATAAAATTCTATATGACAAATATAGAAGGGGATGAAGAAGTTGCAATCGATCTAAAAAATATTTTTGGTGAAGATGTAATCCCAAGAGAAGGTATAGAAGTTTCGTACGTTTCCATAACTCCTAGCTCTAAGTTTGATCATCCAGAACTGGAGAAAGAATTGACAGGATTTAATTTTATAAAAATAAGTCATCTACCATTAAGGAAAGAGGAGGCTGAGGTACTTGGTCTTCCAGACTTAAATGAAAGATATGGTGAAATTCCGAATCCCTATCGTATCACTATTTTGTTAATGGATTCCGATACGAAAGATCCAAATCATAAATTTGTATACAAGTGCTTAGTTACTGAACCTTCTAATGACGATCCCATAGAGGATGAAAGAAAAAGAGCTAATGCATATTATTTGGGCTTAAGCAATGCGATTTTTCCCAAATTAACCGAAGAAGAAGTTCATCAACAAAAATTATAGTTGATGAGGGTGGTCAAATACAAAGACAAGAACTTTTGCCTCAGGATTACTTGAAAGAATTCGTTCGAGAAAATCCCAATAGAGAAATTTGCCTAATTACTCCACATGGAAGTACAGAATCAAGCAGTGACAGAACACTTCCAGATAGACTTATTGGAGATTTGGAAGATACAAATAACGATTTGACTTACTACTTAATAAATTCTTTAAATACAGATGAATATTCAGTAGTGATTGATGGTGCTTGTGCAGGGAGGGACTATACACCTTCTCCATTAATGGAGTCTTCAGCTCCTTATTTTTCAGCAAGGTCTGCAGTTAATATGTTTGGTGGAAGAGCAAATCAAATAAACACAAGTTTAAATGTTTTTGTGAATGGGCATAATAAAATTTTCGATTGGGCCATATTATGGAAAAGAGAATACAAGCGGCCGACAGGAGAAGATTATCAAGACAACCTCAAAAAAGTCCCTTTGGATGATTATATTTAGTAATCGACTTGCACAAAATTGCAGATTTACAACTTATTACCTACCAACCAATCACCCCACACTTCCAACCATATCCATTTGGATTAGTTGGTTTAGCTCCATTGCATATTCCAGCGGTAGTTCTTTAGCTATAGGTTCTATGAATCCGCTCACAATTAAACCCAAAGCTTCATCTTCAGATAGTCCTTTTGCTTTTAAATAGAAAAGTTGGGAGTCTGAAATTTTAGAAACACTAGCTTCGTGCTCTATTCTACTTTCGGAATTTTCTAGAAGATTTAATGGGTAGGTGTCTGTTTGCGATTCGCTATCGAAGATTAGCGAATCGCAATTAACTTTAGATTTAGAATTTTTAGCTTCTTTTGTTACTTGAACTTTTCCGCGATAACTAACTCTTCCTCCATTTTTACAAATGGATTTTGTTCTAATTATACTCGAAGTATTTTTTCCAACATGGATCATCTTTGCACCAGAGTCTATATGTTGACCCTTATCTGCAATTGAAACTGAAAGAACTTGACCTTTCGATCTATCTCCCTTTAAAATTACACATGGATATTTCATAGTAACTTTAGAACCAATGTTGCAATCTACCCATTCAATAACAGAATCTTCATGTGCCAAACCACGTTGTGTGACTAAATTATATACATTCTTAGACCAATTTTGAATTGTAGTATATCTAATTCTAGCCCCAGGCAATGCTATTAGCTCAATAACGCCAGAGTGCAATGTATTTGAACGATATTGTGGAGCACTGCAACCTTCAACATATTGAACTTCTGCTCCTTCATCTGCAATTATTAAAGTTCTTTCAAATTGCCCTAAATTTGGCGATTGAATATAGAAATATGCTTGAAGCGGAATTTCGACTTTAACTCCTTTTGGAACATAAACAAAGCTACCTCCACTCCAAAATGCTGTGTTCAAAGCTGCATATTTATTATCTGAAAAAGGAATTACTTTGCCAAACCAACGCTTCAACAACTGTTCTATATTATACGTATTACGTAGTATGTATGACGTAAAACTGCCGCTTACTGCGGCTTCCATATTCGTAAAAATTACACCCTTAGATTCCCATTTTTCTTTTAATCTTCCATATACTACATTGGAATCGAATTGGGTTTCCACACCTGCTAAAAATTTTTGTTCTGCTTCTGGAATTTTTAATTTTTCGTATGTAGCTTTAACTTCTCCAGGAATATTTTCCCATTTATCCGTTTTGCTGGTGATTGGAGGCTCAAAGAAATTTATTTCTTCTTCTTTTAAATCTCCTAAATTCGCTCCCCAATTTGGCATAGAACGTTCGAGATAGTGCTTCAAAGCAGCCAATCTAGTTTTCAACATCCATTCAGGCTCATTTTTCAATTTTGAAATCTCTCTTACTGTATGTTCATTTAGTCCATATTTCATAAGGGATTATAGCAGGTTAGGGGTTAGGGAAATTTTAGAAACCCTTTCTCTCATCGTCAACTATTTTTCCTTCTTCTGCTCATTGCATATAGCTTATTGCCTATAGCTTCTGACTCATTGTTAATCCTTAATTATTACTTCCGAGTTTGGAAATCTTATAGGCACTTCTAAAATAACTAATTCTTCTCCATTCAAAGAGGAAGTTTCATATACAACCCATTTTCCTTTGTTGCCTATATTACTAGGGAGAGATTTAAAATCTATTAATTTTTCGAATGCAGCAAAATCTTCGTAGTTATCTGCATCTGCTTGAACTGAACTTGTGAACAAAACTTCGTTTTGTTCACTTTCTAATTTAATGCCCATATTTCCTTCAAAAAATCCTTTCATTTCTCCTATAAATGTTACGTTAGTTCCCGACATAAGCTGGTTTTGCACAGGTGCGATTAATTTTATTCTTTCGGATTTTTCGTCGGTTGAAGATTTCAACATTACAGGCACAACAATAGCTCCTGCCACTCTATCGTCTGGAGTTATTTTAATTTGTGCCAAACTATCTGTTGGAGAAACATCCACACTTAAATTAGCCTCCCATCTTCCAACAGTTTGAGACCCTAGCACTACCAATTCTGTGTCTGTCCTTGCTATTAAGTACCCATTGTAATCTGTAAGTTCCACTTTTATTTTTTTTATTTCCGACGAAGCTGTTCCTTCTACATTAATAAATCCCTCCACACTATCGTTTGCTTTTGGTGAAATTACTCTAACCAAACTTGTTGGAGTATTTGTAGGAGTGCCATCTTCTGCATTGCTAACATTAATATCTGAAGGTACATCGATATTCTGCATTGTTCGATAAGCAAACAAGAGCCCTCCTGCAATAACAACTATTAGTAAAATTGTAAGCACATAAAACAGAGATCTTGATTTGTACTTAGATGCATTAATTTGTGACGATTTAACAGGTAGCATAGATGTTACCAATGTAGGTTTTGAAGGAGCGATTGTTGGATTTGAAACTTTCGCACCTGTGTGACTCGAACCAACTCCTACTTCTTGAAGATGCTCGCTTGTTACTTCTGTTTTAGCTTCCAACTTTACTGTTGGTATATGCTCATCTGGGTCTATTTTAGATGACATAGGCCGCAAAATAGGTTTTGATGAATCGTTATCCATGATTATAGAATACAGAATTTAGAATATAGAATCTAGCCACCCGCATGCGCTTATAATATGTTCCTCCCCCTCTTCAATAGTATAGGGTTGAAGTGAGGTCTGTTTAAATATTTAAGTTACTAATCGCTAACAGCTATCTGCTATCTGCTATCTGCTAATCAAGGATAATACTTCTTTCAATAATTTTTAACTGCTTCATATGCACCTTGTAGTCTGGCATACAGTCTTCTACCAAATCCCAGAATTTATATGAATGATTCATCTGCTTTGTATGCGCTAGTTCGTGAATAATCACATAATCTACACACTTCTTAGGAGCAAAAACTAATTTCCAATTGAAATTTAAATTTCGTTTAGAAGAACAACTACCCCATCTAGTCTTAACACTTTTAATTCTCAGATCTTTGTACTCAAACCCGTATTTACCAGCTAGATTTGTAGTTTTATTTTTAATATATTTCCCTGCCACTTCTCTAAGCCAATTAGTTAGAATTGTATTGTAGGGATTGATTCGTGGGTCGTTTGTATAAACCTTAACTTTGGTTTTAGTTACTATAATTCTTGGAATTAAAGTTTTAGTCTTCTCGAAAGACAAGATATACTTTACTCCAAGGATATTAACAAAGCTACCGTGTTTATATCTTTTTAACATAGAGCGAAGTAATTAAAACTTAATTTGACATCTTGGCATTAGAGAATTTGAATGTTTTCCCAAAGGTGTGTCTCTACTATTCTATATCTCGTATCTTATATCTGTTGCGTCAGTAACTTAATTATGACACACGTATACCCTATGGTATGAAATTGTTATTTAAAATATTCAAAATTATTGGACAAGTACAAAGGGACCTCTGATAACTCAATGCTGTAAATGGTTTTCCAGCATATGAACAAATATGTACCTGCCAAGAGCGCACCCACAAGCATAAATACCCATGCAAAAGAATATTTATTTTCATCCTCTACATTGCTTTCTATTTTAATTATATTTGCAGATGGACTAGTCTGATCTTCAATAGCTTCTTTCATTTCTGGATTTTCCCTTTCTGTAGAAATACTCGAAGTTCTACCATCTGAACCACCCCCCGTAGAGATTTTTGTTGACGCCCCATTTACTTTTGGTGTTGTCGACGAAACTTCAATATTTGCAATTATTTCTAAATCGCTTTGGTAACGTGGCAAAATTCTATATGAATCGTCGTACTGCGAAACTATACCTGAAACTATCGCAAAATCTCCTTTTTTCTTTTCCGGAATCTCAATTCCTGTACTATCTAAAACACTAATACGAATTTTGCCTAAAGATGAATTTACATCGAAACTTGAAGAAAAATTTTCTAGAATTCCACCTTCAATCTTCACAAACCTTCCTTCTAAATCTTCTATATGACCAATAGGATTTGTAGCAGGGTTTATAGTTTGGTTTGAATTAATAATCCATGCATCCTCTAAATTTTCAACTTTAATCCTTCTTTCGTTTCTAGAATTCGAAACTTGACCAATAACTTTAACAAGATCTCCTTTTTTAATTTGAAGATTTAAATTTGTTGATAAATTAACTTTTATACCTGCTGTTGAATCTTGAATATACAAAACATTATCCCCTAATACATCTTTTTCTACAGAAACTACCCCACTCGTAAAAACTAAAGTATTATCTTGTTGATTTCGTGCCTCTTTAATATTCATTTCCAAAATTGCAGAGCCAATGTTTTGAAAAATATTTAAGCTGCCTGGGGTCTTAGAATCAACATATTGAAATTCAGATATATATAGATTTGATAGATCTAATATCCGAGAATAGGATTTTGACTTTGGTGCATTTGGATAAACTATCGTATCTTCAACTTCTCCTAAGCTATTGCAAAGAAATATCTCATCTCCGTCGTTATTTAAGGTCACGCCCAGACTGCCAGAGACAATTAAATACGATTGAGGCATTAAAATTAGATTGTTAAAGGAGGGGTTTGTGGAAGAACTCTCGCAAACCCCTCCTTCCTGTGCTTCTGAGAAATACCAATCAGTCATATTTGCCTCTGAATTTCCTGAATTAAAAATTTCAATAAATTCCGTTTCGTTAATTATTGAATCTGGATTGGGCAAAAGCTCTGTAATAATTATTTTTGCATCTGGATAAATGAAAATTGGCTCGCTTTCTTTTTCCAATACTTGACCAGAAGCTAGGCTGACAACCAATTTGATTTTCTTATTTACATAATTAGATAAATTTACAGGGTTGTATATTGCTGTACCATCTTCTTTGAAATAACGAATGCTATGAATTAATTCAGCAAGAATTTCTTCGATAGTTACAAAATCTAAATAAATAGAAGTATCTCCGTAGTTTGTGACAGATGATGCAAAATCTTGGTTATCCTTACTTACTAAAACTTCTGATATTTCGTAATTAGGTAAAATATCTTCTTCACTCCAGCAAGGTAATGAATAGTTTAAGTTTTGCACACCTATTGAATTGTTTTCATTTTCGCTTAGCGTTACGCACAGCTCATGATCTTTTGGGCCTTTCCGTTCTAAACTTTTGTTTTGATCTGTGGTTGAATACTCTACCCGATCTATTATGTTTACTCCATCGGACAATATAACCTCATCACCCGAATTGTTTAAAGACATACTTAGAGCAACAATATTGGTTAAGTTTGGGTACAAAGATAACAATTCATTTCGATTCCTAGCAATAATTAAATAGCCTTGGTTAGGTATTATCACCTCTTCATTTATAATTTCAGTGTCGATTTTCCATCCTTGCAAATTAACTTCTGTTCCAGAATTATTGAATAATTCTATCCATTCATTATTCGAAACTGGTGATGGAGCTGACATAATTTCATTAATGAAAACTCGTTGCAAATCCGATTGTGCTTTAGCTGGTGATTTAATTAGTAGGTTTAGGAATGAGAAACAAACAAGAAAGAATAATAAAAACTTCGTAATCTTCATATTTTGAGGTGATCTTGAAGATTATAGCAATAGAATGACTAAAGTTTAAAGGTGAAAATTAATTTATGTTATTGGTTATTAGAAAAGAAATTAAGATATTGATATATTAAAGACTAATTAAATTACTCTTAAATTAAAGAAGTATGGCTTTAGCCAGAGGTAATACAAAGTTTAAGAATATGTAATTAAGGACTTAGATTTCATCGTAATTGCGTAATTACATAGTTATGAATCTTTAGATTCAAATTACACTATAAGCTAATTGCTGAAAGCTGACTGCTGATGACTATAGTATTTCTTCTCCTTCCAAATCTGCCTCTACTTCTCTATACTCAAATCCCTTCTCAAATTTATCTCTATTACCTTTTAATTTCTGGGCTTTTTTGTCTTCTTCTACAGATCTCCATTTAGATAGTTCTTTATCTAAATTACTTTCTTTGGTGCTAAGTTCCAAAATTGCCATTTGCAAGAATTTAGTTCTATAAATTAATATCCCAGAGATCATTAATAAAATTCCTAACAACAAGAAGTCTCTTGAATCGTCGAATATAGCTGTTGTTGGAATTATTGTTGGCAATAAACATCCATTATTTGTGCAGTTCGCGTTATTTAAACATTCATTTTTAACGCAGTTATTATTTGAATCGCATGAATGACCAACAGGACAACTGTTAGATGTGCCAGGTATGCATGGTCCTCCACAAATTGGAGCGCATAGTCCACTAGTACATGTTGTCGCAGTACATCCAGTTAAAATACATGTTTTTGTACTTGCATTACATGAATGACCATTTGGACATTCTGAATCTGTCTCGCAAGTAGATCCACATTCTGGATTTGGTGGTGGTGGTGTAACTGTTGGTGTACATAAATCTGCATTACAAGAAGCAGGATCTGCTAAACAATTATCTGCTTGGCAAGCTCCAGCAGTACATGTTCCATTTGCTAAACAAGGATCTGTTAAAGCAGTTTCTACTGAACAAGTTGTCCCAGCGCCGCAATTTAAATCTAAATAACATGTTGCCCCGCATTCAACTTGAATTGAATTACATCTATCTGAAGTACAAAGTTCTGGATATCCAACACAACCTGCGGCAACGCAAATTCCATCCGACGCACACGCTAATGTGCCAGGACACTCTCCGTTTGGTCCACATGTTTGTCCGCACTCCTGACTAGTACAAGATGCACTTGTAGGGTTACTAGCCAATCTACATGCTGTAGATCCTCCAATATCTGTACAAGTTAATCCTGTTGGACAAAAAGCTGTTATTCCATTATCGCAAGGTTGATTACAAACTACTTCCTGAGGAAGTGCGCAATATGGACTTTGAGGATTTGCAGGTAGTCTACATTTTCCACTAGTAGCATCGCAAGTTAATCCATCTGCACACTGTGTATCTGCTCCTCCACAAGCTTGATCGCATGTTAATGTTGTGATTGATGGTGGCGGAGGTGTTGTTGTACAGTTATCTTTTACAATTCTAAAATTTCCACAAAGTTGTCTATCTTTACTTCCTCCACTACAAACTTGATCCACTTGCCCGCATCCAGCTATAAAAGCTAAACCTTCGTCGAAACTGCTTACTGTAGCTATTTGAACTCCAGGGCTTCCACTGTTACATTCAGATCCAAAATCTCCCGTACATCTAAAAGCTATATGCTGATTTCCACAAACTCCTCCTCCAGGACATACTTCTCCACTTGGCTGCTCGCATCTAGATGTTCCATCTATTCCATTCTGACAAACCAAACCAGAACAACAATCGTTGTTGCATGTTTGACCTGCTGCTTTACAAGAAACTCCAGGACCTGGACCTGGTTGAAGAGGTTCTTTAGTTCTAAATTGGAGAGCTATGAAAACAGAAACAGCAGCTAATGCAGCTGTAAATAAAAAGAGAAGCAAAACTGTGGCTCTACGCGATTGATAATTCATTAAAAATTCTTTCTTTACTTAATATACACTTTTAATTTTATTATGACAATAAGATTAAAATGACTAAATAACTTAATGACTAAAGTAAACCTATTAAATAAATTTACAATTTCTAAGATCCAATTTCTAAACAAAATTAAAATAGGAATTCAGTTCATCTAACTAATGCAATTACCATGATCGTTTTATTTAAATTTTTCCTCATCTTCGTACAACTCTTCTCCTAAATTGTCTGCTAAGTTTTCGTTATATTTATCGTTAATTTTTACTGCTAAGAACGATCCTAACCTTTTTGCTAAAGCAAATCTATAAACTGCTAATCCTGCCAATACAAATAAACTTCCGTATAGTAAATAAGTTGTTGCATCGTCCAGAATTGAAGTTGATGGTAAATTAGTTGTACTAGTAGCTGTTCCAGATGCTTGAGCAGTAGCTGAAGCTGTTGCAGTTCCACTAGTTGTTCCGGCTTGTGTAGTTGTTGACCCTGTTCCAGTGGTACTATTTTCACCAGCATTTCCTGCTGTTGGGCCAGTTCCTGCTTGAGATGTTGTACCTGCGACACATGTAGAACCACCACATTGTCCTAAAATGCAAGTTCCACTTAATAAACATGGATCTGTTGCACTTACAACATTACTTCCTTCGCAAACTCCTGAATTACAATTAACATCAAATGCACACTCCACTCCACATTCTTGTGGGACAGCTGTACAACCTGTAGAATCACAAACTGAAGGATACCCTACGCATCCTAAATACTTACATGTTCCAGTTGAAACATCGCAAGTTTGACCAGTTCCACAGCTTAATCCTCCTAAACAACTTTCCCCGCATTGAGCAGTTGTAGGTGCTGTTCCTCCACTTGCATTTCCTCCTATACCTCCAGCTCCTGCACAAGTTGGATCGTTTGGAGCAGCTTCATTAAAACAAAGATCCCCTTGCCCTGGAAAGAAACCACATGCTAATCCAGGTGCGCAATTATTATTGTCAATATCACAGGGTTGATAACATCCTGCATAAATTACTCCTCCATCGGCACCATCCTGACCAAATGAAATACCACTTCCACTGCCTACATTATTTCCTCCTGTTGTTGGACATGTCCCACAATCTCCTGAACAGCTTGAGCAAGATTCAGATCCGTTACAAATAAAATCCCCACAACTTGCACCACCAGAAGCATTTGTTGCTCCAGAGGTCGCAATTTGAGTTGCTCCTTCAGCTTTACCCCCATCGTCTTTTCCAGCTCCATCTCCACCAACAGTTAAAGGCGATGCATCGTCCCCTCCTTTATCTCCATCGTCTTTTCCAGCTCCATCCCCACCAACAGTTAAGGGCGATGCATCGTCCCCTCCTTTATCTGTTGCAGTAGTTTCTGCCACTTCTATATCTCTAGCTTCTTTGTTAACTATATATGCAAGAAATGCAGAAAGAGCAATTGTAAAAATTATTAATACTAATATTATGCTAATTTGGTGTTTTCTATCTAATTTGAATTTAATCATACAAAATAAGTTTCAATATAAATTACAGGATAAACTAATTCGAATCAAGGTGAAAGGGAAAGGAAGTTAAAATGTTAGAAATGTTTGAAGGTTGAAATAATTATGCAATATGAATCTAACGATTCGTAATTGTGTAATTCTAAATTACTTAATTACATTAGTTACATTATTCCTTGTAGAAGGCTGATTGCTGAAAGCTGACCGCTTTCATTGTTAATTGTTAATTGATTCTAAATACTCTTTCGCCAATCTCAACAAATCTAACTTTTTATTATACAAAGGTTCTTCTATAACTAAATCTAATAAATGTTTCATAACTTCTCCAATTTTTGGTCCTATTATTCCTAAATTCTCCATTAAATCGTGGCCTGTAATATCTAAATCTGTAACTTTTAAAGCCATATCTTTTGAACGAACAATTGCAATTCTTTCGGACAAGGCATCTAATTCTTTTGGATTAAAATCGCTTTTTGGATTTCCATCTGCATCCGCAATTCGCAATTTCATTAGGTCGTCTATCGCATCTTCCCCACCCACATTTTGAATTAACCGACGAACAGCACTATCGGTCCAACCTGCTTCTGGCTGTGAGCTACGAGCTCTGAGCTCTGTGCCATCTCCTTTATTTTGCTCATCGCTCGCTGCTCCTTGCTCATTGCTTTTGCGCCAATCAGCGCTAGGATAATAAAACATATGCCATCGGACTAGATTTACTGCCTTTGCAATTTCTACATTCGAAAATCTTAATCGTTTTAAAATCTCTTCGGTCATTTTTGCGCCAACCATATCGTGTCCATAAAAATGAATTCCTTTTTCATCTTCTGTTTTTGTTCTTGGTTTTCCAACATCGTGAAATAAAGCTGCTAATTTTATTGAATCTTCAGCAGCATCGGCAGTTTTTAATGAATGATCGAACACATCGTCTGTATGGAATTGAGGCTGGTTAACATCTATTCCTTCTAGAAATTCGGGAATAAATATTTCTAAAATTCCTGCCTCTTTTAACAATCTTAAACCTTTTGAAGGTTTTGGAGATTTTAATAATATTTTTATGAATTCATCTCTGAATCTTTCTATAGAAACTAGTTTGGTAATGTGCAAAGTTTGCTTTATTGCCTCAAAAGTTTTTTCTTCAATTTCAAAATTCAATTGCGAAGCTAATCTGCAAGCACGTACTGATCGCAACCCATCTTCAGAAAATCTTTCAATTGGATCTCGCACTGCGCGAATGATTTTAGCTTCGAGATCTACCAGTCCATTAAATGGATCTATGAGCTGTAAGCTGTGGGCTGTAGGCTGTAGGCTTGTTTCTTTTGTAGCTGCCCATTGCTTATTGCTTAAAGCATATAGATCAAGGGCTATTGCATTTATCGTAAAGTCCCTTCGTGACAAGTCCTCTTCGATAGTTTTTGTAAATTCGACTTTCGCTGGCCACCTTCCACCTACATAGTCTGCTTCGGAACGATATGTTGTAACTTCTACATCGTATCTTTCCCCATTTTCATCTTCTCCAACTACAGTAATTGTTCCAAATTTTGCTCCTGTTGGGATACTTTTTAAAAAGATTTTTTCAATTTCTTCTGGATACGCGTTTGTTGCAATATCGAAATCTTCGGGAACTTTTCCCAAAAGAATATCTCGTAAACTTCCTCCAACTAAATATGCTTGGTAGTTATGCTTTTGAAGTTCTTCGGCAATGTTAATAACGTATTTAGGAATTAACTCTAATATTTTTTGAATTGAAATTTCCCCATTCATTTAGAGAATTATATACTAAAAAGCTTCAAGCTGTGAGCTGTGAGCTGTGAGCTGTGAGCTGTGAGCTGTGAGCTGTGAGCTGTGAGCT
>Ga0163144_10016378_pt1 | contig 15190 bp, 25 predicted proteins | sample OliLak19BULKMAT1_FD_123175 | JGI IMG/M metagenome (GOLD analysis project Ga0163144, IMG submission 123175) | Freshwater microbial mat bacterial communities from Lake Vanda, McMurdo Dry Valleys, Antarctica - Oligotrophic Lake LV.19.BULKMAT1 | ecosystem: Environmental > Aquatic > Freshwater >... | reverse complement strand
TCTGTAGTACTAGTCCAACGGTCACTCAACGCGGCGCGCCGACTGGCAGCCCGGACCGCGACTGAATTTTGAGGGCAACATGTTAGGCATTATCGGCCGGAAGCTGGGCATGACCCAGATCTTTAACGAGCAAGGGCATCAGATTCCATGCACGGTGGTTGAGGCAAAGCCCAACCCGGTGGTGCAGGTGCTCGAGAACGAATACGACAAGAGCGGCTACACGGCGGTGCAGCTGGGCTATGGTTCGCAGAAGGTGCGTCGTGAGTCGAAGAAGGGCGAGCGGGATCCGCGCGGTCGTCGCGCCAATAGCGCAGAAGTTGGTCATGCGGCGAAGGCGGGACTTTCCGCGCCACCGCGTGTGTTGCGCTCCTTCCGAGTGGACGATGCGCCCAAGGGTACCGACGTGCCCACCTACAAGACAGGCGATGTCGTTGATGCCTCGATCTTCGCGGTGGGCGAGTACGTCAGGGTCACTGGCACGTCGAAGGGTCGCGGCTTTCAGGGCGTCGTGAAGCGGTACGGCTTCCACGGTGGTCCGAACACGCACGGTAACACGAAGCATCGCCAGCCTGGTTCAATCTCGCCGGGTACCGATCCGTCGCGCGTTATCAAGGGCAAGAAGATGCCGGGCCAGTACGGAAACGTGCGGCACACGGCAATCAACCTGCGTGTCGAGAAGATCGATACGGAGCGAAACCTGATCTATATTCGCGGCGCGATTGCCGGGCCGACCAACGGCATCGTGCTCGTGCGCAAGCAGGGATAATCCATGTCAGAGTCAGAGTTGCAGTCAGAGTCAGAACCGATGAGTTTCGACGCCGGCGCATTTACCGCGTTAGGCACGGCCCGTGAAACGGTCACCCTTCCGCCGGAAACGTTCGACGGTACGGTCAACATGCCGGCCATGCATCTCGCGGTGAAGGCGTATCTGGCCAACCAGCGGCAGGGAACGGCGTACACCAAGACGCGCGGCCTGGTGATCGGTGGAAATCAGAAGCCGTGGAAGCAGAAGGGAACCGGTCGTGCCCGCCAAGGGTCGACGCGCGCGCCGAACTGGCCGGGTGGCGGCACGGTGTTCGGACCGCACGGGGACCGGAACTATCACGAGGATCTTCCGCGCAAAGTGAAGGCGTTGGCCCGTCGTAGCGCGTTCAATGCGCGGGCGAGCGAAGGCGACATCTTCGTGATCGACGCTTTTGCGTACACCGCGCCAAACACGAAGCAGCTACAAGCGCTCGTCGAGCGGTTGGGCCTCGGCAGCCGCAAGGTGCTGGTGCTCACCGATGGCGTGAAGCAGAACGTCCACCTGAGTGGCCGCAACCTGCCCAACGTGCATGTGATGCCGTACGCCGATGCCTCGGCCTATCACGTGCTCTGGTCAGACGCCGTCCTCATCGAGGGCACCGCGATCGGGCACACGTTGGCGCCGATTGCCGAAAAGGAAGCGGCACCGAAGAAGGCGAAGCGCACGACGGCCGCAGAGACGAAGCGCCCGACTGCAACAGACACGAAGCGCGCCCCGACGGCAAAGGCAGCAGGCAAAAAGGCCGCAGCGCCAGCCGACGTGACCACTGCAAAGAAGCCGACGGCGAAGAAGTCGGCCAAGAAGAAGGGAGAGTAGACGATGGCGACGCTGCATCGCACCGTCGTGCGCCCGATTGTGACCGAGAAGACCTCCACGCGCTACCAGGAGCATGGAGAGTACGTCTTCGAGGTCGCCAACGGCGCGACGAAGCCGGCCATCCGGCAGGCGATTGAAAAGTTGTTCGGGGTGAAGGTGACTGGCGTCTGGACCATGAACATGCGCGGTAAGCCGCGTCGTGGCATGGGGAAGACGGCGGGCAACCGTCCGAACTGGAAAAAAGCGATCGTGACGCTGAAGTCGGGCGACAAGATCGACATCTTCGAGGGCTAAGCGAGCATGGGCATTCGTCAATTCAAGCCGGTGACGAAGGGAACGCGGTTCCGTTCGATCTCTGATTTCGCCGAGATCACACGGAGCACGCCAGAGAAGTCCCTCGTCGAGCCGCTCAAGAAGTCGGGTGGTCGCGACAACCACGGGCACATCTCCATGCGCCGTCGTGGTGGTGGACACAAGCGTCAGTACCGCATTATCGATTTCCGACGCAATCGGTTCGGTCTGCCCGCCGTAGTGATGACGATCGAGTACGATCCCAACCGCTCGGCGCGTATCGCGCTGGTGCAGTACGCGGACGGGGAAAAGCGATACGTGTTGCACGCGAAGGGAGTGTCGGTCGGCGATACCATCGTCTCTGGCCCGGGTTCCGATATCCGCACGGGGAACGCTCTCCCGTTAGGTGAGGTTCCGCTGGGAACCTCGGTGCACAACATCGAGCTCCTTCCGGGCAAGGGCGGCCAGATGGCGCGGTCGGCGGGAATGTCGGCGGAAGTGGTCGCGAAAGAAGGCGAGTATGTCACGCTGCGACTAGGCTCGACGGAAATGCGGCGAGTACACCAGCGCTGCTTGGCCACGATTGGCGAAGTAGGAAACGCGGAGCACGAGCTGCAGTCATGGGGCAAGGCCGGAAAGTCTCGCTGGTTGGGACGTCGTCCCAAGGTACGCGGCGAGGTGATGAACCCGGTCGATCACCCACATGGTGGTCGTACGCGCGGCGGTCGCAACGTGGTAAGCCCGTGGGGCAAGAAGGAGGGTGTGAAGACGCGCAACAAGAAGAAGCCGTCTCAGCGCCTCATTGTTCGCGGCCGCAAGCGTGGCAAGGCGACGCAGTCGTAAGTCAAGGCAGTACAGAAGACGGGCAGTACAGAAGACGGGCAGTACAGAAGACGAGAAGACGAGAAGACGAGGAGACGAGAAGACGAGATACGGTCGTCTGACGTCTCTGGTATCACCTCACGACACGCGAAGAGTTTTCCATGGCTCGTAGTATCAAGAAAGGTCCGTTCGTTCAGGAGGCCCTGCTGAAGAAGGTGGCGGGGATGAATGCGCGTAACGAGAAGCGCGTAATGAAGACATGGTCGCGCGCCAGCACGATTCTCCCCGACTTCGTCGGCCATACGTTTGCGGTGCATAACGGGAACAAGTTTGTTCCGGTGTATGTGACCGAAAACATGGTTGGGCACAAGTTGGGCGAGTTCGCGCCGACGCGTCTGTTCCGCGGACATTCGGGCAACCGGCCGACCGACAAGAAGGCGCCGACGCCGTCGTCTGCGGGCGCCAGGGGAGGGAAATAAGCGATGGCCACTGAGGCTCGCGCTATACAGCGCACGACGCGACAGTCACCATATAAAATGCGGCTGGTGATCGACCAGATTCGCGGCATGATGGTGAATGACGCCTTGGCGTTACTCAAGTTTTCGAAGAAACACGCCGCCGTACAGATCTCCAAGACCCTCGAATCTGCGGTCGCGAACGCCGAGCAGACGGCGCGCGCGCAGAACGATGCGCTGGATGTCGACCGGCTCTTCATAAAGAAGGCGATCGTCAACGAAGGACCGAAGCTCAAACGATGGATGCCCGCAGCCATGGGGCGTGCGACGCCGGTCGTGAAGCGTACCAGTCACGTGGAAATCATCGTTGCCGAGAAGGAAGGACGCTAATGGGACAGAAGACGAATCCGATCGGGTTCCGGCTCGGAATCACCAAGCAGTGGCGCTCCCGCTGGTTTGCCAATCGCGACTTCCCGCAGCTGCTCAAGGAAGATGCGCTGCTGCGGAAGTATCTCAAGACGCGTCTTGGGCACGCCGCCATTTCTGACATCCACATCGAGCGGAAGCCGGGGAAGGTCGTGGTGACCATCCATACGGGTCGTCCTGGCGTGGTGATCGGGAAGAAGGGAGCGGAAGTGGACAAGCTTCGCGACGAGCTGGCGCAGCTGACGGGGAAAGAAGTCGGCATCAACGTGGAAGAGATCAAGCGTCCCGAGCTGGATGCGCAGTTGGTGGGCGACAACATCGCCAATCAGTTGTCGCAGCGTATCTCGTTCCGTCGTGCGATGAAGCGGGCGGTACAGAGTGCGATGCGGATGGGTGCGCAGGGCATCAAGGTGAAGGCCGGTGGCCGTCTGGGCGGCGCAGAAATCGCGCGCGTCGAAGGGTACCACGAGGGGCGTGTACCGCTGCACACGCTTCGCGCCGACATCGATTACGCCACCTCGACGGCCAAGACCACCTTCGGCACCATCGGTGTAAAGGTCTGGATCTTCAAGGGTGAGGTGGTCGAGGATCGCCGCGGCAAGACGTATTCCACTGGGGTGTAACAGAAGACGAGAAGACGAGAAGACGAACAGACGAGTTTGAACTGTGCGGGGATGACCCTCGTCTTCTCGTCTTCTCGTCTTCTCCCTACTGAACTGACATGCTGAGTCCTAAAAGAGTAAAGTTCCGGAAGATGTTCAAGGGTCGAATGAAGGGGTTGGCGACGCGCGGCGCCGAAATCTCCTTTGGGCACTTCGGGCTGCAGGCGCTGGAGCCGGGTTGGATCACCAACCGGCAGATCGAGGCGTGCCGCGTTGCGATGACGCGTCACATCAAGCGCGGCGGCAAGGTGTGGATCCGCATTTTCCCGGACAAGCCGATCACGAAGAAGCCGGCGGAAACCCGAATGGGCAAAGGAAAAGGTTCTCCCGAAGGGTGGGTCGCCGTGGTCAAGCCCGGTCGCGTCATGTTCGAGTTGGAAGGTGTGACCCGCGAAGTCGCCGAAAAGGCAATGGGTCTCGCCTCGGCGAAACTGGGTATCAAGACGAAGTTCATTTTCCGCGAGGAGGCGCACACCGATGCGAGCTGAAGAGATTCGCGAAATGAACCCGGCGGATATCGAAACACGCATTCTGGAGTTGGAGGAGGAGCGATTCCGCCTTCGGTTCCGCGGTGCGACCGAACCACTGGAGGATCCGCTGCAGTTGCGGTCGATCCGCAAGAACATCGCGCGCCTGCAGACAGTGCTGCGCGAACGGAAGCTGGCCGCTACGGCCAAGCGCTAGCCAGGAGCACGAGCTGACATGGCCGAGATGACCAACAACGGGCTGGACACATCGCCGCGAGGCGCGCGTAAGGTGCGCGTGGGCGTGGTGGTGAGCGACAAGATGCAGAAGACGGTGGTCGTACAGATCGACCGACGCATTCCGCACCCTACATATGGCAAGATGGTGACGCGCACGAAGCGGTTGAAAGCACACGACGAGGAGAACTCGGCGAAGCTTGGCGACACCGTGCGCATCATGGAGACACGCCCCTTGTCGAAAGACAAGCGGTGGCGTGTCGTCGAGATTGTCGAGCGGGCGCGCTAGGAGAACTGAGCGATGATCCAACAGGAATCAGTCGTCAAGGTGGCGGACAACTCCGGGGCCAAGAAGGCCCTGGTGATCCGCGTGCTTGGCGGGACCAGACGACGGTATGCCGGCCTGGGCGACAAGGTGATCGTGGCGGTGAAGGACGCGCTGCCTAACGGGACCGTGAAGAAGTCGGACGTTGCCCGCGCGGTGGTGGTTCGCACCGTAAAGGAAACGCGCCGCAAGGATGGGAGTTACATCCGCTTCGATGAGAACGCGGTTGTCATCATTGACGACAAGGGCGAACCGAGAGGGACGCGCATCTTCGGCCCCGTGGCGCGCGAGCTGCGCGACAAGCGGTACATGAAGATCGTCTCGCTGGCGCCGGAGGTCTTGTAAGATGCGGGTGCTCAAGTATCGCAAGACGGCCGGCAAGCGCCTAGGTGCGGGCCGTCACAACCGGAAGGCCGAGCGCGTGTTGATGCCCGTTACCAAGGGCGACGCCGTGCGGGTACTCCGTGGGGAAGACAAGGGAAAGGAAGGCAAGGTGCTGCGTGTCTTCACGAAGACGGGACGAATCACCATTGAAGGCATCAACATCGTGAAACGGCACCGAAAGGCGCGTCGCGCGGAAGAGCAGAGCGCGATCATCGAAATGCCGGCGCCGGTGCACCACTCGAATGTGATGCTGCTCGATCCCAAGTCCGGGAAGCCGACGCGTGTGCGTCGGCGCATTGATACCGACGGCACGAAGGAACGCATCAGCGCCAAGAGCGGGGATGCCATCCCGCGGAACCGCTGAGGCGAGGACGATAGACTATGGCGACGAAAGATTCGAAGGAAAAGAAGGGCGGTGCGTCGGCGGGAAAGGGTGGCGGAAAGCCGCCTGTCGGCAAGAGTGGCGGAAAGCCACCGGCTGGCAAAACGCCCGCGACCAAGAGTACGGGCAAAAGCGGTGAGCGGAAGTCGATGCTCCCGAAGGGACCGCACGCCGGCGCGAGTCTGCCGGTGCCGCCCGCGCGACTGTTCGCGTACTACAAGACGACCGTTGCGCCGAGGTTGTTGGTGCAGTTCGGGCTCAAGAACATGCATCAGGTGCCCACGCTCACCAAGATCGTGATCAACGTGGGACTGGGTGAAGCGATAAAACAGCCCAAGATGCTGGATTCGGTGGTCGAGGAATTGTCGATCATTACGGGACAGCGGCCGGTTCGGAAGAAAGCGAAGAAGTCGATCGCCAACTACGGATTGCGCGAAGGGCAGGAAATCGGAGCGTCGGTGACCCTGCGTGGTACGCGCATGTGGGAGTTCATGGACCGCTTCGTCAATACGTCGCTGCCGCGCGTGCGCGACTTCCGTGGGCTTGGGACGCGTTCGTTCGACGGGCGTGGGAACTACTCGACCGGGGTCAAGGAGCAGATGATCTTCCCTGAGATCAACTACGACATGGTCGAGCACATTCATGGAATGGACGTCACGTTCGTCACGACGACGGACAAGGACGACCAGGCGTTTGCGTTGCTGCGCGAACTGGGCATGCCGTTCCGCGGCGATGACAAGCCCATCGTCGTCGCTTTCACCAGCTGAGCCGTTAGGCAGACATGGCCAAGACGTCCAAGATCGTCAAGAACGAAGAGCGCAAGGTGTTGGTCGCGCGATACGCCGACCGGCGCCGCGCGCTTCTCGCGATCATCAAGAGCCCCAAGACCACCAGCGAGGAGCGGGTCACCGCCTACTCCAAGCTGCGCAAGCTGCCCCGCAACTCGGCCAAGGTGCGTATTCGCAACCGATGCTCGATGACCGGGCGCGCTCGAGGCTTCGAGGGCTACTTCGGGCTCTCCCGTCTCGCCCTTCGCGAGATGGCATTGAACGGCCTCATCCCCGGCGTCCGCAAGGCGTCGTGGTAAGCACGGCAGAAGACGAGAAGACGAGGTCGGCGGCTCGCGCTTTCGGCTGTCGATTCGTAAGGAAAGAATCTCGTCTTCTCGTCTTCTCGTCTTCTCGTCTTCTGTAGTACTCCCCCCATTCCTCCACGTCCTTTCCGGATACGAGAGGAGAGAGAATTACACATGAGCATGACTGATCCGATCGCCGATATGCTCACGCGGATCCGCAATGCATGCGGATCGAAGCACCGTCGCGTGGATATGCCGGCATCGAAGGTAAAATCGGAGATCGCGCGGATCCTGAAGGCGAACCACTACATCCAGGATTACCGCATGGTGGAGTCGGAGGCCGGACACAAACTGCTTCGCGTCATTCTGAAGTATGCGGGGGGGCAGTCGGTCATTCGCGAATTGAAACGCGTGTCGACGCCGGGCCTGCGAAAGTACGTCGCCGTGGGCGAGATTCCGCGCGTGCGCAACGGACTGGGAATGGCGATCGTGAGCACGTCTCGCGGTGTGATGTCTGACGCCGATGCGCGGAAGGCGAACACCGGCGGCGAACTTGTCGCCCTCGTCTGGTAAGGAGACGCCACGATGTCACGAATTGGAAAGCACCCGGTCCCCGTGCCAAGCGGCGTGACGGTGCAACTGGACGGCACGAAGCTGACGGTGAAGGGGCCGAAGGGTGAACTGACACGGACCTTTCACGTGGATATGCTTCTTTCGTTCGAGGGCGGAGAACTGAAGGTCAACCGCCCATCGGATGAGACCAAGCACAAGGCCCTGCACGGACTCTCGCGCACGCTGGTGGCCAACATGGTCGAGGGCGTCACCAAGGGGTATACGAGGCAGCTGGAAATCATGGGCGTGGGGTACAAGGCCGAGGTCAAACCCTACGGTCTGCTGATGTCGTTAGGCTACTCGCACACCATCCAGGTGAAAGCGCCGGCCGGAGTCAAGCTGTCGGCGCCAGTTCCAACGCAGGTGTTGGTGGAGGGAGCCGACAAGGAAACGGTCGGTCGTATCGCGTCCGAGATCCGCAAGTTGCGCAAGCCAGAACCGTACAAGGGGAAGGGTGTGCGCTATGCGGGAGAGATCGTTCGTCGCAAGGCCGGCAAGGCGGGAGGTAAATAATGCGTAGAATGGGCATTCCGAAGACGCGTCCGGAGCTGCGCTACCGACGTCATCTTCGTATTCGAAATAAGGTCTCGGGGACCGCAACGCGTCCTCGTTTGGTGATATTCCGTTCCCTCAAGCATATCTATGCGCAGCTGGTGGACGACGTGGCGCGCCGCACGTTGCTCACGGTGGGCGATGGCGAGTTGACGGGACACAAGAGCGAGAAGGCGACGGCGGTCGGTAAGCAGCTGGCCGAAGCGGCCAAGGGCGCCGGCATCACGATGGTCGTGTTCGATCGTGCGGGTTATCGGTATCATGGCCGCGTGAAAGCGTTGGCCGATGGCGCCCGCGAGGGCGGACTGGAGTTTTAAGACATGGCTGAAATCGGGAAATCAGGAGCGGGCAGTGCCCCGCAGCGTCCGGCTGGCGGAGGCGGAGCACGTAGTGGACGCGGCGGCGGAAGTGGTCGCGGCGGTGCTGGCGGCGGTGCTGGCGGCGGTCGTGGCGGCGCGGGCGGTGGACGCGGCGGCGCGGGCGTTGGTCGCGGCGGCCCCGGTGGTCCCGGCGGCGGTCCGGGCGGCGGCCCCGGCGGTGGCGCCGGCGGCGGTAGTCGTGGTCGTGGTGAAGGTGGCGGACGCGATGGGGGCCGCGGTGGCCGCGGGGGCGATCAACAGTCTCGCGGCGAGGGCGGCTCCGATCTCGTCGAGAATGTGGTCGCGATCAACCGAGTCGCCAAGGTCGTGAAGGGTGGGCGTCGCTTCTCCTTCAATGCACTGGTCGCCGTCGGCGACGGGCAGGGCAAGGTGGGCTTCGCAACCGGCAAGGCGAACGAAGTGTCCGAAGCCGTTCGAAAGGCCGTGGAAGGCGCGCGCAAGAACATGGTCGCCGTGCCGTTGACCGGATCGACCATTCCGCACGAGGTAATCGGTCAGCATGGAGCGGGTCGCGTGTTGATGAAGCCCGCCGCACCGGGCGCCGGCGTGATTGCCGGCGGTGCGGTACGGGCGGTCATGGAGTGTGCGGGCATCACGGACATTCTCACGAAATCGTTAGGTTCGACGAATCCGCACAACATGGTACGTGCCGCGTTCGACGGCCTGCAACAGTTGACGACGGTGGAGCAGATCGCGCGTGAGCGCGGTGTCGAACCGTCCGCGATCGGGTATCGGTCGCGCCATAAGGGAAAAGAGGTGGTGCATGGCTAGAACGTTCGTGTGGCATGCGACGCGTGGCCCCAAGGTCACCGCGAAGGACGTGCCGGCCACCGGTGGCAAGGTGACGATTCGGCAGGTCAAGAGCGAGATCGGTCACAGCGCCACCATGCGCCTGACCCTCCGCGCGTTAGGCATCCGGCACCACCAGTCCGAAGTCGTCCAGGTGGACACCCCCGCGCTTCGCGGGGCGATCAAGAAGGTGCGGCACCTGGTTCAGGTGACGCCCGTGAAGGAGTAAGATCGTGTCGACGCAACAGAAGATCGGGCTCCACAACCTGTCGCCATCCCCCGGTTCCACCCGCGATCGCAAGCGCATAGGGCGCGGTCCCGGCTCGGGAACAGGAAAGACGTCGGGCAAAGGGCACAAGGGTAGCAAGGCGCGTAGCGGACATCACGGGCCGGGTGGCAGCAAGCCGGGCTTCGAAGGTGGCCAGATGCCGCTGACACGCCGGATTCCGAAGCGTGGATTCAGCAATGCACGCTTCCGCGACGAAAATCAGATCGTACGCCTCAGCGACCTGCCCAAGGTCGAGGGGAGCGAAGTAACGCGCGAGACGCTCGCCAAGGCCGGGCTCGTCAAGCTTCGCAAGGGACCAGTAAAGCTTCTGGCGACCGGTGACGTGCCGAGCGCCTACACGGTGCGCGGCATCAAGGTCAGCGGTGGCGCCCGTGAGAAGATCGCCGCGGCCGGCGGCCGCATCGAGGAGTAATGGCGCAGCCAAATCCCGCCCAGGCGCTCGCGAACATTCGCAACACGCCGGAGCTCTGGGAGAAGATCGTATTCACGTTCATCTGTCTCGCGATCTACCGAACCGGCGCGCATGTCACGGTGCCCGGCGTCGACGTCGTCGCCCTGACGGACTTCTTCGCGAATCAGGGGTCGGGTGGGCTGCTCGGGCTGTACGATCTCTTCGTGGGTGGAGGTCTGTCTCGCGCGACCGTGTTCGCGCTGGGCATCATGCCCTACATCTCGGCGAGCATCTTCATCCAGATCGGGGGAGCCGTCATCCCTACGGTCGAAAAGATGCAGAAGGATGAAGAAGGTCGGAAAAAGCTGACGCAGTGGACGCGATACGGAACAGTGGTGCTCGCGATCGTGCAGGCATGGGGATTCGCGCTCTTCACCGAATCGTTGCAGCAGGCGGTGGCGAACCCCGGCTTCGGATTCCGGCTGCAGACGGCGTTGTTCCTCACGACCGGCGCCGTGTTCGTGATGTGGTTAGGCGAACAGATCACCGAGCGTGGACTGGGGAACGGCGCCTCGCTGATCATTTTCTTTTCCATCGTCGAACGCTTCTGGCCCGGCATCATCCAGACATTCAAGTTCGTTGGCACGGGGGCGGTTGGACCCTTCTCGCTGGCGATTCTGGCGCTCGTCATGCTCGGTGTGGTGGCAGGGGTGGTCTCCATCACCTTGGCCGCTCGTCGCGTCCTGATCCAGATTCCGCAGCGCACGATGGCTCGGGGTCGGATGCGGGAGGCCGCTCGAAACTTCATTCCGCTTCGCATCAACTCGTCCGGCGTCATGCCGATCGTCTTCGCACAGTCGGTCATCGTCGTACCGGGAGCGATCGCCCAGTTTTCCGGGAATCCATCGGCGCAGCGCATGGCGGAACTGTTCCAGCCTGGTACGTGGCTCTATCTCGTCACGTCGGCGGCGCTCATCATGTTTTTCACGTACTTCTACACGTCGATCATCTTCAACCCCATCGACCTGGCAGAAAACCTGAAGAAGCAGGGCGGCTTCATTCCAGGTGTCAAGCCTGGGGCGAAGACGGCGGAATACATTGACGATGTCGTGTCGCGCATTACGCTTCCGGGCGCGCTATTCCTGACGGCCATCGCGCTGTTGCCGGTGGTAATTGCGCGATGGATCAATGTTCCGTTCCAGTTCGGTGGAACGTCGCTCCTCATCGTGGTCGGCGTCGCGCTGGACACGATGGCGCAGATGCAGCAACATCTCCTGCTGCGGAAGTACGACGGTTTCATGAAGAAGGGTCGCGTTCGCTTCCGTGGACGCCAGACGACGGGCGGTTTTTAGATCGACCTGTTCCTTGGCCGAGGGATTGCAAGAAGTGCGAAGAGGGCGTGCGGCGGTTGCTGCGCACCCTCTCTGCCTTTTGGACCGCTTGTCTTCCGGATTTTCCCGCTTTTTTCCTCGCGTTCCCCCCTACTCATGATCATTGTCCTACTCGGACCCCCAGGTGCGGGCAAAGGCACGCAGGGCGAGCGCCTAGCGGCTGAACTCGGCGTTCCGAAGATTGCAACGGGCGACGTTCTGCGGGCCGCGGTGCGGGACGGAACGCCCCTCGGATTGGCGGCGAAGGCGGCCATGGACCGTGGAGACCTCGTGCCCGACGACGTAATCCTCGGGATCATGAAAGAGGCGCTTGGCGGCCCCATGGCTGCGAAGGGCGCGATTCTGGACGGCGTCATCCGCACTGTGCCGCAGGCCGAGGGGCTCAATCGCGCGTTGGCCGAGTTGGGGCGTCCGCTCGACGCGATCGTGGTGGTTGAGGTTCCCGACGATCTGCTGATTGCGCGGCTCAGTGGGCGCACCGTGTGCGAGAAGTGTCAGACGCCGTTCACCGGGCTCGAACCGGACACGCTGTGCCCCAAGTGCGGCGGTACGCTGGTGCGGCGCAAGGACGACGAGCCGGCGGCGGTACGCCATCGTCTGGCCGTGTACCAGACGCAGACGGCGCCCGTGATCGACTGGTACAGGGCGAATGGCGGATCGCTCAGGTTCGTGGATGGTGTCGGGACGCTGGATGTTGTCCTCGCGCGCCTGCGCTCGTCGCTAGGCCTGTGATTCACCTCAAGTCGTCGCGTGAAATCGAGATCATGGCGCGGGGGGGGCAGTTGCTGGCGGCCACCCTGCAGTTGCTGCGTAGCAAGGTGCGACCGGGCATCAGCACCAAGGATCTCGACGCCGTAGCGGACGATTTCATTCGCAGTCATCAGGGCGCCAGTGCGGCGTTCAAGGGGCTCTACGGATTTCCGGGCAGTGTGTGCATCTCCATCAACGAAGAGATCGTGCACGGGATTCCAGCGGCCAAACGCGTGCTCAGGGATGGAGATATCGTCTCGCTGGACTTCGGGGTGAAACTCGGCGGGTACTACACCGACGCAGCGATCACCGTCCCGGTGGGCGAGATCGACGCGACCAACCAGCGACTGCTCGACGTGACACGCCAGGCGCTGGACGCGGGTGTGGCGGCGGCACGGGTCGGCAACCACGTGGGCGACATCGGCGCGGCCATTTCGGCTGTGGTGCGGCCGACCGGGTTCACCACCGCCGCCGACCTGGTGGGACACTACGTCGGGACCAAGCCGCACGGCGATCCGCAGATACCAAACTTCGGGAAGCCGAAGCGCGGCACTAAGCTGCAGTCGGGGTTGACCATTGCCATCGAGCCGATGGTGAATATCGGTGGCGCGGCCATCCGTACGTTGTCGGACAAGTGGACCGTGGTCACGGCCGACGGTTCTCGCTCGGCGCATTTCGAACACACGGTGGTCATTTTGGACGACGGGCCGAAGGTGTTGACCGCGTTGGCATAGGAGAGCGGGCGACCGGAAGTGGCAGGGTGAAGCCACCGTGTTGCGCAGCGCATCGAGCGCGCGCGTAGGGTGCAGCCAAGCGCGGGCAGGCGCGGCTAGGCACAGTTAGTGGCCGCTCGGCGCGTTGGTCAGACGCCGATCGCCTCCTCCACGATGCGGGTGGTCGATTCGACGCTGAAACGAGCGGCGGAGAGCAATGCATTCGCCTCGTCCAGCAAGCCGACGCCTGCGCGTTTGTCGCTCAGCGAACTCACGTTGATGCGCACATTGTACACGGCGCCGCGACACGCCGCTTCGGCGAGCAGGGCGGCCACGCCCGCGTCCGATGCGCAGTTGGTATTGCCCTGGGCGGCGGCAGCGTGGGCCAGCTTGGCGACCTCGGCACAGGCGCGCGCCGTCTCGAGCGGAACGACCGCCGCGCCTAACAACGCCTGGTCGATGGCGGCGATACGCAGGGCGACCTGTGCTTCGGTGTCCTTGGGCAGTGTGTAGGCGTGCATCACGAGTTCGTAGGCCTTCGCGTCGCGGGTTACGAGGGTCGCCAGTTCGTTGCCCACGGTGACCGCCCGAAGGGCCAGTGTTCGCATCTCCGCTTCGACGGCTGCGTACTTCTTCTTTCCGATGGTGAGTCCGGCGACCATCTGCGCCAGCGCCGCGCCTAACGACCCGACACACGCGGCGACGGAGCCACCCCCGGGGGCCGGCGTGGCGGCGGCCACGCTGGCCACGAAACCGCTCAGGCTTTCACCGCCCGACACCGACTGTCGTACCTTGCGTTCAAGCACCACCTCGGGCGAAAAACCGCGCAGTTGCAGGTGGCGGGCGGCGGTGTCGAAGAGGGCCTTCTCGGGCACCAGTCCGACAATCTCGCTCCAGGTGGGCGAGACGCCCTGCGCCTCGGCTTCCATTTTCACCATGTCGAAGGCGCGAAAGAGGGGAGTCTTCTCGGTGTCCACGAGATTCATCGACACCTGCGCCTGACCATCCACTTCGAGTCCGAGTCCCTTCACGTAACGCAGTCCGCCCGACGAGTGGCGCAGCGCCTTGGCGACGTCTTTGGCGACCGGGAGGTTTTCGGCGCCGCCCAGGTACACGTTGTACGCAACGAGGAAGGGGCGCGCGCCGATTGCCGTGGCGCCGGCGGTGGGATGCACCCGCGCTTCGCCGAAGTCGGGGTGCCGGCCCTCGCTCGTTATGGCGGTGCGCAGTCCCTCGAACTCCCCGCGACGTACGTCGGCCAGGTTTTCGCGCGAAGGTGTGGTGGCGGCCCGCTCGTACAGGTAGACCGGAATCCCGAGTTCTCGGGCCACCCGAGCGCCTAACGATCGGGCGAGCGCGATGCAGTCGTCCATCGTCGCCCCGTCGAGCGGAATGAAGGGGACCACGTCGGTGGCGCCGATGCGCGGGTGCGCGCCCTCGTGCGAGGTGAGGTCGATATGTTCGGTCGCCACCTGCATGCCGGCGAACGCGGCGTCCACGGCACGCTCCACCGGCGCCACAAAGGTGATGACCGTCCTGTTGTGCGAGGGGTCGCTCGAGACGTCGAGGACCACGACGCCATCGACCGACGCTATGGCATCGCGAATGGCCGTGATCACGTGGGGGCGACGGCCGTCGGAGAAGTTGGGGACGCACTCGATGAGTTTCATGGGTCCTGAGAAGACGACTACGACAGAAGACGACTACGACAGAAGACGACTACGACAGAAGACGACTACGACAGAAGACGACTACGACAGAAGACGAGAAGACGAGAAGACGAGAAGACGGGAAGACGACTACGACAGAAGACGAGAAGACGAGAAGACGAGAAGACGAGAAGACGACTACGACAGAAGACGGGAAGACGAGAAGACGGGAAGACGACTAGGACAGAAACCTAGAAGACGGGAATTGGGGGAGCGATTTTACGGTGACAACTTGGTGAGCAGCCAGTCGTGTAGAATTCCGTTGCTGGCGACTACGGGGGTGTGGGCGGGCGAGATGTCTTGGCCATCCGGGTCTGTGACCCGGCCTCCGGCTTCGCGGACGAGGAGAATGCCGGCGGCGATGTCCCAGGGGTCCAGCATGAGTTCCCAGAAGGCGTCGAAGCGGCCGCATGCGACGTCGGCGAGATCGAGCGCTGCAGATCCGGCGCGACGCACGCCGGCGGTCTCGG
>Ga0163144_10016376_pt1 | contig 15192 bp, 10 predicted proteins | sample OliLak19BULKMAT1_FD_123175 | JGI IMG/M metagenome (GOLD analysis project Ga0163144, IMG submission 123175) | Freshwater microbial mat bacterial communities from Lake Vanda, McMurdo Dry Valleys, Antarctica - Oligotrophic Lake LV.19.BULKMAT1 | ecosystem: Environmental > Aquatic > Freshwater >... | reverse complement strand
GCCACGGGTGACTCAGACTCTCTGAGACTTGTTGCGGGCGGAACGATCATTGCGGGAGGCGCTACCTCGACCGCGACAGGCGCTTCAACAACTACGGGGCGCTCCATCGCAACAGGTGCTTCAACGGCCGCGGGAACCTCGACTGCAACAGGCGCTTCAACAGCGACAGGAACTCCGATTGCCACGGGAGCCATGATCACCGGTGCTTCGACCGCGGCTGGCTCCGCGACAACGGGAGTTGGAGGCGACGGTTCAACGAGAGCTGGTTCCGCCGGAGCGGGCGGTTCCGTTTCAACGACAACCTCGACTGCAGGGATCTCGATTCCTGGCTGGGCGAAGGTAGGGGCGACGGCGAGAAGACTGGCGAGAGCAAAAAACAGGTATCGTGGTTTCATAAGGGGGTTGGGGCTCAGCCAGAAGACTGTCCTTCGCCTTTAACGGCCCAACCCGCCTTATCATGAAACAAATTATTCGGATAGGTGAATCTTTCGAGTTTTTATAAAAATATCACATCACTGGCCCGGCGGCGTTTCCAGCATTTCCGCCAGCGTTACCGGTACCCCTCCCCGCTCTTTGCTGGCGTCAGCTGCGGCGATGAAGGCCATGATCGCGAGCGTTTCCTTTTCGCTTACGGGCGGCTTACCAGTCTTGAAAAAGGCGACCATCTCTTTCATGAGTTCGGGATAAGCAGCGCCCGCACTCTCCTCGATCACCGCTTTGCTGCCGAATACCTTCACCCCGTAAACACTTTTGGACGCCCGAAGCCCGAGGACCGTCCCGACTCGTCCACCTTCCCACACGCCGGTGACCACATCCGTGCCCTCGGTATGTGTGCGCGTCACGCTGAGGCATTCCGGTCCGAGCACCGTGAAAAGCGCCTCCGTCGGATGGATTCCATACCAGGCGAGGTCCGGATGATGCTCCTCCAGCGGAGCCGGCCCGAAACTGACTGCCGCCGCGATCTCACCGACATCTGCCTGGGCTGCTTTGACCACCCCGGGATGGAAACGCAAATTTGACGCGCTCCAAACCGGAGTGCCTGTCTCACGAGCAAGAGCATAGATCGCCATCGCATCGGCTAGCGTGGCCGCCGCCGGTTTGTCGATGAAGGTTGGCTTACCTGCTTGCAAGCAAGGTCTCGCCTGGGCGAGATGGGGCCGTCCATCGACACTTTCGATCATCACAACATCGACCAGCGGCAACATCGCCTCGATGCTCTCCATCATCTTCACTCCGTATTCCTCGCTGAGCGTTTTCACATAACCATCCATCTTCGTATAACTCGACTCGATGTCCGGACTCGACTGGGGAAATGCCGCCACGACCCGGACGGGATAGCCGTTCGCCGGATCGTGGAGGATTTTCGTGAAGGCTGTAACGTGAGACGTGTCGAGACCGATCATGCCGACGCGGATGATCTTTGGTTCGGCAGCGATAGCTCCGAGAGTTGCGATACTGGCGAGAACGAGGAAGAACTGGAATTTCATGACCAACCTTTTACCACATTTGACCGACCATACGAAGTCCGTGAATCGGCCAGAGCGGAAAAGTCCGAGATCCTACTATGGTAGCCTTATGAGACAATGGTTTTTGCTCGCGTTATTTCTGACGGCATCCGCGACCGGGAAGGCGGAAACGACTTCACTGCAGGCGCCGATCAACCTTCTCGCGGGCGACTGGACGGGGACGTTCGAGACCAGCCTCGACCCGAAAAAATCTCTCACCACGGACTCCACCCGTGCTTGGACAAAAACACCGGAAGGTCACCTTCACATCACCGGACTCGGCTTCGGTTGGCTCCGCAGCAAGGCTCAATACCGCGACTACCATCTCGTGGCCGAGTATCGCTGGGATGAGCATACCTACGCCCCCCGTGCCGACCGGGCTCGGGATGGCGGCGTGCTGTTTCACCTCGACCCAGCCGCGCCTGATCCTGCTCGATTTTGGCCCGCCGGTCTGCAAGCCCAGTTGCTCGAAGGGGCCTCGGGCGACCTGATTGCCCTCGCGACGGCTGCCACGCCGGCCGCTTTTGACGCCATCGTCGCCGGAGCGGAGCCGCCGCTATGGTCCGCCCAAGGAGTCAAGCAGCGCTTCCCTCCTGCGGGGAAAATGCTCGGTCATCTCGGCTGGCGGGATCGCTCGGAAAACTGGCGCGATGTCCGGGCCTTTCGCGGTGCCCTCGATGTCGAGCGGCCGGTCGGCGAGTGGAATCGGCTTGAGGTGATTTGTGCGGGCGACTCCGTGGAGATCCGACTCAATGGCGAAACGGTCTCTGCGGCCACGACAGTTTTTCCTGCAAGTGGATCCATCGGTCTGCAAAGCGAGCTGGCGGAGTATCGGCTGCGACGTTTCGAGTTGCTTCCTCTGGGTAGATTCACCGAGATCTGGTCCGCCGATCAGGGCAGCTCCGATATGGGTTACGCGGTCACTGGCGAAAGCATCCTCCCTCGTGAGTTCCCTCTTTCGCCCGCTGAAAGCGCCGCCCTTTGGGAAATCGATGGCCCCTACGAGATGCAGCTAGTCGCTGCCGAGCCCCTCGTGAATGATCCCGTCGATCTCGCCTGGGACGCCGATGGCACCCTCTTCGTCGCCGAAATGAGGGACTATCCCCTCCCCCCCATCGACGGTCCACCGCTTTCCCGCATCCGCCGCCTGATCGATCACGATGGGGATGGCATTATGGACGAGGCGGTAACCTGGGCGGACGAACTAGACCACGTGCAAGGACTCCTCCCGATGCGCGGAGGGCTACTCGCCACCACCCGCACCGCCTTGCTTTTTCTCCAGGACACCGACGGCGATGGAATCTGCGACCGGCGCGAAACGCTCTACGTCAGCAACGAACCGGCTCACAACCAGCTCCAGATCTCCAGCCCTCGGGACGACTTGCGCAACCACATCCTGCTCAGCAACGGGCTCGACGGCAAAGAGATCTATCCCGCGGCCGATCCGGATGCCAAACTCGCCTTTGCCCGGCTCAATCTGCGTTTCGACCCCTACGCCAATACCCTCGTCCCCAGCACGGGCTACGGTCAATTCGGCGGCACCGTCGATGCCTTTGGTCGTCACTTTTTCTGCAGCAATCGCAACCCGGTCATGTTCGCGGTGATGCCGCTCGCCGCGGTGCAGCGCGATCCCCTCGCAGCGATCGGATTGGGGCACGAAGACATCCAGCCCCCCGCCGCTCCCGCCCACCCATTGTCCCTCAGTCACACCACTTCTTCCGCCCACGCCGGAACGCATACCGCCGCCTGTGGTATCGCGATCAGTACTGGCAGCCTCATCCCGGAATTGAATGGCGACCTTTTCGTCTGCGATCCCACCGCCCAACTCATCACCCGCAATCGGTTGGTGCCGAAGGGTGCCAGTTTCGCGGCCGAACGGGTCGGTGATGGGCGCGATTTTCTCGCATCGGGAGATGAATGGACCCGTCCCGTGCAGATCCGCAACGGACCCGATGGAGCCCTCTATATTTGCGACATGTATCGACGCTTCATCGATCATGCCCGTTTCTTCCCGGAGGACTTTGCGAAAAGCCACTACTTGCGTGCCGGAGTCGATCAGGGGCGGATCTGGCGACTGGTGCCGAAGGGGGTCAAACCAAAGCCACCGGTTCTTGAACAAACCTCGAAAGCACTGCTCGCTGATCTCTCCCACCCCGACGGATGGCGACGCCAGCGCGCCCAGCGACTGCTCGTGGAAGGTGCGGCCGGAGGCTTGGACCCTGAAATAATGTCTGACCTGTTGGCCCAATTCGACTCGCCACTCCATTCTACCAGCATCATCCACCTCATCGGCAGTGTTGCTGGAATGGGCGGAGAAATCCCCCAGGATCGTCTCCCCCATTTGATCCATTCCGACGATCCCGGAGTCGCGGAAGCCGCGATCCAATGGGCCGATACTCTTGTCCACGGCGGAGCTCCTCAGCCGCTCCAGCCCCTCCTCGCAGCGGCCCTCACCCACGTGGTTCTCCAAGGAGCGGATCGCCCCGCGTTTCTCGCTCTCGCTCTGTTCCCCGAACTGACCATTCCCCCGGCCCCCCTTGCCGAGCGCATCGCCGCCCACCCCGAAGACGCCTGGCTTCGCCGTGCCTTCCTCAGCGCTCGCGGATCCGAGAGCGCCGTCATCCTGACAACGCTCCTCTCCGATCATCCCACCATCTCGGTGGTTCCCGCCCTGACCGACCTCGCCCGTTATGTCGCCGCCCGGGGCGACGCTGGAGAACTCGCCGCTGTCCTCGGCGGCCTTGATGGTCCGCCCGATGCGATCCATTGCGCCGTGGTGACCGGAATTTCGGAAGGGCTGGGACGCAGTTCGCTCAAGCAAAAAACGCTCGCCGCTCTCCTCGCCGATCCGCCCGAAGGCTTAGCCCCGTCTCTCTCCAAACTCGAAGGCGTGCTCGCCGCCGCTCACACCATTGCTCTCGATGCCGCATTACCCGAAGCGGAACGCCTCGCCGCGCTCCCCTTGCTCTCGTCGCTCGCCTTGGAAGAAAAATCCGAGCTTGTCGCCGCGCTGCTTCACGTATCCGTGCCACCAACCGTGCAGAGCGCCGCCGCTCGATTGCTCGCCGGTAGTGACCGAAAAGCGATGGCTGAATTCTTTTTCACCCGCTGGAACCAGCTTCCGCCACCATCCCTACGCACCGCGCTTGAACTCCTCACCGCTCATCCTGAAAACTCCCTCGCTCTGATGAAACAAATGGAGTCAGGCGCGATCAGTCCGCTGCTGATGCCTCCCATGTCGCGCTGGAGCCTCGGACGCTCCACCGATCCCGCCGTCGCCGCGCTCGCGCAGAAGTTGTTCGGTCAGGCCGATGCCGATCGAGCTGCCATCGTCGCACGTTACAGTGAGGCTCTCAGCACCCGACCGGGCGACCCGGTGGCCGGACAAGCCGTGTTCAACAAAGCAGCCTGCATCACCTGCCACCAGCGGGACGGTCTCGGAGTCGCTGTCGGCCCCTCACTGAACGATGTTTCCAACAAGCCCCCTGTCGCCATTCTGACCGACATCCTCGACCCCAACCGGGCCGTCGAAGAGCGTTGGATTCCCCTCAGCCTGACGACGCACGACGGAGCCATCCTGGTTGGTCTCGTGCAATCCGAAGACGCCTCTGCAATCGTGCTAAGCCTACCCGGCGGCACCACGAACACCATCCCGAGAAACGACATCTCCACCAGCGCGTCGCTGGGTATATCCCTCATGCCAGTCGGACTTGAAGCCGCAATTTCCACGGAGGAAATGATCGACTTGGTGGCGTTTCTGAAAAGTCGCCCACACCTTGCGAGCTCGAAGCAGTGAGGACTGCGAGTTTCAAACCCGGAAGAGCGCGCCCATTTTTCTCCCCAAAATCATTCCGGCTCCGACAATCGTGACCGCCAAAAACACCATCGCCCAGACCCCGAGGGCCGAGGCCAGATTCGGTCCGGTCCCGAGCGAGGAGATCAGGGCATAGATCGCCTTGGTGATGGGGAAATGCTGCTGCTGCTCGGCCAGGATCAGCGAGTCCGACACCTCCAGCATGGCGAAGGAAAAGGCCAGAAGTCCTCCAGCGATGAGATTCGCGGCGATCAGCGGCAAGGTCACTTTGCACAAAGCCCGCAAGGGAGGGCATCCCAGATTCTGTGCCGCCTCTTCCAGGCTGACGCTGGTTTGTTGAAAACCGGCGGAAGCAGATCGAACGACGTAGGGCAGTCGGCGCACGCCGTAAGCAATCACGAGAATGAGAAGAGGGTCCTCGCCGAGAATCAGGAAGTCGAAGGGCTGCCCCTCCCGGGTCATCGCCAGATAACCAAAGGCCAACACCAAACCCGGAACCGCCAGCGGCAACATCGCCATGGCATCGAGCAGTTGTCGTCCGGGCAGGCGTGTGCGCACCACCACATAGGCGATGGCGATACCGAGAATCACATCAATCAATGTTGCCAGAGAGGCGTATTTCAATGAATTCGCGATGGAGGAAAGAGTCAGAGGATGCCCGAGCGCATCGATGTAGTGCTGCCCGGTCAAGCCCGTTGGCAAAAGCGTGCCATACCAGTCGGAGGAGAAAGAGAGCAGGATCACTCCCAAATGAGGGAGCACCGCGAGCAAAGTCACCCCGCTGAACAGACCAATGCACAAGGCGGCCCGCGCTGGCGATGCGACCGCGAGACTGCGTCCGGTCGCCGCCCGGCCGGAACTGGCGACACTGTCCCGACCGAAGGCCCATTTCCCCGCAAGATAAAGCAACACCGTGCTGGTGAGCATGATGACGACCAGGGCATAGGGAAACGGATTCCCGCTCAGATCCTTGATCCCATCGAAAATCTGCACCGAGGTCACCCGGGAAAAGTCAAAGACCAACGGCACCCCGAGTTCGGTGAAGGCCCAGATAAAAATGATCGTCGCCCCGGCGAACATACCGGGCATGATGAGCGGCAGCGTAACCCGCCAAAGCCTCCGCAGACCGTGGCACCCTAGATTCTCCGCCGCCTCTTCCGCCGCCGGATCGAGATTCGCAAGGGCGGCCGAGATATTCAGATAGGCGATCGGATAGAGGTGCAGCGCATTCATCACCACCACGCCGAAGAGTTGCCCTTCACCGAGCCAGTCGATCGGATGGGCCGGATCAAGCAACCCCAGATGAATCAGCAGGGCATTCAGCACTCCAGCTTGACCGAGCAATTGCCTCACCCCTAGCGCGCCAACGAAAGGAGGCAGAATCAGCGGTATCAACACCAGGGAATTGAGCAATTCTTTACCCGGATATCGCCAGGCATTCCCGACCAGAGCCAGCGGCAGCGCGATCAACAGACAGAGAATCGTCGAGAAAAGCCCCATCCAGAAGGAATTGACCAACCCCTCGACATAGATCGGATTCCGAAAAATCTCCGCGATGAATGCCAGCGTGAAGCCGCCCGTTTCATCCTCAAACGCCACGGCCACGGTGTGCCAAATCGGGTAGGCGAAAAACAGCCCGAAGAACAATGCAGTGATTGCGAAGGTGACGATGGAGAGTGTTCTAGACATGCAACAGACTTATGGTCAATGCGTTACTCCTTCTTTTTGCGCAATTTTCCGAAAATGCCCCCGGAAGTATCCCGACAATTCCCTCGCCAACTCGATCTCCCCGACTTTCCCACCGGCCTTCAATCGGGGAGCCAATTCGGCCACGACTTGATCATAAGCGAGCGGGCCGAGTTCTTCGAATGCCGCCACCCCTTCCGCCGGCATTCCCGACTCGATCAAGGCGGCCCAGGCAGCGGCAAGTTCGTCATGTCCGTCGATGCAAACGCAACGGATCAAGAATCGCAGCGGGGAAAAAAGCGGTCCGGTCCACTCGGGATGGTAGGTAAAACCCTCCGCGAGAACGTAGGGATTGTTCTCTGGATCACTCAAAAGAGCCGGATCATTGGAGCTATAGAAATCTTTCCGAATCGGAGGACGTCGCAAGGCGAACCTCTGCGGACCACCCGGCGTCCCGGGACGGAAATTCCACAGCTTTTGTCCTTCCGGACCGAGGGCATATTCGAGAAAGCGATGAGCCAGCTCCGGTGAAGTCGCACCGCGCAGCATCCCGATCGGATCCGCCCCGATCGAAGTTCCCCGCTCCGGCATGATAAATTGGATCCGCGAAGGACTTCCATCGGCGGGCTGGTATAGCTCCGTGAAGGTGCGTCCGTAGAAGTCGATGCACATTCCCACCGCCGCATCGCCCATGGCCACGTCGCGCGGAACTTTGGCAGCGGAGTCGGTGAAGTAACGGGCATTGGCACTCAGTTTGAGGATTAATCGCATCGCATCGTTCCAGCCCGCCGCCACCGCTGCCTTCTCGTCGAGTCCGCGTTCCATCGCGAGCGTCTGGATGCGCTCCTGCACCAGCATCTCGAAGGCCTTGGTGGTCGAACCAGACTTGGTCGGATCCGCCAGCGCGATCTGACCGAAGAGGCGAGGGTCCGCCAAGTCACTCCACCGGTGGAGAGGTTCCTCGATCCCAAGGCGGGCAAGGACGTCCGTATTCACACACAAACCGAAGGCCGAGAGCACCGTGCCCGCCCAGCGAAGTTGCGGATCGCGAAAAGGCTCGCCGCTCATGGTCGCAGGCATGATGTCATCAGCGAACCAGTCGGGGTGTTCTGCGGCGAGCGGAGCTAGACCGAAGTCCCCGCTGCGGTCATTGGCAACCAAATTACCCAAAGAAGCCTGCTTGTCGAAGTCGTAGGCGCCGCCGCCGAAGAACAAATCGATGCCGACGCCGAGATCCGAGGATAGAAACAACTGCCGCGCCGCCAGCGGATACGTCGCCGGATCATCGCGGTTCAATAGGGTTAGGTCATCGACCACACCCTGTTTGGTCGATGTCTCCGCCGTCCGCTTGCTCACGCTCGCAGCCTCTTCCCGCGCTTCCGCAGCCGCGAGCGTGAGCGAGTGGACCTGCGAATCGAGTTTCGCATTCTGAAATGAGGCCCGAATCTCACCCGTGAACGGTAGTCCGCTTCTCCTCTCCCAAAGCATCTCAAAACGCGTCGAATACTCGGATTGCAAAAAACGCGCGATCTCTGTCGTTCCGCCCGGCTGTCGCCAATCGATGAAAACTTCCCGGCCATACTCCTTCCGCATATAGTTCGCGAACCCGCTACGAAACTCGGAGAGAATCGACTCATTGTGCGGCGAAATGATGACCAACCTTTCGGCCCGACCCGCTTTGATCCCGCCCTCACCCGGTTCCGGACGGAAGGCAAACGGGGCTCCCAATACCGCGGCAAGCAAGGTCAGGACAATGGCGAGACGGATGATCACAGCAGGAATAATGGTTTACGATGCCGGCAACACCACAACATCCACCGGATCGACGGACGCGAAAAGCGCCTCGCCGGTATCGCGAATGACCCGCCGGGGGTTCAACTCCGAGATCCGCAGCGGCTCGCAGTTCCCGGTCGGCTGGAGAACGTATTGGGCGGTCTCACCGAGATAGGTGGACTCAGTCAAGCGTCCGCGGATGCCATACGCTGCGGGCATCGTGGTCACGAGGGAAAGACACTCGGGACGGATCGACAGGATGACCTCCTCCCCCTTCATCGGACTCCAATCGGGATCGGCGACATGCCCATGAATCATCCCCACCGCCGTATCCACCGCCACTCCAGCCGGATCGGACGCAGCAACTTTACCCGGAATCAAATTCGTTTCTCCGACAAAGGCGGCGACCAAGGCTGAGCGCGGGCGACGATAGACCTCCTCGGGGGTTCCCACCTGGGCGATGCGACCGCCGTCCAGCACCGCCATGCGATCCGCGATCGAGAGGGCCTCTTTCTGATCGTGCGTCACATAGATCGCGGTCAGGCCGAACTCTTTGCAAATGCGCCGGATCTCGCCGCGCATCTCGATCCGCAGTTTGGAATCGAGATTCGAGAGCGGCTCATCGAGCAGGAGGCAACGCGGACGTACCACGAGCGCTCGGGCTAGAGCGACCCGCTGCTGCTGACCGCCGGAGAGCTGATTGATTTTGCGCGTCCCCAGGCCTTCCATCTTCACCATCGCCAAAGCCTCCTCGACCCGCCGGGTGATCTCGGGCCGCGGCACCCGGCGCTCCTCCAGGCCGAAGGCGACATTCCGGGCGACATTCAGATGCGGCCAGAGGGCATAACTTTGGAACATCATCCCCGTCTCGCGGCGATGCGGCGGCACCTTGGTTACATCCTGATCCCCGAAGTGGATGCTGCCCTCTTCGGGAAAATGAAATCCGGCGATGGCCCGAAGCAAAGTCGTTTTCCCGCAGCCCGATGGACCGAGCAGGAAGAACAACTCCCCAGCTTCGATATCGAGATCAAGCTGCCGCAGCGCCGTGAAATCGCCGAAACGTTTCACAAGCCGACGAATGTGGATCGAGACCATACCGGAAGTAGCGGAAATGAGTAAAGGACGAAACGGCATGGGGCAAGAAAATCGTGGTGACTTCGGCGCAAACACTTCTACCCTCCCTTTTCTCTCGCCTTTCCTCGCCTGCTCTGCTTCCATCGTCACATGAAACGAATCTGGCAATCCATTGGCCCCGCCATCGTAGTCGCAGCGGTGGTCCTGGGGCCCGGCAGCATCCTAACCAGCTCCAAAGTCGGGGCTGGCTTCGGACTGACCGGAGTCCCGGTGATCGCCATGGCCACAGTCCTGATGATCGCGATGGTGGCGCTCGCGGCGCGCATCGGGGTGATCTACGAGCGCAGTGCCTGCGAAGAGTTGGCGGCACGACTCGGCCGGCCGGCCGCAATCGGCATTGGGCTGATTCTTTACGTCCTGGTGGCGCTTTTCCAATCGAGCAACAATCTTGCCGTCGTGGCAGGCCTAGCGCCACTGGCCGAGATGTTTACCAAGGGCGAGCCGATCGGCCTGATCACCCAAATCAATCTCCTCGTCCTATTCAATGCCTTCGTCATCCTCTGCCTCTACCGGATGCGTTCGCTCTACGGCTCGATCGAGCGGCTCATGAAGCTTCTTATTGCAGTGATGGTGGCCGCCTTTCTCTTCAATTTCGCCGTGGCCTGGCTGACCCCGCGCGGTCCGATCACGCCACCCACCGAGCGCGGTGATCTCTTCGCCCTCCTGGGCATGATCGGCACCACCTTCTCGGTCGCCGGGGCCTTCTACCAATCGTATCTGGTTCGTGAAAAGGGCTGGGGCCTGGCGGAAGCACGACGCGGGGTGCTCGACTCGATCCTCAGTATCAGTGTTCTCGGCATGGTGACCATGATCATCCTCCTGACCGCCTACCGCACCTTCTACGGCCTTTCTCCCGCCGTCACCTTGGCCAGCGTGGACGATGTCGCCCGCCAGATGGAGCCGCTCTTCGGTGCCGGAGCCACGGTCGTGTTTTGTCTCGGCATCATCGCTGGAGCCTTCAGTTCGTTCTTGATCAACTCGATGATCGGCGGCACCGTCATGTCAGATGCTCTGGGCAAAGGAAGTCGCCTGTCCCAACCCTGGCCGCTCCATCTCACCACCGTTTCCCTGCTCGTCGGCATGGGAGTCGCGATCGCATCGCTGGCGAGTGCCGGGAGCACGGTCGCCCTCATCACCTTCGCCCAGGCCCTCACCGTCTTGGGAATTCCAGCATTGGCCGCCGCCTTGCTCTATCTGGGAACAAGGGCGGAGCTTACCGGAGAGCGCCGGGTACCCCGATGGATCGTCGGGCTAGCTTGGCTAGGGCTCGTCGTCTCCATCCTCCTCGCCGTGCGCACGGCACTGGCTGTCTGGGAAAAATGGTTTGGTTGAAGCCAGGAGTCGCTCGGACTTTGAACGTTCGAACGAGAAGCCGGGGGTTCGAGTCAGAACTTTCATGATTTTAAGGATTTTGCGTGAATACAAAGGACGAAAACAAGGGGGAATTCGGGGCGGGATCCCTCGTTTCGCATCCGGACAGACTGAGTGCGCCAGGCTCCCAGGCGCAAAAAAATCCCGGGCGGCCGATCAGGCACGCCCGGGATTCCGAGTAGTAAACTTTGCGGCAAGCCCTTAGGCGGCAGCAACTTTCACTGACTCAGCTTTTTTCGTGTGCTTGTCGGTCGAGACTTCGACCTTCTTGCCCACGATATCGCCGATGGCGACATCCTTACCTTCGGCGTCCTTGATCGTGGCAGAGGCATCAAGGGTGACTTTTTCCTCACCGATGGTAAGTGTTTTCGTTTCGGCATCGTAGGCCGAAAGCTCACCGTTAACGGCGACTTTCAGGCCACAACCGGCGTAAGCGGAGCCAGCCAGAGTAATGGCGGCTAGGATAGTGATTAGTTTTTTCATAGTAGGTTGATTTCCTTTACAGGTGGAGAAGATTCCATCAGAAAAGAGTCTAACCAGCAAGACTTATTCCTCGATTTCGTCCGCCATGCGCTTTCTCATCCTTTCCACTTGGTTCGTTTTCAGCGGTTTACTAAGCCAATCCATCGCTCATCCGATGCCGGACATCCCCGTGCGGACGCATCTCGCAGACGATGGCTCCCTTGAAATTCGCGTCGAAATCGACCCACGCGCCTTTGCTACCAATCCAGAAGAATACGAGTATGAAACCAAAGCCAAAACCGACGCCACTACCCCCGGAGAATTCGTGATTCTCGTAGAGACCGCCAACCGCTTCGTGTCCAATCGGGTGAAATTCATCTTCGAATCCATCGGCGAACAAACCCCCGACTTCACCTGGACCTATCAGAAACTGGGTGATGCCGGTCCCCTCGTATCGGATGCCGACCCGGCCGTGATGGTTGGATCCTGGAAGTTTGCGCCTTCCGAGCCCATGTCCGGTTACCAGATTGAATCACTTCTCCTCAAACAATCCGGCGCTCTGCCGATGAATGTGAATTTCTTCAATTTCAAAGACGGGGTGAAGATGGAACGCTACGCTGTGCTTTTTCCGGGAGAAGTCAGCTTCATCTGGGAACCGCGCGCGTAGCTCGCGACCTTGGAAGGCCAAGTCAGATCAGGATTCTTCAACCGCGAATGTTCACGAATTCACCCGGGTGATCGTGGTGGGTTGGTTCTCGATTCGGTTCGGCTCGAAATCTTTAGCGGGAAGGCTTTATCTTCTCATACCGCCACCCGGTCAAACCAGAGGAACGTGCAATAGCCCGCGTAACAAGCCAGCAGAAAACCCGCTTCCGACCGTGTGATCTTCCCCCGACTGCCCATGATCGGGATCAACAACGCGGTGAGAGCTAGCATAACCAGCAAGTCTGACATCTCGATCAACTGCGTCTCGATTGGCTTGGCAAGCGCAGTCACCCCGATCACGGAAAGGATGTTAAAAATATTCGACCCGATCACGTTTCCGATGATGATGTCCCCCTCCTTCTTCAGTGCCGCGACGATCGCAGTCGCCAACTCCGGCACCGAGGTGCTGATCGCGATGAGTGTCAACGCGATTACCGCCTCCGGCACCCCCACCCGCTTTGCCAGACTGACACCGCCGCGCTCCAGCCACTGGGCACCGAAATAGAGAGCGACCAGTCCGGCCAGAATCAAGGCAACCAACTTCCAGATCGGCTCGCGCTGCGCCTCCACTGGATCAAGCTCCGCTTCAAACTCCCGCTCAATTTCCTGCACGGGAAGTTTTTTCACGAGCACCAACTGGTAGATCACGTAAGCGATGATCCCCGCGAAAAGTATCCCGCCTTCAATTCGTCCGATCCGCCCGTCCCAGAGCATCGCCACGAAGATCAGACTTGCTCCGACCAAAACCGGGAGATCGAACCACAAAAGCGAACTTTTTATATTAATCGAATAAATAAGTCCGCTTACACCAAGAATAAGAGCGATATTGCAAATATTTGAACCAACCACGTTACCCAAGGCCATATCCGGTCGGCCGTTCAGGTTGAACCCGAGGCTGACAAACATCTCCGGCGTGCTCGTCCCGAATGCCACCACCGTCAAGCCCACCACCAGCGACGAAATGCCGAACTTCAGCGCCAGTCTCGAGGAACCTCCCACCAACCAATCTGCTCCGAAATAGAGCGCGACAAGTCCAGCGAGCAACCAGGCAAAATCAATCCATACGGCCATGGCGCACTGTGGCGGGAGTCGCCCTCCCTGCCACTGAAATCTGCGGAATATTTTCGACTTGCGTATCTCCAGATCGCCCCCATATTCCCCACCTTCCCCGACGCACCTGCAAGGACAATTTTTCCATGCGACCCGTTCGTCTAAGGGTTAGGACACCGCCCTTTCACGGCGGTAATACGGGTTCGAATCCCGTACGGGTCGCCACTACTTTTCCTCCTTCGAGCCACTTTTCAGGGCTCCGCGCGGCTGGCTATCCCGAATCAAAACCGGGTGGGGTCGGCACCAAGGCCGAGGTGTTGGCTGGTGAGGGGGGGTGGAAAAGCAAATTCCGAGTTCTAGGAGCCTGTCGGGAGCCTTATCCCGGCCATCAATCGCATTGCCAAGTCGCCTGCCCCTCGTCAGATTAGTCGCATGTCCGCCTTCTCAGACCCATTCCAGAAGTCCCGCACGGAGTCCGGCGTGATGCAGTGCCCGTTCCATGGCGAAACCATCACCATGATCCTCCGCCACGAGGACGTCCGCAAAGCCGCGAAAGACTGGCAGACCTTCAGCTCCGACGCGCCCTTCCGCGTCCCCATCCCCTCCGAAGAGGACGTGCGCTCCATGCGCCAACTCCCCATTGAGACCAATCCCCCTGAACACACCGAGTATCGGGCAATCGTCGAGCCATTCTTCCAACGCGCCAAAGACCCCGCTGTGATCGCCCAAGTCGAGGCCCTCATCAGCGGCGCGCTCACCGAAGCCCTGCATCGTCCCTCCATCGAAATCGTCAACGACTTCGCCCTCCCCATCCAGTCCCACGCTCTCACCTACCTCCTCAACACATCGGAATCCGAAGCCGAAACTTGGATTCGTTGGGGTATCCATGTCTTCAAAGTCTCCGGTGGAGCATTCAAATCCGGCACGGTTCTCGAAGATTATCTCCATCAAAAATTCGACCAAGCCGAGGCCGCTCCAGGCCCCGACTTTTTCAGTGCCCTTACCCAGGCCATTTTCCGCGGCCGGAAACTCACTCGCGAGGAATGCATGGGCTTCGCCAATCTCGCGTTCGCCGGCGGTCGCGACACCATCATCCACACCATCACCTGCGCCCTCGGCCATCTCGCCCGGAATCCCGACGCCCTCGAATTCCTCCGCGAAGACCCCAAGCGCATCACCCTCGCCAGCGAGGAATTGTTCCGCGTCTTCATGCCTCTCACTCACATCGGCCGCGTCTGCCCTGTCGATACCGACGTCAATGGCACCACCGTCAATGCCGGCGACCGAATCTCCCTCACCTGGGCCTCCGCCAACTTCGATGAAACCGCGTTCCCCTCCCCCAACGAAGTTCGCCTGGATCGCAAACCCAATCCCCATCTCTCCTTCGGCTTCGGCACCCACCTCTGCCTCGGCGCACCCCACGCCCGACTCATCCTACGCACCCTCCTCCGCCTCTGCTGCGAACGCGTCGCATCGATTGTGATCCTCGACGCTCAAGAACGCGTCGAACACGAAGCCCTCTTCGACCGCACTCTTGGCTACGACTGCCTCACCGTCTCCATCACCCCGCTAGCAGTCTGTCGGACTTAGAGCGTCTGAGCGAGGGAATTGGGGTTCGAGTCAGAATTTTCATGAGTTTGAGGAGTTTGTGTGAACACAAATGACGAAAACGAGGGGAAATTCGGGCCGAAT
>Ga0163144_10016374_pt1 | contig 15194 bp, 13 predicted proteins | sample OliLak19BULKMAT1_FD_123175 | JGI IMG/M metagenome (GOLD analysis project Ga0163144, IMG submission 123175) | Freshwater microbial mat bacterial communities from Lake Vanda, McMurdo Dry Valleys, Antarctica - Oligotrophic Lake LV.19.BULKMAT1 | ecosystem: Environmental > Aquatic > Freshwater >... | reverse complement strand
CAGGCGACCTGCTCCGTGTCGTCGATGCGAGCGCTCTGCCAATCGACGGCCGAAAGGTGCAGCCTCTTGACACTCCGGACGGGATTGGCGCTGTTCAATTGCGTGTAGCTGTACGTCGGAAACATCAGCTTGAAGCCGCACCCACTCGCGCACAAGAGCGCAATCACCAAGCAGCTCCGGAGGGCCGACCGGGCCAGAGAGCTGCCTCCGCGACGAGAACGATGCGAAACCATTGCGACGGACCTTCGACCACCAGTCATATTCATCAGAGGTTCTCCAAACATTGCGCACATTTCCACGTCAATCGAGGTCGGCCTCGTACATGACTCCCTGGGTGCGAGCCCGTAGGTAGTACCCCAATGCAAGGCCGAGCCCCCCGCCCGCACTGGCGAGCCGCTCGCCCGAGGAGAGACCCCCGAACCCCCCTGCTGCAACCTCTTCGCGGCGGCCGTGCGTCTCCAGCACCTTGCCGTCGGCGCCCTTCAGCTCCACGCCATAATCGACATAGGTGGAGCCGCTGAAGAGGCCGGCGTAGAAACCCAAGCGGATGGCCTTGACCTTTACCTCCGCAACGATGCGCCCGGAGCAGGCTGCTTGGGGGCGCTCAATTGGGGATAGAACTTGGATTGCATGTTGTTGACGGCCAGCACCATCTGCTGCTCGAACCGATCCATGTCAGCGCGAAATGACGCCTGCTGTTCGGGCGACTTCGAGCGTAGCGGCCTGCCAGCTCGGTGGAGGGACATACAGGGCCGTGCAGCTCTTCACGGGGTTCGCCGGATTGTAAACTCCATAGTTCCAGCGAGCCCAAGGGTGCTCAAAATGACACCCAGCGAGCACCAGGGCTCCGAGCAGAAGAAAGGATCGGAGGAGCGGATGGCGTGTCGGCGCTGTGGTCATCATCAGGGGTTCTCTCCAAACATTGCTTACGAGACTGGACCACCAAAGGCATCGCTACTGGCAGATTGAGGAGGCGTCCTGACACTGATCGATTGTGTTCGACCAGTATTGCGGCTGCGTGCAAATGCAGGGCACGTTGCCGGACGGCGTCCAGCACGACAGGTCTCCATAGCAGCCGTCGAGATAGCAGCACTGAAACGACCCATCGACGGTCCCTCCGAGGCCGCCCGGTACGTCGACCCACGCTGCCGGATCAGGCAGGTAATAAGTTTGGCCATTCGAGGTGAAGTACGTCGCCGCGTCCTGCGTGTAGAAGCTGCTGGTCGCGAAGCAATATTGCGAGGCATTGGGGAGGACGGACTGCACCGTGACGGTGGCCTGGGTCCCGGTCCCGCTCGCCCAGCACGAGCCATTGAGTCCGGCGCATCCGGGCCCATAGATAACGAGGTTTCCGTCATCTTGCACCGAGAGCTCGGCCCCCGGGTTCCCCGCCGTGCCGCTGTTCCAGCATACGCCGCCCGGACATCCAGGGCCGTAGACGACCAGATTTCCGTCGCCTTGCATCACGGCATACGCTCCGGGATCCGCCGCGCCGTACCACGCCGATGCCCACACCGGGACCCATCCCTCCTGGTAGAGGACGAGGTTGCCGTCGCCCTGCATGATCAGCGTGAACGCGCCACAGGCCCCTCCGCACGAGACGATGAACTGCCCAGCCGTGAGCACCTGGCCCGCGCTCATGATGCCGCAGGCGCAGGTTCCGGCGTGGCAGCTGAGCCCAGCGTCGCACGAGCTTCCCCCGCAGCACGATTGCGTGACACTACCGCAGCTGCAGCAGAAGTCACAGTCGTACGTCGTCGCGCCCTGACCGTTGCACGTGCCGCTGCCGTTCACCTCGCAATCGGTTCCCCCGATCGCGCCGCACGAAGGCGTGCCGGTGCCGCCGCCGCAACAATAGTCGCAGTCGTAGGTCGTCGGCCCCTGCCCGTTGCAGGCGCCGTTTCCTCCCGACTCGCAGATCGCTCCGCCGATCGCGCCGCACGAGGGCGCATTGGCAGACCCGCCGCAACAGTGGTCGCAGTCGTAGGTCGTCGGCCCCTGTCCGTTGCAGGCGCCGCTCCCGCCCGACTCGCAGATCGCGCCCCCCAGCCCGCCGCACGAGGGCTCGCACACGCCGCCGATACAGGCCTGGAGGCTCGGACACCCGCAGTCGTCGCAGCACGAATCCTGGGTCTCGCCCGCCTCGCAGAAGCCGTCGCCGCAGTCTGCCAGGGGTCCGCCACCCCCGCCCCCGCCTCCCTCGTCCGGGCTGCCCCCTGTTCCTGCGCCGCCCACGTTCGTGGCGCCGCCGGGGCCGACGCTCGTGTCCCCACCTCCACCGTCGCCGCCTCCGGCTGGCGCGCCGCCGTCGTTGCCACCACCTCCCCCTGGCGCACCCCCGGTGCTCGCGTTGCCGCCCTGGACTGCGCCGCCATCCGCACCGCCCGCATTGGACGCGCCCGAGCCCTGCGAGTCACCGCAAGCTGTCAGAAGCGAAGCCGCGGCGAGGAACGTCCATGAGGCCAGAGCGGGGCCTCCGGTCGACGAACGGCGTGAAACGATCTCGACGGGGGACAGATCTACAAACGTTCTCATCGGACATTCTCCTGGTGGCTCACGCGACACATCAATCAACAGAAGCAGCCCATCAGCACTGCGCTGTCTCGGAGGCGCCGACCGCACGGGGAATCGGGCGGCGTACGGCTTCTACTCGGGCAATGGCGCCGGGTAGCCTTCGCTGCCGTATGGCCATGATTCCGGAAACGACCCTTGCGCCATCTTGCCAGTCTTCATGGCGTACTTGCGCAAGGCGCGAGTTGCGTAGATGCGCTGCTGCGGGTCGTTGGTCTGGGCGTACTCGTCCAGCATGGGCTTGGCGCGCGCGTCCCCGGTGGCACCGAGGGCGATCAGCATCGACGCCCGTGTCTTGAAATCGCGCTCTGTCGCCACACGTGCCAACAACGCATCGACCACCTCCGGCGCGAGCGACCCCTCGCCGCGGATGACCGCCTCGATGTCACGGGCTGCCTTCAGTCGCACCTGACTGTCCGACGCTGTCAGGTCTTTCGCTGCCTCCGCTGCAGAGCGCGAGGGCCCGCAGCCGACAACGCCAGCGCACATGAAACATATCGCTAACCACAATTTGCTATTCATGAATGTTCTCCCTGAGGTTCTTGCTATTACGCAGACATTTGCGAGCTCAGCGCGCTGACTCACCAGCTGCAGCCAGCATCCGTCGCGGTCGTGCGCGCCGCGTCGTACGACGCGATGTCTAGCGGGGAGCTGACCTCGTACCCGGAGACGTCCACCAGCACGACCTCTCCGCCCGCGATCTTCCAGTTGTAGACGTTGGTGAAGAAGGTCTCGTCCGACACACTCTCGTACACGCTCAGCGACACCAGCGTGCGGTCCTCGGTGAAGGTGGAGGAACTGAGGGAGCTGTTCGCGCTGCTGGAGGAGGACGCCTCGAAGTCGCCGAGCAGGCAGCGCTCCTGCGCTGTGAGTGGCGCCGGCGAGTTGGGGCACGCGGCCGAGAACGCGTCGTTGTGGTACTCGATGTATTGCCAGGCGCCCGCGAACTTGAAAGACCGGCAGTTCTCCAGCACCTCGCCCATTGTCTCGCCGTCGATGACGAGATCGCCCCCGCTCATGCTCCACGAGCCGGCGCCGTCGTTCTGGCCATTGGTGGAGTGCGTCCAGGTGCCGTCGTCGGAGAAGATCAGGCCCATTGGCGGGGAGTAGCCGTCCGGGCTCTGGTACTCGGGCGCGAACCAGCTGCCCAGCGCCCAGCCGCTGACCACGCCCGGCCCGCCGCCTGAAGGTGTGCAGGAACTAACGGGATTCGGCGCCACGCTAGTGGCGGTGGAGCAACCACCACCATTTGTTGCCAAGCAATGGCATAGGCCGCTCGTTGCAGCGTAGTCATCCGACGCGCAGCACAGCTGATTGTCGTGGTCGGTCCCGTCTGCAAGGTCGTCGAGCGTGCAGCTTTCGATCTCGGTCGCCCTCCCCTCCTCGATCTCCTTGGGCATAGCCGATCCGAAACTGCAAAAGCAGTGGCTTTCGTTCATCTGAACGCACGCGAAGCGCTCTTCGTTGCCGCAGGAGGCGACTGAAAGGGTGAGCGCGACAAGGAGAATTGGGAATCTGAGGATTGCCATTTGAGTGATGCTTTCGTAGTCGATCAACGCTTGCGCTTCGTCGGCGCGAGGTTGGCGGTCGGTGGACGTTGGCGAGAATGGGCAACAGATCTATTAGAATGCGACGAAGCCGCCGGTCAGCTGGCCCATCAGGTACACACCCTTCACGTCGCCAGAGGCCGTCGCCAGGCTCGTGATCACCTCAGCCCCGAAGGTCGGGTGGAGGGTCGAGGAAACGCTCAATGGCACGGGCCCCGCTGCCGTCGAAAGAGCTCTAGAAATGTCCGAGCGCCTGGAGTCCCGTGAAGCCGGTGCCGGCGACTGGCGTCACCATGAAAGGCAGCTCTCCCATGCGGAACGGTGACTCGATTCTGGCGTCACCCGAATCGACGGTGGTCGCGAGGCCGACGATGGCGAGGATGAAGCCGGTGAGCTGGACGGTCTCTCCCACGATCAGTCCGGCGATTTGCGTGCCGTCCGGCTCCCCCACCGCGAGGATCGCCGGCGGTCCGAATAGTGGGAGGAACGCCAGGGCTGGCTCAGCATTGGCACAGTTGACGTTCTGGCACACGACAGTCGTCACGACCCCCGTCCCGATCCAACCGACGCCGAAGATGCCGGCTCCGATGCCGAACAAGGTCCAGTTTGGGTGACTTCCATCGCGACCATCGGATTCGACCAGGTTGCGCGCGGCGGGCGGCGCCGGAGCGACGGGTGGCGCCGCAGTTGTTGACGCCCTTGCATCCCCATAGGTGACCTTCTTCACCAGCGCCGCCGGAACCGAATAGGTCGTGCCGTCCTCGAGCAGGACCCTGACCCCTTCCTGGGGAGACTCGACAACGACCTTGCCCTTCACTCTGCCGCCGTCGGTCAGCTCGACCTCGTCCGCTCGGAGATCGAGCACTACGGAAGTGATGGCCGTGATCGCTAGTAAGGAGACGCAAATCTTTGCCCTGACGGGCCGCCCGCGCATCTGACGCTCAACTATCATTCGTGCTCGCCTCCAATACGAAACCGCTTCGCCCCTGGCCTATCGCAACCTGAGTGCCGAGATGCGATTCAACGGCGCAAGGACGATCGCGGTGTTTGGCGGCCCCACCGTCAGCGTCGAGCTACCGTTGCGAAAGGCCTTGACGCGAATCGTGGTCGCGGTGGCCACGGTGATCACCGCAGAGGCCGACGTCGGAGCCATGAAGCAGGAGTCTGCGCCACAAAAATACCCACCGTTAAGAGCCGCGGAGGTGGCGACGGCACTGCGCGAATCCGGAACATCCACAGCGTTCGTTTGATCCCAGAGACCGAGCTGGACGGCGTCGCTCTGGACGCTCGAAGATAGCGTGGCCGTGGCGTCGACGAGCCAGGTCCCCGGTTGCAGGGTCACCTCCATGCCGTCGTAGACGAGGTCAGCCGAGTATGCGCCGGTCTGCACCTCATTGCCGGTCGATACCAGATGGGTCGGGGCGGCCTCGAACGTCGCGATCCGTGCGTCGAGCGCGGCGAAGTTCGCATTGAGGTCTCGAGCCTTGAGCGTCTGGCCGGCAACGAAGGTGTTGGGTACGTCCGCCAGGGTGGCGCCAGCCGTCCTGAATTGCATACGCGTCCCTCTCTCTGTGTCGGCATGGTGTGCGCTAACCGCGACTCGCGAGGTGGTCGGCGAGGTGTTCGGCCGCCAGACCCCCGAACATGTGCATGTGGCTCGTGATGTCGTCGGCGCATGTCCGGCGCTCAGCGCGTGCATACCCGTTCCTCGATACCATCCTCGCCGGTCGGCCTGCTGTCCTCGTAGGTTCCGGTGCCGGGGCTCTCGCCCCCGTACTCGTAGCCAGCTGCCCCAGACGTGTCATCGCCGCAAGCAACGGCACCCAACACAGCGGCCATGAGGAGGAGGCATCCGGTGATCAGCGAGCGACCCACAACGGCGGGTGTTGGGCCAGAGCCGAGATGCGAACGTACCACGCTGCCCATGTCTGCTCCTGAAGGGTTGAACGACGCAGCGCGGACCGTTACCTGAGAGGGTCGCAGTCGAACATGGTCAATTCTTTCGCGACAAGGCTCGCTGGTGCGGCACCACACATCCACAGCCGAGCGTCCAAATTTGCTCGGGTAAATTGGCTCGGGGCGAGTGGGGATTTCGGCACGCGAAAGTCGACGAAAAGCTGGGCTGAACCTGGACAGCTGGGCACTCCCCGGCACGCGTGTTCGGGCCCGAGAACGCTGTTCCCAAAGGCTCATGGTCGATGGGGCAGCGAGCTCCACGCGTGTTGACCGGCGGATTGTGGGCGGCGCATGGAGCGCGCCCGCGAGCCACGGCGAAGAAGGCTCAGCGCCGATAAAGTCGGCCAATTCAGCGAACGAGCATCGCCACCAGCGCGCGGCGTGAAGGAGCGCCCATCTTCGAGAGGATGCTCGCCACCTGATTGGCGATAGTGCGCTCACTGCGGTTGCGGCGCGCCGCGATCTCGCGACTGCTCAGGCCCCGCAATAGGTCCGACGCCACGGCGCGCTCGGCGGCCGTGAGCTGCAGCAGCCCATCCGCGGACGAACCGGCGAGCGCAAAGGCGCGCATGATGCCCCGGCCGAGGACCTCGTCGTCGAGGACGACGAACTCAGAGCTCGATGCCAGCAGGGTCAGCTCGATGGCGTTCGCGAGCCCGAGTTTGCGCAGCGCCGACGTGAGTGCGCGTGACACCCAGGCCGGACTCACGCCCAGGTCGACGGCGATCACCTTTTCCGCGACGCCCGCGGTCACGGCGTTGACCACCATCCGTTCCCGCGCTCCGAGCCGCACCAGCTGCGCGGCCGTGCGCGAGTTTCGATACGCCACGACGTATCGAGCCCCGGAGCTCTCGAGGCGGTCGATGATCGTGTAGCGCCCGTCCAGCAACGCCGGCCACAGGGCGCCGCCTCCTCTTCGCAGGGCCCGCTCTCGCGCACGGACAAGCTCACGAAGGCGGTCGCGCACCGCCGGTGTGCGGGCCGCCCCGAGCGCCTCGGTTGCTCGCCCGCCTGGCGTGAAGATGGCCTCCGCGCTTTCGCCGAACCCGTCCGCAGCAGCCAGCCGCTTGCGCAAGCGCCAGGAAGCCGAGAGGTGATGCGCGAGTCCTGCGAAGAGCGGAGACGTCGCTGGCGGCGGTTCGTCCGAAAGCAGGGGCACTCCCACGGTCACGGCGAAGCCGGTGCCCGTGGGAGCGTGCATACAACGAAAATCGTGAACACCTCGCTCGCGGGAAGCCTGTGCGGCCCGCGTGCGCCCATACGCCATGCTCATCGCTCCGAAGAACGGCGGAGCGCGCAGCAGGCCCAGGCGGTAGGCGCGAGAAACCGAGGGAAGAACCTGCACAAAGGCCTCTTTGAGACTCGGGACGTTCAGGTGCAGCTGATCGAGCACCACGACTTCCGCCGCATCGGCTCGGATCGCGAACGCCATAGTCAGCTCTCCCCCTATCGGCAAGCGGCCCCAGGCCTCCTGGATCGCGCGCAAATGGCCATCTTCGTCCAACTCCAGCGCGTAGATCGCAGCGAGCAGCTCGCCGAGGTCACGGCCCCAGAGTGGTGAACGGGATTCTCTCGGCGCTCTTGCCGTCATCGATCTTCCTCCGGCGTCTTGCCGCCCACCGTGAGGACCTCGGCGGTCGCCTGACCGCCCTCGTGCTCCATGCCCGCGAAGGCCCACTGCTTCGCCGCGTAGCGCTCGAGATAGAAGGCGTCATCCATGCCGTGTGTTGCCGACCCCAGTTTTGCCCCTCGGGGCGGTGGCGAGCGTGAAGTAGGCACGATCGACCGGGACCTCTGGCATCCGTTCTCGCCTCCAACCCGCCAAGTCAGGCACGACGTCGCCGCCGAGGTGAAGCTCCGGTTCGGGCAAGATGACCCAGCCTCCGGGCCCGCCGCGTCATCGATGAAACGGAGGCCAAAGCTCTCCGCCCAAGCTGGACGCGGCAATCGCATGTCTGGGCGCCGGCCGCGGAAAAGCGTGGAGCACACCGAACAAGATCTGCCCGGTGACATGCGGCGGCAGCGCCAGAAGGTCTTCCAACGTGGCGTAGCGCTGCGCTGGCTCCATCTCGTGACACTAGCGCACCTTGCCGCCGCTTCAAAATCGCAGAGCATCCGAGCAGAGCGAGATCGACCAGCCTCGCAGCCGTGCCGACCAACGTCCATCTGCGCTTCGACGACGCTTCGGAACCGATCGCGCACATTCTTTGGTGGTCATCTCGGGAAACCAGACGCGCTGAGCACTGCCACGATCGCTTGGCGAGCCAGACTTTCCGACGCGGCGAGCTGGTCGAGCAAGGCGCGGTCCTGACCTTGCTCGACGGAAGGCGGCACGGCCGTCGCAGTCTGAGCGGGCCCGGTCATTCGGTGACGATAGCTCCATGACTGGGCGCCAAATGAGCGAGCATGATTCTCGACGGGGCTGTCAGCAGCTGCAGCGCGAAAGGCGTCAGGCTTCGGGCCACAGGGCCACAGGGCCACAGGCTTCAGCCAGAAAGAGAGCGAGAGAGACGCATCCAGAAACAGAGCAAGAAAGAGGCCGGCAACATCGCTCAGCTGGGCTCGGCTTTGGCTTTGGCTTTGGCCTGTGGCCTTCTTTGGCCGAGAATCACGCCCCTGATTTAGAGCACCGAACAGCTTGAAACCCTGTCGACGAGAGACATTGGACACGGGCCGTGTTTCGACATTGTGCTTACAATGTCGCGGGGGCGCGTGCCGCGATGTGTTTCGGGGCCGCGGCGTTGAGCGCGACTTCGAGCCGCGCCACCGCGCCCGCGTCGTTGTACAGGTGGACGTCGAGGAACGCGAGCGCCGCATTCGACACGAGCTCGAGCGCCTCGCCGGTTGGCATGTAGCCCTCGCCGCAACCGTCCTTCACGTCGTCGCCGCCTGTCGCCTTCGCTAGGAAGCCGATCGAATCGATGATGGCGCACACGTCGGTCGCCGTGAGGTGGCCAGCGTCTTCCAGGCCGAGCAGGTAATGGTCCGGCTTCAGTGCATCGAAGATCGGCTTGTGGCGCACGGCGTAGGGCATCTTACGGTCGCGCTTTGCACCCACGACGAGCACCGGCGCATCGACCTGCTCGATGCCGTCGCTTCGGTAGAACTCGAAGCCGGCCGGCGCGATCAGGAACGCCGCCTTCACCCGGTCATCACGATATCGGTAGCGCCCCGCGTTGGCGTGAGGCGCGAAGATCGGCAGCGTGTAACAGAGCTGGTCTTGGGGGTGCGCCGCGCACTCTCGTTGTTGACGCTCTACATCGAAGCGGGCTCCGACCATCGCGAGCGCGGTTCGTCCGCCAAACGAGTGGCCCCCTACGGCGACTTTGCTCATATCGGCGAGGCCGTCGAGCAAGTGGTCGCCGATTGCGGGGCGCCGCTCGAGCGCGTCGAGCACCCGGGAGAGGTCGAGCGGGCGATCGTAGGCGCTCTGCGCTCGCTCTCTTTCGCTGATGCCCCAGAACTTGTCGGCGGTCGTTTGGCCGTCGTGATCGGGCGCGGCGACGAGGTAGCCGTTGCTAGCGAGCACTTCCGCCAAGCTCGAGCTGCCGAAGCGATTGGAGCCCGCGCCGTGGCTCAAGAGAATCACCGGTCTCGGCCCGCCGTCCCGCCAGGGAGCGACCTCGCGCTGGGCTTTCGAGCGAAGCCTCGCCACCGTGCCGCCCATCGCCTGGACCTCGTACACCGCAGGGTCGACCTCGCTGTCGTCATGATCGGCCGGGTACCAGACCTCGACCGCTAGGTTGCGTTCACGGCTCTCGTCTGCGACCCGAATCGTGGTTACGCCGACGGGGTGAGCGCCCATCGCCTCTGCGGCCGGTCGCGCTGGGCTCAGGCTGCCCATGCACCCGACAATTGACGAGAGCATGCCAGCGAACACGAGTCGGTTCAGCAAAATGACCTCCAAAACGGCGAGATCTGTTGGTCAACAGGCGTGTTCTTCTGCGAGCGGGGCAGAGCAACGGCCGACCGCCCGAGAATCTAACGCGCCGCTCCGTCAGGGCAAGACGCCACGCGGCCTTTTTACCCTTCGGTCACGATTGCCACTGTTGCGTCCGCGCTACAGTGGCTGTTCGTCGAGCAAAGAATGAGGCGAGCTCCGCGTACAGCCGGCGATCAGGCTGGCCCGCAGGAGACAGTGGTGGGCGCGGCGTCCTTGTTGTTTCCGTCGTTGCACTCCGGGATCAGGTTGTCGGGGTCGACCACGCCGAAGGTGGTGACCTGGGCCGACGAGGGGAACGCGCTCAAGACCGGCGTAATGGTGACAGAGCCGCCGGCGGGAATGGTCCCGGGGACAGCCACGTCTTGAATTGGAGCGCCGCCCTGATTGGGGTCACCCGCGTAGAAGCGCACGATGACGCCAGAAGCATCGGCCGAGCCATCGTTGAACACAGTTGCAGTCACCGTCGGGGGACAAATCTGCGTGATGCTGTCGATCGAAAGGCGCAGATCGGCTTGCGCGGCGCCTGGCAGGACCGGCTCGGTGAGCTCGTTGTTCGTCTCGTCGCACTCATTTTCTTGCGAGAGCGCGTCGACGATCACCGTGACCTCGTCCGGCAGCACCATTGGTGAGTTGTTCACCGCGTCGTAGCTCACGGTCAGCAAGATGGACTCGCCCGGCTCGATGCTGTTCGACAAGACGACTTCGAGCGGAGTCATCGCCGCATCCGCGTAGAGCGGCTCCATCAGCGATAGGCCGGTCCAATTGCCGTCGAAGCGAACGACGACGCCCGGCCCAACCCGAAGATCGCCGAGGTTGTCGATCTGGAAGGTGATGTCGAGCTGGTCGCTCAGCACGCCACAAGTTTCGCCCGGCGAAGTGAACTGAATCGCTGTCACGGCCAAGTCGGGCGCGACGCCGTACGAACGCGGGTTCGAGCGATAGGTGTTGTACAGGCGGCCGTTGTACGGGCGCCAGCTCTCGGGCTCGGTGACCGGAACGCTGCCACCCTCGGTCACGTTGGTGACGTGATAGGCGTGCTCGCTCCAGATGCGACGTCCGCTCACCCAGGTATCCGACGGGTCGCCCCACACCTCGATGCCGTTGGAGTAGTCGTACGACGCGCCGACCGAGCAGAAGCCCGACTCGTTGCTGGTGGCGAATACGATCTCGGCGTTGCCGTCGTTGTCGACGTCGGCGACCACCGGGTACTCGATGCGGGTGCGACTCTCGCTCGGCTCTTTGAACAGGACGTCGGCGGTGAGGCCGTCGTACACGCGGAAGAAACACTCGTCGTTGTAGATGACTTCAGCGCCGCCATCGCCATTGAAGTCGAACACGCTGGAGCCAGTCACGCGGCTGGAGTCGTCCTCGGTCTGACGTTGCCAGCCGTTGTGGAGGCAGACGCACTCGCCGACGGTCACGTTACAGGTCGTACCAGCGTCGACTCCGGAGCAGTCGGCGTCGGTGCTGCAGGCGATCGCCGGCGGGGTGCGCGGCGGATTGGACTGTGGACCCGTCAGGCTGATGGCGTCGCTGAGCACCGTCGGCCACGCAGGGCACGATGCGCTCGTGTCCTGCAGATCGATCACGGTCATCGCCGCGCCAAAAGCGCTGCCGACCTCGGGAAAGCCGTCGCCATCGTAGTCGTCGATGTTGGGCGCGCCGCCGTCGGAGCCGAGGCCGAGCGCCGTCTTGCGTAGGACAATGCCCGTAGCACCGTCGAGAACGAGGAAGTTTCCTTCGTTGATCAGGACCACCTCGGGCAAGCCGTCCAATGGATTCGTCGGGCTCGGAGCGATCAGTGGATCTGACCCGAGCAAGTCCGCCACGGCGCAGAAGCCGTCGCGAATACTGTTGGGTATCAAGGTCGTCCCGTTCACTGTCTGGCCGTCCCAAGCGACCAGGAGCTGGCCATTGCAATAGGCTGTCTCTTCTGGCGTGCTCGGGGGAAAGAGCGCGCACTCAGCGCGATTGGTGGCCCCTACCGGTGGATCGGGAAACGCATACACGCTGGTCCCGGCCACGATCTCCTGGCGCGTGTCGCCGGTCAGGTTGGCGAGGCATACCGCGGGGCCCTGGCCTTGAGTGCCGTTCATCAAGCTGCCGGAGAAGGTGTCGACGACGGTGAGGTTACCGTTCACGTCGTTCGCGAAGGTCACCACGAAGCGACCGACGACGACCTCTGCGAAGCCGCTGTTGTCGAGGTTCGCGATCGCGGGCGCCGGGTTCGCGTAGCCCGCGGCAGGCCAGATATTGCTGGCCGAGGTCGCGGCGATGGTGCCGTCATTGCGGTAAACCTGAACCGCACGGTTCTCGGTGATCACGACGATCTCTGGCGTGCCGTCATAGTCGATGTCGCCGATGGCGATCGCTGCGGTCGAGTTGATGTCGGCGTTCGCGCAGGTGACCGCGCCCGTTGCGCAATTGGTGGGCATCGGGTCGCCCTCGTGCCAGGTGGTCGCGCCGCACACGGCGAAATAGTCTGCGCCCTTGTTCGGGCCGCCGCCGTGAATGGCGCGTAGAATGCCGTTGTTCGAGATCTCCTGGTTGCAGAAGGTGAGAAAGACGACCTCCGGAAAGTCACGCTCGTTGATCAGCCCGTCGCCATTGTCGTCGTCGAGGTTGGCGACGGCGGGTGTCATCACGACTTGCGACGATTTTTCGAATGGGCGCCCGAGCGCATCTTTCTGGGATTCACTCGTGCCGCCCCACACGATTTCAGGAGCGGGAAGCGCGTCGGTGAACGGCAATGGCGCGAGCTGACAGGTCGGCGCTACGCCGGTTCCGGAACATTGATCGACGTCGCAGACTGTGAAGCTCGGGCAATCCCAATCGTCGGCGCAACCGCAATAGGCATTGCCCATTCCGTCGTCATTGCAGTTGCTGTCGAAGTAGGCGGTGCTACCGCAGGTGTATTTGACGGCGTCGTTGCTGCCGTTTTGTGCGCACTCGTAGAGGTCGTCGCCAACGCAGCTGGTGTCGCCGCCAGTGCACAGATCGTCTACGCAGATCGTGCCATTGCAGAATTCTTCGGGCGGGCAGTCGACGTCTTCGTCGCAGCTGATATCGACACAGACGGCGCCTCCGTTCGGCAGCACCACACACTCTTCTGTCGCGCTGCAGTTGGCCTGGGCGCACGTGATTGGCACACACTCGGGCACCAGGTCATCGACGACGCACTGGAGGCCGGGGTCGCAGGCGATGCCATCGCACGGGTCGACGATGCCCGAGGAAGACGAGGAAGCCCCTTCGTTGAAGCCTGCCCCCGAGCCGCCGTCGCTTCCGGACCCGCCCACACTGGTTGAGCCGCCCCCGCCGGGGGAGCGGACGAACTCGGGGTCGCTGCACGCAGCAAGGCAGAAGAGCGCGCCGACCGAAAAGCCGAGCCGTGAGCGAAAGGAATGCAGCATGTGTCAAAAGCTACCGCATGTGACCAGCAGCGGTCGATACTGGGCGGCGTCATCCTCCTACCGATTCTGTTCGAATCCGGCGACCTCTTGGTGATCGACAAGCCGAGCGGTCTGGCTGTGCATCGCGGGTTGAGTCAGGGTCCGGAGTCGGTGCTCTCGCGTTTGCGCGATCAGGGCTTCGCTCAGCTGTTTCCTGTGCATCGGCTCGATCGGCCGACCAGCGGGGTGCTGCTCCTCGCCAAGAACGCGGACAGCGCTCGCTTCATGTCGCTGGCCTTCACCGAGAAGCGGATCCAGAAGCACTATTGGGCGTTCGTACGGGGCGTGCCCAGCGAGCCGTCGATGTTCGTCGACCACCCAGTGCCGAAAGACGAGGGCGCCGAGCGGGTGCCGGCGCAGACGCATGTGCGTTGCTTGGCAACAGCCGCGCTCGCCGATTCACCGCTGCGGGAAAGGCGCATCTCCTGGCTGGAGGCGCGCCCCGAAACAGGCCGCTTTCATCAAATTCGACGTCACACGAAGCACATCGGTTGCCCCATCTTGGGGGACACGACCTACGGACGATCCGAGCACAACCGGCTGATCCGCGCGCGCTTCGGTCTCGCGCGACTGGCGCTGCATGCATGCCGGCTGGAGGTGCCGCTTTGCGATGGGGGGCGTCTGGTGCTCGAGGCGCCTTTGCCGCCAGATCTGCTAGCGATTGCGGCCTATTTGGGAGCGCTGGACGGAAAGATCCGACACTGAACGCCGGGTAAGAGCAAGCTCGGGGCTCGGGCGTGATCGTTGTCATCGAGCGGCCCCCTTGCGCCCGAGCCTCCCTCCTGCTTTCTCTTGTTGAGTCGTATGCATGCGGAGCCGACAGCTGGAGCCCTCGGCACGTTGCTCGAAGCAGGCCGAGCCGCGTGGCCTGCTCTCGCCGTCGAGCCGGCTCTATTCACGCAACACCTGGAGCGCCACCTCGCGAATGCGACGGATCGCGAGGCGGCGCTCGGGCGCATTCGCCCCGACGATCTCTATCTCGCGTGTGCATGCGCACGAGGAGACGGCGCGGCCATCTCTTGTTTCGAGCGTCACTTCGCAAAGGTGATCGATCGCGCCTTGTCGCGTTTCGCGCGCACCGATGATCGCAAAGCCGAGCTCAGGCAGCTGCTACGCGAGCGCCTGTTCGTGGCGGCCCCTGGAGGCGAGCCACGCATCGCTAGCTACACAGGGCAGGGCTTCCTCGAAAACTGGCTGCGCGTGGCTGCGATGCGCGCCTTCGTCAACGCCGAGCGCGGCAAGAAGGTGAAATCGTCATCAGACGACGAGACGCTCGCTGCCTTGGCAGGCGCCGGTGACGTCGAGCTCGACTTCTTGAAGGTCCACTACCGCTCGGCGTTTCGCGCGGCGTTTGCGCGCACGGTTCTAGCGCTCGATGCGTCTGATCGCTTGGTATTGCGCCTCTCGGTGCTCAAAAACATGAGCTGCGACGATCTCGCGCTGACGCTCGGCGTGCACCGCGCGACAGCCGCGCGTCGGGTTGCGCGTGCGAAACAGATGTTGGTCGACGGCACGCGCCAAGATCTAGCCGAGACCTTGCGCCTCGATTCGGCGGAGCTCTACAGCATCTTGAACCTGGTCGAGTCGAACCTGGACCTCAGCATCTCCCGGCTGCTCGGCCCAGAGGGCGAAGAGTCTTCGCGCGTGTCGGTGCACGAAGAATGACCGCCGACAGTGAACCCTCAGGGAGTGAACCCTCAGGGAGTGAACCCTCAGGGAGTGAACCCT
>Ga0163144_10016371_pt1 | contig 15194 bp, 17 predicted proteins | sample OliLak19BULKMAT1_FD_123175 | JGI IMG/M metagenome (GOLD analysis project Ga0163144, IMG submission 123175) | Freshwater microbial mat bacterial communities from Lake Vanda, McMurdo Dry Valleys, Antarctica - Oligotrophic Lake LV.19.BULKMAT1 | ecosystem: Environmental > Aquatic > Freshwater >... | reverse complement strand
TAAGGAGCTAGTCGCCAAGGCGATTCACGGTCCAGACAAACACTCATTCTTTGCAATTAACTGCGCAGCCTTTTCCGATGGAACACTCATTGAATCCGAGCTTTTTGGATATGAAAAGGGATCTTTCACCGGGGCCAATAACCGCAAGATCGGCATTCTTGAGGCCGCAGGCCGTGGCACAGTCTTTCTAGATGAACTCCATCACATGAGTCTAAAAGCGCAGGGCACACTTTTAAGAGCCCTTCGTGAAAAGAAAATTCGTCGTGTCGGCGCATCTGTAGAAACTCCTATCAATTGCCGAATCATCGCTGCAAGCAAGCCTGACCTTCAAAGCAGGGTTAACGACAAAACTTTTTTGCCCGATCTTTATTTCCGTTTAAAAATTCTAACTCTTGATGTTCCATCACTTAGAGAGCGTCCTGAAGACATCGGTCTGTTGGTTGAACACTTTTGTCGAAAATTTCACAAAGAAACAGGCAAACGAGTTTCATTTAGATCTCGTACAATTCGCTTATTTGAAAAATATAACTGGCCAGGAAATGTTGGTGAGCTTGAAGGCTGTGTGAGTCAGCTTCTTGTGGATGCCGGGGATTCAATTGTAAGCCCCTCTGATCTAGATGATCGGTTTAAGTCACTAGACATCATTGAAAGTCCTTTTTCAACCTTAGCGGACCTAGAAGCGAAGCATCACGCCGAAAAGAAAAAGCTTATTTCTAGTGCAGTAGAGATGGCCGGATCACAGCGCCGTGCGGCCTTGAGGCTTGGTATCAATGAAAGCCGTTTAAGAGCAATCATGGACCGCATGGACGTTCAAGCTACTACTTAAATTTTATCCTTTATTTCTAAGCTCGCGGCAAATCCTCTAGGTTCAAAGCCCATACTTGGGTCATCCTAGTGGCTTTGTAAAGCTCGCAAACATCTTTATCTAAAATCAGACCATACTTCTGGCAATCTAAGAACGTCGAATTTTATTTTCCGCATTTGCATATTAAATCTCCTCAGAGCTTTTTATGAAAAATATTGCGACCGATCAAGATATATCTTCTTGATCGGTCGTGTCACCCAAGCGCTTACGATTTTGATCTAAAATAAATTACACTCGTTTTGTTGAATAATAGTGCGCAGATTTCTGCGCGCACAATTCCGAATGATGCGCATTTCTTTGCGCATCAAACATCAATAATCATTTCAATCACTTCACATTTTCGTGCGCAAATAGTTGCGCAAAATACGAGGTGTTTTTTTTATACTTTTGAAGTTCAAAAAATAAAATTCCCTATCGACTCTCGACACTTAGTGAGCACTTGGCACGATATGCCCATTTTCTTGCAACATATAAGAGTAAGAGGTCGCAGAAAAAGATCTCGTATCAAAGTCATAAGGAGAAAAAATGAAAGCCTATTTTAGCCAATGCCCAAGATGTGGGGTCAAGTCCCTAGAAAATCTCAGTACGTTTTCACACTGTGTGAACTGCTTGTTTGCAGCTGATCGATATGTGGATCGAGATGCAGGATTTTTTGAAGCCGTAAAGATTGAAAAAACTATCGATCCAATCTCAGCGCCAGAAAAGCAAGAGAATCTCTTTGAAAGACAGGTCGCCTAATGCGTCGTCTTAAAGAGGTTTTACAAAAGTTTTGGAGCAAGTTCAGTCAAGAATGGGATCACGCTATTGAGATTCAACGCAGAATCGAGGAGCAGAAGAGCAAGTCATCAACGAGATTTAGAGGTCTGTAATTGGTTGAGAATGAATCAGAGGGGAAATTAATTTTTATGAATAACTTAGAGCCATTACTACAAAAAGAATCTTTCAGACGTTTTGAAGACAACGCCAGTCTAAAAGGCAGAGTCTATGCCGAGGTCATTCAACTAGCATCCTTACAGCGCGAAGCTGTGATTCAGTTCTTTTGGGAAGATCTAAGCCTTGATGAAATTTCAAAAAACATGGGGCTATCAAGAAAATCAGTTGAAAAGATTTTGGGGCTAGCGTTGACGAATCTCAAAGCGCAACTCACGAACGCAAAAGGAATTTAAAGCAAGTAAGTAACTAAATAATGGTGGGCTGGAAGGAAAAAATAACTTGTTAAGAATGGAGTTTTCTTTGAATACCAAGTCAGAAAAATTTAAGCTTCAGTGGCTCTGTAGCCAAACTGGAAAAGCGCAACCTGCCGGAGTTGCCTTCTATAATGAATCACAAGGAGACTACCGTCTCAAGATCGACGCTTTGCCCGATGACAAGCTGATCTTTTTAAAACTCACAGGGGCAAGTGATGGGTCCATCTATTACCGGGTTGAAACCGTGGTTAAAAAAAATGGCCAACCCACTCACCGCATACAAATCGGGCAGGGATATTCACGCTCCGAGGGTGGCTTTCCCGTGTACATGGATATTGGCCCCTATAGCAAAGTGCTAGTCATGGAGCAGTTCTAAGAGTGAATCGATCTTGTATTGGCGGCGTAGCTCTTATGCTATTTGCGGTGCTTGTCTTGTTCAATCCCGAGTTAGCTTTTGCGCAATTTGCAGGTGGGGGCCTTGAATCTAAAGTTAGTGGAATCACAAGCGGGCTTCTCAACTTTGTACTCCCAGCCGCAAGCATTATCGGCCTAGTATATTGTGGAATCCTAGCAGCCATTGGAGATGCTTCAGCCAAAGGTCGAATGATTTTTATCGCGGTGGCTTCGGTAATTGCCTTCCTAGCCCCGCTGATTGTCGGCTGGCTTAAGAGTTTGGCGATGTAGCGATGTTAGAGAAATCAACGGTGCATCGAAAGCTTGATGCGAAGTTCAAGATCGGTGGCATGGACGCCACCGATCTTTTGGCGGTGCTAATTTTTGCCGCTGTTCTAAATCTGATTTTTGGCCGCTTAAACATCGGCCCAATCATTATTTTTGGAGCACCTGGTATTTTGTTTTTCGCCCTCTACTTCGGCAAAAAGGGCAAGCCTGATGGATACCTCATGCACGCCATTAAATACCTTCTCTCGCCCGGACAACTACGAGCGGGAGAAAAGAAAGAAGATAACTGAAGACATTTATTCAAGATAGGATTCCACTGTTTTGTTTTCACGAAAACATTGCAGTTTTTACGGACGGATCGCTGGGAATGGGCTTTAAGCTAACGGGCTACGACATAAGCTGTGCAGCGCCTGATGATATAAATTTGTTCTCAAGAAAGATAGAAAGCTTTCTTGTTGGACTACCTGAGAAAGTGAGAGTACAGGTTTTTTATCGACTTGCTAATTCGGCAGAGACCGTTATTACTGAGCATAAAGCAAATGTTAATGCCGATGACCCGCTCTACGAGCCGATTGCAAAAGCTCGATATGAGTTTTTTGAGAAGAAGATTGGGGATGAGTCGCTTTTTGTCCCGGAGATCTATTTTTTTCTGCGTTCAGACGCCGTCTTGCTAAAGAAACGTGGGTTTTTTGAAAAGAAAAAGGAATTCGACGGTTTTCCCAAAGAACAGTTTCAGGCGCATAAAGAAAAGTTTCTGATTTTAACACAGCAAGCGCAGACGGCACTACAATCGGCAGGGTTATCACCGACGATTCTTTTTGAGGAGGAATGTTTTAAGCTTTGCTTTTCCTATTTAAACTTTGGACGAGCAAATGAGCTGGGTACTCCTAATCTCAGAGATCCCCTGGAGGCACTAAGTCCAAGTCTTGCAAGTCAGCTTGCAATGACGGATATTACGGTTCACGAAAATCATTTAGCAATTGGCGATTTAAAGTTTCGTGCCGTAACGCTGAGCCTTTTACCAGAGGGGGAAACTTTTGCTGCGATGGTGGATAGGTTGCTTAAGCTGCCATTTCACTTTTGGATGTCTCAAAATATTCAAACGCTTCATCAGAAAAAAGAGGTCGAAAAGCTAGAACTATCGAGGCGCATCGCTCATTCCATGGTTTCTGGCAGTCAAAATGTGTCGGACATTGAGAGTGAGTCAAAATACTCTCAAATCGAAGAGCTACTCAGAGAATTGATGAATGGGTCCGAGCGCCTTGTTGCTTCGGATTTAAACATCATTTTCTGGGGCAACACGCACGATGAGCTAGAACGAAAATCAGAGGAAGTTTTGCGCGCGTTTCGTGGGATGAATCAAGCCGAGGGAATGCTTGAGACATTTGCCCTTGAGGATGTTTTCTTTAAGTCTGCTCCACTAATTTGCGAAGGCTTTAGGCATAAGAAGATGAAAACCTCAAATTGTGCCCACCTGATGCCGCTTTATTCTTGTTGGACGGGAAATAAACGCCCCGTAGTCCTTTTGACAAATCGCGAAGGAACACCTTTTGCGATTGATCCATTTGCAAAAGAACTTCCCAACTGGAACGGATTAGTTTTTGGCGGAAGTGGAGCTGGCAAAAGTTTTACGATCAGTCAAATGATGCTGCAATTTTGCAATCAGGTGCCGAAGCCTAAAATCGTGTGGATTGATAACGGTGCATCGAGTGAAAAACTCATTGAAGTTCTTGGCGGCGAATTCGTAGACCTTAATCTTAGCTCCGGCATCTGTTTAAATATGTTTGATCTTGAGAGTGGTGAAACGAAACCAAGCTCTTCAAAAATTAAACTGATTTTAGGCTGTTTAGAGCTGATTTTAAAAGATGAGGACAAGCCAGGGCTTCCGAAACGAGAAAAGGCTCTGCTTGAAGAGGCCATCTTTGAGTCCTACAAGGTTTCGGTAACTAGCACGCCGACGCTGGGAACTCTGAAGGAGATTCTGAGAAGTCATGCGGTCCCCGACATGAAAAAGCACGCAGATATTCTCTACTCTTGGACTGGTGAGACAGCCTACGGAAAAATGCTCGATGGTCAAACAAATGTGAAGCTTGAAAAGGATCTGGTTTCAATCGAAATCAAGGGGCTCGATAATCATAGAGAGCTAAAAGATATTTTCTTATTGCTGCTGACATCCTATATCAAGGCAGAAGCGGCAAACGATTTATCAAAACCCTATCTTTTGATTATCGACGAAGCACATCGACTTTTCCTTACACCTAGCGGAAAGGACTTTGCTATCGAGAGCTACCGCGTGTTTCGAAAATACAACGCAGGGATTTGGTGTATTTCTCAGAACTATAGGGATTTCTTGGCAGATCGAGAGTTGTCGGATGCTTTGATGCCCAATACGACCAATGTGTTTATTTTGAGGCAGCGAAAAATCGATTGGGAAGATTTCAAAAATACATTTGATTTTAACGATGCGCAGGTTGAGGCAGTTAAGAGCTTAGAAATTGTGAAAGGCAAATACTCTGAATTCTTTCTTATGCAGGACGAGAAGCAAGGAGTCGTAAGACTTGAACCAGAGCCACTTAGCTATTGGATTTGCACAACCGACGGAAATGACAAAGCAAGGGTTGCTGATCTCTTGGCAAGGTATCCAGATAAATCGCTTATGGAAATTTTAACAATTCTTTCAAAAGGAGATACTTATAACGAAAACAAAAAAGTGGCGGCTTAGCGGCCTGATGCTTGTGGGTGCCTTGGCGATAACGCCACAAGCTCGTGCAGATATTTGGGGCGCTGATGTCGGAGTGTTGTTGCAGATTTTGGCCGAACAAATCAAGCAATACTACCAACTCAAAACAATCATTGAGAACGGTAAAGATGAAATGAATTTTTTAAGACAGCTCAACTCTGGTCTCGATAATTCACTTACTTTGCTGAATTCGTTGCCAATCAAAGACGAAAAAGTGCTCGCTGATGTGAGGGAATTTAAAACAGCCATTAATCGGATTGCATCGCTCTATGGAAGTATCCCGAAAAGCCCCGAAGATAAGCTTCAGACAATCCATGACCAGACGGTTGCGGAGAGTCTGAGAATGGCAAATGACTTTAAAGATTTCTCCGATGCCCAAGAGAAAAATTCAGAAGTTATTGCAGTTCAAGCAAGGCTAGCATCCCCTAAAGGCGCGGCGAGAATGCAGGCCACAACAAGTGCAGAGATTTTAAGAAGTTTGTCACAGCTTCTTCGACTCAACACCCAGATGCTAAAACTTCAAAGTGAGCAACTGGCCATGTCGAACAAGTCATCAAAAGAAGGTGTCGCAAACTTTCAGCGGGTTAACAACGATCTGGGCAAAGGCTTTTCGCAGTTTAAGCCTGATATGAAACTCACGAGGTTCTAATATTTGATTTCTTAGCGGGGGTCGGAGTCGAGCTGCGCGGCGAACTTATACAAGTTTACTGGGTTTTACTCGTTCCGTTCGTAGTTTTCTTGTTGGTGCTTGAGATCATTAAAGATGATGCACCAAACGTCAGAGACATTATGAGGCGAGTTCTGATTTCTGTATTGCTGCTTTTGACCTTTGATTGGGCCATTGACAGTATAGCAGTTATTGGTGATGCAGTGACCGAACGAATTGACGGACTCAATAAACTTTCAGAAGTATTGAGTCACCTAGGACCGAGTGTAAATATCCAAAGTAATATTTTTAGTTTGCGAGAGACTGCAATCTACGTATTCAGTCTTGCGGCCTACATTGTGGCTTACGTTGGATTTTTCACTGCAACGGCTTTGACTCATTTTGTTTGGACAGTTCTCTACATCTGCTCACCACTCATGATTTTGATGTATGTGAGCCCAAAGACAAGCCAAGTGACATCAAGTCTTTATAAGGGCCTGATTCAGGTAGTGATCTGGAAGATTTTCTACTCAATTCTTGGGGTATTGCTCTTAAAACTTGCGATGCAGTCGCAGGTCAACGGAGGCACCACGGGTCTTGAAGATTATCTGCTCGCGCTTATTGTGAATCTTTGCATCGGTGTTTCGATGCTTTTTATTCCAATTGCGACGAGATCACTCGTCAGTGATGGACTCAGTTCGGTTGCAAGCACGCTTGCCATGGCCCCTGCACTTGCCGCAGCCGGTACAGCTAAACTCGCGACTAGTCGATTAGCAACTGGTGTCAAGGGAGTTGCTGGCTTTGCTTCAAAGCCACTGACCAATCCCGTAACAGGTCGTTATCAGCTAATGAAAGAAAGGTTTAAACCAAAATTTGATAAATTTAAACAGAGCTACTCATCAATCGGACTGCCACGCGAGCTTAAAAAGAGGGAACAAAATCAAAGAAAAAAAGATTGGAGAAGATAATAAGTGAAAAACAAAAATGAGAACACCGTTTCAAATATATGGTCAACACAAGAAAACCTCATTCATTTTTATAAAATGATGTCGCTTGGACTTGCAGGGCTCGCAATTGTGATTTTAATTTTTACAATGCTTGCTTACACTAAAGACCCAATTGTGGTTATTCAAGGAGGACATGGACAAGGATTTTACCCCGCGAATAGGCAAAGCATAAAAGTTGAAAAATCTGATGTGGACACGTTTGTCAGAGATTATCTTGAGTCGCTGTATGTGTGGGGCAGTTTTGATTCCGAAAAATTAGCTGGCGAAATTAAACCATTCTCGGAAGACGGTCTTGTGGCAAAAATTTTAGAGAATCAGACTCAAAAATTTGGAAAAATCAAAGATAAGAGGCTCTCGCAAGACATCTCGTTTGTGACGGTGAAGGTTTTGGAAGATCACGTAATGTGCTCTTTCATCAGAGTTATCAAAATCGAAGGTATTCCGCTCAGTGTTCCTACCGAGCTGAATCTTTCACTCATTGAGGGCAATAGAACGCGAGCTAATCCAATTGGTATCTATGTTTCCGGCATCGTTGAGCGTGAAAGTGCGAAGTAAGGACTTTGTATTGATAGCACTCCTTTTCGTCGGAACGGCGATTGCGAGTCAGCCAGGAGACAAAAGAACGATTCTAACCTCAGGTGAAAGCGTGCATACGATTCACTATCAGCTAGGGCAATCGACAATTTTGTATCTAGGGACAAAGCCCGAAACAGTCATTTGCGGAAATAAAAACTATTTTAACATTGAAAAAATTAAGGAGGGCATCACCGTCCAACCACTCGCGAATTTTTCGACCAATTTGACTATTTTAGATCAGGGCCGCAGATATTTATTTTATCTGACTCCTGCGGCGGGACGGATGGCTGATACTTTTGTCGACGTAAAATGGATTTCGCAATCTGAGGTTCTTCCTATTGAAAAGCTTGCCACTAGCAAATCTGTCAAAATCAATGAGATTAACCAGCGAGTTCGAATTTCAAAAGATCTTGAACTTGTGATTTTAAGGCAAAAGGTCGTTTCTGAATCCAAGCGGAGAATCTTCGAGGTGGAAATCAAAAATCAGGGCCTTCTGGGCATTAAGACTGAGCGTCTGGCGATTTTAGCTATGAACGGTCGCTCTGCCCTGACAGTGCAAACAATGGTTTGGGAAGAAGACGAGATTAAATCAAGAAAGTTCCTGAAAGGCCGACTTATTGTCGGAAACTTTCTAGGGAAACCTTTTGATCTCGTCGTGCGATATCGAGGATACGATACAAGGGCCACCATTAGAGGGATCGCTCATTAAGATTAACGACTATTTGAAGGGAAAGTACGAGTTCCTAAAAAATTATTTCCTTATTGATTCGAGCGGAAAAAAGTCGATCAACCAAAAGCGCGCCGGTATCGCGGGGGCAGGTCTTTTACTTGTCTTCGCAGTATTGGCGGCGTTGGTATCGCCTAAAAAAGATGAAACATTTTTTCGCCAGTCCTCAGAGCCACAAGAAAAAAACGTGGCTCCTGTGCTTGATGTCTTTAAACAGGACAAAGTGATTAAAAATCTTTTTAGCAACGGATCTCAGCAACTAGCACAGCAAAAAAAGTCAGAAGCAGCAAAAAAGCACAGCGCTATTTCGATCAAATATTTTGCATCGCAAGTTATCGGTGTGAACTCTAAAGGCCCACGGTCTATCAAGACCGGAGCAAAGCTTTTGGGTTTCTTGCTCACCTCGATTGATACAAGGGAACCTTCGATTGTGAGTGTGATTCTGCCGCAAGGTGGAGTGTCTAATTCTGGCTTTGAAATTCAGAAAAACTCGGTGCTGATCGGAGGCTTTTCATATCGCGGTAACGGTAACAAGGTGTCTATGAGCTTCTCAAGGCTTGATACTCCCGATGGCGATTCAATCAAAATTGCGGCAATGGCGCTCGATGCTGCTGATTATACCGCAGGCATTCGCGGCGATGTGCATTCGGATGATGGTTTGAAGGTGGCCTCATCATTGGGGCTGACAATGGCAGCAAGTATGACCGACGTACTTACTCAGCGAGAAGCAATTGGAAATTCGATGGGGCCAGCTCAAGCAAAGCCCACAATGCAGAATGCACTTTTGCAAGGAATCTCACAAACATCGAAAGATCAGGCCGGACGAGTTTCTGAAGAGATCAATTCAACAAAAGACTACATATTCATACCCAAAGGAAAGGAAGTGATCGTGCAGTTAAGTGAGGATTTAAAATAATGGCAGCTGAAAAGTCTGAACATCAGAATCTAGAACTATTTGTTACGAGTTTAGCTAAAGCGTCTTGGATTTTCTTAAAAGCCACCTACCATGGGGCCACAAGAAAAAGTACATGGAACAAAGATGCGTTGTTGCTCTGGGGCACATACGTATTGTCGGCGGTGCTGTTTACCTATGCTCCAAAATGGAATCCGCCCTACATCTTATATAGATGGGGCGTGGTCCCTCTTTTTAAGTGGATGGGCGAATGGGCTCACAACCATATAGATCGAAGCACACAGCTCTATTTTATTCCGTTTCCATTTGTGCTGATGTGTTTTGCAATAGGATTCATCGAAGTGCGAAAGAGAATCAAAGTTGAGAAGGCAATTCAGCACTTGGGACTTAAGACCTCGACAGGGCTTGAGCCGAAAGTTGTGGCGGTGACTCCGCTTGATAACAACAAGACTAAAATTCTTGTGCAAGCCGCTGGAATCGACATTGCAGACTTTGTTTCAAAAAAGGGAGCCTTGGAATCTGGACTTAACAAAATTGTGCAGGACATTCGAGTTAGCCCGCAGAGTAGACAGATCTTTGAAATTCTCATTTCTGATAAAGAACTACCGAAGCTAATACGTTTTGACTCTGTAGCAGAGCAACTCACAAAGCCGTATACATTTCTTGTCGGCGAAGCCAATAGCGGTTTCATCACAGGAGATTTGAGGGAGTTGCATCACATGCTAATTGCTGGATCTACCGGCGGTGGCAAGAGCGTATTCTTTAAACAGACCCTAGTGGGATTGTTGAAAAGCTCGAAGCGCATTCATTTGTACTTAATTGATCTAAAGCGTGGTGTGGAGCTGAGAATGTTTGAAGCGCTTCCAAATGCTTACGTTGCGAAAAGTGTCATTGATGCGATCTCGTGTTTAAAGGCAATTGAAATGGAAATGGATCGACGTTTTAAATATTTGGAAGAAAGTGGATTTACAGAGATAGATCCAGAAAGAGACAAGCTTGACCGGCTTATCATCGGAATTGATGAAGCATCTGTTCTATTTACCGTTTCAAAAAGTTCAAAGAGCGGCAGAGAGTTAGCCAACGAAGCACGAGAATTGACAGATAATCTTGCTAAACTTGGCAGAGCTGCTGGTATTCATGTGATTTTAGCCACTCAAAAAGTCACAAAAGAAACTATCGATACTCGTGTGCAAACGAATATCCATGCGAAAATCTGCTTTCGAGTGAATACTATTGCCAGCTCGATGACGGTCATAGGAAACAAAAAAGCAGCGGACCTTCCCGAAATTAGAGGACGAGCGATTTGGTCAGTTGGAAGCAAAGATGTCGAAGTACAAGTTCCATTACTTACTCACGAAGAGGCAAAAGACGAAATCGATTTTCTGTTGAGTAAATCGGCTGAAAGCGTTGAAAAGCCATTTCAGACGCTACTCTTTAGCGAAAATTCTGCGATCAAAAAAGACAAATCACACAAGAAGTCAGTCATCACTGAGTCAGATGGTGCTTCATAGTTCGCGGCAAAAGAGGACCGGAATTTCAACCGCGAGACCTAGAAATACTTAAATTTGTTTTTTCAAATCGCGTTGTGACTTTAGACCAAATTGAAAGAAAGTTTTTCCCAGGTAGACACAAAACAGCTGCCTCCAGGCGACTCTTGCTTTTAACTAGGTATGGCGCTCTGAGGGGCGAGGCAATTATGCGAGATGGGTTAATGCAAAAGTGTTTCTTTCCAGAAGAAAAATGCATTGAACTAATATCTTCTCTTTGGAAGTTTAAAATTGATAAGCCGCACTTTAAAAGTGAGTCGCCAGAGCACGATATACGACTAACAGAATTGAGACTTAGGCTTGAAAGATTACCCCAGTTTCGCGGATTTTTTCCTGAGAATTTACTTCAGTCATCGAGCGATCTTGCAGAGGACACCATTCTTGGGGATTTCGTAAAAATTCAATCTGATGGAGCACTCGTATTGAAAGGCAGTGAAAGCTCGCAGCTTGTGTATTCCGTTGAGATGGAGATCAGTCTTAAAAATGCTTTTCGTTACACGCAGAAACTCGCCTCTTATTATCTATCAGAAAATATTGATGGCATTTTGTATGTTTGCTCAAAGCCAGCAATTATCCAATCTTTGAAAGAAGCCGACATCGAAGTCCGCAAAAACCGTGATTCAATTTTGCATTTTGTAATTGAGAAGGATGTTTTTCAGTCATCAAACAAAATAATTTTTACGAATGCAAAAGAGGGTTTTCTAGACCTTGGGTAAACGTTGTCTACCGGTAGACAACCCCCTGTCTTTTGAATGTCTACCGGTAGAGGGGGTTATCGCTCGTATGTACTTGAAAAGATTTGTTTTGAAGATGCGTTTTCCAGAAGGGGTTTACGATATGGAAGATTTTTAAAGTGATGCTGATTTTTGAGGTTTATTTGTGAGTGTTTTTGGTGACTAAGGATGCAGTGGTTATAAAAATTGAAACTAAAATTTAAATTAAAGGAGTAACTATAAAATATATTTGTATCGTTGGTATTGTATCAGGATTGATTTTAAATGGCTGCGCAACGATGAGAGATTCTCTGATCGTTGGAGCTGGCACTGGGCTTGTAGTTGGCGCTGTGACAGGAGCGCAATTGGGTGGCGATCGTGGCGAAAATGCAATCAAAGGGGCGGTGATCGGTGGCGTTGTCGGAGGACTAGCGAGTTATTTAATTCACGGATCACTCGAACGTCGAGATGCCAATGTCCGGCGTGACACTCTTATGAATCTTGAGAGCTATGAAGTCATGGGTGTCGATTCAAAGTTAGGAGGCCAAAACAAAAAGCGTGATGGCAAATGCTATCAAACGAGAGAGGTAGATGGTCGGCTGGTCTCCGTACCTTGTTATCTCATTAACGAAAGTGAGGGCTTATAATGAGTCCGTTAAACAAAGTAGATGCTCCTCCAGCGCGAGATAAAGAATTACTGCGAATTGCTTTAGATGTCTCTGCAACATCGAGCTATGAGTCTATGGTGAAGCAAATAAAGGCGACAGGGAATCCGACGAGGTTTCATCCCTCGTCATTTGTCAGCTTCCTCGTAACTGACTTCTTTGAAACCTACTTCGACAAAGACATTGATGCTTATGTTGCGAAGTTTTTTGATTCAAAGACCTTCCTGGCAACGGAGATCCAGCGCGCTCATAGTCCCGAAGATACCACTGCGATTCTTAGAAGCGCCATGGAGTCTATCGATAAAGTTACTTCGCAGGGCAGGAATAAAAAACGCACCAAGCGCGCGGCTCACAAAAAAAATGACGTGAAAGCTTTAGGTGACAAGTAGAAAGCTTGCCGAAGGAGTGCATGTTGAAAAAAAGACCTGCACTACATGCTTACAATCACTTCACGCGTCAGAGTTTTATTCTAAGGGAAATCGTCTAGATAGCTCTTGCAAGAAATGCAAAAAGCAAAAAGTTAAGAATACGTATTTAGCCAAGAAGAAAATTCCTACCCGCGCTGATATGACTCGGTTTATTGATGTGATGTCAGAGCTTCAATTGAAGCAGCTCAATATATTGGAACAAAGAATTATTAAACTTATAAATGATGGGAGAAAAAATGTCCAATCAACAGAAGAGTGTCTTGCAGACGTTGCCTGACGAAGAAAAAGTACAAATTGCAAAACTCATACTTAATCGTCAGCGCAAAAATCTACAAACTGAAGACCCAACACATTTTCCGATTCTGAGGCTTTTAAAGAACTCTACGGCTAGTCATCTGGCCGTAGAGTTCTTGCGGGTGTCATCGGATGAGCAAAAAGAAGGATACTCGCTTGAGGCCCAGCAAGAGAAGGCTACGAGCTATGCCAAGCAGTGCTCATTGAAATGTGTGAAGAGCTGGTCTGTTGCGGAATCAGCGTCTAGAGAAATGGATCGGAAGAAATTCTTTGAAATGGTGCGCTTTGTTTCTGAAAATGGAATTAAGAACGTCATCTTTGATAAGATCGACCGAGCCTGTCGCGGACTTCGTGCGGCAGTCATGATCGAAGACTTAGTCGACGCAGGCGTTAGATTCCATTTTACTAGAGACAATCTCGTCGTGGACAAAAACTCATCTCCAGGTGAAAAACTGCGCTTTTATCTAGGTGTGGTTTTAGCCAAGCATTATATCGACAATCTCAAAATTGAAATTCGCAAAGGGATGGATCAACGCTGGCAAGAGGGCCATTGGAATAGCATGGCCCCCCTTGGGTACAAAAATCTTCGTGATGAAGGCGGTCGGGCCAAAATTGAGATTGATCCCAATATCGGTCCCTACATGCGAGAACTTTTTGAGCTTTATGCAACTGGTAATTATTCCTACAAAGCCCTTGAAAAGTTTTTAAATGAAAACGGTGTCCGAGTTACTAAGAAAACTCGAAAGGAAGTTGATGGTGCCTTGGTTGTAAGGCGTGAAGAGTTTCCGATTTCATACAAAAGTATTGAAAAATTTATTAGCAATCCATTTTTTTATGGAGCCCGACGTAGCAAGGGTGTGATTTCACGAACTGGCAAAGAAAAGCACGCTGCACTCATTTCGAAGGAGCTTTATGACCGCTGTCAGAAGGTCAAAGCGATTCGGGCTATGAACAGTCGCGTCTCTCTTTCAAATGAAGTGACGAAGCCATTCATGAATTTAATGAGCTGCGGGATCTGCGATCATTCCGTTACGGGTGAGGTTCACAAGAAGGCCAGCGGTAAGATCTATATCTACTACCATTGTGCCAATCAGAGCTGCCATCAGCGCAAGATCAATACACGACAGGAAGTTGTGTTAGCGCAGTTTGCAAAGGCTTTTGAACCATTCACGAGGCTTACACCAGAGGCCACTAAGGCGTTTATTGAAAACCTTCAAGGACAAGTGGGTGAGTTAAAGATCTACGCTTCTGAGAGACTTCAGGAGCTTGAGAGTAAGAAGATTTTAATTGCCGAACGCTGTGAAGAGTTAAAACTGATGCATAAGACGGGAACCTTAGATGAAACTGAGTACCAAGATATTCTTTTTCAGAAACAAAAACAGCTACGAGCCGCTGATATTGAGCTTGAAGCTCATACCAAAGCTAGCAACGAAACTTTACTAGCCGGTGTGAAGATCATCGAACTTCTGGAAAAATCTTATGATTTTATGCAGTTGAATCGAAATGACCTAGACAAAGCGCGGCTAGTAAAATTAGTGTTATCGAACCTGATCTTGACTGATGGAAACCTTCAATTTGATTACAAAAAACCGTTCGATGACCTTGTCTTATTGACAGGGCATCGAAAATGGTGGAGGCGGTGGGATTTCCCACCGCCTCCTAAAATCATAAAAATATCTGGCACTTGGTTTTCAATGCGCCAAGAGCGCGCCTAACGCACGTCTTGGCCTGCTCGTAACTGAACTACATTATTTGCGAAGCCCCTCGTCGGCAGAATTAAGTGCCGGTCGGTCAGACCTTTAATCTCGATGCCTGCCAAACGGATGTAATGCGCAAACGATTCAAGAGATCTCCAGCCGCCTAGCTTCATCACCTTCGGCTGCTCCACTCCCTGTTCTAAAAGGTGAGTTGCTCCGCAAGCGCGAAGCGTATGGACGCATATCGAAGGAAGACAATGGCGAAGGCAGAACTTGCGAAGAATCGCGGCCTGTTTGTTCGTTTCCCACCAAGGGTCACGTTCAAACACGAACTCCGATTTGCCCGTCAGCTTCCACTGCTTGTCCAAGATGCTTTCTAAATCCGAATTGATCGGCACATGCCGCCAATAGTCGGTCTTGTCACACTTGAAGCCAGCGTTGGGATCTAAGGGAACTTTGGCCTGTTGAGCCAGCAGCTTTAGTCGTCGTTTCTCTTTAATGCTGAAGG
>Ga0163144_10016368_pt1 | contig 15195 bp, 13 predicted proteins | sample OliLak19BULKMAT1_FD_123175 | JGI IMG/M metagenome (GOLD analysis project Ga0163144, IMG submission 123175) | Freshwater microbial mat bacterial communities from Lake Vanda, McMurdo Dry Valleys, Antarctica - Oligotrophic Lake LV.19.BULKMAT1 | ecosystem: Environmental > Aquatic > Freshwater >... | reverse complement strand
TTTTATTTTTATTTTTTTCTTGATCTAAAAGCATACGCATTGCCGGCGTATCGAGATCATCGTATTGGCCTTTAATTGTCATCCATAAAAATCCTGCAATAAAAAAGCCGCCCAATAAAAAGGCGATGGGTAATAAAATCGTTATGACTTCCATGCCAGATCCTTGTTGCTTAAAATTTTATTTAATTGAGGCGTGCCAAGCAATGTTGAAAGTAAAACGGTGAGGGATGAAAGTGGCATGATAATGGCAGCATTAAGTGGTGAGATTTGACCAGTAAAGGCCAGATAAACTGAAACGCCATTATAAACTAGTGATAAAAATAAATTGCGATAAATCACCTTCATGGTCTCTTTAGACAGTATTATTAAATCAGAAATTTGCTTGATGCCCGGAGTGGTTAAATAAACTTTAGCAGCTCTCAGTGAAATATCCATAGATCCTTGCACTGCTACACCTACAGCGCTGCGACTTAAGGCCATTGCATCGTTAGCGCCATCTCCAACCATCATTACATCGGGATTATTATTTACCAAGACAAGTTTTTCTTCAGGCGAAAGGTCACTCCAAATGTTTTTAAAATAGGTTGAGATTGGTTGTATGATTTTTTTGACTTCGCTTTCTTGATCGCCAGAAATTAATGAGAGAGAAAGGCCTATTTCTTTTAATTTCTTAAAGGCACTCGTCACTTCGGGACGAAGTTTGTCATTTACTTGGTACTCTGCAATGAGAATACCATCCTCAAAAATTTTACCTTTAGTAATTTTATATGTTTTATTAGCAATAATTCCCTTTACACCCAGACCTATTGATTCAGCGAAATCATTCACCTCAAGCGGCAATCTTTTTTGGTTTTGATAAGCATATTCACATAAAGCTGTGGCCACGGGATGTTTTGATTTTTTTTCTAAGGAAATGATAACTTGTTTTAAGTCAACGCAGGGAAGTTTGTGAATAAAGAATTTTATAATCTTTAGTTGGCCAAAAGTTAAGGTACCTGTTTTGTCTAAAAAGATATTTTTAATTTTGGAGAGTTTTTCAATCACATCATCATTTTTTATAATGATACCTTTTTTTGCTGCCCTGGCGAGTGTGCGAGTTAAAGTGAGTGGAGTGGCGAGTGCTAGGGCACAGGGGCAAGTTACAATAAGTAGGGTGAGACACTTATCTAAGGCCTGTTTATAATCACCTAACGCTGCATATTTAAAAAATGTAATACCGGCCATGCTGAGTACTATAAGGATAAAATATTTTGCTATTTTGTCAGTGAAATCTACAATTGGTGACTGATGACTTCTAGCGTTTTGAACTTGTTTTAAAATTTTCCCTAAACGAGTCTGCTCTTTCACCTCTAAAACTTTAACCATGATTTCGTCTTCAAGATTAATTGTTCCGGAATAGACTTTACTCCCGGCAGTAACAGAAACGGGAGCTGATTCGCCGGTTAAAAGTGCATTATTTATCTTAGTCTGACCACTTTGAATCACCCCATCGACTGGGATCACATCATTATTTAGAACTTTAAAAACGTCTCCCACTTTTAAATATTGCGGATGAATTTCAATCCAAATATCATTTTCTTTTTTTAGCACTGATGAGGTCTGATAAAAGAAACTCAGATCACTAGATTTTAATCCTTCTGCTTGGATTTTGTTTAAAAAATATCTGGAGAGCAATAAAAGAAAAACTAAAGCTGTCAGTGAATCAAAAAAGTTTTCATTAATCCCGATGATTTGATAATAGATACCGACAAAAAAACCGACAATTAATGAAAGTGAAATAGGTACGTCAATCGAGAGTCTTTTATATTTGAGAGCGCTCCAGGCATTTTTATAAAAGGGAGTGGCCGAATATAAAAATACCGGAAAGGCAAAAAAAACAGTTAAAAGATTAAAAACTTTTTGATAATTCCCATCTGCCCCAGCGTAATTAGAAAAGGCATAAAGCATGATATTGGCCGCACCGGCCCCAGCGATACCAATTTTTAGTAACATTTTTTGATCTTCTTTAATCTTATGTCGCTGGTAATCTTCACTGCGCTTTAAGGGGTGAGGAGGATGACCTAAATTATTTAACTCTCGTGCAACCTTCGAGAGCTCGCCGCCATCTTTGACTGAAATAGTCACAATAGATTTGTTAATATCTAAGTGACTAACTGTCACAAAAGGTAAAAAATCAGGCATTTTTTCAATCAGCCATAAACAGGCCAAACAATGAATTCCTTCCAGGTAGAATTCACAGGTTATTTCATTAAATTTATTCTTATAAGTGTATTCGGCCAAAAAATCAGGTGAGTCTAAATATAAAAACTTTTGCTCTTTGATTTGAACCGGAGCACGTCTTTTATAAATTTCACTGACATTCTTAATTTGATAATATTCATCTAGACCTTTATTTTGTAGCAACTCATAAACTGTAAGACACCCATTACAACAAAAGGCCTTATTGTTTTTTGCATAATAGGGAATAAGAATTTCTTCATCACAATGAGTGCATAGTTGCATTTTTTGGGAATTTGTTACACCCAGACAAATCTTTTCATTTGTGCTTTGATTAATTGGCATGGTTTATCCTTTTTATAAACCTAGGATAAAGGAGATATGTCTTTGAAAACCTAATCTAAATCAGCTTTTGCGCTTAGTTTTATCAACTAACTTTGTTCGAATTGTTGAGTAATTCAAGTACATGCGTAAAAACTTGATGAAGTGGGTGCAGGGTAGAGCTCATGATTTCAAGCGCCTGAGTTCTAGAAATGATACAAACCTTCGCGTTACTTTTTAATGTTGCAGTATAGCTTAAGACGTTTTTAGTCACTAAATGATAAAGTCCGTAGGCCTCATTTTTTTCTAATTCACAAACGACAGTCTTTCTTTTTTTTATAACGATTTCACCTCTGGTTAAGAGTACCGCGATTTGCGGTATATGTCCTTCATAACAGACACAGGTCCCCGCCAGCATTTCCACAGGGGGAAAAAAATGAGTAATGAGTTTAATTTCTTCTTCATTGAAAATTGTAACGGAAAATTTGCGTTTCATGTTTGTAGTATGCCTTAATTAAAAAACATAAAACATGCTCTAGGTCAGTAAATTTAATAATTAATACGAAAGATTGGCGAATTCTAGAAGTTTTTCTTCATCTAGAATATATAAAACTTTACCATCTTGATCGATGATCTTTTCATCTTTGAGTTCGGTTAGAAAACGGATTAATGTTTCATTGGCGACCCCAATAAGTGAGGCCATCTCTTCACGAGTGAGTTTAATATCTAAGCGAATTCGTTTTTCTTCTTTGATACCAAACGTTTCTTTTAAAGATAAAAGTAGTTCTGCTAATCTTTCTCGGACATTTTTTTGCGAAAGGGATGCAACTTTATTTTCTGCAACACCTAAGTCATGACTTAAATTTTGAATAAGATTTAAAGCGACACTGGGATCTTTTGCTACCAACTTAAAAATATATTGTTTGTCGATAAAACAAATATGGCTATCTTCGATGGCACTAGCGGTGGCATTATAGTGTTCGTGAGTAAAAAGGCTGCGGTGTCCAATGACGTCCCCAGCACTTGCAATTCGTACAATTGATTCTTTACCATCAGGGCCAATTTTTGAAATTTTAATTTTCCCAGTACTCACACAATAAAGACCGTGTGGAGGATTTCCTTGAAAAAAAAGGGTCTGGCCTTTTTTATACACATTGCTGATTTTATGGGCATCAACTTCAGCTAAAACGCTTTTTTCTAGCTCGCAAAATATGCCTTTGTCTTTAGCTCCACAATCTTCGCAATGTAAGGGTTCTTTTTTCATAATAAATTTAAGCTACACTTATTTTTGATGGTTGGAAAGTATTGTTCAGTTGGCGCGTCCCAGCATGTCAATGATTAAACTTTAAATCTGCTTCTTTAACTTCTGGCGCCAGCTTCACAATTTCAAATTTTGATCCAACTGGTTTAAAAATACCCATTTCAGTTACCACTAGATTAACCACCTTAAGTCCGGTTAAAGGCAGCGTACATTTAGGCACTAATTTCACCGCACCATCTTTACTAAAATGATTCATCATCACAAACACCGCTTTAGCGCCGTTAACTAAATCCATTGCGCCGCCCATGCCGGTTAATTTTTTTCCTGGCACCATCCAGTTTGCCAGCGAGCCTTCGCAGTCAACTTCCATGCCGCCTAAAACACAATAGTCTACGTGTCCGCCGCGAATCATACCAAAACTAAGAGAGCTATCAAAAAAAGATGCGCCTTTTTTAATACTGACGGTTTCTTTTCCGGCGTTGATTAAAGTCGGTGAAACAGTTTTTTTTGTGGGTCTTCCTTCCACACCTAAAACACCATTTTCTGCATGAATCCAAATTTGTTTACTTGCAGGAATACGTTCGGCAATTTCGGTGGGCATGCCAATGCCTAAATTAACGGTGGCACCATCTTTAAAAAGCGCGATCACTTCATCACACATTTCTTGATTATTCCAACTCATACTTCACCACTTAGTTTTAAAAATTCAATATCATTTTTATAATTTTGCCCTTGAAAAATTCTTTGCACAAAAATTCCTGGCAAGTGAATTTGATCGGAGGAGAGTTCTCCTACCTGCACTAATTTTTCGACTTCTACGATGGTGATTTTTGCTGCCATCGCCATCAGTGGTGAAAAATTGCGAGCAGTTTCTTTAAAATATAAATTACCAAAAGTGTCACCAATTTCTGCTTTAATAATGGCAAAGTCAGCGTGCAGGGCGGTTTCCATAATGCACGGGCGATCAAAATCTTTGATCTCTTTACCCTCTGCCACCAGAGTGCCGAATCCAGTTGGAGTATAAAATGCGCGAATACCCATGCCAGCAGCGCGAATGCGTTCGGCAAAAGTTCCTTGCGGCACTAATTCCACAACAACTTCTTTTTTATTAATACGCTCTTCCAGGTCTGGATTGCCACCGACGTACGAACAATAAGCTTTTTTAATTTTATTTTGTTTTAAAATTTTAACTAGGCCTCTACCTGAGTTTCCAATATTATTAGAAATGATGGTTAAATTATTTATTTCCATTTCGGTTAAAGCATCAATGCAATTTTCTGCGATTCCGCACAGACCAAAACCGCCACTCATTAAAGTGATATCAGATTTTAAATCAAAGAGGGCCGATCTGGCGTTTTTAAAAACTTTATTCATAATTTTTAATTACCTTTAATAATTGTTTTAAAGCGAGGTCTAATTTTTTAGTATCATAAGTTAATGCTGGAGCAAGGATTAATCTTTTTTCTTGAGATACCAGGTAAATATTTTCATGAATAAAATGTTCCCAAGGAATAGTCTTGGTTAAAAGAATCGCCATCATCATGCCAGAAACCCGGCAACCTTCGACATTTTTTAAGTTGGAAAGCGTTTGTGAAAACTTTAACAGTTTTTTTTCTAAAACTTTTAAGTTTATTTGGAATTTTTTATTTTCGATAATTTTAAACACGCCGTTCATGGCGGCCAAACCCAATGGGTGAGCGTAACTAGTGAGCCCGCAGCATAAAATATTATCGTCATAAAAGCTAGCGGTTGTGCTTTTTACCCACACGGCGCCAAATGGAATCATTCCGCCACTAATACTTTTGGCCAGACAAATAAAATCAGGTTTAATTTTATAATGAGAAAAACCAAACGGTTTGCCAGTGCGATAAAAACCACAAATCACTTCGTCACAAATTAAAAAGATTTGGTATTTATCACAAAGTTTTTGGATGCCTTCCCACCAATCGTGAGAGGGAGCAACCACACCATTGCCACCAGTAATGGTTTCAAGACAAAAGGCGGCAATGTTTTCTGCTCCTATTTTTTGAATAATTTTTTCTGTTTCAATTAAGGCATTATCTTCCAGCGGGGAGGGAATTCGCACCGTCCAATTGTTGGGTATAAAGTCTTTATGATGATCGTGGCGCCAATCTCCCGTGACACTCAAGGCGCCCATGGTGGCCCCGTGATAAGAATTTTTTTGCGCCAGAATAATTTTTTTCTTTTTTATTTCCCGTGCCATTTTAATGGCATTTTCTATACTCTCGGCCCCAGATATAGTGTAAAAAATTTTGCCAGGAGAACCAATCAGATCAATTAGTTTATTGGTTATGTCTGTTTTTAAAGGATATTCACTTTTAGGTGAAGCAACGCTAAAGCTTTTCATTTGTTTAAAGATTTCTTTTTCAATAATAGAATTTTGTGAGCCGAATGAAGCTTGATAGCTAACCGAGCTTAAATCATAGATCTTGTTTTTTTTATTTAAAAGAATAGGCCCTTGCGCTTTTATCAGAGAAAAGAATTTTGCTTTTTTTTGCGCGCACCAACTTTGAAAATAATTTCTCATAAATTAAAATCCGCTAAATTAAAATTTCCATGTTCTAGTTTAAAAAAATAATCTTTGTAATCATGATCATTGTGGGGACAACCGCGCCAAAAACGATAGTGTCCTAGTGCCAAATCTCCAATCGCTCCGCCGCAGGTAAAAGAAGGATCTTGCAACCCACTTTCGTAATGCGAACAAATAGATTTAGGAAAATCTTCATGATCAGTTAAAAGTGCATAAAATTCATTTAAATTTTTGACATCATGGATCTTTTTATTAAGTAGTAAATAGCGGGTAAAAGTAGTGGAGCTTAAAGATCCTGGATCTTCTAACTTTTGGATTTCAGGATTGAGACAATGATTGGTGTGAAAAATCTGGCCCGTTTCACCTAATTTGATTTCGCTGGCAATTTTTGAGAGCTGTGGCGTTACTTCCCAGTGTTCCCCGCCATCAAGGCCTGAGAGCAAATAATTATGGCCCGAAGTGACTTTGGCGGAAATTAATTTTTTCCTCATGTCAGGCAGAGTTTTTTGTCTTAAAATTTCGCGCACTAAAACCGGCCAAATCACCTGGGCGCGGGCCTTTTTTGTATTGATGTTATTGACACCAATACCAAGGCGATATTGATTAAAGCCCATTAGTCCCACGCAACCTACCAGTGAAAAAATAATTTGCGCTGGCGCCTGCGGTCCTGGATTAATTTTTATGGTGCAAACATAATTCTTAGCACTTCTGTGCATATCCCAAGTCTGACCGGATAAAGTGTGCGTTTTATTTTGTAAGTGAGCGGTGGAGCAGCCTTCATCAGCTAAATCAATATCGCGAAAATCAGTATAGTTATTTAAAATCACTAAATCGGTGACAGTCAGCTTTGCGCCCTCCGAAATTCCTAGCAGCTCTTCTGTGACATCTGGAGAACATTTTTGTGAAGCGTGATATTGCTCCGAAGCTAAGGACTCTAAAGAATCACGAAGCGCAGGATTTTTCTTCAGCATTAATTCACGTCTAATTTCTACCAGTTCTTTAATTCCGGCACGAAAACTTTCCCCATGGTCTTGCCCCCATTGGCGATAGCTTTTGTTTGGGTCATATTCAATTAGTGGAAAGTTATGATTTGTCTTAACCATTAAAACTCCTCAAGAAATCTCTTCATGGCACATAAACTTGGACAAACTATATAACGATCAGGCGCAATGCCTAGCATGTCTTTTACGATTTTAGGAAAATGTCCTTTAATCCAGCCTTGACCATTTTCTAAATAATAATCTGAAATTTCATAATCATTTAATAACGATACAATTTTTTCTTGGAAAATTTGCCTGGTTAATAAAAACTTTTGTTTAGCTTCAGTCACCATGCTTAAACTCTCAGCAAAGTGAGCATAAGCATAAGCGTCGCCATCCCAAGTGCTAATCAGCATCAAGGGTTTATCCAAGAAATAATTCTCCTGCATATAAACGATACCGGCCTGTCCGCCTAAAAAAGACATCGCCAAATCTGGCGCAATTTCACTTTTATGTGAAGGAGAAAAATAATCGGCGTCATAAGCGTAAAAAAGCGCCGCCGTTTCGTTGTAAATTAACGGCGTTTTATATTGCTGGCAAAGTTTTTTTAGACTTTGCAAGAATTGTAATGAAACTTTTTCCATGGTCTTTTGCAATATCGGCTCAATCCAAACACCCAAGTATTGATTGGCCTTTAAATGTTCTTCAACTAGTTTAAGAACTTTGTCACTGGACTCACTGGTGGGATTAGGTAAATGATCAACCGGAAAATAATTACCAGATGATTGGCCTAAACTTCTTGCTAGAAAACTACCATTGCCAAAATAGTGATGATCAAAAGTCAGCATGCGATTAGATTTTTTATCTTTGTACCAAATCGTTTTGGCGATTTTATCTACACATTCAGATTGCCCACTAGCGGAATAACAGTGCTGCATAGATTTAGGAAATTGTGAGGCGATGAATTTAAAATCATGTAAAAAATTGGCGTCCACAAAATTAGAAAGAGTCATCTTATTTACCATGACTGGAAAATTGCGGGCAATAAAGGTTTCACTTAGTTCAGCTGTTGGTACCATCAAACGATGCGCCAGCTTTAAAGGAGATTTTTGCCATTGCAGAGGACTGGTGTAATAAAAAACATCGCGATGGGCCTCATTATCAGGATAATCTTCAGGAATATAAAGCTGCTCAAAAGCACCTAGAGATAAATTGATATTTAACATGTGCGAGGCGAGGCGATCGCGATTTCTACCGTTGATGCGATCCATGCCGCGGCAAAGAGCAAAAGCTGTTAAAGCATATTTTAAATCACGTCCTAAGTTTTTTCCCTGATGAGATTTATCAATGGTGGTGTCGATCACATAAAGAGATTTTTTATCAGCATAATTGGGATCACGGCGCACGCCGCGCTCAAAAGGAAATTGTGCTAGAGGAGCGGCAAAAGTAATTCCCACTAAAGCTTTTTTAAATATTAAACCTAAGCAGTGAGAGTTAGTGGAATTAATGGCGGCATCAAACTTTTCAATTTCAGTTTGTCTGGTCAGCTCATAATTTCTTTTTTGTAATTTAGTGATGTGGCCTCTGAACTTTTTATAATTTTTCTTATTAATTTCAATTAAAGAAAAATCATCTGACATAAAATCACTTATTTCTTTTAATACACTGCTGGTGGTCACTTTTTTGCCGCCATACATTTTAGTTTTTATGGAAATAAGATATTCATGCCAATTATAGTATTTAGTGTTGTGGGCCAAACTGTGAGCAATGGTGGGAGTCGGAGCCACTTCTTTTTTTAAAAAAAGTGTTTGTATGATTTTCTCTAGAGATGAAAAAAGAAAATCTAAATCGGTCTTTTCATAACCTAAGTTTAAACGAAAACGTAGTGTTTTATCACCGGCAGGATAAAACATTAAACCAAAAGCAAATCTTTGCGCCACAAACGGATTGAGCTGATTGACGTCCTTAACATCAAAAGCAAAACAAACGCCACGCACCCGCGGGCGCTCGATGTGAGCAGAATATTTTTTGATTAGAATGGCCAACATGGGGCGAACTGTTTTTTCTAATTTATGAATCTCCAGGGATTTTTGCCACAGGGCAACGGCATGATTTAATCCTCGAATGGCCGATGAGACACTAAATTCTTCGTTCTCATAATGCTTGTGATAATTTTCATGAGAAAAAACAATTCCCAGTTGTGCTTTTTTAGCGGAAGTCACAAAGTTAGGATAAAGGCGCTCGCCCTTAGAATTTTCTAATTTAAATTCACGGTGCCAAAAAAACTCACGACCCAAATGATAGCCGGTTTGCACTTCATCATAAATGAGCGCTACAGCAAAGGCCTCTGCCATAGCAATTAAAGCATTATTAAAACGATCACTACAAAAACGATCGCCACCCTCACATTGCATGGGCTCAATAATTATGGAGAAAATATTTCCTTTTAAAAGTTCTTCGCGCACTTTTAACAAGCACTCGACTTCTAATTTTAATTCAGAGTCATTAACCTTACCTGTGTAATTAAAACTTTTTTTTGCCGACTGTTCCCAATCAGCGCGCCAATTTTTAGGAAAAACCTGTTCCACCTGATCACTCTTTAATTCTGGAAAGGGACAATACACAGTCGAAAATTCATTCCATTCAAACGGCTCACGTTTAGACTTATTCCAAGTCGACATCAAGGTCACCATCATGCGTCCATGAAAGGAGCCTTCAAATGCTAAAACTTTATTAGCGTTTTTATTTTTACGAGTCAGATAAGCATAACCTAAAGCCGTTTCATTGGCCTCAGCTCCAGAATTAACCAGGGTTAAATCTAACTTCTCCCAATCTAGAGCGCGCGAAAAAAAACTGTGCATGCCTTGACGAATTTTTTTAAATTCCGTTGTTGATGAATTATTTGTCCATGCCTCCAGATGCTGCGCCGTTCCCATCAAGACAGGAGCATTAAAACCTAAACCTACAGTAGCAATTTGTGAGGCAGCGTCTTGGATATAATGTGGTTCTTTTTCGGAGTTACAGGCCAAATACGGTCCAGTAGAGTTTTTTAAATCTGTTAGATAAGGTTTTTTTTCCGCGGGGATAAATTTATTTTGATAAAATTCTTTTAAAACACCTTGCGAGATTTGTTCATCTTTAGGAGTGATAAAAGTTAACTGTGAATTCTTCTTTGTCATATATAGTCCTTTAAGCGTCTAAGGTTTTTTTCACGACTTCAGCTAAAAAATCTTTAAATTTATGTCCGTTATTTTCCATCATCTTAGGAAACATAGAAATAGGAGTCATACCAGGAAAAGTATTGATCTCATTTAAATAAATAATTCCTGCTCGGGTTAAGAAAAAATCTACTCGCGATAAGTGTCTTAACTTTAAATGCACAAAGGCGCGCTCGGCGTATTGGCGCATTAAATTAATTTGCGCGCTAGTTAATCCTGGTGCTACTAGCTCCGTACTGGTCTGACTTTTGGCAGAGTACTTTTCTTCATAAGAGTAAAACTTCCCCGGACAAATAATTTCTCCCGGCACCGTAGTCATAATTTTTCCTTGGTGTTCATAAACCGAAATTTCTAATTCGCGCGCGTCTACTTTTTCTTCCACTAAAACAAAAGGCGAATGTTTAAACGCTTCTTCAATTTTATTTAAATAATCTTTCTCATCACTTTCTGACGGCATATAGCAGCCCACTGATGAGCCTTGGCTTGAGGCCTTAATAAAAACTTTGCCTTTTTGCTGCTGATAAAAACGTAACGCTTTTTGTTTTGACTCAGCGGTATTTTCGCTTAAAAAAATAAAAGGCGTATTGGGAATATCCAGGGCATTAAACCACAATTTAGAGGTGACTTTATTAAAACAAATACGGCTCGCCTCGGCCGCGCAACCAATATATTTGTAGCGCAAAATCTCCAGCAGCGACTGAATATCGCCAGTTTCTCCAGGAGGACCATGAATACAAGGGACAATCAAATCAGGGTTTTGCTGCTGTAGAATCTTGCTTAAATCATAATCACCCTTTAACTCCATTGAGGTGACTTGATAGTCGCTAAGGGATCTTAGGGTTTCTTCGACGTATTTGGCCGAGACCAGGGAAACCTTATGTTCGGTGCCATTCCCACCACAAAGCAGGAGGATATGCTTGTTTTTTTTGCCATTCATAACAACTTCCTTGATGTATTCGCAAAATTCTTTCATAAAACATTAACAATTAACTATTTGTAAATCAATGAATTAGAGCGACTATTTCGTGCAAAAATGACATATCTTACATTTGATTTTTGACCTCTAGATCTCGCTGTGCTAAAAGACTTTGAACTTTGGATTATTGGGTCCTCTAAACGGGAAATTTATGACAATAAATACGACAAATGATTTAAGTCAAAATGAGAACCTTTCACCTTTACTGGGGCTTTTGCCGACACAAATTTGGCAAGATCTAGAGGCACATCAAGGCATCGATAAACGCAGCTTGGCCAGATCGTTTTATCGTCTAGGAAAAATCCATTACGATAAGGCCGATCTGATAAAATCAGAAGAATGTTTCAAAGAGTCACTGAAAGGTGCCGAAAAGCCAGGAGATTTTTTCACCATCCTTAAGGTGCTCGGATTCCTGATCAGAATTGCCTCAGAAAAACTCGAAGACAATAAGGCAGATGCTTATATTTCTCAGGCCGAAGAGCTGATTGAAGAGATGTCGCGCCAGTTGCCAAGTCTTACTGCTGAATATTTTTATAATTTAGCGGTGATCAAATCTTATCGCTCATTATTTGTTGAGGCCAATGACAATTTTTTATTGGCGATCAAAAAATCTCGCGAAGAAAACGATCCCGATCTTTTAGCAAAATCACTGCTCGCGATTTCGGTTAATTGTTATAACCAACAAGACTTCACTAGCGCTCTAGATTATTTAGGTCAGCTAGATCAATTATTATCGATTATTGATAAATCCTATTTAAATGGCTCGATGAATATGTTTAGCGGCAAAATTTATTTGGCCCTAGGCGAATTTGATAAGGCCCTGGATCATTTACAAAAGGCCAATCGCTTTTTAGTTGAAAAAAAATGTTGGAACTTAATGGGGCATGTGACTTTACTACAAGGTAAAGTACATAAGAGTATGGGCGAATTTGCTAAGTCGTTGATGCTTTTTGATCAGGCCATGCAAACTACCGACACGGCAACTTTTAGACGCTTACATCATTTAATTAATAAAGAAGTGCAAGATGTGAACGATAGCAGTGTGGATATTTACTTAGATCGCACCAACCGCAAAGTGGTTGAGCGCAGTTTAGGCACGATCGACTTTAAACACCGTTTTGTACTACTTGAAATTCTTTTCTTATTAGCGAAAAATTCGGGCTCGTATTACGATAAAGACAAACTGGCCAAGGCCATTTGGAAAGACGAATACAATCCACTTATTCACGACAAACTTATCTACACTAGCGTTAGCCGTTTAAGAAAATTAATCGAACCAACCAAAGGTGAGCGCAGTGAACGTCGTAAATACATTATTCGCGGCAAAGATGGTTATACTTTTAACCCAGACGTAAAAATTCGATTTTACTATGAAAATAAAGTTCCAATGTCTAGTTCATTGGCCAATATCGAATTAGCTTCGCCGGTTTAAAATGCCAAGATTTTTCTATTTTTTTATTTTTCTTATAAACGCCATGAATTTATCGGCGGCACCGCAAACCTTTAAAGAAAATGCTTTTTTACGAGTGGCCGATCGCACTTATTTTTTCTCTGAAGTCAGAGAATTAGTCAGCGATTTAGAGGTGCTAAACTGTTTAAAAGATCAAAGTAAGTTATGGCAGGTGATGGACATCAGCTCTAGCGAGTTAGCACAACTGAGAAAGCTCACAAAAAATGAAACCGTCGACGCTGAGTTGGCGCAAAGCTTGACTCCTGTTTTAGAAAAAGTAGTGATGATTTATAAACTTAAGCATTTTTTAAACTTAGGTCAAAGAGTCACATCTTTTTCTACTGCGCCCCATTTATGGACCAAACATATTTGTTTTGGGCCACATACTTTAAGCACTTGGTGCGAAAAAATTGAGCAACATTTGAGAACTAAATTTGGAGTGAAAAACGCCTCGAACTCAGGATCAAATGAACTGGATATGGGAGCGCTTAAAGATTTTTTAAGCTCAGCATCCGCCAAGTACGAACATGACTACCTTTTTAAAAAATAAATTCGAAATTTTTCAAGATCAATTGCCGCCAGAAAAAGTTAAATTATTGACCGAATGGGATCAACATTTTTTTCCTTGGCCGTGGAAAACTGACGTTTGGCCAAAAGATTTTAAAAATTATGTTGCTTGTTTTGCTTTCGATGAAAAGGAAACAATTGCGATGGCCTTGTTCCAGGTGACCGATTCAGAGGGACCAATTCATTTATTGAAAATCATGGTTCATCCTTCGTCGCGGCAAAAGGGCCTAGGCGAGATATTTTTTACGCAATGCTTGCAAGAATTAAAAAAACGCGGATTAAATCGTTGCTTCTTAGAAGTTTCATCGCAGAATCCTGCGGCTATTCGCTTGTACCAAAAATGTGGTTTCCATCAATTTCATCAAATCCCTGGCTTCTATCGCGACGGCTCGTGTGCCCTAACTATGGGAAACTATCAATAGATTAAGTTGCGCCTTTATATAACTTCTGTTATTAATATGCTCAATTGTTTAGGACTGTATTTTTTTTCGTGTTACTGGGGTGGATTTTTTCCGCCTTTTTTTTTATTAAGGGACTGAATGCAACTTATTGAAAAACGTGAAGGGATTGAAAAAAAGTTTTTCGATCTTTGTGAAAAAGTGGTGAAAGAAAACCATTTGCAGTTGTACGACTTGGAATATTTTTCAGGCAATGGGCAGTTACGTTTGTATATTATGAATCCAGCAACTGGCAGCGCACTGATTGAAGAATGTGTAAAAATCGATCATGCCATGACGCCTTTTATCGATACCGAAACTTGGATGCCCAGTCGGCTAACACTCGAAGTTTCATCTCCCGGGCTATTTCGTCATTTGCGCACGCGTGAACATTTTTTAATGAACCTGGGACAACCCGTTTTGGCCGTGATTGGAAAAATGGAAGCGACCAAATTGGCGACTCTACCTAAAGAAGTAAAAACCAGAAGACAAATTTTAGGCACACTAAAAGATATCGAAAGTGAAGGGTTTATTCTGGAGACAGAAGGACAAAAATATCAATTTAATTTTAATGAAATAAAACAGGCCAATGTTGAGCCAAACATCAATTTTGCAGAGGAAGAGGTATGAATTTTTCGGAATTAGGCAGAGTAATTGAACTATTAGGTAAAGATCGTGGCATTGAAAGATCAGTGGTGGTGAAAGCGATTGAACAAGCGTTTTTAGTAACTGCTCGTAAAAAATTTGGAATTCAAGGTGAATATGAAACTCGCTACAACGAAGGCGATGATGATATCGAAATTTATCAATATAAAAATGTGGTAGAAAAAGTGCGCGATCCCATTTTAGAAATTGGTCACACTGACGCTAGAGAGTTAGATGGTTCAGTCGAACTAGGCGATCAAATCGGGATTAAAATTGAAAATCCCAATTTTTCTCGTGTCGATGTGCAGACCGCTAGACAAATTATTTTCCAAAAGGTTCGCGATGCTGAAAGAGAAATTCTTTTTGCTGAATACAAACATAAAGAAGGCCAAATGGTTACGGGCATTGCTCGTCGCTATGAAAAAGGCAATATCATTGTTGATATGGGGAAATCAGATGCGATTTTACCAAAAAGAGAAATTATTCCTGGGGAAAACTTTAAACCAGGAGACAGGATTACAGCTTACTTAACAGAAGTGGTTATGACTAATCGTGGACCAGAAATCAGATTA
>Ga0163144_10016367_pt1 | contig 15195 bp, 14 predicted proteins | sample OliLak19BULKMAT1_FD_123175 | JGI IMG/M metagenome (GOLD analysis project Ga0163144, IMG submission 123175) | Freshwater microbial mat bacterial communities from Lake Vanda, McMurdo Dry Valleys, Antarctica - Oligotrophic Lake LV.19.BULKMAT1 | ecosystem: Environmental > Aquatic > Freshwater >... | reverse complement strand
TCCACCGCGCTGCCGCGAAAGGTGGAGACTTTACGGTTGCAGGGTGACCCGCACCGAATCGCTCCATTGCCCCACTGGCTGGTTGTTGCGCGCGTAAATCTGTTAGGAGGTGCGCACCTCGGGCTTGTCGGCTTCGGCGGGCGGGCGTTCGTCCACCAGCGTGGTGCCGACGGACAGGCCAAGGTCCGTCCACGCCGCGTCCCCGTCCCGCTTGCAACGGGTGCGGACCGCGTCGAACTGGCCGCGTTTGCAACGCAGCTCCGCCTTGAATATCGGCAGCGCTTTGCCCCGGGAGTCCGGCTTGGCGCTCGCGTCAAGCCTTGAGCCTGTATCAGAAAGGCGGACAGGGTTGGGTAGCGTGGCACGGGTGGTTCAGTTGGTTTGTTGTTTGAAGTCCACAGGTGACTTGAAGCCCACGGCGCTGTGGAGCCGGCTCCGGTTGTAAAAGGTTTCGATGTAATCAAAGGCTGCCGCCTGCGCCTGGTCCCGTCGGGCAAACTCCTGCCGGTGCCGGCACTCGATCTTCAGCGTCGAGTAGAAGCTCTCCATCGCCGCGTTGTCGTAGGGGTTTCCGGAGCGGCTCATGCTGGCCACCAGGCCGTGGGCGGCCAGCAACGCCCGATCGTCGGCGCTGGCGTATTGGCTGCCGCGATCGCTGTGATGTGAGCCTGTATTGGCAACTGTGTCCGAAGAGACGGGCTGCAAAGTGGCATAGAGGGAGGACAAGCGGAGCAGCGTTTCGCGTTCCGCGAGGTTTTCGCGCAGGGCCTGGCGCAGCCACCGCACGAACTTCACGGAGCGATGCGTCGCCCGCCGCGCTTCATAGAAGCAACAGCCGGTTGTGCGTCAGCGCCACCAGATGGCCCTGCGCCGCCTTGGCCACCAGGCTCGTGCCCCAGGCTTTCTTCTCGCTCAATTTGTTTTTGATCTCGTCGAACACTTTCTCGATTTCCCAACGTCGCCGGTACAGCTCGGCCAGCACGCCGGGCGGCAAGGTCATTTCGCCAGTCAGGAATTCATACGTCCGGCCGCTCTCCGGCTCGGTGTAACAGCTAATCGGCATCTGCCCTCCCTCGCGCGTCATGACCACCCGGTCCTCGGTCACGCCGCGGTGGCACAGGTCAGAACGATCCACCAGCCGGCACTCCAGCCAGTCGTAGACCATGCCTGCCTTGACCCGGCTCAGGAAATACACGGCGCCTTCCTTTGCATCTCTTCGGACACCGATGGGAAAAGAGAAAAAATTCAAACGGCACCACAAAGGCCAGCACCCCGGATGCAAGCATGAGCCCGATGTTGAGCAGGTCGATGGTCTTGGTTTTCAAAGGCAAGGCTTCATCTCTCTGACATACTTGTTTGCAAAATAGAGGGCGGCAAAGAATTCCAAATAGTAATCTGTGTGAGTGGTGTTAACCGGCACTCTCAAATTAACTGTTTTGGATTCTGTTGCCCCTACGCAAGAAGGGAAGTTGCAAACTTATCGGACGATGCCAAACCCGCAATAGGATCAATGTTTCCCGGAATCTTTCTGAATACCCCGGTGCGTCAGACCATCTCACTTGCCATCGCAAACCGCCCTGCCAAAGGATTTGCTTTGAGGATCCTGGCCAGACAGTATGACTTCTACTGCCAACCCTGCTCCGGCGGGCAAGGATCCGCTGGTGGACGGCAACGCGCTCAAACGAATGAAATTTTTAATCACCTTGCTCTTGCTGCTCGGCCTCGGGGCCGGGGGCTTCTATTTTTACAAGAAGAAGGGCACCCAGGCTGAGCAACCCAAGGTCACCGCCCGCCCCACCACGGCTGCGGTCGAGATGCGCGACATTAATTTTGCCGTCAATGCCGCCGGCGACATCGGCCCGGCGGACCAGGTTTCCGTTCGGCCGGAGATCAACGGGCGCATCGAGGAACTGCCCGTGGATATCGGGGACAAGGTCAAGACGGGCGACTTGCTCTGCCGGATGGATGATCGCGATCTCCAGATTGAGCGCAGCCAGCGTTTCACGGAAATTGACGGCGCGCGGCTCCAGTTGCAAAAAGCCGAGCGCACCTTCAAGCGCCAGCAACAACTCGTGGAACAGCGACTCGTCGCCCAGGAAGTCTTCGACGATGCCCGCACGGATTTCGACCTGGCCACCAACGCCCTGGATCGCGCCCAGCAATCCCTCAAGCTCGTGGACGACCGCCTGCGCAAGACCCGGATCCTCGCGCCGTTCGATTGCACCGTGCTCACCCGGCCTGTGTCGCTTGGGCAGACCGTTTCCGGCTCGGGCGGCTTCAACTCCGGCACAGAAATCATGTCCATCGCCAACCTCAGCGCCATGGTCGTCAACGCCCACGTCAACCAGGCTGACGTCGTGCGGCTCAGCCAGGGTCGCGAGGTGGACGTGCAGGCGGAGTCAGTGCCGGACGTGAAGATGACGGGCACGGTCGAGCGCATCGCCCCGCAAGCTGTGATCAAGAACGGCATCAAGGGATTCTCCGCGCGCATTGCCATCAAGAACATCGACCCGCGCGTGCGTCCCGGCATGACGGCCATTCTCACCATCCCGGTTTCGTCCGCGGACAACGTGCTGGCCGTGCCGCTAGCCGCCGTGTTCAGCGAATCCGGCGACCGCTTTGTATTCGTGAAGATGGACGAGGATAAATTTGAGCGCCGTCCCATCATCATTGGCGTCACCGACTACGCCTTCGCCGAAGTGGTAAAGGGACTCAATGAAGGCGACATCGTTTCGCTCGATCAGACGCTCAACAACACCAGCGGCAAACCCGCCGGCGCTCCCGGCGGAAACCGCGACGGCAAAGGCAAGAGCGCCCGCAAGGAAGGCGCCGCCGGCAACCGCGGCACGCCTGCCGCAGCGGCGACATCCGCCGGCCCCACGGCACAAAAACCGGCGAAGCCATCCGGTTCGTAGGCGGCGATTCCTCCAACTTCCAAGCCCGGACGCATGGCCCTCGTCGAACTCCGCAACGTCAGCAAGATCTATCACCTCGGCGGCGAGGAGATTCGTGCGCTCGACGACCTTTCGCTCGACATCGAAGGCGGCGAATTCATCTCCATCATCGGGCCTTCTGGCAGCGGCAAGTCCACGCTCATGCACATCCTGGGCTGCCTGGATACACCGACGCGCGGCACGCTCACGCTGGACGGCACGCAGATCCAGAACGCCTCGAAGCGGGAGCTGGCCAAGATTCGAAACGAGAAAATCGGCTTCGTCTTCCAGTTCTTCAACCTGCTGCCCAAACTCGACGTCCTGCAGAATGTCGAGCTGCCGATGATTTACAGCGGCGTCTCCAGCCGCGAACGCCGCGAACGCTCAATGGACGCGCTCAAGCTCGTGGACCTGGAGAACCGCGCGAAGCACCGCCCCATGCAACTCTCCGGCGGACAGCAGCAGCGCGTCGCCATCGCCCGCGCCCTGGTCAACAGGCCGAAGATTGTCTTCGCCGACGAGCCGACCGGCAATCTGGACAGCCACACCGGCGAGGCCATCCTCACGTTGTTCCGCAAGCTCAGCGAGGAAGGCCGAACCATCGCGCTCGTCACCCACGACCCGGAAATCGCCGCCGTCACGCCACGCCGGATCGAGATTCGCGACGGCAAGGTCGCCAAGCAGGTGGACGCCAGACTGGCCGGGTTGGATCGAATTCCCGGCGCATCCAAGAATGTCCCCGCCTGAGCCATGCCTTTGCGAACTGGAATCATTGGACTGATCTTGCTGATGACTGCGGCCAACACATCTCAGACTTCCCCGGTGCAAACGCCCGAACAGCGTGACCTTGTAGTCGTCTTGCATGGGATGGGTCGCACAAAACTTTCCATGGCCAGCCTGGCGGGCCGCCTGGAACAGCAGGGCTACGACGTGCTCAATTTTTCCTATCCCTCCACCCGCAGCAGCGTCGCCAGTTCCACCGCGCATCTGCATCAGGAACTGCAAAGCCGGCTCCCGGCCCGAGCGGGCCGGGTGCATTTCGTGACGCATTCGCTCGGCGGCATCGTGGTGCGCGCTTATCTCCAGCAACATCCTCCGGCCAACCTCGGTCGCGTCGTGATGCTGAGCCCGCCCAATCAGGGCAGCGAAGTGGTGGACCGGCTCCGCGATAATTTCCTCTACCGCCTGGCCACCGGCCCGGCGGGCCAGGAGTTGGGCACCGAAAAGACCAGCACGCCCAACACGCTGGGCGAAGTTGATTTCCCCCTCGGCGTGATCACCGGCGACCGCAGCTTCAATCCGCTTTTCTCAGCGTGGCTGTCCGGCCCGAACGACGGGAAGGTTTCGGTTCACCGCGCGAAGGTCAGCGGGATGGCGGACTTCCTCGTGGTTCCGCACAGCCATTCCTTCATCATGCGCAGCTCGACCGTGGCGCGGCAGGTCGCGCATTTTCTCGCGCACGGACAGTTCAACTCCCCCGCCGCATGAACCTGCTCAACGCCATCACCGTCGGCTTCAAGGAAATCTGGGCGCACAAGTTTCGTTCGTTGCTCACGATGCTCGGCATCATCCTCGGCGTCGCCAGCCTTGTGGCCATGAGCGCGCTGGTGAAGGGCATGGAGAACGGAATGCGCGAAGCCCTCGTGGCCATCGGCGGGCTCGAAAAGGTCCGCATTGAGCAGCAGGACATCCCGACGGCGCAGCAGCATCTCGCCGATCAAGCCGTGGGCCTGACCGTGCATGACCTCTACGCGCTCAAGGCCAGCGCGCCGCTCGTGGAACTCGTTTCACCCGAGATGCGCGCCCGCAACCTCCGCGTGACCAAGGGCGGCAAGACCACCGAATGGGCCAATGTCGTCGGCACCTGGCCCAGTGCCATCGACATCAACCAGCACACCATCGAACATGGGCGCATGTTCAATGAGGTGGATGACGACTTTGCCCGCAACGTCTGCGTCATCGGCACGAACATTCGCGACCAGCTTTTCGGCGACGAGGAGGAACAGGGGCGTCTGCCCATCATTCCCATCGGGCAGACCATCAGTCTCGGCGGCGAACCATTCGTCGTCGTGGGTATGTTCGAGCGTTACGAGAGCGAGACGGAAAAGAAACGGCGTGAGTTCGAACGCAGTCAGCCCAAGGCTGAGCAGACGGGACCCAACCGCAGCCGCGGTTGGGGCGGCAAGGGACGCGGCGGCGACTTCGTGTTCCGCATGAAGAATTCGACCATCTACATTCCGTTGAACACGATGTATCTCAAGTTCAAGTCCGCCATGGGCACGAACGCCGCGCCCGACCCTCGCCTGGACGTGATCAACATGCGCATCTCCGGCATTGAACATCTGGAATCCGCGCTGCAACAGACCAAGAACGTCCTCACGCACACGCACAAGGGCATCGAGGATTTCTCGTTCATGACCCAGGAGGATTGGTCGAAGAGCATCACCACCGCCATCAGCAACGCGCGGCTCTCCGGCGGCATCATCGCCATCATCAGCCTGCTCGTCGGCGGCATCGGCATCATGAACATCATGCTGGCGAGCATCACCGAGCGCATCCGCGAGATCGGCATCCGCAAGGCCATCGGCGCGAGCAACAGCAATATCTTCATCCAGATTCTGGTCGAGAGCACCTTCATCGCGATTCTCGGCGGGCTGGCCGGCCTTGCGACTTCCTACGGGCTGGTGGAAATTCTCGGCGCGATTTCGCCCGTGGATAACAGCCCGGAAATCACGCCCGCCGCCATGACGGTCGCCTTCGCGTTCAGCGCGCTGGTGGGCGTGTTCGCCGGCATCATCCCCGCCCTCAAAGCCGCGCGCCTCGATCCCATCCAGGCGTTGCGCTACGAGTGATGGGCCTGTTGTTGCAGTGCCGAACTGCCCATCGGCTCCGGCCTCATTGAAAGCGGCCATTGCCACGTCCTCCAAGCCCGCCTCAAAAAAGCCGGCACCGCCTGGCTCTCCGACCACGCCGACCAGATCGCCCACCTGCGCGTCCTCCGCGCCAACGACCAATGGCTCTCTTAATGGAATTAACCTCACCCGGCTTTAATCGCACCCACAGCGTGCTGGGCTTCAAGTCACCTGTGGACTTCAAACAACAAACCAACTAAACCACCCATGCCACGCTACCCAACCCTGTCCGCCTTTCCGATACAGGCTCAATGAATGCGGAATCGGACGAAGGCGGGAGTCGGAATGAGCCTTGTTCCGTTCCGCATTTCGCATTCTGAATTCTCCGTTCCAGGAGATTCCCCTCTCCCTGCTCCTTGGTCGCAGGGAGAGGGCGAAATCGGAGGCAGTGCGCGGATGTGCGCCCGCACCAACTCCATGCCGGAATTTTCCGCTGGCCTCGGTGCTTTTTGGAATTACTCTGCAACTGGTCATCAAGCGCTGTGAAGCAGGCTGTATGTATTTTGGCGTCGATTATTATCCGGAGCAGTGGGTTTATCCGTACGCCGGCACGGCGGATAAACCCGAGGAGGCGTGGCAGCGTGATGTGGAGTTGATGGTGGCCGCCGGCGTGAACGTCGTTCGGATGGGCGAATTCACCTGGGGCCTGGTGGAACCGGAGGAGGGCAAATACAATTTCGACTGGATGCGCCGCGCGATGGACCTGATGGCCAAGGCGGGCATCCAGGTCGTTCTCGGCACGCCCACGGCCGCGCCGCCAGTCTGGTTGTCGCGCAAACATCCCGAGATTCTTCCGCTCGACGAGCAGGGGTTGCGCAAGCATGAAGGCACGCGCCGCGCCTACTGCATGAACAGCGATGTGTATTGGGAACATTCCAAGCGCATCATCACGGCGATGGCGAAGGCGCTCGGCAACCATCCGCAGCTCATCGCCTGGCAGATTGACAATGGTCTCGGGGGGCACTTCACGGAATCATCCTTCAACGAGGAGACCCGCCGCGACTGGGTCGCGTGGCTCAAGGCGAAATACGAGACCGTTGAGAAGCTGAATGATTTGCTCGGCCTGCGCTTCTGGGCGCAAAACGTGACGGCTTTCGACGATGTGCCGATGCCCATGCGCGCCCCGACGGTTCACAATCCCGCGCTGGTGCTGGACTGGATGCGTTTCAGCAGCGACACGCTCGTGGCCTACGCGCGGATGCAGGCCGACCTGCTGCGCGAGTTGACGCCAAACATCCCCGTCACCCACAATCTTCGCGCCTTGACCCGCGAGTTCGATCACTTCGATCTCGCCGAGGTGCTCGACTTCGTTTCCATCGACAGCAACGCGACCATCAAGACCAAGTCCTCCGAGCTGGCCTGCGAGATCGACATGCTGCGCTCGCTGAAGAAGTCGGGCATCCGCACGCCCGGCGGCGGCGAAAATGGCTTCTGGGTTATTGAGCAGAAGGCCGGCAACGTGGACTGGCAGGATGTGAATTCCTTGGTGCGCCCCGGCGTGGTGCGGATGTTCACCTACCAACTCGTCAGCCGAGGCGCGGCCGGCGTGCTCTACTTTCGATGGCGTCAGCCGCGCATCGGATCGGAAAAATTTTACGGCGCGGTGCTCACCCACGACGGTCGCGCGCAGAACCGCGTCTATCAGGAGATCAAGGAAATCGGCCTCGAGCTCAAGCGCCTTGCGCCGGTGCTTCACAACACGCGCGTGGTCGCCGAGGCCGCCATTCTCTTCAGCCACGATAACGACTGGAATCTCCGCCACGTCAAGCAGCCCAACAGCCACTTCCGGCTGCGCGATCATCTCCAGCTTTACTACAGCGCGCTGCACGACCGGAACATCGCGGTGGACTTCGCGCGGCCCGCGGAGGATTTGTCGAAATACAAGCTCGTCATCGCGCCGTCGCTGCAACTGCTCGGCGGCGGCGAGGCGGACCTGCTGAAGCTCTACGTGCAGAACGGCGGCACGCTGGTCGGCACGTTCAACACCGGGCTGGTCGATGAACACCACATCGTGCCCGACGATGGATTTCCCCACAGCATGACCGACCTGTTCGGGCTGGAGGTGCAGGAATTCGATGCCCTGCCGCCGGGGGAGGAGAATCATCTGGCGCTGAAATCGCCCTTCAATCCCACCCAAATGCACCCGGCGCGCTTGTGGTGTGACATCATCGAGGCGAAGGGGTGCCAGGTGATCGGAACCTACTCGAAGGATTTCTACGCGAACCGCCCGGCCATCACCATGAACCAGTACGGCGCCGGACGCGCCATCTACATCGGCACCATGAGCCACCAGGCGTTTTACTATGACCTCGTCACCTGGTTGCGGCAGCTCTGCGGCCTCGCGCCTCTGCTGAAGGTGCCCGACACCGTCGAGGTCAGCATGCGCCAGAACGATCAGCGCAAGATTTACTTCCTGATCAACCACCAGAACTCTCCGGTGCGCATCCCGTTCTTCAAGCCGATGCACGACTTCCTCACCGGGCGCACCTTCACCGGCAACTACGACCTGCCGCCGCATGGCGTGCTGGTGCTGGATGAACAGACGTGAACTTTCGCCCTCCGCGTTTCATCCCGGCCAAAGGCCCGCCCCGCAGCAGCCAGCGCGAGCGGTTGCTGGCGCAGTTCCGCGGCATCGACCTCGCGCCGCTGGAGAAAATCCGCGAGCGCCCCGCCCAGCCGGCCTCGGCCTGGATGCCCGCCATCCTCGGGAAGCTGCGCATCGACCAGCGCCAGGGCGAGGCGGAGATCGTGCGCGTGTGGAACAACCTGCTCGATCCCACTCTCACCGCGCACGCGCAGCCCACCGGCATCAACAAGGGAACCTTGTTCGTCACCGTGGACAGCAGCGTGTGGCTCTCCGAGATCGTGCGCTACCGTCGGCGCGAAATCCTTGACCGTCTCCAGCACAGCTTTGGGCGGGAATTAATCCAGAAGATCTCCTTTCGCGTCGGGTGATGTCGCGGCTCGCGGGGTCCGAGTCTCCAGCGACAGGGGCAGGGACGCCTGTCCCATCGAATTTCAACTCAGCCTGAACTCTGCAGTTGAACTCGCGCCAAGCCGCCAAGGCGCGAAGGGGGAATGGTTGGAGGTCCTGCTTGCCTTCACGGTTTTCAGTTCCGGAGACGCGGCTCAATGACTTCTGCTTTGCGACTTTGCGTCTTGGCGCGAAATCCTGTTCCGGCTTTCGGTCTCAGCTCACTTCTGGCTCTGGCGGATTCCTTGCCGGCTGGCCTCGGTTCCGGGAATTAGATTCGTCCATCGCCACTCATTGGCACTGTCGCTGCTAGACATCGAATTGTATGAAAAAGAACGTTTCGATTGTCGGGCCGGAAGCGGAATTTGTCGCCTCCGTGAGCAAAGCCGTCCTCAACGCACTGGCCAGTGCGCCCATTCTCACGCTGTTGCGCCCCTTTGGCTACGACACCGAGGGACTGATTGAAGGTCGCGTTCTTTACGAGGCCGCCGCCAGCAAGCTGGAAAAATCTGCCGATGCCAACCGCACTGCGGCAGGAGCAGCTGAGTTCGTCGAGGAAAGCTGGGGTGAAGCGATTAAAGCCTATGAAAGCCTGGCCAAAGTGGCCCGCAAGAGCTTCGCCAAGAACAAAGCCGCGCTTGACCTGCTGGGCTTGAAAGGCGCTGTCCCGCGCAAGCCGCTGGCCATTCGCAACTCCGCGCGCAAGCTTTTCAACACCAGCCAATACACTCCCGACATCAAGATTCAGTTCGCAAAAAAGCGATACAACGAGGCAAAACTTTCCCGGGAGCGGGCCAAATTTGCCGAGTACGACCACGCCGTGGAGATGCGGTTGCGGGAAAACAGCGCCTCCGAGCGCGCCCAGGCCGAGGAGGAGACCATCCTGGCGGACTTGAAGGAATGGGCCGCGTGTTTCACGCAGGTCGCCTGCGTCGCGCTGCAAAAGCACTCTGAATTTCTTTCGAGGCTTGGACTCTCCTCGCGCACCGCGGGTCGGAAAAAAATCCGACGCGGCGGACTGCGCAAACTCACCTCCTCCCGCCGCCGAAAGCGCGCGGCCTGAACCGCCCCAGAGACCGGTTGGTCATCCCGGTGCTGGAGCATTCCCCGGCGGCCCACATGGTCGACTGCTGCTGGAAAAAAGCGGCAGACATCTTCAGCGGAGAAGTCCAAGCTTTCGCCATGAGCATCGACGCGCATTCTTACCCCATCCTGGCCGCGCAGCCGTAAGGCATCCACCTCGACCCGGCATTGGATCGTGAAATACCACCTGGCCATCTTCGATTCCGACGGCACGCTGGCGGACACGCTGCCGTGGATGCGCAGTATGTTCAACGAAATGGCGGTGGAGCATGGCTTTAAGCAAGTCGCCCCCCGCGATTACGAACAGTTCCGTGATCTCCAAGGCGTGGACTTGCTGAGGGAGTTGGGCCTGCCCCTCTGGAAGTTGCCGCGAGTGGTGAGCAGCATGCGTCGACGAATGGCGGAGCACACCGGAACGTTCTCCCTGTTTCCCGGCATCAGTGAAGTCTTGCATCGCCTCGCGGCAGGCGGAGTTCAACTGGCCGTGGTCAGCTCCAACTCGCGTGAGAATGTGGAGCGTGTGCTGGGCGCGGAGAACGCGAAGTTGATGACGCACCTTGCCTGCGGCGTGTCCATGTTTGGGAAAGCGGCCCGGCTGCGTCAGGTGATCCGCGCGAGCGCCATCCCACGGCAGCAGGCGATTTATATTGGTGATAAGATTCGAGACGCTGAGGCGGCGGAAAAGGCGGGTATCGCGTTTGGCGCGGTGACCTGGGGCCAGCACACGGAGGCGTCGCTTCGCGCGAAGAATCCCGCGGAGGTCTTCACTACGGTTCAAGAGATTGCGGACAAGCTCTGCTGAGTTTGGAAGCAGCGTGGCGGATCAATAGGTCGCAAAGCCAGCCGACCAGCGCCGCCGCCTCATCGACCTTGCCGAACCGGCTCATCGGAATCTTCGAGCGCATAGAATCGAAGTGCTGCTGGGTGCATTGCTTGAGGATGTCGGTTTCGATGACCGCCGGTGTGACGCAGTTTACGCAAATATTCTTTTCCGCAAGCTCCTTGCCCAGCGACTTGGTCAGCGCCATGAAGCCGATCCTTTGCGTGCGCACGGATAGGTCAATCTCGTGTGCCGGGCTTTTTGCCCCGGCCACTCCACGCACCGAGCGGCAGCACGTTCGCGCGCGCGGCCCAGGCGTCCCAGCTCGCTGACATTTTCTTCACTCGGTCTGGCTCGGTGGCGGCGAGGTCGTGGAGTTCGCTGCGGTCGGCGGCGAGATTGTAGAGTTCCCACGGCTTGTTCTCCTTTGCCACGAGCTTCCAATCCCTGTCACGGATGGCGCGATTCCCTTCGTGTTCCCAGACCAGGGGCCGGGTGCGCGCAACCGCTTTCCCGGTGAAGACCGGGCGAAGGCTCGTGCCTTCGAGTGGCTTGATTTTTTGACCGCGATGTTCGGCGGGATAACTCGCGCCCGCGACATCAAGACAGGTCGCCATGATGTCCACGAGCTGACCGGGCTGCTTTTCGAATGCGCCGCGTCGTGAGGCCGCCACGCCCCCCGGCCAGTGGGCGATGAGCGGCGTGCTGATGCCGCCTTCGTGCGTCCAGTGTTTGTATTCGCGGAATGGCGTGTTGCTCACTTGTGCCCAGCCGCGGCCGTAGGCGATGTAGGTGTCCGATCCGCCGGGCATGACGCCGAGGCTCTTTCGCACCGGCCATCCGTCGCGTGTCTGCCTCGGTGTGCTGTCGTGCTGACGGTCGTCTCTGGACATCGGCAGCAGTGAAGGCTTGTCGGCGCGAGCGGTGAAATTCGTGCCGCGCCCGATTCCCTCAGCGCAACCACCGTTGTCCTGAAGATAGAGAATCAGCGTGTTCTCGAACTGTCCCTGCGCCTTCAACGCCCCGATGATGCGCGCGATGCCCTGGTCCATGCAGTCGAGCTGCGCGGCGTAAACTTCCATGCAGCGACTCTCAAAGGCTTTGTTCTTCACCGCGTCCCACTCGTCGGAGGGAGTTGGCGCCGCCCACTTTTCGTTGAGCAAGCCAAGCTGCTTCAGCTTCGCCCGTCGCGCCGCGCGCACCGGTTCATAGCCGCCGTCGTAGCGGCCCTTGTACTTCGCGATGTCCGAATCCTTCGCGTGCAGCGGCCAGTGCGCGGCGGTGAAGGCGGTGTAGAGGAAGAACGGTTGTGCCCGGTGCTCGCGCCCGTGCTCGCGGATGAACTTCACCGCGTGATCGGCGATGGCGTCGGTGTAATAGAATTCCTTCGGCTGATATTCCGGATCGTTTGCCACTGTGAGGATGGCGTTATCGCGCACGAGCGAGCTTGGATCAAAGTAGCTGCCCGCGCCGTGAATCGTCCCGTAGTAGCGGTCGAAGCCGCGTTGCAACGGCCAGTTGTTGGTGTCGGCCTGGGCCTTGGCGGTCTGGCCGGGCGTGACGTGCCACTTGCCCACGGCATAGTTGCGATAGCCCGCCGGCTTGAACGCCTCGGCGATGGTGACGCAATGGCGATTCAAGTTGCCCCGATAGCCGTCCTGCCCGCGGTCATCCATCATGTGCCCGATGCCGGCCTGATGCGGATGCAACCCCGTGAGCAGCGACGCGCGCGTGGGACAACACCGCGCAGTGTTGTAGAACTGTGTGAAGCGAACGCCGCCCTTGGCGAGCGAATCAAGGTTCGGCGTGGCAATTTCGCCGCCGTAACAGCCGAGGTCCGAAAACCCCACGTCATCGCTGAGGATGACGATGATGTTGGGGCGATTGACGGGCTCGGCAGCGACGAGATGGCCGCCCAGCAGCCCCAAGAGAGCCGGAAGAAGTAATCGCGATATGTTCATGGCTTGATCGTATCTGGCGCCCGCGGTCCAAAAGCCGCCCTTGCTCACCCGGCGCGGCTTACAACGGCTCGTCACGCCGGGGTCTCTAGTCCTGGCGAGCGGGTCGGTGTCGGGTGTTTCTAGCAGGCGGGGGAGTGGACCTGCACGCTCCATTTCGAGAAGCCCGGCGACCGTTGTCGGCTGACCCAGCCGCGGCGGGAGTGAGCGAGAGGTTTGGCGGGAGGTTTGGCTTGCGCGGTCTTGGGCGGCGGGTTCTTCTGGCGACGACATGCAGCCGCGTCCCGACGTCCTGGTTTCTCCGAAGGATTCTTCCACGACAAGCCCGGCGCCTTTGATCGAGGTGCGCGGCTTGACGGTGGATTTCGTGAAGGATGGAAGGGCGTTGCGCGCGGTCGATGGTGTGTCCTTCAAGATTGGCCGCGGGGAAACGCTCTGCGTGGTGGGGGAGAGCGGCAGTGGCAAGAGCGTGACTGCCCTGTCGCTGGCGCGGCTGGTGCCCTCGCCGCCGGCCCGCTATGTCTCGGGGGAAATTTTCGTCGATGGCAGGAATGTGTTGCGGATGAGCCCGGCGGAATTGCGCGCGGTGCGCGGCGGGGTGATCAGCTACGTTTTTCAGGAGCCGGGCGCGGCGCTCAATCCGGTCTTTCGCATCGGAAATCAGATCAAGGAATCCCTGCGGCTGCACCGGCCCGAGGTGGCCACGGAAGCCGAAGTGCTGCGTCTGCTCAAGTTGGTCGGCATCCCCGCGCCCGAGAGCCGGATCAAAGATTACCCGCATCAACTCTCGGGCGGCATGCAGCAGCGCGTGATGATCGCGATGGCGCTGGCGTCGCAGCCTGCATTGCTCGTCGCGGACGAGCCGACCACCGCGCTCGACGTGACGGTGCAGGCGCAGATTATCGATCTGCTCCGCGATTTGAAAGCGCGCCTGGGCATGAGCATTTTACTCATTACGCACAACCTCGGCATCGTGGGCGACCTCGCCGACCGCGTGGCGGTGATGTACGCGGGACAGTTGGTGGAGGAAGCGCCCGCGCATGAATTGCTCGAACGTCCGGCGCATCCCTACACGCGCGCGTTGATGAACTCAGTCCCGCGTCTGGGTGCCGGGCTGGAGCGACTCCAGGCCATTGGCGGGAATCCTCCGCAGCTTGGGAGCTTTCCCGGTGGGTGCCGGTTTCATCCGCGATGCCCCAAGGCGCGACCGGTGTGCGCTCAGGAACCACCGGCCCTTGCGGAGATTTCCCTGGGCCGTTACGTACGGTGTCCGTTTTGGAATGAGTGAGTGCGCGACCGTTCGCATGCCCACGCCACCGCCAGGCCCACCAGCCCGATGACGAATCCGGCGAGCAAGTCCACGAAGTAATGGTAGCGAAGATACACAGTTGAAACCCAGAGCAGCACGCAGGGAACAAGCAGCCACCAGAATCGACGCCGGTTGTGGCGCGCGTCGAAACCCAGCAGATAGAATGACGCCGCCACATGGATGCTCGGGAAGACATCGACGCCGTTGCTCGCGACGTTGAAGAGTGGCAGTGCCCAGGAGGATAGCCACCAACCTTCCAGCGGCTGGGTGAAGGTGATCAGGTGATACGGCCCGCGCGCGGGCAGCAGCGTGTAGCCGAGGAAACCCAGTCCATAGAGCGCGAACAAGCCGCTGATGCACCATCGGAATTTTTCCAGTGAACGCACGCAATACGCCCCCGGCACGGCAACCAGTTGCGGGAAAAATATCATGTAGGCTGCCGTCATCAATTCCGTCAGCCAAGGGGCGAGCCACCGCTCCATCCACAGTCCAGGCTGCCCGCCCAGCAGGGCGTCATCCCAGGCTGCGAGCTTCGCGTCGACCAGTGGCAACCCGAGCGCCGTGACCGTGGCAGTCATGGCGTAAAACGTGACACCCATCATCGCGGGATAGTAAAGCAATCGCACACGCCAGCGGGTGGACGTTGGCGCAAGTTTGGTCCACACGGCCACCGCCACCGCTCCCAAACCGCACGCCAGAAATAAAGCAGCCAGCGGATGCAGCATCCCTTGCTTCAGCACGAGCCGCAGCCATGTGACCAGCAGGAAGCCGCTGAAGATTAATTCATGAGGCAACACCGTGTCCTGAGTGAAAAACGACGCGGATGTTTGCCCCCAGGATTTCGGGATTCCCCGACGCTGAGCAAGCGGATGCCCCTCCGGCTGTGAGACCGGTAATGCGACCTCCGCAGGCAGGGCGGCTGCGGGCGGAGAAGAATCAGACGAATGCGATGGCGACACGCTGATGACGCCGTGGGTGATGGCGCAGGAAAATTGCATCCATGCCTCGCCGGCTTTGCAAGGTCAGAGCCGAACTCAACCTGAAATAAAAAGCCATCAGAAAATCCAGATCTCGTCTCCTGCGCCACGGCGTATTCACGAAGCGGCCCAAACTTGTAATTCCGGCACCCCTGGCTGCTGATGTCCCTGTGAATTGCGGATTCGTCACACGGAAGAAAAGTTTTCGGGGAGCGATTTTTCCGGAGGC
>Ga0163144_10016364_pt1 | contig 15197 bp, 12 predicted proteins | sample OliLak19BULKMAT1_FD_123175 | JGI IMG/M metagenome (GOLD analysis project Ga0163144, IMG submission 123175) | Freshwater microbial mat bacterial communities from Lake Vanda, McMurdo Dry Valleys, Antarctica - Oligotrophic Lake LV.19.BULKMAT1 | ecosystem: Environmental > Aquatic > Freshwater >... | reverse complement strand
GTGCAAGGTGGGTATTCCGTGCGCATTCCATATCCGAAAATCGACATCGGCCTGATCCGAATGGTCCGAGAGGCCAACCCGGCATATCTTTGGGGCGCGGTGGCGCTCTACCCGCTTTCGTTCATCATCACCGGCCTGCGGTGGTGGATGTTGATGCGAGCGCTGGAGATCACGATTTCGCCCGCCCGTGCGTTCACGTTGAACATGGTCGGCGCGTTCTACAACACGTTCATGCCCGGCAGCACCGGCGGGGACGTGCTCAAGGCCTACTACGCCTCTAAGCAGACGACCCAGTATCGCACGCGCGCGGTCATGAGCGTCATCATCGACCGCGCCATCGGTCTGGTCGCGCTCATCATCCTCGGCGGGTCGATGGCAGCCTATCAGTGGGACATTCCCGTCGCCCGCAAGGTCGCGGTGGCGTCCGGCATCGTCCTCAGTTGCGTCGTGCTCGGGCTGACGATTTTTTTCACCCCGTTCCTTCGGCGCGTCACCGGCATGGACCTGATTCTCCGTAAGCTGCCGATGCAGGCCCAGGTCGGCAAGGCCGTCGACGCCATGGAGATTTACCGCAAACGCCCGTTCGTCGCGCTCGGCGCGCTGCTCATGACGTTTCCCGTTCACTGCACGGGCGTGATTACGACCATGCTCTGCGGGCTGGCGTTCGGACTGCCTCTCGCGCCGGTTTATTATTTTGTTTGCCAGCCCGTAATTGTGCTGGTGGGCAGCATCCCGATCAGCCCGCAGGGCGCGGGCGTGATGGAATTCTTCGCCATTCACCTGACGCGCGCGCAGGGCGTGACGATCGGGCAGGCGTTCGCGCTGACCATGTCGATCCGTCTGCTCGGGATGCTGTGGAACCTCACCGGCGGACTCTTCGTCTTACGCGGCGGATACCACTCTCCCACGGACTCCGAAGCCAAATCGGTCGGAGCCGACGCCGCTCCACGGGGGACGGCGGTCACGAGTGAAGTGTGAGGCAATCTCTTTGACTTCCCCATGCTGCGCCGCATCGACCGACTCATCCTCCGTGTGCCTCAACTAGACAGCGCCGTCAATTATTACCGTGACGTACTGGGCCTGACGCTGGTCCGTCACGACAAGCTCATCGCCAGCTTCAAACTCGCCGACGGGGAGACGGAGTTGGTGTTGCACGCCGACCCGGATCAACCGTTCGAGCAGACGTTTTATCTCGTCGACGACGTGCGCGACATCTACAAACGTCGCGAGGAACTCAAGCTGCGCTTCATCTCCGCACCCCAGGCCGTCGGACGCGGGTACAAGGCGGTGGTGCGCGACCCGTTCGGGAACGTGTTGCAACTGATCGACCGGACGCTCGACAAGTCCACGAACCAGAATCTGATCGAAGACGCCAAAGCCCCCGGCACGCTCTTCGCGGGTGTGGAAGCGAAGGTCGCTCCGAAGCGCGAGGTACTGGCCAAACTGTACGAATCCGTCGGTCGCACCGCCGACGACCTGCCTTACACGCCGAGTTTTGAAAAGCTCCACGACGGCTATTGCGCCGCCGTCAGCGATCCCAAACCGACGCGTCAGGAAACCTGGCGCCATCTTCTGAACCTGAGAAAGAAAAAAGGCGGCCTCGCCAAGCTCGGCGAAGCGCGTTCCCCCGCGCCCGACATCACCGCAGAGGCCCGCGCGACGCTTAAAGCCATGCTCGGTCAAGACATTGGTAAGCGTGACCGCCTGCCCTACAGCGAGCAGTTCGAAAAAATCGTCGACACGTTCAACAAAACGCAACCGCGCCCGCTGTCCCCGCACCACGTCTGGCGACTGGTGGCGACGCTGGCGAAGTGATCGGATCCGCTCGGCCGGTCTGACCGACGCCGACCTCGCCGAAACCGTCGCGAACGTCGCGCTGAATTTGTACACGAACTATTTCAACCACGTGTCCGACCCCGTCATCGACTTCCCTCGCGTCGCCTTGTAAGCGCTGCCAAGCCCTTCACTCGACCACACACACGCGGGCGAACACGGATCACCGACCCGATCCGCGTTCGTCCGCGTGCTTCTTTTGCCGTGTCGTCGCACTCTTGCATTTCGTGCGCGCGCGGCGTGAAACGTTTCGTCGCCCCGCTTATAGTGCGTTCGAGCCACCGACGATTCGAATTCATGGCCAAATTCGTCCTCATCCGCCTGTTGCAGTTCCCGCTCATCTTGACGGTGATTTACCTCGTCACCTTCACGCTCGCGTGGGTCGCGCCGGGTTCGCCTTTCGAAAAGGGCGACAAGTCGATTGACCCTGCGGCACTGCTCGAACTCAAAAAAACCTTCCACGCCGACAAGTGGTACGAATTCCTCGGCCACTATCCCAGCCGCGTCATCTTCCAACAAAACTTCGGCCCCAGCATGTACTACAAGGGTTGGGGCGTGAACGACATTCTCAAGGCCAGCCTGCCGGTCTCGGTGACGCTCGGCCTGTTCGCGTTGCTGGTGGCGCTGGTCGTCGGCGTGGTCGTCGGCGCGCTGGCGGCGGTCCGGCGCGGGGGCGTGCTCGACTACGCTTCGCTGACCATCGCGCTTACCGGCGTGAGCGTGCCGTCCTTCGTCGTCGCGGGCGTCTTACTCACCATCTTCAGCGTCAACCTGCGCTGGGTGCCGATCGGGACATGGGGGAGCTGGCGCGACATTGTCCTGCCCGGCTTGGCGCTGTCGCTCATGCCGATGGCGTACATCGCTCGCCTCACGCGCGTCGCGATGATCGACGTTCTTAGCGCCGACTACATTCGCACCGCCCGCGCCAAAGGCCTGAGCACGTCGAGCGTGATCTGGAAACACGCGCTGCGCAACGCGTTCCTCCCCGTCCTCAGCTACCTCGGACCGGCGGCGGCGGTGACGCTGACGGGGTCGTTCGTCGTCGAGAAAGTATTTAACATTCCGGGTCTCGGTATTCACTTCGTCAACAGCGTGCTCGCGCGCGACCAGACGCTGATCCTGGGCGTGGTGATGGTCTACAGCACGTTTTTGCTGACGTTCAATTTGCTGGTCGACATGGCGTACGCGTGGGTCGACCCGCGGATCGAGGTGGGAACGTGACATCTGGCGTCCTTCAACCCGACATGCCTTTAGACTTCGCGGACGTCGCGCCGGACGGGACGTGGTCGCGCCTGATGAAGAGCGGGCGGCTTGTCGTCGGTGCGGCAGTATTACTTTTGATCGTCGGGACGTGCCTCGCGACGCTGCCGATGACGCTACGCGCGGGCCCTCTGTTTTTCGACGGTCAAAACTCGGCGATCAAGCTGGAGGCACCGGTCTTAAGTTCTTTTGCGAGAGGTTTCGGCACGGACGTCCTCGGCCGCAGTCTGCTCGGTCGATGCCTGATCGGCGGGGTGATCAGCCTTGGCATCGGTCTGGCGGCGGCGACGATTTCGGTCGTGCTGGGCGTGACGGTCGGACTCGTGTCCGGCTACCGTGGCGGGTGGGTGGATTCGCTTCTCATGCGCTCGGTCGACGTGCTGTACGGGCTTCCGTACATTCTGCTCGTGGTGTTGTTCAAGATCGCGCTCGAGCCGCCGCTCCGGGTACCATTCGGGCCGACGGGGGCGAATCTGGTGGTTCTGTTTCTGTCGATCGGTCTGGTGAGCTGGCTGACGATGGCGCGCGTGATTCGCGGGCAGGTGTTGAGTTTGCGGAGTCAGCCGTTCATCGAAGCCTGCCGCGCGGCGGGGATTCCACAGTCGCGGATTTTTTGGAGGCATCTGTTGCCGAATCTCATCGGCCCGATCACCGTTTACGCGACGCTGACGGTTCCGCAGGCGATCTTGCAGGAAAGTTTCTTAAGTTTTCTTGGAATCGGCATTCAACCTCCCATGCCGACGTGGGGCTCGCTGGCGAGTGAAGGGCTGCTGCTCGCGCTCAATCCGGTCAACGGTTACTGGTGGCTGCTCGCGTTCCCGTGTATTTTGCTCGCGGTCACGCTACTGGCCCTGAATTTCGTCGGCGACGGTCTGCGTGACGTGTTCGATCCCAAACGTGAAGCGGCGAAAGTATGACTGGCCAGTTGCGAGTTGCCAGTTGCGAGTTGCGAGTTGTCAGTTGCGAGTTGCGAGTTGTCAGAGTCCAGCAATAGGTGACGTATAAGTCGGATGTCCTGTGAACGACGACTCTTTTCTGACAACTCACAACTCACAACTCACAACTGGTAACTGGCAACTCACAACTCACAACAGACAACTGGCAACTCACAACCGGCAACTGCGTAACACAACTGGCAACTGACCCCATGGAAAACCGATTCGGCATTAAAGACCTCGTCCTGTTGCTCCTGCTGGTCGTGCTGATCGTCAGCGTGTGGCTGGCAATGCAACAGTACGACCGGCAGTGGTCGGAGTTGCGGGCGATTCGTTCGACGCTCGACGAACAGGGACAAAGCATTCGCTCGTTACGCGATCGCCCTGCGGGCGTGGCGCAAGTGGTGACGACGACGCAGGCTTCGGTCGCGACCACGGCCGAAATGACCGATCCGTTCGTGCGGATCCGTGCCGCCGAGGCGAAGCCCGGCTTTGCTCGCGGCGACTGGCTGGTCGACAGTTTCGGCAACACAGTCGGCAAACTCACTCCCCTCGTTTCCAGCGACGCTTACGCGAGCCTGGTGCAAAGTTACGTGCTCGAAACCCTCGCAGACCGCGACCCTGATACGCTCGAATGGCGGCCATTGCTTGCCAGTAGTTGGAGGACGATCGACAACATCGCCGCCTACGACGCATTTGTCGACACGAAGAAAAAAGCCGGCGCGACCGAAGAGCAGATTGCCAAGGACAAAGACCTTCCGAGCGCGATCCAGATCGTGTTCAAATTGCGGCCCGGCGCTCGCTTCTCCGACGGTACGCCGGTGACCGCCGACGACGTGGTGTTTTCATACTCGTTTCCGATGGACGAGAAAATCAACGCCCCGCGAGCCCGTGCGTATCTTTCGCGGTTCCGATCGGTGGAAAAAACCGGACCCGACGAAGTCACGTTCAGCTTCGCCGAACCGTACTTTGAGGCCTTCGAGCTGGCGGCGAGTCTGAGCATCCTGCCGAAGCATTTCTACGAAAAGTTCCCGGCAGAGGATTTCAACGCGTCGGTCGGTTACCTACTCGGGTCCGGCCCGTATCGTCTGGAAAATGCCAAATCGTGGAAGCCCGGCACGCTCATTCAGCTTGTGCGGAATGAAAATTACTGGGGCGTCACGCCCGCATTCGAGCGGCTGGTGTGGAAGGAAATTCCCAGCGACATCGCCGAGCTGGCGTCATTCCGTAACGGCGACACGGACGCGTTCAGCGCCATGCCCGAGCAGTATCGCGAAATGATCAAGGACGCATCGCTGATCTCGCGGACACGCCAGTTCGAATACCAGAATCCTGTCGGCGGATACCGGTACGTTGCGTGGAATCAGAAAAAAGAAGACGGTAAACCCAGTCGCTTCGCTGACAAGCGCGTGCGTCAGGCGCTGACCATGCTTATCGACCGTGATCGGTTGATTCAGGAGATTTTGCTCGGCTACGGCGTGCAGGCGACCGGCCCGTTCAACCCGCTCAGCAAGCAATATAACCCCGACGTCAAGCCGTGGCCGTTCGACGTCGCCCGTGCGAAGGCGTTACTCAAGGAAGCCGGATTCGAAGACCGCAACAACGACGGCGTGATTGAATCTGCAGACGGCATGCCGTTCGAATTCAAGCTCACGTTTCCGGGTGGAAATGCGAATTACGAACGCATGGCGTTGTCGTTTAAGGACAGTTTCGCCCGCGCCGGTATCGTTCTGAAACCCGACCCGCTCGACTGGTCGGTCATGGTCGAGAGGCTGAACAAAAAGAACTTCGAAGCGATCAGCCTCGGCTGGACTGCCGGGATCGAGTCGGACGTTTTTCAAATGTTCCACTCCAGCCAGGCCGTCGCCGACGGTGACAATTTCATGTCGTACAAAAATGACGAGTTAGACAAACTCATTCTCGACGCCCGGCGGACGCTCGACGAAACCAAACGAATGGAAATGTGGCGTCGGGTCCACGAAATCCTTGCGGATGATCTGCCCTACACGTTCCTCAGCTTTGGTAAGAGTCTGGTCTTCGTCGATAAGCGGATCGACAACATCGGTCTCACCAAAGTCGGGCTTAACCCGCGCGTCGAGTGGTTCGTACCGGGTCCGCAACAGAGGTGGACGAAGTAGGCACTTGTCGTGCGACGTGATATCGGATTAGGCGACGTAACAACCTGTCATGCTGAGTTACATCCTTTCATGCTGAGTTACATCCTCCGAAGAATCCTTCTGCTTTTTCCGACGTTGATCGGCATCACGATGGTGGTGTTTTTCGTCATGGCGTTGTCGCCGGGTAGGGTGACGGATTCGCTTCAGGCTTCGGAAGCAAACATGCGGCCCGAGGAGCGGCAGCGTATCGAGGCGTACCTTAAAAAACGCTACGGACTCGGCGACCCGCTCGTTGTGCAGTACGGTCGCTGGCTCAACCGCGTGTCCCCGGTCGGGTTCAAGGAAGCTGGTGAAGGGTTTCCACGATCCACGACGATCGGTTTCAAAACCCCCGATCTCGGCGAGAGCTTCATCCGCAGGCGTCCGGTGCTCGATATCATTCTCGAAGCGCTGCCCGTCACGCTGCTGTTGAACCTGATCACGATTCCGATCGTGTATGTGGTTTCGATCACCTCGGGAATCTGGGCGGCGCGAAAGCGCGGACAGGCGTTCGACGTGACCAGCGGCGTGGTTCTACTCGCGCTTTATTCCATGCCGGAAATCTGGATCGGTGTGATGGTGCTCGGCTTTTTCGCAAGCCGTGATTACCTGCAATGGTTCCCGACCAGTGGGACGCACGACGTACTGGCGGCGCAGATGGCATTCCTGCCCGTGTTCGTCGACGGCGTGTTTCACCGTGGCTGGCTGCTCGATGCGGTGTGGCACCTGATCCTGCCGATCATTGTCATGACCTACGGCAGCTTCGCGTTCATGTCCAAACTCATGCGCTCCAGCGTGCTGGAGAACCTGACCGCAGACTACGCGCGCACCGCGCGGGCGAAGGGATTGACCGAGCACGTCGTCCTGTTCCGTCACGTCCTCAGCAATAGTGTGCTGCCACTCATCACTGTCGCGGCCAGCATCCTGCCGGGACTGCTCGGCGGGGCGGTTATCGTCGAGTCGATTTTCGGACTGAACGGCATGGGCAAGTTGATGCTCGAAGCGATCAAGACCAAGGATCAGGAATTGATTCTCAGCCAGACGTTTGTTGTCGGGATCATCGGGCTTGGAAGTCTGATCGTCGCCGACATCTGCTACGCGATTGCCGACCCGCGGGTGAGCTATGAGTGACCTCGCCGTCGGACAAGCCTTGCCCACCGGTGCGCCGCCCGTGCCCGATCGACCTTTGGTCGCGCGGTCGTGGCTCGCGGGCGTGGTGCTACGGACCGTCGGCCAAATCTCGGCACGCGTCGGGCTGGTCTGGATCGGCACCATCGCATTCTGCGCCGTGTTCGCGCCGTTACTGGCGAGCAGTTATCCGATTTTGCTCAGGGTCGACAACAAGTGGTCCAGTCCCCTCGCCGCCCACCTGACCGCCGTCGACTGGACGCTCTTGGCGGCAGTGCCGGTTGTGGGCGTGCTCCTTCTCCTCAAGTCGCTTTCATTCGCCCGGCGGTTCGGAATTTTTCTCTCCATCACTCTCGCGCTGCTCACGATTTTGCTCCTCACCCTCGACCCGAAGCGGACGAACGTTTACGACCAGTTTCGCGCGCTCGATACGACCGGCCGCGTGCAGTCAATTTGGCGCACGCCGATCCCGTATTCGCCGAGCGACCGACTTCGAGACCAGTTCGACGCCGCCCGTCCGCACCCGTGGGCCCCGTCGCGCGACCACTGGATGGGAACGGAAATCAACGGCGGGGACATCCTCAGCAACATGATCCACGGGTGTCGCATTGCCATGTCGGTCGGGTTTATCTCGACGGGTATCGCGCTCGTGATCGGCATCTTCGTCGGCGCGATGATGGGCTACTTCGCTGGCGTGGTCGACTTGGTCGGCATGCGGCTGGTCGAAATCTTCAGCGCGATTCCGCGCATCTATTTGCTGCTTGCCTTCGTCGCGTTCTATGACCGCAACATCTACATCATCATGGCGATCATCGGTGTGACCGGCTGGGTCGGTGACGCGCGGTTCGTGCGGGCGGAGTTCCTGAAACTACGCAACCTCGACTTCGTACACGCCGCCATCGCGGCGGGGCTACCGTTGCGCTCGGTTTTGTTTCGTCACATCCTGCCCAACGCGCTCGCGCCGCTTCTGGTGTCAGCGAGCTTCGGCGTCGCCGGCGCGATTCTGGCCGAAAGCACGCTTAGTTTTCTGGGTCTCGGTCTGATCGACGAACCGAGCTGGGGCCGACTCCTCGACCAGGCCCGTGCCGGAGGCGGGGGTTTTCACTGGTGGCTGGCAACCTTCCCCGGCATCGCAATTTTTCTGACCGTTCTCGCGTACAACCTGATCGGTGAATCGCTCCGCGACGCGCTCGACCCTAAACTGTCGGGCGGGCAATAACTTTTTCAAACATCGCTTTATGCCACAACCGCTTTTAGACATCCGCGACCTGAATATTGCCTTCAACACCGCGCGCGGGCCGATTCGCCCGGTGCGGGATGTGTCGATGTCGATCTTTCCCGGCCAGACGCTCGCGGTCGTGGGTGAAAGCGGGTGCGGGAAGTCGGTGACGGCGCTATCGGTATTGCGGCTGATCCCGACCCCGCCGGGCGAGTATCTGGGCGGGCAGATTTTGTTCGAAGGGCGAGACCTTCTCAAACTCCCCGAGCGTGACATGCGCTCGGTCCGCGGGCGCGACATTGCGATGATTTTTCAGGAGCCGATGACGTCGCTGAACCCGGTTTACACCATCGGCGACCAGATCGCTGAGGCCGTCATCTTGCACCAGAAAGTCGGGACAAAAAAGGCGTACAAGATTGTCGAAGAAAGCCTGTGCGACGTCGGCATCGCTGACCCTCACCGACGGCTTGGTGAATATCCGCACCAGCTTTCCGGTGGGATGCGGCAGCGCGTGATGATTGCGATGGCGCTGTCGTGTAAACCAAAATTGCTTATCGCCGACGAACCGACGACGGCGCTGGACGTTACGATTCAGGCGCAAATTCTGGAACTCCTCCGCAAGCTGCAAAAGGAAAACGGCATGGCCGTCATGCTGATCACGCACGACCTCGGCGTCGTCGCAGAGAACGCCGACACGGTCGCGGTGATGTATGCGAGCCGGGTCGTGGAGTACGCGAAAGTGGAGGACTTGTTCGACCGTCCGCAGCATCCGTACACGGAAGGTTTGTTCCGTTCGATTCCTAAACTCGGCTCGGGCGTGGATCGGCTGGATACTATTTCGGGAACTGTTCCGAACCCCGCGAAATTCCCTGCCGGCTGCAAGTTTCATCCGCGCTGCGTGCGCATGAACGGCGACGCCAAATGCGCCACTGTGGAACCCGTTGTGCGTGAGGTCGAGCCGCGTCATTGGGCGGCGTGTCATCATGCCGCCGGCTACGAAAATGCCGCCGGCACCACGCCAGTGCTGGATTACAAACGTCAGGTCACGCTCGACGTGCTGGACGCCGCGGGGGGTGTGATGTGAATGACACCAACTCGCCGCCCCTCTTACAAGTGCGTGATTTGCGAACGTATTTCCCGATCCGAAAAGGCGTGTTGTCGCGCACGGTGGGTCATGTGAAAGCGGTCGACGGCCTGAGCTTCGACGTGCCCGCGGGCAAGACGCTGGGGCTGGTCGGTGAGTCGGGGTGTGGCAAAACGACCGTCGGCAGAACGATCCTGCGCCTCATCCCCGCGACGTCCGGTGAAGTGCGATTCAGGGGCGAGGATTTTTTCCGGTACACCGGCGAAGAGCTTCGGAAACTGCGCCGGCAGATGCAGATCGTTTTTCAAGACCCCGTGAGCAGCCTGAACCCGCGCATGACCGTCGGCAACATCATCGGCGAGCCGATTCAAGTCCATGGCATCGCGCGCGGCAAAAACCGCGACGATCTCGTCGCGTCGCTATTGCAACGCGTCGGCTTAGACCCCACGTACGCGACGCGCTACCCGCACGAATTTTCGGGCGGACAGCGTCAACGCATCGGCATCGCCCGCGCTTTGTCGCTCGGGCCGGCGTTCATTGTCTGCGACGAACCGGTCAGCGCCCTCGACGTTTCCATCCAGTCTCAAATCCTGAACCTGCTCCAGGATTTGCAACAGGAACGTGGGATCGCGTACCTGTTCATCGCGCACAACCTGGCCGTCGTCGAGCACTTTTCCGACGAAGTCGCGGTGATGTACCTCGGGAAAATCGTCGAGAAAGCAGGGGCAAAAGAGCTATACAGCAACCCGAAGCATCCGTACACCAGCGCGCTGCTCAGCGCCGTGCCCGAGCCCAACCCGCGTCCGACGAAGCGGCGGATCGTCTTGCCGGGTGAAGTCCCGTCGCCGGCAAATCCGCCGTGCGGGTGTGCGTTTCATCCGCGCTGCCCGCTCACGCGGCAGATGGCGAAACAGGCAACTGAAACCGACACCACGACGATCACGACCGGCGGTATACAAGTGCGCGTCGTGAAAAAATGCGTCGAATCGGCCCCGTCGCTTGAACAAAAACCGGGCGAGCCCGGACACGTCGCCGCGTGCTGGCTGACGTAGCTCGGGCGTCTCGCCCGTTTTTTATCTCTTCCTTCCTTCCTTACTTCCTTCTTTCCTTTCACGCATTTCAAGAAGGAAGCGAAAGATAGAGAACGGGTGAGACGCCCGAGGTACGTTTTTGCGCGCCAGAAACTCGCTACACTCGCGGACATGTTGAATTTGAATGCTGACGAAGCTCGCCTGCTCGGCGTGTTAATTGAAAAGGCGACCACGACGCCCGATCTGTATCCCCTTACACTCAACGCGTTGCTCGCGGGCGCGAATCAGAAGAACAACCGGGATCCGGTCGTGGCGCTGACTGACGATGAGGTCTACGACTCCGCCGAGACGTTGCGGGAAAAGGGGCTGGTCGTGCGGGTGGACCAGGCGGGCGCGCGGGTGCACAAGTACCGGCACAATGCGGGCGACGTGTTGAAGTGCCGCGCGGGGGAGCTGGCGTTGCTCGCGGAGTTGCTGATGCGCGGCCCGCAAACGCTCGGCGAGCTGCGCGGGCGCGCGTCGCGCATGGCGGCGGGGGCGCTCGAGACGCTGGACGACGCACGGGCGATGATCCGTGCTCTGACCGATCGTCCCGAGCCGCTGGTGAAGGAGATCGCGCCGTCGCCGGGCTCGCGGGCGGAGCGATATGCGCAGCGGCTATTCGACGACGAACGTGCGAACGTTTCGACGGAGGGTGCGGGCGAGATCAAGACGATCGCACCGGCGACGGCGACGTTGTCGGATCGTGTGACGTCGCTCGAAGCCGAGGTCGCGCGGCTACGCCAGATCGTCGACAAGTTCGCGGTCGCGTTGGGGGAGCCCGACGCACAGGCGTAGTTCGCGCGACGTTCAGGTCACCATGTAAACGAGTACGAACGTCGACGCCGCGATCGCCATCCATTCGGCGTGGCGGGTGGTAATCCACATTCCGACCGACACGCCGAGTGCGACGCCGATCAGCATGGTCGAGGTTGCGATGTCCTGCATCAACGGAATGTGCGCGGCGCCGTTCAGCATGAAAAACTCCCAGGTTGTTTGAACTTGCGCCGGTCGGGGAACCCCGCCGGCGATGCTGAAGTATGCGCCGGATTTAATTCGTTGCGTGCTGACACAAGTCGCCTGCGGTGCACCGACGGGCGGCGCGGTTGGGGTTGTGACGGCTGTGAAGGCTGTGTGACCCGGACTCAGAGCAGGTAGCGCGCGCGGCTCACCGCCCACTGCGTTATGCGGTCGCGTATAGCCCGTTTTCGCCAAACTTTGAGGTCGATGGCATCGGAGTAGGAGATGTCGTGCTCGAACAGACGCTGCATTTCCAAGCCGAGCGTTTGGGAGCGGACGAGTGCGGAGAGCTCGAGGTTGTACTCGATGCTGCGGTAGTCGAGATTGGTGGAGCCGATGAGACTGGTGTTGGCGTCAATGACCATGGTTTTGGCGTGCAGGACGACGTCGCGCCGCTCGAAGACTTGGACGCCGTGGTTCATAAGGTTTTCGTAGAAGCTGCGTGCCGCGGTCTGGAGGAGGGGGACGTCGCAGCGGCCGGGGAGCATGACGCGCACGCGTACGCCGCGGCGGGAGGCGGCGCAGAGGTGTTCGATCAGGTCGTCGTCTGGCGCGAAGTACGCCATGGTCAGGTCGATCGAGCGCGTCGCCTGACGAAAGAGCGAGCGCAGGAACGGCCGGAGCGGGCTGGAGCGCGTCGGGACAGACGCGATCAGCCCGAGTTCGGCAGGCGGGTCGTGTGGGTCGGCGCCGGCGGCGTCTAGCCCCACGGTCAACTCGGCTTTTCGGATGCGCCCGCCTTGATGGATGTAGCGCCACGTCCCGGCAAACGCGCGGAGCAGGATCTTGACCGACGGGCCGCGCAGGCCGATCGCGGTGTCGCGCCAGAGGTCGACGACGGGGCTTCCGGGAACCACCCACGAGCCGGCGTAGTTTGCACCGAGGTTCAATCCGCCAAGCCCACCGACGTCGTCGTCGACGATGATGAGTTTGCGGTGGTCACGGTTGTACGGTCGCCATGAAAACTTGCACCGCCACGGTTTGATCGGGTTGAACTCGGCCAGCTTCACGCCGGCGCGGCGCATCTCGTGAAAAATGTCCGGGTCAGAATCCCACGAGCCGAACGAATCGTAGATGACGTGGACGTTCACGCCTTCGCGCGCCTTGCGACAAAGCAGCTCCGCGAAGGCGCGCCCGGTGTCGTCGGAGGAGAACATGTAGAACTCCATGCAGACCCGCCGCCGCGCCGACGCGATTGCATTGAACGCCGCATGAAGCGACTCGCCATCCTTGAACAACTGCACCGAAGTGCCGTCTGCGAGTGTGACGGGAGGGGGTACGACCCAGCCGTCGTCGTCGCAGCCCGGCGCGGTGTTGATACCCGTCGACGTCCCCGACTGCCCCTGCCGCGGGGGCATTTTCGGAGAGGCGGATTTCCGTTCGTCGACGGTGATCATCCCCGGATTCTACCGGACTCGGGTGCGATGCGAGATGGGCAATTCGGGCGCGGCAGAACGAAGTGGGTCTACAAAAAAGTCCGGCCCGTCAGTGCGACGGGCCGGATTATCGGTTCGAACGGATGACAATGAATTACTTGTTATCTTTCACTTCATACTCGGCGTCGATGACGTCGTCGTCCTTCTTCTTCTCGGTCGTGCCGCGGTCTGTGGAGGCTTCGGGTCCGGCAGCGGGCGCGGAACCGGCACCTTCGCCGTAGGTCGCGGCACCGAGTTTCTGTGCGGCGGTGTTGAGGAGTTCCATCTTCTTCTTGATGACGTCCCCGTCGTCGCCCTTGAGCGCGTCGCGCAGGCCGGACAATGAACTTTCGATTTCGGCCCGAGTCCCGGCGTCGACCTTGTCGCCGAATTCTTTCAGGCTCTTTTCGGTCGTGTACGCGAGGGACTCGCCCTGGTTTTTCAAGTCGATCACTTCACGGCGTTTTTTGTCCTCGGCGGCGTGGACGTCGGCGTCGGCTTTCATCTTTTCAATGTCTTCCTTGCTCAAGCCGCCGCTGTTTTGAACCGTGATCTTGCTTTCCTTGTTGGTCGCTTTGTCCTTGGCGCTGACGGCCAGGATTCCGTTGACATCGATGTTAAACGTCACTTCGATCTGCGGCGCGCCACGCGGCGCCGGCGCGATGCCTTCGAGGTTGAACGTTCCGAGCAACCGGTTGTCGCGCGCGAACTCTCGCTCGCCTTGCAGGACGTTGATGGTCACCGCGTTCTGATTATCCGCTGCCGTGCTGAAGGTTTCGAACTTGCTGGTCGGGATGGTGGTGTTGCGTGGGATGAGGACGGTCATGACTCCGCCGAGCGTTTCGACGCCGAGGCTGAGCGGGGTCGCGTCGAGGACCAGAATGTCCTTCACGTCACCCTTGGCAATCGCGCCCTGAATGGCTGCGCCGATCGCGACGACTTCGTCTGGGTTGACGCTCCTGTTCGGTTCCTTGCCAGCGAAGAGGTCCTTCACCATTTTCTGAACCATCGGCACGCGCGTCGACCCACCGACCAGCACGACCTCGTCGATCTGCTTGGCCGCGAGTTTCGCATCCTTGAGTGCATCTAGCACCGGCTGCTTGCACTTTTCAACCAGCGGGCCGACGAGCTGCTCGAACTTGCTGCGCGTCAACGTCATCTGAAGGTGCTTGGGTCCGTTCGCGTCGGCGGTGATGAAGGGTAGGTTGATCGTGGTTTCCTGCGCGCCGCTCAACTCGATCTTGGCCTTCTCCGACGCTTCCTTCAGACGCTGAAGCGCCATGGCGTCCTTGCGAAGGTCGATGCCTTCCTGTTTGCGAAATTCCTCTGCCAAGTGGTTGATGAGGACTTCGTCGAAATCGTCCCCGCCCAGGTGCGTGTTGCCGTTGATCGACAACACTTCAAACACGCCGTCACCGACATCAAGGACCGACACGTCGAACGTACCGCCGCCGAGGTCGAAGACCAGGATTTTTTCGTTCTTTTTCTTGTCAAGCCCGTAAGCCAGCGCCGCCGCCGTCGGTTCGGGAAGCACACGCAGAACTTTCAAGCCAGCTATCTCGCCCGCGTCCTTGGTGGCTTTGCGCTGGGCGTCATTGAAGTACGCGGGAACGGTAATGACCGCTTCGGTGACCTTCTCGCCGAGGTAATCTTCTGCCGTCTTTTTGAGGTCGGCCAGAATGAAGCTGCTGATCTGCTCGGGCGTGTAGTCCTTGCCGCGCACCTTCACGTGGACCATCTCTTCGGCCCCGCCGATGACTTCGTACGGGACCATCTTCTCTTCCTGCGCGACCTCGCTATGCCGCCGACCCATGAAGCGCTTGATCGAGAAGACGGTGTTCTTCGGATTAGTCACCTGTTGGTGCTTGGCGGTCTGCCCGATGAGGCGTTCGCCTTTTTCGGTAAACGCGACGACCGACGGTGTAATCCGGCTGCCCTGACTGTTAATGAGCACCTTCGGCTGGTCGCCTTCCATGATCGCGACGCAGCTATTCGTGGTTCCAAGGTCGATGCCAATAATTTTTGCCATGATCGTTGAACTCCTAGTGTGATTCACCTTACGTCCGTCTTCGAGGAC
>Ga0163144_10016363_pt1 | contig 15197 bp, 11 predicted proteins | sample OliLak19BULKMAT1_FD_123175 | JGI IMG/M metagenome (GOLD analysis project Ga0163144, IMG submission 123175) | Freshwater microbial mat bacterial communities from Lake Vanda, McMurdo Dry Valleys, Antarctica - Oligotrophic Lake LV.19.BULKMAT1 | ecosystem: Environmental > Aquatic > Freshwater >... | reverse complement strand
GCGGAGCTGCCGGACGCTTACCGGCTGCATGTCGAATTCGCCGCGCCGGCGGCGGGGACGGTGAAGCTGGGCGCGGGGCTGGCGGTGCCGTTGCCGCGCGGGACGGTGCATGACCTCGCGGTGGAGCAGCCGGAAAAGGGCGCGCCGGTGGTGCGGCTGTGGACGGATGGCCAGGCGGTGCCGGTGGCGGCGGGCGCGCGCGCGGAGCAGCAGGCTGCGACGGAGTTTCCCGAGGCGAAGCTGGACTTCGGCGCGGACTTCACGGCGGCGGTGAAGTTCGAGGCGCGGGAGGACGGCGTGCTGTGGGCGAAGTGTTCGCCGAAGGGCCAGTGGGCGGTGGACGCGAAGGCGCTGCTCATTCGCAAAGGCAAGCTGACTTATGAAGTGGACGGACTCCCGCCGATCGCCGGCGGCGGCAAGGTGCTGGATGGCAAGCCGCACACGGCGGTGGTGACGGTGCGCGCGGGCGCGGCGCAGCTCTGGCTCGATGGCAAGGTGGTCGCCGACAGCCCGAAGCTCGCGCGGCCCGATGTGGCGGGCGACATTTTCAAGATCAACCACGCGACGGCGGATTTCGGCGGCGCGTTTCCCGACAGCAAAATCGCGCGGGTGCGGGTGTGGGCGCGGGCGCTGCCGGAGGAGGAGCTGGCGCTGCTTTTCAAAGGCGCAGGCGAGGGCGCGAACACGCCCGACTTTACCTACACGCCGCCGGCGGGCGGCGGGCGTCCGGTGATCGAGCCGGCGGCGGGTGCGGTGGTGAAGACCGCGTGGGTGCAGCCGCTGGAGCGCAGCGATCATCAGGAAATCGTGAGCGGCTGGAACGCGAAGACGCTGGCCGAGGGCCGGGAGATTTACTCGACGCTGTGCGTGGTCTGCCACGGCACGAAGGAGCAGCCGGGCTCGCTGCCGACGGCGCTGCGTTTCACGGACGGGCCGTTTAAAAACGGCGCGGACCCGCTCGCGATGCACGCCACGCTGGCCCAGGGTTTCGGCCAGATGGTGGCGCAGCCGCAATACACCACCGCGCAGAAATACGCGGTCATCCAATACATCCGCGAGACCTTCCTGAAGCCGCACAACAAGACGCAGTTCACGGAAGTCACGCCCGCGTATCTGGCCACGCTGCCGCGCGGGATGACCATCGCGCCGAAGGAAGTCGCGGACCGCTCGCTGCCGCAGTGGAAGCGCATGGACCTCGGGCCGGTGCTGTTTTGGACGCTGCAAATCGAGCCGAAGAACATCGCGCAAAAGGCCATCGCCATCCGGCTCGACGACGGCCCCGGCGGCGTGAGCAAAGGCCGCGCGTGGATGGTCTATGATCACGACACGATGCGCGTGGCGACGGCGACGACGGGGAGTTTCGTGGACTGGAAAGGCATCGCCTTTGACGGCAGTCACAACTCGCACACGAGCCTCACGGGCGAGCGGCATTTCGTGAATCCGGTCGGCCCCGGCTGGGCCTCGCCCGAGGGCAAGTGGGACGACGAGCGGCTGGTCGGGCGCGACAAGGTGCGCTACGGCCCACTGCCGCGCGCGTGGGCGCATTACGAAGGACTGTATTTGTATGGCAACAAGGCGGTCGTGGCGCTGACCGTCGGCGGGACGCGGGTGCTCGAATCTCCGGGCTGGCTGGACTACGGCGCGACGCCGGTTTTCACCCGCACGCTGAATGTCGCCGCCGCCGCCAAGCCGCTGCGGCTGCGCGTCGCGCCCGAGGCGATCAATGTGGCGCTGACCGGCGCGGGCACGCTGCGCAAGGAGGGCGGGTTCTGGGTGGCGGAGTTGCCGGGCGGCGCGAAGACGCGGCTGTTCATCTCGCGCGCCGATCCGGCGTCGCTCGCCGCGCTGGGGAAAACGATCACGGCCCCGCTCGATCTGGAGCCGCTGACCAAGGGCAGCCCGCGCCGCTGGGCGCAGGAAGTGACGACGACCTCCGAGGCGGGCAAGGCCGACGGCGCGTTCGTCGCCGACACTTTCCCGCTGCCGATCGACAACCCGTGGCAAAGCTGGATGCGGCCGGGCGGCTTCGATTTCACGCCCGACGGCAAGGCCGCGATCGTGGCGATGTGGAACGGCGACGTGTGGCGCGTGGAGGGCCTCATGGCGCCCGCGCCCGCGCCGCTCCGCTGGCGGCGCATTGCGTGCGGGCTCTTCCAGCCGCTCGGCGTGAAGTTCCGCGGCGCGGACCTTTTCATCACCTGCCGCGATCAGCTCGTGCGGCTGCGCGACCTCAATGGCGACGGCGAGGCGGACTTCATCGAGAGCTTCAACAACGACCATCAGGTCACCGAGCACTTCCACGAATTCGCGATGGGTTTGCAGACGGATGCCGCGGGCAATTTCTACTACGCCAAGTCCGCCCGCCACGCGCTGCCCGCGCTGGTGCCGCATCACGGGACGCTGCTCCGCATCAGTGCCGACGGCCTGAAGACGGACATCCTCGCGAATGGTTTCCGCGCCGCGAATGGCGTGTGCCTCAACCCGGACGGCTCGTTTTTTGTCACCGACCAGGAGGGCCACTGGACGCCGAAGAACCGCATCAACCGCGTGCAGCCCGGCGGATTTTACGGCAACATTTTCGGCTACACCGACGTGACCGACACCGCGGATTCCGCGATGCAGCAGCCGCTGGTCTGGATGACCAACGCCAAGGACCGCAGCCCCGCCGAGCTGCTCTGGGTGCCGAAAAATGCGTGGGGCACGCTCGGCGGTTCGCTGCTCAATCTCAGCTACGGCATGGGGCGCGCGTTCATCGTGCCGCACGAGGAAGTCGCCGGCCAGTGGCAGGGCGCGGTGTGCGAGCTGCCGATGCCCGGCTTCGCCACCGGCATCATGCGCGGACGCTTCGCCGCCGACGGCGCGCTCTACACCAGCGGCATGTTTGCCTGGGCGGGAAATGCCGGCGCGCCCGGCGGCTTCCACCGCATCCGGCGCAACGAAAAACCCGCCAACCTCCCACTCGCCATTCACGCCGCGCGCGGCGCGCTGACCGTGACCTTCAGCGACCCGCTCGACCCCGCCAGCGTGCAGCCCGACGCCTTTGCGCTCAAAGCCTGGTCGCTCAAACGCAGCGCGAACTACGGATCGAGCCACGTGGATGAGCACCCGCTCGCCATCGCCGGCGCGAAGCTCGGCACCGACGGCCGCACCGTGACGCTCGAAGTCCCCACGCTCGCCCCCACGCAGTGCTACGAACTCCTCACCCGACTCCGCGCCCCCGACGGCACCGCCATCGAGCGCGCCATCCACGGCACCATCCACGCGCTGGCGGAAAAGTAGGCCCGCGCGGGCAGTGGGGGAAAAAGGAGCGGTGTGCATCCAGCCGCCGTGGCCGGCTGCGCGGAGCGCCTGTTCTCATCGTCGGCCTCCGGCAGGCCGAGGGTTTGGGAAATGCGTAGTGAGGGTGACGTTGAGAGAGGGCGTGAATCGGGCCCCTGGCCCCCGGTTTCAGCCGCTTTTAGTCTGTAGTTCCCTGTCCATTTTGGTTCCGGCAATTTTTCCACTTTTTGTTTCGTCGCCAACAAACGCTCCAATAATTCCTTGTCATCCCCGCGCCTGTTTTGCATTTGAGGCGGATGTCCGTCCTTGTTGTTGGTTCCATCGCCCTCGATACCGTCAAAACACCCGTGGAGGAGCACGCCGATCTGCTCGGCGGCTCGGCTTCCTACGCCGCCGTTGGCGCGAGTTTTTTCACCCCGGTCAATCTCGTCGGCGTGGTCGGCGATGACTTTCCCACCGCGCACCTAGCCTACTTTGGCAGCCGCCAGATCGACCTGACCGGACTGCAAACCGTGCCGGGAAAAACCTTTCGCTGGAGCGGCGAATACATGTGGGATTTGAACACCCGCGAGACCCGCAGCGTGGAGCTGAATGTCTTCGAGCATTTCAATCCCGTGCTGCCCGCCGGCTACCAGGCCGCGCCTTACGTGCTGCTCGCAAACATCGGACCGAATTTGCAAAACCACGTCCTCGACCAGATGCAGCGCCCGCGTTTCGTCATCGCGGACACCATGGACCTGTGGATCAACATCGCGCTCGACGAGCTGCTGCGGCTGCTCGCGCGGGTGGACATGCTGATCCTCAATGACGGCGAGGCGCGCCAGCTCACAAAGGAGACGAGCCTGATCAAGGCGGCGGCAAAAATTCGCGCGCTGGGCCCGGCGTATGTCGTGATCAAAAAGGGCGAGCACGGCGCGCTGCTCTTCGGGCCCAACGCGCAGTTCTTTAGCTGCGGCGCGTATCCGCTGGAGGACATCCACGACCCGACCGGCGCGGGCGACACCTTTGCCGGCGGCCTGGCTGGTTATCTCGCGGCGCAGGACCATGGCACGGTCACTTTCGAGTCGCTGCGCAAAGGCGTGGTCTTTGGCAGCATTCTCGCCAGCTTCAACGTCGAGAAATTTTCCCTCGAACGTCTCCGCACGCTGACTCAGGCGGACATCGACGAGCGTTACGCGAGCTTCCGGCGGATGAGCCAGTTCGAGGTGCTGGCGTAGCGGGCGGCGGTGGGGATTGGCGCTGCGCGATTGGGTGGGTCGGCGGCTGGAAGCGCGCCGCTTCTTTACGCGGCGCTGGGGCAGAGGGCGCGCAATTCGCAGGCGGCGCAGGCGGGTTTGCGCGCGGTGCAGCGGCGGCGTCCGTGCCAGATGAGCCAGTGGCTGAAGACCGTCCACTGCGCGCGCGGGATCAGTTTGATGAGGTCCTGCTCGATCTTCTCGGGCGTGGTCTGCTGCGTGAGCCCGAGCCGCGTGCTGAGGCGCTGGACGTGGGTGTCCACGACGACGCCGACATTGCTGCCAAAGGCGTTGCCGAGGACCACGTTCGCGGTTTTCCGTCCCACGCCGGCGAGCGCGGTGAGCGCTTCCATGGTCCGCGGGACTGCGCCGCCGTGCCGCTCCACGAGCGCGGCGCAGCAGGCGCGGATGTTTTTCGCTTTGGCGCGGAAGAAACCGGTGGAATGGATCAGCTCCTCTAGCTGCTCGACGGGCAGCGCCACGTAATCGGCGGCGGTGCGGCAGACGCGAAAGAGCGGCTGGGTGACGAGGTTCACGCGCACGTCGGTGCATTGCGCGGAGAGGATGGTGGCGATGAGGAGTTCGAGCGGGTTCGCGTAATCCAGCTCGCAATGCGCGGTCGGATAGGTGCGCGCGAGGAGGGCGGTGACGGCGGCGACGCGCGCGGAGCGGGTCACTTTTTTTTCGGCGGCGTGGTGGGCGGGCCGAGGACTTTGAGGCGCTCGTTGGCCTGGTCGGCGAATTCCGAGGCGGGATATTTTGTCGCGAGATCCTGGTAGCATTTCCGGGCCATATTTTTCTGGCGCTCGCGGAACTCGCGGACCTTCTGCGCCTTGCGCTCCGCCGGGGTGGACTTGCCTTTGCAGGCGCTGCCGCCGAGGGCCAGGGCGGTGGCGAGGAGGAGCAGGAGGAGAAGGTGGCGCATGGCGGGAAAAGCGGGGGTCATTTCGCAGCGGGTTTGGTTCCCGGCTTCGGGGCTGGCGTGCCGGGCTTGGCGGACGCGGGTGTACCGGCGGGTTTCGGCTGGGCTTTGACGGCGGGCGGCGGGGTCGGCATGGGGATTTCGCCGCTGGCCTGCCTCTCCAGGAGCTGGGCTCCGCGCCAGAGACCCTCGGCGGCGATTTTCTCGATGCCTCCGTAGAAGACCGCGATCTTCACGTAGTTGTCGATGGCCTCGGCGTAGCGCTTGTTCTCCTCGTGGATGCGCCCGAGCAAAAGCATCGCCCGCGCGCGCAGCTCGGCGCTGGCACCCTGCGCCTTGGTGACTTCGAGCAACCGTTTCACCGCGGCGTCATCGTCCTTCTTGTCGTGCAGATCGAGGGCGATGCCGTAGTTGACTTCGAGCATCTTCGACGACCACGGGTATAGCTCCTCCAGCTCCTTGAATTTCTTCGCCCCGGCCTCGGTTTCGCCTTTGGCCTGCAAGGCTTTGCCCTCGCCGAAGAGCGCGGTGGCCTGCGCTTCCTGAATCTCCCGCGAGCCTTTGCCTCCGGAGGACAGCGGGTAGTCGGCGGCGAGTTTCGCATAAACCTTCATGGCTTCCTCAAACTTCTTGGCCTCGATGAGCGCGAGCCCGTAGAGGTCGAGATCCTCGGGGGCAAACTTCAGCTTTTCGTCATAGTTGGACGCCATCTGGCTGAAGGCCTTGGCCTTGTCTTTCTCGAAGATGTAGGCGGCGAGCGTGAAGACGATCTTGGTCTTGGTGCCGGGCTTCACGCCGGGTTTCGCCGCGAGATCGCCGAAATACTTTTCCACCTCGGCTGGCGTCTTCAGCTTCACGGACTGCTGGAGGCGTTGCAGGGCGAGCAGGTTTTTCAGCGCCAGGGCCACCTCCGGGCTGTCGGGAAAATCCGTGAGCAGGCGCTCCGCGGCGGCGGTGCTTTGGTCCACGCCCTTGTGCCACGCGCCGCGCTTCACCTCGTCCTTGCCCAGCGCGAAGTAAGGCCCCTGGCCCTCGGCGTGTTGTTTCCAGAGAGTGCTCACTTTGAGCAGCGCCCCGGCGGCGTTCGGGTCGTCCTTGTGCTTCTGCACGAATTCCTCGTAGGTCGCAATGGCTTCCGCGCTCTTCTTCTGGCTCGTGAAAATCTGCGCCATGAAGTCGTAGGCTTTGTAGAGCAGCGCCGCGTTGTCGGCGTATTTTTCGATGAATTCCTTCACGACCGCGAGGCATTGGTCGGACTTCTGGGCGTCGTTGAGGATCTTGGCCCGCTCAAAGTAGGTGTAGGGCGCGGGCTGGCTCTGCGGGTATTTGACCGCCAGGTCGCGGAAAGTGATCTCCGCCGCGTCCTTCTGCCCGCTGGCCACTTGCGCCTTGCCGATTTCGAACAGCGCCACCGGCATGAGCGGGCTCTGCGGGAACTTGGTGGCGAACGACTTCAATTCGACCACTGCCGCTTTCGGGTCCGCCGTGCCCAGAAGCTGGCCCGCTTGAAAGTGCGCCTGCTCGGCCTGCGGGCGGCCCGCATAGTTGTCGCGGATCTTTTTGTAAGCCTCGATCGCCTCACCCGGCTTGCCGCTCTGCGCGTAAAGCGTCGCGCGGTAGAACTCCGCGTCCACGGCCAGATCCTTCGACGGATTTTTCGCCAGCGCGTCGTTCAGGATCGTCAGCGCCTCGTCGTACTTCTTCTGATCCATGAGCACGCGCGCCTGCATCAGCGCCGCGACTCCGCCCACCGACTCGGGATACATCTCCTTGGCTTCGTTGAGATACTTCGTGGCCTTTTCGGGATCGCTGCGTTTCGGATCGAGAAAGATGTCCGCGATCAGCAGCGGGAGATCCTGCGCGATCTTGTCGCCTTTGTAGGCCGCCTGAAAGGCGTTGTATTTTTCCACCGCCTTGTCCGCGAGCTTCTGCGCCGCGTAGCTCCGCGCGATGGTGTAGAGCACCATCTTTTTCTGCTCGGGCTCGGTCAGCAGCCCGGACTGTTCGAGGTAGCTCATGAGCACGCGGCACTCGTCGTTGCGCCCGAGGATCGAGAAAATCTGCCCAATGCGGAGCTTCGCCGTCACCGACTGATCCGCGCGTCCCTTGATCTCGCCCAGCTTGCCCGTCTCCCGGTCGATCTGGCGCTTCAGCGGTTCGCGCGCCTGCGGATTTTGGTACTGCGGCAGGCGGAGCGCTCCCTCCAGCGACGTCACATACTGCTGCTGCGTCTGCTGGATGGCGTCCTTCGAAGCCACCCCGCGGTAACTCTCCAGCGCCCGCCCAAACATCGCCTTCTGCTTTTCCCGATCCGCGATGCGCCCCGCGCGCCCGAGCAGCAACTCACCGAGCTGATACTGCGTGTCCCACGCCAGGATCACGCTCGGACGGCGCTGGAGGATTTCGCGCAGCAGCCGCTCCGCCTCGGCGTATTGCAACTCCGCCGTGGCCTCCGCCCTGGCATCGCCCGTCGTCTTGCCGGCGACCGTCGCGATGGTCAGCGCGAGGAGATACTGGCTCTCCATGACGGTGGGGCTGTTCGCATACCTTTGGATATTCCCCTGCAGCACCTGCGCGGCCTCGGGAAAGCGCTCCACTTGGTAAAGCGCGACCGCTTTGGCATAGCTCGTGGGCTCCGCCTCGCTGCTGTTCGGATGTTTGGTAAGAAACTCGTCGAACAGTTTGATCGCCTCCGTCATGCCCTGCGTGCGCTCCGGCTCCTTGGCCTTCGCCGCCTTCGCCGCGACCACCTGCGGGATCATCCCGGCCGCCGCCTCGCCCAGCACGGGATTTTCCGCGATCAGCTTTTTGTCATCGAGAATCTTCTTCAGAATCGCCAGCGCCTTGTCGTGCTCGCCAGCGGCCAAATAGGCAGCCCCGGCCCGCAGCGTAGCCTCCGCGACGAACGGCGACGCCGGGTATTTTTTCAAGAGCTCCTCAAAGGTCGCCGCCGCCGCCGCATACTTGCCTTCGCCATAGAGTTGCTCGCCCTTCACCTTGGCCTCCTCGTCCAGACCCATCTTCGGCGCGGCCGGCGCGGGCGCCTGCGCCCCCGCCGGCAGGGTCGTCCACAGCAGGCTCGCGGAGCAGACGAGGGCGGCGATTTTGAGGCGGCGGTCGAGAGGCATGGGAGTGGGTCGGCGGAGGCGCGGGAACATAACGACTCGGGTTTCCCCTGACCAACCATTTTCTGTTTTCCCGCAAAAGTCCGCGCGTGCATTCGTGATTCGTCATTCCTCAGTCATCGTCCACCTTGCCTCGGCCATGATCGCCGTCACCTTTGCCCTCCCCCAGGAAAGCCAGGACTTCCGCCACCTCCTGCGGCACGCCAGCGCCGTCGGCCCCGACGCCCACCGGTTTCTGCTCGGCAATCTCGGCGAAGAGGAAATCCTGCTCGCCCACACCGGCGTCGGCCCGGCGGCAGCGGCGGCGAGCGTGGCGGCGTTGCTCGCGTTTCGCCGGCCACGGCTGCTCATCAGCACGGGCTTCGCCGGCGGGCTCGATCCCGATCTGATTGCCGGCGACCTGCTCATCGCCACAAACGTCTCCGCGCCGGCGCTCGTCGCGCAAAACCGCGCGCTGCTCGCCGGCGACCCCCGCGCCCACTTCGGCGCGCTCACCAGTCAGCCGAGTGCCGCCGAGAGCGTCGCCGAGAAAGCCGCGCTCGCCCGCTCCACCGGCGCGCTCGGCGTGGACATGGAAACCGCGGCCATCGCCGCCGCGTGCGCCCGCGTCGGCGTGCCGCTGCTCGCCGTCCGCGCCATCAGCGACTCCGCGCTCACTCCCCTGCCCGTGCCCTTCGCCGAGTGGTTCGACCTCGCCGCCCAACGCCCCCGCCCGCTCGCGCTGGTGAATTATCTCGCGCACCACCCCGCACAAATCGGCCCCTTCTCCCGCTTCCTTCGCGATCTCACGCCCGCCCGCCACGCCTTCACCCGCTTCGTCACCGGCTTCCTCGCGCACACCTCGGCTCGACCGTAAAATCGCCCCGCTTTTTACAGCCCCGGCGGCTTCGGCTTGATGGGCGGGGCAAAGGCGTTCGCGCCCTGCACGCGCAGCTTGCGCTTGTAGAGCTTGCCCCCGCAGACGGCAAACAGCGTGTCGAACTCCGCCCCGCCAAACGCCACGTCCGTGACCTCACCGCCCGGCACCGGGAGGATGCAGTTCACGCGCCCGGCCTGATCGCAAACCTGCACGCCCATCCGCGTGGCCACATACAGCCGCCCGTCCCGGTCCACCTTCATCCCGCCAGCACCGGCATCCTCGGCGGTATCGGGGACGTGGAGCCAGTAGTAGCGCTGCTTGTGCGCGAGCGATCCATCCGGCTGGATCTGGTAGCTAAACACCCAGTGCGATTGCGCCTCGGAGAGATAGAGCAGCGACTGGTCGGGCGACAGCGTGACGCGGTTCGGATTGGTCAGTCCGACTTTCAGTGCTTTTATTTCCCCGCTCGGTGAAACGAACCAGCATCTCTCGTTCACTCGCTCTGGAGCTTTTGCTCCAAGCGCATAGTGACCTAGCCCCACGACATACATCGCCCCGTCATGACGCACCACGAGATTGCCGCCAATCCCTTCAGCCAGCGGGATCGACGGCTCTCCCTTCTGATCGTAGGCCAACACTCTCCGCTCATTACCATTACTCCATGAGGCTACGAGTCGCCCATCAGGTCCGCCAGCCCAAGCATGCAACTGGCGCAAAGGCACGCCATACTCAGTCACTTTCTTATCCAACCCAACCCGATGAGTTTGACCAAGGTTGGTGCTATGAAAGAAAACCTCCCCCCGCAAATTCGCGCACAACCCTACGATGTTAGGATCAGATTTGGACCGAGGGTCTCTCTCCGAACCCTCCCACACCACCTCCCACCCTTCCCCCGTTTTCAAAATCTCCCCCATCATCTTGTTCTTGCTCTCCCCCGCCTTCACCGGCGCGGGCCAGCCTTTCCAGAGGAAGCGCATGGCGTCGGGGAAGACCACTCCGGCGTGCTTGCTGTTGTGGCTGCCGTCGCCCCACACGTGCGCGTGCTCGTAGCCGGCGAAGGTCAGCGCGCGCTCCATCTCCTGATTCACCATCCACCAGTCGCCGGCGTAGATGTTCAGGTCGTTCTCGCCGTCCTGCAAAAAGACGCGGAGCGGCTTCGGCTCGGTCTTGCGGATGAGCGTGGGATATTCGTTGCCGCCGCGCAGGCCCACGTAGGTGCCCACATTGGAAAAGACCCGCGTGAAGGCCTCGGGCCGCTCCCACGCCGCCGTGAACGCGCAGATCGCGCCGCTCGACGCCCCGCCAATCGCCCGGTCGTTGCCGCTTTTGCTGAGCACGATCTTCCGCCCGTCGCCCGCGGTTTTCTTTTCCACGTCGGGCAGAATCTCCTCCAGCACGAAGCGCGCGTAATCCGGCCCCAGCCCGTCGTATTCCAGGCTGCGGTTGAAACGCGGGAGCGCCCCGTCATTTAGCGCCGGCACCCGCCCGTGCATGATGAAAACGCCGACCGTCACCGGCATCTCACCCTTGGCGATGAGGTTGTCGAAAACCACCGGCGCATCGTATTGGATGCCGTCCTGGCAGATGAACACGCAGGCCGGTTTCGCCGGGTCATACTGCTTCGGGACATAGACCCAGTAATCGCGCACCGTGCCGGGAAAAATCTTCGATTGCTCGAACGTGAACTTCAGCACCTCGCCCTTCGGCACATCGGCGTGCGGCTTCGAGTCCTCGGTCAGCGGGTAATTCGTCTCCGCCCCGCGCACCGGCACGGCGAGGCTGAAAGCGAGGGCGGCGGCGAGCATGGGGAGAAGTTTCATAAGTGCGCACAGGATGCCGGTGCCGTCCGCGCCTTGGCAACAGCCGAGCGCGACCGTCGCGCTCCAGCCTTTCCATTCCGCGCCGCGGCGACTACTGCTGCGGCCATGTTCAACAAGCGCTACTCGGTCCCCGGTGCCGCGCCCGCCACCCTCGCCACGCTCACCACGCCGAGCGAAGCTCCGAAGCCCACCGTCCGGCTCGTCGAGTACGACACCACCGGGATCGTGGAAAAGACCATCGCCAGCCCCGCCGACCTGCCGCCTTTTGCGGATGACGGCAAGATCCGCTGGCTGGACATCGAGGGGCTGGGCGACGTCTCGCTTTTCCAGGCACTCGGCGAAAAGTACGGCCTGCATCCCCTCGCCCTCGAAGACGCGCTCCACGTCGGCCAGCGGCCGAAGTTGGAGCCTTACGACAACCACCTCTTCGTCGTGGCGCAGATGGTTTACCGCAACCCGGAGAACGAAATGTGCGGCGAGCAGGTCAGCATGTTTCTCACGCGCAATTTCCTCATCACCATCCAGGAGGAGATCGGCACGGATGTCTTCGACCCCGTGCGCGCACGCCTCCGCACGGGCCGCGGCTACATCCGCAACCTCGGCGCGGACTACCTCTGCTACGCGCTGCTCGACTCGATCATCGACCACTGCTTTCCCATCCTCGAAGACCTCGGCGAAGCGCTGGAGGAAATCGAAGACGAAGTCCTCGAACACCCGCAAGTTTCCTGCATGGCCAAGCTCCACGCGCACAAGCGCACGCTCATGCAGCTTCGCCGCTTCGTCTGGCCCGAGCGCGACGTGTGCAACGCGCTCCTCCACGATGAAAGCGGCATCGTTTCCAAGCAGACGAAAGTCTTTCTCCGCGATGCCTACGATCACACGGTGCAAATCATGGACTTCATCGAGAGCTACCGCGACGTGGTCTCGGGCCTCTCGGAAATGTATCTCTCCGCCGTGGGCATGCGGACGACCGAGATCATGCGCGTGCTCACGGTGATGTCCGCGATCTTCATCCCTCTGACCTTCGTCGCCGGGCTTTACGGGATGAATTTTGACTACGCCGACGGCAAGATGCCGTGGAATCTCCCCGAGCTGCACCAGCCCTACGGCTACCTCGGCTGCATCGTCGTCATGGTCGCCATCACCACCGGGCAGATCCTCTTTTTCAAACGGAAGAAGTGGCTCTGATCCACCGGGGACCGTTGCTCCGGGCTTCGTCTCATGTTTTGCCGACGCCGATTATGTGGTTGCCGCCGGACGGCCCTGCCGGTAACAACCCGGCACTTTTTCCGCAGCATGAAAAACGTCCGCCCATTTTCCACCCTCTTCGCCAGCCTGGCGCTCGTCCTCGGAATGCTCGCGCCGGAAGCGTCGGCCCAGATTTGGGGTTCGCGCTCGGCCAATGCCCCGATGCGCAAAGCCGCGGACATGATCGGGCGCCAGCCGGGGCCGAAGATCAACAAAGAGCTGGAATCCCTCATCAACCCAAGCAACTCCCGGCTCGTGGTCTCGCTGAGCAAACAGCGCGTCTATCTCATGACCGGCGACCAGATTTACATCGACTCGCCCATTTCCTCCGGCAAAGCCGGCCACGCCACCCCGCGAGGAAGCTTTAGCATCACGGAGAAAGATGCCGACCACCGCTCCAGCATCTATGGCAATTTTGTTGACCGCAGCGGCCGCATCGTCCGCGCCGGCGTGAGCACGCGGATTGACTCCGCCCCGAGCGGCACCCGCTACCAGGGCGCGCCCATGAAGTGGTTCTGCCGCCTCACGAGCAGCGGCGTCGGCATGCACATCGGCATTCTCCCCGGCTATCCCGCATCGCACGGCTGCATCCGGCTGCCCGCCGAGATCGCGCCGATCATTTACTCGAAGGTGCGGCTCGGCACGAGGGTGGTCGTCGAGGCGTAGCCGCGCCCGCCCGGCCTACGTGCCGTTCGTCGAAGAAGCCGGGAGCGCTTTGACATCGCTGATCTGAACGGATCGGCCCGGATGGCAGCACCTGGCCCAACGATCCGCTCCGATTCCCACGATCCATCCACTGACCGCGTCCACGAGGTGGTGCTGATGGATCGCAAGGGTCGAGAGGGCAATCAGCGCAGCCCACGTCCAAAGAAACGCGCACCCGAGGCGTGACGCACGGCGGGCGAAGGACGCCACGCAACACACCGCCAAGGCGACGTGCAGGGAGGGCACCATGTTGTAATCGAGATTCAGGCGGTCGGCGAAATGGAAGAGACTGGTCCAGATGCCGAGGTCGCCGGGCAGGGCAAAGGCGGCGCGCGCAGGCACAAGCAGAAAGCCGACCCCGCCCACGAGCGTGGCCAGCGCGAGCGCGCGGATGAGGGCGGTGAATTCACGCCGCTCGCGCACGACAAATAGGCCGACAAGGAAGAGCAGGTAGATGCTCAGGTAGGCGAGGACCGCGCCGGGGATGAGCGGGATGGAAAGCTCGCTGGGCAGATGAATCGGCACGCGCAGCGAGCGACGTGCGGTGAGCCAGTCGCAGCGCAAGTGTGGCGTGACTCGGCGGCGTGTTTCCGCTTCGATGCCGGCGTGCCCTTGCTGATTCGCATCCTCCGCCTGCTCCTCTGCGCCGCCTTTCTCGCGGGCGTGGCGCCGGGCACGGTGCGCGCGGCCTTCACCAGCGGTGCAGCCTTTGGCTCGCGCCCGGCTTTCCCCGAAACCCCGGCGCCCGCGCCCGGCCAGCCCGCCGGCCAGCGCCGCAGCGATGGGGGCGGGGCGCTGGCCTACGCGGCGACCTACGAGGCCTTTGGCACGCGCACCCAGGAGGCCGGGGCCAGCGCCGACCGCCAGCGGGCCAATACCAAGGAGGAGGATTCTCTCACCGGCCTGCTCAACGAAGGCCAGCGCTACCGCGACCTGGCCACGGGCATGTTCCTGACCCGTGACCCGGCGGGGTTTGTGGACGGTCCGAACGTCTATACCTACGTCAACCAGAACCCGTGGAGCGCCTTCGACGAGGAGGGGCTGTTCCTGAATTTCATCGCGCAGGCGGGGGTCGGTGCGCTGATCGGGGGCGGCCTGGAGGCGGCCTCGCAGCTCATCGTCCACGGGCGGGTGAACGACTGGGGGGCCGTGGGCAAGAGCGCCGCCGTCGGGGCGGTGGGCGCGGTCACCGGCGGCATTATCGGGCAGGTGGCGGTCAAGGTCGCCACGATGGGCAAGGTGGCGAACGCGGCGGTCAAGGTTGGCCAGGCTGCCAACCGGGCGTCGGACGTGGTGGAAAATGTGGAGAGCGTGGTGCAGATCGCCGGGGCTGTGGCCAGTGGTGATCCGCAAGCCGCCGTCCAAGGTGTGTTGGAATTGGGTGCAAACAACCTGCCGGCGGGCGGCAAGGGGAAGGGTCCGGCGAAAACCGCGCGGACGACGGGTGGAGGCGATGGTCCCCCAACTGCCGCAAAGGGAGGAGACTCATACGTTTATGGCGTCATTGACACTCAAACCGGGACGTTGACAAAACCCGGCATGAGTTCCGGGCCGATTCCCGACCGCATGAAGCAAGACTAAAGGCGGAAGGGGTCAGTCTGTGAAAATTGCTCTTTCTCTTCGACGGGACAAACGTCAGGATATGTCTTTACGAGCAATCCAACGACTAGCTGCAACCCTTGAGAAATGAGCAATTTTCACAGACTGACCCCGGCTGCCGCTACTTGGGAAACCACCCGCGATGTCTTGCAAAAGAAGGAGAACAAGAACACCGCCGGCACTACCAATCTCGCCACCTTCGACTACGGCTTGAACGCCCTGGCCCAGCGCGAAACCGTGAGCGCCACCGGCACCGCCTTCGCGACCGCCGCCAACTGGAACGGGTGTGCCGTCCAATGGATGTAAGTAGTTAGTTGGTTAGTGGGAATGAAAGCCATGTTTGTCGAAGTAAGTCCAAAGGGAGGCCCAGCGGGAAGTGGACAGCAGAAGGGCTCGCAAAGTGAT
>Ga0163144_10016362_pt1 | contig 15198 bp, 17 predicted proteins | sample OliLak19BULKMAT1_FD_123175 | JGI IMG/M metagenome (GOLD analysis project Ga0163144, IMG submission 123175) | Freshwater microbial mat bacterial communities from Lake Vanda, McMurdo Dry Valleys, Antarctica - Oligotrophic Lake LV.19.BULKMAT1 | ecosystem: Environmental > Aquatic > Freshwater >... | reverse complement strand
TCTCCGCCACCGTCGCCAATCAGGGCCGCATCGTCATGACGCCGACGATGATGAGCGTGCAGTTCAATTCGATGAGCCTGTATCCAGCCGGCTATTTCACGCGCCAGATCCCCGTGCAGGCTACGCTGCGCCTGCCCGACGGCTGGTCCGCCGCATCGGGCCTGCCATCGATCGCGACTGGCTCGGTCTATCGTTATGACAGGACCAATTATGAGGTGCTGGTCGATTCGCCCGTGCTCGCTGGCCGCTATTACAAGGCGTTCCCTTTGAGCCCCAAGGTCACGCTTGACGCCTTTGCTGATGCACCAGAGCAACTGGCGGCAACGCCCGATCAGATCGGCGCGCACAAACGGCTCGTCGAGCAGGCAGTCAAGCTGTTCGGTGCGCAGCATTACGACAATTATCATTTCCTGCTGTCGATCACCGACACGCTCGGTGGGATCGGGCTGGAGCATCATCGCAGTTCCGAAAATGGCGTGAAGCCGGGGTATTTCATCGATTGGGAAAACAGCACCCCGTCGCGCGATCTGTTGCCACATGAATTCACGCATAGCTGGGACGGCAAGTTCCGGCGCGGTGCTGACCTGTGGACGCCTGATTATCGCATGCCGATGCGCAACAGCTTATTGTGGGTGTATGAAGGCCAAACGCAGTTTTGGGGCTATGTGCTGCAAGCGAGGTCGGGCATGATCAGCAAGCAGGACACGCTCGATGCCTATGCGATGCTGCTCGCCAGCGCCGACACGACCAAGGGTCGCGAGTGGCGGCCGATGGTCGATACAACGAACGATCCTGCGATTGCCCAGCGCAAGCCGAAGGGCTGGACGAGCTGGCAACGATCAGAGGATTATTACAACGAAGGCCTGCTCGTCTGGATGGAGGTCGATTCGATCCTGCGCAAACAATCAGGCGGCACCAAATCGCTCGATGATTTCGCTCGCGCCTTTTTTGGCATGAATGACGGCGATTGGGGTCAGGTGACCTATACGCTTGACGATATCGTCGCCACGCTCGGCAAGATCATGCCGCATGACTGGGCCGGGCTGCTCAACCAGCGCCTGAGCGAAACGGGTGCCCCGGCCCCGACGACCGGCTTTACCACCAATGGCTATCGCCTGATCTACACCGACAAGCCCACTCTCTTTTTCAAGCTGGAGGAAAAGGTCCGCCAGCGGACCGACCTGACGCATTCAATCGGCCTGTCGATCAATCCGACAGGCGAGATTGGCGGCGTCGTCTGGGACAGCGCGGCCTTCAAGGCAGGCCTTGATGTTGCGGGTACGATCACGGCAGTCAACGGGCTGACCTATTCGCCCGAGCGTATAAAGGAAGCCATCGTGACGGCGAAAGCGTCGAAGGACCCGATCACGCTGATTGTCAAAAATGGTGACCGGATCAATGAAATCACCGTCGACTATCACGGCGGCTTGCGCTACCCGCGCCTCGAAAAGATCGGTTCCGGCGATGCCGGGCTCGACCGGTTACTGACAGCAAAATAGGGAAATACCATGCGTATCGACATGATTCCGGTGGGTGATGATGTGCCCAACAGCCTGAACGTGATCATCGAGGTGCCGGTCGGTGGTGAGCCAGTAAAGTATGAGTTCGACAAGAAATCAGGCGCGCTCTTCGTCGATCGCATCCTGCACACCGCGATGCGCTATCCCGCCAATTACGGCTTTATCCCGCACACGCTGTCGCCTGATGGCGATCCGCTCGACGCGCTTGTCGTGGCCCGCTCACCCTTCATCCCAGGCTGCGTTGTCCGCGTCCGCCCGATCGCCGTCCTGTTCCTGGAAGACGAAGCAGGCGGCGACGAAAAACTGCTGACCGTGCCCGTCGACGCGACCTTCCCTTATTATTCCGATGTCGATGAACATCATGATCTGCCGCAGATCGTGATGCAGCAGATCGAGCATTTCTTCACCCATTACAAAGATCTTGAACCCAAGAAATGGGTCCGCGTCGGCAAATGGGGCAATGCCGACGAAGCGCGCCGGATCGTCATGGAAGCCATTGAGCGGGCAAAGGAAGCCAAGCCGGAGTAAAGCGCGCGGGATATCGGCGGGCTCCCCCCATAAACGCTCCCCCCGTCCGTCGCCCAAAATCGTCAAGACCGCTCGTCCTTCCCGCACAGGCAGGAAGCCGTCACCGCCCTGCGAGACTAAAGCCTACAGGCCAGCGGTGGAACCTGGATTCCCGCCTTCGAGGGAATGCCGTTGGGTTTAAACCAAACCCCCTCAACGCTTCTGCCGAGGTTTGCGCACCGGCGCACGCTGGCCCGCCGCGACGCCCAGCATCGCCCATTCGCGCATCGCGTCGGCATCATCATAGACATCGTCGGGCGCGCGGCGATAATTCATCGATGCTTCGCGCCCCTCGCCCATCTGAAAGGTGAAGCGCGGACAATTCTCCGCGTCCCAGATCGCGTCGCTCTCCGCGTCGGCTTTTAGCCAGAGCAGGTCATCGGCAACAATCGCAAAGATGGTGCCATCCAGATACAGCGTCGCCCCGCCCATCATTGCGCGGCGGGTGACGGTGCCGAGCGGCGCAAGCGCCTCCTCCACCCAGGCAATCAGGCCTAAATCAACCGCCATTTGCTTTGCCGGCCAGCAGCCTTAACGCGTCACCTGTCACCCGGTTGGTCGTCCATTCGGTCATCGGCTCAGCCCCAAGTGTCTTGTAGAATTCAATCGCGGGCGTGTTCCAATCAAGTACTGCCCATTCCAGCCGCGCGCAATCCCGCTCCAGCGCAATCGCCGCCAGCCGCTTGAGCAACGCCTTGCCAACGCCTGTCCCCCGCGCCGCCGGGGTCACATAAAGATCCTCCAGATAGACCCCCTTCTTGCCCGTCCACGTCGAAAAATTATGGAAGAACAGCGCCATTCCCACAGGCTCGCCGCCAAGCTCGGCGATGAACGCCTCAACGGCGGGCTTCTCGCCAAACAGCGCAGCGTGCAGCATCGCCTCTGTCGCGTGGACCTTGTCAGCCTCACGCTCATAATCGGCGAGTTCGATCACCAGCCGCAGGATCGACGGCACGTCATCGGCGGTCGCAAAACGGATTTGCGTCATGCCGCAGCTTCGGTTTGTGGGGCCGGTGCCCCTGCCCCACGCAGCGCAAACAGGCAGCCGGCAATGATGAGCGCCGCGCCCGCCACGGTGAACAGCGACACCTGCTCGGCAAACACCACATAGCCAAGGATCGCTGCCCAAATAAATGCCGTATATTCGACCAGCGCCAGCACCTGCGTTTCGGCGCGGCGATAGGCCCAGGCCAGCGCAAAACCCGATACCGACCCCAAAGCGGCGGCAATCCCGATCGCGGGCAGTTGCGTAACCGAAGGCAGCACCGCGAGCCAGGGCGCGCCGACCAGCAATAGCCCGCCCATCACCAGGCTGGTGAACAAGGTCACCTCCAGCGGATCGGCCAACTGCGCCTGCTGTCGGAGCAAAATGAGGCTGAACGCATACAGCACCGAGGCAATGATGATCGCGATCGACCCCATGACGACCTCGTTTGACGCGCCGCCCTGCGCCTGCCCCGCAGCAATCACCAAAACGCCGACGCTGGCCAGTACAGAGCCCCAGATCGCCACCCGCCGGACTGATTCGCCCAGCATCACCGCCGCCAGATACAGCGCGATCAGGGGCGCGAGGAACGTCAGCGCCACGCTCTGCGCCATCGGCACGCGCGCCAGACCCCAGAAGAACAGCAACACCGATAGCCCAGCGGCAATGCCCCGGCTGGCGTGAAGCTTGAGCGCATCCGTGCCCGGCCAGGGTCGTCGTCGCAGCAAGAATATCGCGCCCGTCATCGCCACCCCCGCAACCGATCGCCACAGCACAGCACTATAGGCCCCGCTCTCGATGCTCAGCCCCTTCATGATCGCATCCATGATCGAATAGGTGAAGATGCCAGCAGAAGCGGCGGTGAAGGCAAGGGCGTTCATGTTCTTCATCTGAGCGGGCGATAGCGGAGCCGTCCGCCGCCGTCACCGGTCGATTATTGCTCCCCGCTATCAGCGCAGCCGCATCGTGTCGCCGGACATTTGAACACTGTCGAGTTTACGCAAATAGCTGTGGCCGAGCAGCGAGATGTCCGCGCCTTCCAACACCACGCCGTGCACGTCGCTCGCGCGTTTGCCGTCGAGCACAATGTCGGTGATCACCACTTCCTGCCCGCGCACCTCGCCCCCAGCACCCCGCCCGACGACGCTAAATTGTGCAGGATCGAAGGCAATATGCGCGCGCTTGGCATCATCCATCGTCAGCGCAACGGTATCGGCGCCTGTATCCACGACAAAGCGGATCGGCTCATCATTGACGTCAGCGATCGCCAGGAAATGCCCGCCGGGGGAGCGATTGAGTACGGTTTCGGTTGGTTTGTCTGCGGCCGGTAATGCGGGCGCGGGCGAGGCTGCGGGTGCGGCGATAGCGGGGGCGGCACTCGGCTTGGCGACTGGAATCGTCAGCCCAATGGCGGTCCCGGTAACGGCAAATAGGGCAAGCGCGATCCGCATTGCATACCCCTAAGCCGCGCGCGTTAGAACGTCGCTAAGGAGGATGGCAAATTTTGTCCTAAGCGCCAGGTCTTAGGGAACCCGCAGAGCTCAATGCGTCAATTTCAGCCCGACGATGCGGGCCAGCAGGCGCAGCAACAGCAGGATACGCGCCGTGCCGATCGGCTCATCCCCCGTCACCACTCCAACCATCACGGTGCCAACCGCGCCGATCCCGACCCAAACCGCAAAGGAGGTGCCCTACCTAGGGGATCGTTTTGGACGCCCGTTCGAGCAGGCCGAAGCTCAGAAAGGCGCAGACCATAAATCCCGCATTCCAGGCCAGATTCCTGAAACCATCGGTATAGCGAAGGCAGGTGGTAACGCCAATTTCGAACACCCCGGCCAGCATCAGAAGTAGCCAGGCCAAGGCTGCTTACTCCGCCGCTTCGGTTACCTTGGCGGCGTCTGCTGCATCAATTTCGGCCGCCTTGGCCTCGACGAGGCTGACGATATGTTCAATCATGTCCTCGCTCTGCACGGTGTGATCGGTCACGCCAGACAGATATACCATGTGCTTGCCATTGCCGCCGCCGGTGAGGCCAATATCGGTCTCGCGCGCCTCGCCGGGGCCGTTGACGACGCAGCCAAGTACCGAAAGCGACATCGGCGTGCGGATGTGCTGGAGCCGTTCCTCAAGCGCCTGCACGGTGCGAATCACGTCGAAGCCCTGCCGCGCACAGCTGGGGCAGCTAACAACGCGGACACCGCGATTGCGGATGCCGAGCGCCTTCAAAATCTCAAAGCCGACGCGCACTTCATCCTCAGGCTCCGCCGACAGCGAGACGCGGATCGTATCGCCAATGCCAAACCAAAGCAGCGAACCAATCCCGATTGCTGACTTGACGGTGCCGCCGACGAATCCGCCCGCCTCGGTAATCCCCAGATGCAGCGGGCAATCCACCACCTCAGCGAGTTGCTGATACGCCGCAACCGCCAGGAACAGATCAGACGCCTTTACCGCGACCTTGTATTCGTGAAAATCATTGTCCTGCAGCAGCTTGATGTGATCGAGCGCGCTTTCCACCAGCGCCTCGGGACAGGGCTCGCCATATTTTTCGAGCAAATCCTTTTCAAGGCTGCCGGCATTGACGCCAATCCGGATCGCGCAACCATTGGCTTTGGCGGCCCTGATCACTTCCTTCACGCGCGCAGCCGAGCCAATATTGCCGGGGTTGATGCGAAGACACGCAGCCCCCGCATCGGCGGCCTCGAGCGCGCGCTTATAATGGAAATGGATATCCGCCACCACGGGCACCCGGGAGGCGCGCGCAATTTGCTTGAGCGCCAGCGTGCTTTCGACATCAGGGCAGGACACACGGATAATATCAACGCCTGCCTCTTCGCAGCGCCTGATCTGGTCAATCGTTGCCTTGGCATCTTCCGTTGGCGTGTTGGTCATGGTCTGCACAGTGACGGGCGCATCGCCACCAACAGGCACATTGCCAACCATGATCTGGCGACATTGACGGCGCGTGATATCACGCCACGGACGGATGGACGACATGAAGCTCCTTTATCCGCGCCCAAGTCGCGGTCGATTTTTGACGGGTCACCTATCCCATACGCAAATCCACCGCGCATGCCAAGCCAAGCAAGTCACCGCCCCACGCACCGCAACGATCATTTGCGACCGCAAGGCCGGACGATTGGGATAACAGCATTGCACCCAGGCCCCGACAATAGGATAGCAACGCCGATTGGGCGAGCGGGAAAAGGCCGCAGCATTGACCCGGCAGGAGAGCGGATTGGGCCGTCATTACGGGATGGATTGGTTACGGATCGGTGCGTTTGCGCTGCTGATCTTCTATCATATCGGCATGGTGTTCATACCCTGGGCCTATCATGCCAAGGTCGCGCATCCGATCGGCTGGGTGACGATCCCGATGCAGGCGCTGAACGCGTGGCGGCTGGCGCTGCTGTTTGTTGTATCGGGCTTCGCCAGTCGGGCAATCTTTGCCGGCGCCCCATTTGCCGGTCGGTTTGCCTGGGGACGGACCAAGCGACTGCTGCCGCCCATCCTGTTTGCGATGGTCGTCATCAACCCGGCGCAGCCCTGGGTCGAGTTGACCACCCAGCACGGCTATATCGGCGATTTCTGGCATTTCTTGACGACTGACTATTTTCGTTTCCAGAAAATCAACCGCATCGCTGTGCCGAATTGGCAGCATTTGTGGTTCGTGGTCTATCTCTGGGCTTACACGCTTGGGTTGGCGCTGGTCCTTTTTGTGATCCCGACAAGGCTGCAGACCATGATCGAGCGTGTCGTCAGCTACGCGCTAACCGGCCCGCTGCTGTTGATCGTGCCGGTGGCGCTGCTCATCGGGCAGTGGCTGTGGACTTACCCAGGTACTGGCGAAACCCATGCCTTTTTCGACGATCTACCGGCCCACCGGTTGTATTGTGCAATGTTTCTGTTTGGGTTCCTGCTCGCTGGCAACGACCGACTCTGGCGCGCCATCCGGCGGTGGTGGCCGCTCGCGGCGGGGATCGCCTTAACCGCCTACACGATCGTCGCCGTCACGGAATTCACGTATCTGAAGATACCGATTACGGGCAAGGTGTGGTACTGGTTTGGCATGGTCCGGGCGGTCCAAACCTGGACATCGATCATCGCGCTGATCGGCATCGCTGATCGCTGGCTCAACCATGATCACCCGTCGCGCGCGATGCTCAACGAGGCGGTGTTTCCTTTTTACATCATCCACCAGACAATCATCGTCGTCGTCGCGGGGGCTTTGCTCCAGACGAGCATCGGGCCACTCGCCGAATTCGCCGTGCTGCTCGCCGCGACCGTCCTTGGCTGCTGGGTTTTTTACCGGATTGGCCGCGAGATTGGCTGGCTGCGGCCGCTGATCGGCTTGCGCGCCCGCCGCGCCACGGCTAGCGCGAAGGCCCGACCCAGCGGGAGCCAATGATGATGCCAAGCTTACGCGGCTGGACGCTGATGATCCATGGCGGCGCCGGGATTCTGACGCGCGCCTCGCTCGCCCCGGCAAAGGAGGCAGGTGCACGCATCGGGCTGAATGCCGCGCTTGATGCTGGCTCGGCGATATTGGCAGCGGGTGGCAGCGCACTTGACGCGGTTGAGGCAGCGGTGTGCATCATGGAGGATGATCCGCACTTCAACGCCGGACGCGGCGCGGCGCTGACTTTTGATGGCGCGATCTCACTTGATGCCGCGATCATGGACGGACGCGACCGCAGCGCAGGATCGGTCGCCGGAATATCATCCACGCGCCATGCCGTCATCCTCGCCCGCGCGGTGATGGAGCGGACACCGCATGTGATGCTCGCCGGTTCGGGCGCGGATGGCTTTTCGGTCGAACAAGGGCTGGAGCAGGCGAGCGCCGACTGGCTTGCGACACCAGAACGCCGCGCCCAGCTTGCTGAGCTGAAATCGCGCGGGACCGACTGGTTCGATGCCGAAATGAAATACGGCACCGTTGGCGCGGTCGCCTGTGACAACCACGGCCATCTTGCCGCTGCCACCTCAACCGGCGGGGTCACCGGCAAACGCTGGGGGCGGATTGGCGATACGCCGCTGATTGGTGCGGGCACTTATGCCGATGACCGCGCCTGCGCTGTCTCTGCCACGGGGGCGGGCGAATATTTCGTTCGCGCCAATGTCGGCCATGAAATCGGCGCGCGGGTTCGGCATCTGGGTGAGGGGATCGACAAAGCTGCGGCTGCCGTGATGGCCGATGTTCAGGCGCTCGGTGGAACCGGCGGGGTAATTATCGCTGGCCCTGATGGCAAGCTGGCGTGGCTGTTCACGACGCCGGGCATGTATCGTGGCAGCGCCAATGCCGACGGCGTACGGCAGGTTTGCATCTTTGCCGATGAATGACAGGACCGATCAATCATGACCGCTGCAAAATGTATCGCTGCCCTGCTCGCGCTCGCGTTGTTCGCGCTCACCCCTGCCCCGGCTTTTGCCTATGGCGGTTTTGGGCATGAAACGATCGCGCAGATTGCGATGGCCAATGTCAGCCCGCGCACCCGCGCCGCTGTGATGGCGCTCGTCCGGCAGGCTGGCACCCTCGATACCAAGACCTGCGCGACCCGGACGGTGGAGAATTTGAGCGTCTGGCCCGATTGCGCCCGTTCACTCGGACCGCGATTTTCCTACACGGCGTCGTGGCATTACCAGAACGTCAATATCTGCAAAGCCTTTGATCTAAAAAGCGCGTGCAAGGATGGCAATTGCGTGTCCGCCCAGATTGAGCGCGACATGAAACTGCTGAAGGACAAGAGCATTCCTGCGCGCGAGCGGGCGATGGCGCTGTCGTTTCTGATCCACTTTACCGGCGATCTGCACATGCCGCTGCATGCAGGCGATCACGGCGATCTCGGCGGTAATCAGATCAAGGCGGCTTATGGGATTTACGCGCCTGATCGGCTGAACCTGCACAGTATCTGGGACGGCGTGCTCGCTGAACGTGCGATCACAACCGGGCCATCGCTCGTCCGACGCTATGCACCGGATGAGGCGGCCATGTTGCAAGCGGGCAATGTTGAGGATTGGAGCCGTGAATCCTGGCAAGTGAGCCGCGCGCTCACCTATCCGACCGCTGTTGGCGACACCCCCTGCACCACCGCCCCGCCCGCCCGTGCGCGGCTCGACAATGCAACGATCGAGAAACTCCTGCCCGCCGCCAAGCTACAAATTGAACGCGCCGGGTTGCGGCTCGCGAGGTTGCTCGACGAGGCGCTGGGGTAGTCTTGGATGAGGGCTGCCACCCAACCCGTCCCCGTTCGTCATTGCCTACCCTGACCCGTCGCCCCAAACCTGATCCGGGGTCCCGCTCGCTCTGACCCGCCAGCGCATCCCAGCGCAGTTCACCATGGCCGTTCCTAAATGCCGCCCATGGATCACGCCCGCTACTGGATCACGCCCGTTATTGGATCACAATCGTCACCGCGCGCCGGTTTTGCGCCCAGCTTGTATCGTCAGAACCAAGCGCGACCGGGCGCTCCTTCCCATAGCTGATCGTCGTAATTCGCTCCGGCGCAACGCCGCGCGCGGCGAGGAAATTCTTGGCGGCGTTGGCACGACGATCCCCTAGCGCCAGATTATACTCGCGCGTCCCGCGTTCGTCGCAATGCCCCTCAATCGTGATGCGGACATTGGGATAGCGGGCGAGCCACACCGACTGGCTCTCAAGCGTCGCGCGCGATTCAGCGTCGATATCAAACTGGTCAAGCGCAAAGCGGATCGTGTCGCCAGCGACCGAGCGCATGAAGTCTGCCGCCGAACCGGGGATGACGTCGGTCCCGGTCGGTCCTTGCGGTTGTGGAGCGGGCGCATACGACCCGACAGGAGCGGGCGGCAATTCCTCGCGGCGCTTGGTTGTGCAGGCAGCGGTGGCAAGCAGCGCGGTTGCGATAATGATCTTCGTCGTCAGTCTGGCCATGGTCAGTCCTCCTTCGGCTGGTCGTTGCTTGCCACACCGGGTTGGCGCGGGAAGGATCGGGGTGTCGGCCCCAAATTGTCAAAACTCAGGGGCGCAACGGCCCCCAGGCGGGATCGGAACCGTCGAGTGGGGTCGCCAGTCTGCGCTCGTTAACGCCCGTCAGATCGACCGACCAAAGGTCCGCCTTACCGACGCTGCCCTGCGCCGCCCGGTAGAACATCAGGACCCGACCATTGGGTGACCAGCTCGGCGATTCGTCCTGCCAGTCATCGGTCAGCAGCTTCTCGCCGCCGCCCGACGGGCTCATGATCCCGATCCGGAAATTGCCTGCAATGCGCGTGAAGGCAATCAGATCGCCGCGCGGGCTCCATACCGGCGTGGCATAGCGGCCGCCGCCAAAGCTGATGCGCTGCTGATTCGCCCCATCAGCATTCATGACATAGATTTGTTGCCCGCCTGACCGATCACTCTCAAACACGATCCGCGCGCCGTCAGGTGAATAGCTGGCACCGGTATCAATCCCCGGTGAAGTGGTCATCCGTTCCGGCGCACCACCGGCGATGGCGGCGCGGTAAATATCGGTGTTGCCGCCGATCGCCATCGAGAAGACAATATAGCGGCCATCAGGCGAGAAGCGCGGCGCAAAAGTCAGGTTAGCGTTCGCGACCACCAGCCGCTGCTTGCCGCTGCCGATATCATAAACATAAATCGAGGGGCGATCCCCCAGATAACTCATATAGACAATCGACTGCTGGTTGGGGGCAAAACGCGGGGTGAGCACGATCGACTGCCCGTTTGTGAGGAAACGATGGTTGGCACCGTCCTGGTCCATGATCGCAAGCCGCTTGATGCGCCGTTGTTTGCCGCCCGTTTCGGAAACATAGACAACCCGGCTATCGAAATAAGGCCCTTCACCGGTCAGGCGGGTGTAAACCATATCAGCGCATTTATGCGCCGCCCGCCGCCAATCGCTGGGCGAGACGACAAAGCCCTGCCGCATGAGTTCGGTGCGGGCGGAGACGTCGTAAAGGTAACACCCAACCGTCAGCGTGCCGTCGCCATTGGCGCGGACAAAGCCCTGCACCAACGCCTGCGCGCCGGTGCCCCCCCAGTAATCAAATTGCGGCTCTGTCACTTCGGGAAATGCAACCGGGCGCAGCGCGTTGGGGCCAAGCGGGCTGAACAGGCCAGAATTTTTGAGATCAGCCGTCACGATATCGGCCAGCTGACGACCAAGCGCATCACTGCTCCCTGCCGCTGTCTGCACAACCGCCGATGTCGGCATTACGGGAACAGCAATTGGCAAGGGGGCAGAAATCCCCCCCGTCACCGACACTTCAAGCGGCGGCGGTGTTTGCGTCGGCATTGTCTGTGGAGAAATCGTCTGCGGGGGCAGCACGGCCGCCGTCTGCGCAAACGCCGGGGCCGCCGCTAAAAACAGCGCGAGCACAGGCCAATGATTGCATTTCGTCAGGCGAATGATCATGTGATTCTCACTCTCAGCGCAGCTGCCAGTTATAGTTGATATTGTTCCAGCCGCCATTGGCTGTCTGATAATATTCAGGAGGCAACCGAAGCGGTGAACAGCCCTTGAACGCTGCAATCCCCAGATCAATGACTCGGCGGCTGTAACGCGCACCTTCCCCGTCTGCGCCGGTCTGCCGGACGACGCTTGGCGTCACCGCCAGCGTACCATCGGGGTTCAGGCGCAGGTTGAGGACGGTAATAATCTCATTGGCACCGGGGCCGGGATTAACCTGTCGATCAGCGCAAGGCTGGATTTGCCGACGAATCGCGTCCTGAATTGCACCCAGCGCCCTGGCATCGATTACCGCCGCCTTTGGGGTTAATGACTTGCTCGTTGATGGCTGATCGGTCAGGCCCTTGAGGAAATCATCGCCCAGCCGCGACCCGCGAGGTCTGGGTTTCTTGGATGTCGGATCGGTGCCGCTCGACGGTGCCGCCGTTTCAGGTCGAGCCAGCGTCACTGCCTTTGCCGCAGTCTTGGGCGGCACCTTCTCGGGCTTTTTCGCAGCATCGGGCACCGGCATTTTCACCGGCGCAGGCTTGGCGATGTCGCGTGGCTTAGGCGGCGGTGTGGGTTTATCGCGCGCGACCGGGGGCGGGGGCAGAGGGGCGGCGGCTGCGACCTTTGCGGCTGGTGGCGGTGCATCTGCGGGTCCACCCAAATCGGGACTACGCGATTCGGCAGGCGGGGTCGTCGCTTGGGGTGCCGTCGCGACCAACGCCACCTCATCGACCAGCGAGACATCGACCGATTGTTGCAGCGGCTTCACCACCTGACGCTCTGCAATAAAGCTTGCTGATAGCAAGCCAAAGGCGACAATATGGACGAGAACGGCGGCGAACAACCCAGCCTGTTCAGATCGGTCGATCATCAGAACGCTATGTCCTGCGCGAGTGATGACAGGCCGGACTCACAAGCGTTCCTTGCCCACAGTAACGAGCGCGACGCGGTTTAGCCCGGCCCGGTTGAGTTCCCCCATCACGCGCATGACCTGACCATAGGCCAAGCTGCGATCGGCGCGCAGATACACCTGGGGCGGCTTCTGACCGCCAGCGCGCGCCACAATCTGGCCAAGCAAATCAGGGAGCAACGCATCGCCGACCTCCTGATCGTTGACGAAGAGTCGGCCCCGCTCATCCAGCGCGATTTGCACCGGTTTTTGCTCCTGATCGAGTGACTTGGCGCGGCTTTCCGGCAGATTGACCGGAACACCTGCGGTCAGCAGCGGTGCTGTCACCATGAAGATGATCAGCAGCACAAGCATCACATCCACCAGCGGCGTAACGTTGATATCGGCCATTGGTGCCCGTCTGCCGCGTGATCGCTGCGAGGGGAGGTTACTTGGCATCAGACTTTCCGACCCGCGGGAGCTTCAAGCTGACGGCTGAGGGTCGCATGGAAGCCATCGGCAAAACGATTGAGGCGCGCCTCGATCCGGTTAATGCCGTGGCTGAAGCGGTTATAGGCAATGACCGCAGGGATCGCCGCAAAAAGTCCAATGGCCGTTGCAAACAGCGCTTCTGCAATGCCGGGGGCGACAACCGCGAGCGAGGTGCTTTGCGACTGCGCAATCCCGTTAAACGCGCGCATGATGCCCCACACAGTGCCGAACAACCCGACAAAAGGCGCAACGGAGCCAACCGTCGCCAATATGTTCAACCGATCCGATATCTTATCAATCTCGCTCGCGACCGACGCCCCGAGCGCGGTCGCCAGCCGTTCACGCGTGCCTTCACGATCAATCGCTGCGGTGGCCGTCGAGCGCCGCCATTCTGCCACGCCCGCTGCAAACACGCGCGCCATCGGCAGGTCGCTGTCGCTTTCATCGCGGTGAAAGGCATCGATATCCTCAGCCTTCCAGAATTCCCGCTCGAAACGCTCCCCTTCGCGACGTGTTTTGCCGATCTTCAGCGCCATTGAGAAGATGATCCCCCAGGACCAGATGCTGGCAAGCAACAGCCCAGCCATCACCAACTGCACGACGATATCGGCCTGTAAAAACAAGGCGACCGGTGAAAGGCTCGATGAATCAGTATTCAGGACGAAATTCATGATGCTTCCATTTCCCTCATATGCCCGACACCGGGCCAGACCAGTGGCTGAAACGCCGCCACCCAGGCCGCCGGTTGCCGCCTCGGACGGCCCGAAGGCGCGACAAACACTGCGGTCACATCAGCCTGCGCTAATATCAACGCCTGCCGGATGACTCGCTGATGAATGCGGCAAGAAGCCGGCCGGATTTCGATCAACCGGCTGACAATAATCAACGCATCATCGAGCTTTGCCGGCGCGCGATATTTAATCGCCAGCTCGCTAACGGCATAGGCACCCTCGCCCGCCTCATGAGCGGCACGTTGATCCGTCCCGGCAAGGCGCAACATGTCTGATCGGCCGCGCTCCATCCAGCGCAGATAATTGGCGTGATAGACGATGCCCGACAAATCGGTGTCTTCAAAATAGACGCGAACCGGCAGGCGATGTTCACCGTCAACAATTCGACCAGAAGTGGGGAAATCGTTCGTCATGGGACAGTGCCTTAACCCGTCAGCCCCTGTGAGGGTATCCCTGTCGCGCCCTTCAGTCGAACAGATCCGCCTCGCTGCCCACCGGCGGATTGAGCCCGAGATGCTTCCACCCTTGCGGATTGAGGCAGCGCCCGCGCGCGGTCCGCGCGATCAGGCCAAGCTGGATCAGATAGGGCTCGATCACCTCCTCGACGGTATCGCGCGGCTCGCTGAGCCCCGCCGCCAGCGTTTCGACGCCAACCGGGCCGCCGCGATAAATATCCGCAATCATCATCAGATAACGCCGGTCCATCGCGTCAAGCCCCAGCCCGTCGACCTCAAGCCGGTTGAGCGCTGCATCGGCAGCTTTTGCATCGACGAGCAGCGTCCCCGCCACGGTGGCAAAATCGCGCACCCGCCGCAGCAGCCGTCCGGCGATGCGGGGGGTGCCGCGCGACCGGCGCGCGACCTCCGCCGCGCCATCGGGCGACACCGCGAGCCCCAGGAGGCCCGCAGCACGCGCAACGACCCGTTCCAGCTCGTCCACAGTGTAAAAGTTTAACCGCACCGGAATGCCAAACCGGTCGCGGAGCGGCGTCGTAAGCAATCCCTGCCGCGTCGTTGCGCCAACCAGCGTAAATTTGGGCAAATCAATCCGCACCGAACGTGCCGATGGCCCCTCGCCGATCATCAGATCAAGCGCGCGATCCTCCATCGCTGGATAGAGAATCTCCTCAACGGCAGGCGCGAGCCGGTGAATCTCGTCGATGAATAGCACATCGCCGTCTTCCAGATTGGTCAACAACGCCGCGAGATCACCCGATTTGGCGATCACGGGGCCAGAAGTGGCACGAAAGCCAACCCCCATTTCGCGCGCGATAATCTGCGCCAGCGTTGTCTTGCCAAGCCCGGGGGGCCCGAAGAACAACACATGATCCAGCGCATCGCCACGCGACCGCGCCGCCTCAATAAACACGCGCAGATTCTCCCGCGCCGCCTTCTGCCCGACAAACTCGTCAAGCGATTTGGGGCGCAGCGCGGCGTCGACATCCTCGGGCTTGCGGGCGGGGGTAATAAGGCGGTCTTCGGTCATTTCGCCGCCTTCCGCAGCGCCAGCCGCACCAGTGCATCGAGCGTTGCGCCTGTGCCCAGGTCATCCTCTGCCGCTGCCACTGCGCTTGCGGCTT
>Ga0163144_10016361_pt1 | contig 15198 bp, 12 predicted proteins | sample OliLak19BULKMAT1_FD_123175 | JGI IMG/M metagenome (GOLD analysis project Ga0163144, IMG submission 123175) | Freshwater microbial mat bacterial communities from Lake Vanda, McMurdo Dry Valleys, Antarctica - Oligotrophic Lake LV.19.BULKMAT1 | ecosystem: Environmental > Aquatic > Freshwater >... | reverse complement strand
TCACGTTTCTGACGAGCTTTGGACGACGGCCACAGCACGCACTGGGCACAATCGGCCTCGGGTTCTTTCTGCTCGGACTGCTGGGTTTGAGTTATCTCAGCGTGCTCTGGCTGCTGATGCAGACCGGACTCGTCACCCCCGCACAACCAATCGGCAACCGCCCATTGCTGGCCTATTCGATCGCTGCGTCCCTGCTCGGCGGCCAGGCCCTCTCGCTCGGCCTGCTGGCCGAACTCATCGTCGCCTACACCTCCCGCAGCGCCGACAGTTACAGCGTCCGGGAAACAACTGAGACAAAGACCAGCCCGCAGCTTGGCCTCTTTCCCTGACGCCGTTAAGGAATTATCGTTTTGTACTTCCAGGCTTTCGCGGAGACCCTTCTCCCCCTGGCAGAGAGAGAAGGTGGCCGATCCCGGCGCGCCGGGAGATGAGGGGGTTCGCCGCTCCGAGAAACCATCGGGGAACGTGACGATACTGCCAAAGCCTGTTTTGACGAGCTGGATGAACTCAACCAGCGGATTGCCAAAGACTGGAAGAAACCAAAATTTTCTACTCTCCCCCGCGGAGATGGACGCGGTGAGGGAAAGCGACTGGCCGCACAAAAGAAGCTGCTAAGCGAACTCGACACGCTGGCGACGGCCTGCCGCGATCTGGTGCAGGACGTTGACCTCATGTTCAAGCTCGCGTTACGCGTGGTGGACACGGCGGAGAAGGAAGCCAGCGCCAAAGAGCACGACGCATGGGATGGCCGCGCCATTGGCAAGCTGGAGAAGGAACTGGACACGCGGCGCAAGGAAGCGGTGGAACAACTCAAGGCCGCCTCGTATTTCGAGCGGCAGGCGCACTGGCTGCTCTCGCGTTTTCCCGGCGCGAAACTTGTGGCTGTGTCCGGTCTGGTGAAGCTGGTGGAACGGAAGGAGATTGCAGCCGCCGACGGGAGTCTCACGCCGGACCGCTACGTTGGCGTTGCGCCACCGGAAGTGGATGAGGATTTCGATTTCTTTGAGGAGTTGGGCGTATGAAGGCGCCGACGAAGATACATCCCCGTCGCGGAGCGACGCTTGATGGTAGCCGTGGGTTTCAACCCACGGTCCTCGAAATCCCGTCACGCCTTCGTCGCGGAGCGACGATTGAAAGTTCACCCAAACAATGCCAGCCCGTCTGACCTATGGCCAACACCTACACCTCGCTGCATTACCACATCGTCTTCAGCACTAAAAACCGGGAACGGTGGATCACGCCGGACATCGAGCAACGCGTCCGGGGGTATCTCGGCGGCATCGCCAAAGAGAACAAAATGAAGCCGCTCCAGATCGGCGGCGTTGACGACCATGTTCATGTGTTGCTGGCTGCGCCAGCCACGCTTACGCCCAGCAAAATCGCCCAGTTGATCAAGGGCGGATCATCGGGGTGGATTCACGAAACATTTCCGACCATGAAAAGCTTCGGCTGGCAGGATGGATACGGGGCGTTCACCGTGAGCAAGTCCAACGTGCCAGAGGTGACCGCTTACATCCAGGGTCAGCGCCAACATCACCACATGCTGACCTTTCAGGAAGAATACCTCGCCTTTCTCCGCAAACATGAAATCGAATATGACGAACGATATTTGTGAAACTGATTTCAAGCGTCGCACCGTTCGCGCAGATGCCCGCCGCGTAGCGGCACATGATGGTAGCCATGGGTTTCAACCCACGAAAAAACGCGCCCCGTGTTTCACCCGTCGCGGAGCGACGGGTGATGCGGGCGGATGGGTGACGATGCGTTTCATGCGTCGCTCCGCGACGCATCACGTTTGGCAAACCGCAAACCGTGGGTTGAAACCCACGGCTACCATCAAGGAGTCGCTCCGCGACCGGGAAGCCGCCGCGCTGGCGAAGAAGATTCAGAAATACAAAAGTACAAGGACAAAAAGTACAAAAAAGTACAAGGACATGCATTGTAGAAGCCGATTCGATCGGTTTTTATTCAGGATTCGTGGGGAATTGCGGTTCATCGTGGAAGTGAAGTGCGCGTTATAGAAGCCCGAGATTATCCGATGGGAGCGAGGTGGAGAGCGTAGAGTTTGGCGATGAAGTACTCATGGTCTCTGTAGCCGCAGGCCATTCTCTGGAGAGCACCGATCTTGTTGTTGATCTCTTCGAGGGGGCCGCTGGAGATGGGGAAGTCGTACCCGTTCAGAATTGCGTAATAACGAAGATTGTGCCACACGCGGAAACGGGATTTCGCGCAGCGAGACTTGACGATCGTGTCCGAAACATCTCAGCTTCTCCCGTTTGGTCTCACACGGAAGAAGGCCACATGCAAGTTCTGGTGACCGGCTCGTCGATGTTCTTCACTGCGAGACTCATTCAGGGCTTTACGTCCTGCGGCGTCAATGTCACCGCCGCTGATGATCACTGGTGGTCGGTCGGCAAATCCATTCCGAAGACCAGATGGCTGCGCACGCCGTCGATTTCGCGCAATCCGGGCGGCTATCTGTCGGCTCTTATCAAGGAGCTCAAGGCTCGCCCCTACGACCTGTTGCTGCCCACCTTTGAAGAGTCACTGCTGCTGGCAGAATTCCGTGATGAGGTGGAGTCGCTGACAACTCTTCTGCTGCCCCCGTTTGATGTGATGTGGCGGCTGCACCATAAGCCCAGCCTCTGCAAACTGTGTTTCGACCTGGGGATACCGACACCTCCCACGTTGACCGGGCCCAGTCCGCTGGACCTGGAAGAACAGATGAGTGCGCTCAAATTCCCCGTTGTCCTGAAGCTGCCGACGGGCAACAACAGCATCGGTCGTGAATACTGCGATACCATGCCGGAGCTTGTCGAACGTTTCCAGACACTCTATGCCCGCGAAACGAATCGTCTTGCCGAACCCCCATTCGTGCAGCAGAAGATCGACGGCGAATCGATTTATACACTCATGCTGTGCCACGAAGGGCGCAAACTGGGGGAAGTCATCTACCGGCCGCTCCGGACGTTTCCCGAAAACGGCGGCACCTCGTCACATCGGGAATCGATCCATCACCCGCGGATTGCTGAACTGACGGAAAGACTTGCTGCGGCAACGCGCTGGAGCGGCTTTCTTGGCCTGGATTTCATCGTCGATCAAACCGACGGCACTCCCTGTTTGATTGATTGCAATCCCCGGGCGAATCCAGCCGTGCATTTGGGCTACCTGGGCGGTGTCGACTGGACGGGATTGTTGACCGACGTGCTGCAGGGTCGTCATCCGATTCCGGTGACTGCCCGGCCCGGAGTCCGTAACTGCACTCCGCTGCTGGACGCGCTGTGGCTGATCGAGGGACTGTGTCCACGACGAAATTGGGCGTCGACTCTGTTCCAGCGGCTCCGCAAAGTTTTCAAGCCCGATTGGAAACTGGATTCAGGTCACGACTTCATGGGTGAGAGCGAATGGATTGGTCATTTTGCCATCGGATGGCAGTGCTTCTCTGCTATTGGCACATCGTTGCGGACGGGTCAGTCATTGGGTCATTCGTTCATGAACGGGGCAAACTATGACCCGCTGACAGTGGGGCAGTTTCGGCAGGTTTCAAAGCTGTCCCAGGATTTCCCTACACATGCGGCGGAGCTTCAGACGCAATGAATCGATGATGCATCTCCCGCAAACACTCACTCCTGCCCCACCTCATAGAGTTCGCCAACCGTGAAATTGTCGTCACCTTTAATGAGCCGACCGAATTCGTCCCATGCTTCAACGTTACTCCGTTCTCCTGCCGACATCTTCGACCACGGTCTGACAAGCAAAACGGCCGGCGGATTCAGTACTCGGCTGCGAACCAGTTCGTCAAAGCGAGACGGCTGTACATAGTCGGTGAAGCCGTACGATCCGGGCAGTCGATACCGCAAAATCTCGCCCCAGTTGATGTAGACGTGAGTGATGCCATGAGCCTGAAACGTTTCGTGAATCCGCTCTGAGGGCAGCATCCGGCGCTGCCTTCCAGGCAGATGTGCGTCATCAGGAGTTGTGGTCCATTCTTCGAACAGGCAATCATCGAAGACCGTGCTGTAAAACAGCGGAAAGGTGGCATCAAAGACTTCGGCTTCTCCCACCATCAGGATTCTTGACGACGGCGGCAGCGTGTCGTTCAGCAACCGGATGTCAGAACGGATCACTAACTGCCTTGCCGCAGCGAGATCCATCAGGCCCAAATGAAACCCGATCAGCTGCCGCTCATGCCCGCAGAACCTGAGATTGAAGAGCGTGACCCCGGCAATCACGACTGAAAGGAATCGCCGCCAGGATCGTGCGGTTGACAGGATCCATGTGCTTCCCGCGGCGATGCTCAACAGCGGAATCATGGGGATCCAGAATCGATCAATGCGGTGCGTCAGTGCCCACCAGGTGGTGAATCCCCACGCGGCCAGGCTCAACACGACAGCGACGATACGGTTTCGTTTCCAGAGCAGCACCGACGGGACGGCCAGCGCGAACAGAAGCCCGCTCGTCCATTTGTTGTGAACCGCAGCATCGAGAAGATGCTTTGGAATCTCTTCGATGCGGTGTTCCGACGGAGCATGAGCCGGCTTCCAGCGAGCGTCTGTTTCCGCGGACCATTCCGAGCCTCCGAAGACGTTGTAGCCCAGCGGATAGACGGGGTTGCCTGTGTCTGCCAGGTTCCTCAACAGCCACGGCATGATCATCAATATGACGCCCAGACTGAACCAGGCGGCCTTGCCCGCCAGCTGTCCTGCAAGGGATCCGGTGGACAAGTTCCGGACATCATGACGCAGGATCGTCCATGCGATGATCGCGGCCGTCGGCAGGATCACGGACACCAGACCTGTGTACTTCGATGCCATGGCATTCCCGGCCAGCAGACCACTGGCAAGGATCAGGCACCACCGGTGTGCCGGCTGGCAGCTGTCGATCAGGAGCGCGGTCATCGTGGCACTGATCAGATAGAACGAGAGTGAACCTTCGGCATAGGCAATCAGCGAAATCCGCAGTGTCCAGGGCGTTGTCAGATAAATGAGTGTGGCCAGCCATGCCACCTCCCGACTGATCCAGCGGCGAGCGAGCGCAAAGACACTCAGAGCACTCAGCAGCTGAAAACAGGCCAGCACGATCTGCCCGACGAGTGCCCCGCGCCACCAGTCGCCGGCGACAACCATGCCACTCAGGCAAAGCATCTCGCTCAGAAGCGGAAAACTGGTATACGCGTTGTGACTCAGGAACGAAACCCGGCCCTGTAAAAACCATTCCTTCGGCCCCTGCAGATGATACTCCAGAACGTCGAAATCCGTCGGGGGTGAGACCGAACCCAGCAACAGCCAGACGACATACGGCACAAGGATGATGAGCACAAGCAGGGTCAGAACCTTTGATGAGCCCTGCTCTGTCGATGAATCAGCGATGGCAGCCAGGACCGGCGAGTTTCTGTTGCGCCACCGACAGGATGTGGCGAACGCAAACGAAAATACGGAGGGCCCGATGATGGCCAATGGGTTCAGTTGCCCCGCCAGCCCGCAGCCAAGAGTCACGAGCGACAGCATAGCCAGACCTGTGCCGAAACAAATCACGATGCGTTCAATCGAGGTCAGCCGACAGTGTCTCAACAGCACCACACAGACGGAGTCTCCGTGTGCAACCGCCAGCAGGAGCAACAGTGCGGCATTGGCAAACAGAGGCAATCGCTGAGGCAGAAAGGCGATGCCGGACGGCGTCGAATTGGCGGTCGCAGCGGGATCCGTTCCACCGGGATCAAGAGCTGCGTCGAGCATCTCCAGCCAGAGCTCGGATCGCGGCACGTGCGGATCCTCGATCGGCTGCGCGAAGAACAACCACAGGAATCCGACAATCCAAACTGCCGCAGTGCAGAGCAGCCAGGCAGGGGTTCGTGAGTCGGAGGCTGGTTTCACTCGAATAGACATCTCATTGAAGCCGAGTGAATCGTTTGACGTCGCACGTTTGACGTCGCACGTTTGACGTCGCACGTTTGACGTCGCACGGTTGAGGATGTCCCAACCGTCGCCGAGTTCACCTCCGGGGTTCAGGTCCGGGGTTCAGGTCGCTTCTGCGCGACTCGCTGGCGCAGAGGCGTTAGACAACGGAACGTATTCGTTCATCCCCGCACTACGTTCCTGATCGACTTCCGCACGGGACGAATGCGGAAATAAAAAAACGGCTTCCGGAAGAAAACTCCCGGAAGCCGCTGGGTTCTGAGTTCAGAGCGAGGCAAAGTTGGAACAGGAAGCAGTTCTTTCCCACCTCAGGTCGATGCGACTATCGGACCATTCCGAACAAACCAGCGAGGCTGCTCTTGCTCTTCGCCTGATTATTATGCAGGCGTGAAGGGAAGAAAGCCTGTGGTTCGGCTGGAGGAGCCGGAGCCGGAGCTGCTTCCGCAGCCGGTGTTGGCATTGGCTGAGCGTCTGCAGGAGCAGCAACTGGAGTTGCTGAACCACAGGAGTCAGATCCGCAGCCGGTTGAGCAGCAGCCGGTGTCGCAACACCCGCCACAGCATCCGTCGACGATCTCATATCCGCACTCTTCCAAAGCCTGTTCTGCTTCGCGGCGAACACCACGGTCACAGTCAGCCAGAGCACAGGTCAGAGCAGAAACAACACATGGGCTGCAGCAGCAGCGGTTCTTACGAGTCTGGTCGCCGATCTCGTCAGCAGCTTCCCGGCGAACTCGTTCGTCACTGTCGTTCAGACCGTAAACGAAAGCGTTCATGATTTCCGGATGGCAGCAGCAGTCGTATCTGCGACCCAGCTTGTCCAGAGCAGCGCGGCGATGTTTGGCATAGCAGTCTGTCATCGAAATGTAGATCAGCCTGGCAATTTCGCAGCAGTCGTCATTGCAGCCTTCGCCGCAACTGTCACCACAGCCGGTGCCACAAGCGTCACCACAAGCAGCTGGAGCACAGCAGCTTGGGTCAGCATTGCAGCAGCCATTGCCATTGCCACAACCCGTTCCGCAAGCGGCTGGAGCACAGCAGCTTGCGTCAGTATTGCAGCAGCCATTGCCGTTGCCACAACCCGTTCCGCAAGCGGCTGGAGCACAGCAGCTTGCGTCAGTATTGCAGCAGCCATTGCCGTTGCCACAACCCGTTCCGCAAGCAGCTGGAGCACAGCAGCCTGGGTCAGCATTGCAGCAGCCATTGCCGTTGCCACAACCCGTTCCGCAAGCAGCTGGAGCACAGCAGCTTGGGTCAGCATTGCAGCAGCCATTGCCGTTGCCACAACCGGTTCCGCAGGCGGCTGGTACACAGCAGCTTGGGTCGGCGGTGCAGCAGCCATTGCCGTTGCCACAGGCTGTTCCGCATCCGTTGCCACAGGCATCGGCCGGAGCACAGCAGCTGGACGGAGCACAGCAGCTGTCGCAGCATGGCGGTTTGATATCAGAGCACTTGCGCTGATACGTGAACACATTTTTGCAGCAAGGACGAGCGATCGTCGGCTTGCAGCAGGCCGGCTGACAGTCTTCAGCACAGCCGCAGCTCTTGCATCCACCGGATCCGAACAGACCGGCGTGTGCCGAGGCTGTCATTCCGGCCAGTGCCAATGCTGCACTGAACATCCTGATCCATTTCATCTTGAAGTGTCTCCTACACAAGGAAATCGTTCCTTCGACCGCCCTGACCAGCTTTTTTTGTCCGTCTTGAACTTCTCACTTCGGCAAACCGTTGCCGATTCCCTCGACCTGCGGCGGGACTGGGTTGGCTTCACACCACGTCGCTTTTACTCAGAATCACGGACAATCAACCAGGCGTCACAGTCGATGATTTCGAATCTGTTGTTTTTGGGTCGCTGAGATCTCCATGATCTCAGCGTGCCATTTGCAGTCCGAGGGACTGGAGAGGACTATCGACGGAGACATTTCGGTTGCTTGAGTTTCCGAATGTCTTTGCCAGGCAATTACTTACGCCAATTTTTGGTCCTGTTGTGACGGTCGCGAAAGCTGGAGAAGCTGAAGGCAAACTTGCGGCCTGTAGAACCGTCAGAGTCATCAGGGTCGTGTCAAAATGGCGAAAGGGCCAGTGAGTTGTCCCGACACGCCGGTTCGCGCTTTTGTACTGTGACGCGACTGGAATCGTCCGACTCCACCCGCAGATTCTGCCTGAACAACTTGCTCATCCCGGAATCATGGATTTGCCCGGCGAGCGGTGCGTGTGAACCCACCGAGAAGCGGAGGCACCAATGACGAAGCACCAATGACGATTGCGATTGAACCTCGTCACACGGTGTTTCCGTTGATCATTGACGATTGGTCATTGGATATTTGCCCTGGCCGGTTGACACCCGCCGCTCGCCAACCTCACACGACAGCCTCAGCCAGAGTCCGCGCGGGCGGTTCCGTCCGACGGACAAGTGCCGCGATGCCTTCCAGCAGCATCAGGACGGCAAGTACCATCAGCACGACGGCGATCCATGCGAGAGGATCGGCCGACACTCCACTGGCGAACTGAGTGCGAATGATGGAGATCAACGCCCAGGAACTCATCACATACATGAAGACAGCTGGGATTCCGGTGACGAAGAAAACCCATATCGCCCGACGAGTTCGCCACAGCCAGACTGTAATTCCCAACAGTGTCAATGCCGCCAGGAGCTGATTGCTGGCTCCAAAGAGAGGCCAAAACGCCTTCCAGACCGGAATGACGGTGCCCTTCGGATTTGTCACCTGTTGCATGACAAAGAAGATGGGAACTCCAGCGGTCAGCAACGTTCCGAACCAGCGGCCGGTCGCAGTTTTCCAGCCGGTCAGCTCCTGGAGGATAAACCGGCCCAAACGAGTACACACATCCAGCGTGTCATAGACAAACGTGTTGAATGCCATGAACGCGAATGCAACACCGATTTTCTGAGAGACGCGAGAGTCTGCAGGAACGTTCCGATACCGTTTGCGTAGATGAAATTGGGATTGGCATTCGTCAATTGCGATCCGACCGGCAACAGCATCACACAACAAAGTGACACAATGGCGACCATCGCCTCCAGCAGCATCGCTCCGTAACCGATCGGCCTCGCATTGCCTTCAACCTTCAGCTGCTTGGACGTTGTCCCCGAGCAAATGAGCGAGTGAAATCCAGAGCACGCTCCGCACGCGATCGTGATGAAAAGGATCGGAAACAGAGCGCCATGCACAGGATGGTGCCATCCGACGAACGCTGGCTGCTGGATCGACTGTCCGCCGCCCAAAATGCCCAGTGCTCCGGCTCCCAGAGCGGCATACAGGAAAAAGCCGCCGAGCTGACCCCGTGGTTGCAGCAGCAGCCACATTGGAGCCACGGACGCCAGCGCACAGTAACTCAACAGAAATACGTCCCAGATCCGAACCGCATAAAGTGCTGCCTGAGCCGGCGTCAGTTCCGGATTCCAGCTTCGCACCAGTTCATCGACGTTCAACGGAATGTACTGTCCGACCCAAATCGCAGCGCCGACGAGCGGGAGAAAGACCCACGTCGCGGCTCCCATCGACAGCTTCCCGGAGCGAACAACGACTCCCATGACCAGCGGCAGAATGAGATACAGCAGTGACGACGTCGCAATTCCGCCGGACAGGACGAGGTTCCTTGCGGCGGGATCAGCCTTCGCATCCATCATGGACGGGTAGGGTTTGCCGGAGTCCAGATCCATCGCACCGACAAACATTGTGGCTGTCATGTCGGTAAAGGCCACGACAATATAGATCAGTGCCAGCCATACGAATGACAGAAACAGCAGGTACGCTCGTCCACTGATGTGAACCCGCACGACTTCGATGATCGATGATGCCCGATGGCGGATCGATGCGACCAGCGCTGCGAAGTCGTGTACGCCGCCGATCAGAATCGACCCGATCAGAATCCACAGCAGCGCCGGCAGCCAGCCGAACCAGACTCCCGCAAGGATCGGCCCCACAATCGGCCCGGCTGCCGCAATCGCCGAGAAGTGCTGACTCAGCAGCGGCGCCGTCGGGCATGGAACGAAGTCCAGATCATCCCGCATCGTGATGGCCGGAGTCGGGGTCTGATCATTCAGCTGAAACAGCCGGCTGAGGAGCCGTCCGTATGTGAAATAGGCGATTGTCAGAATCACCGCGGACACAACAACAATTGCCAGCATTTCCATGATGGAACTCCGCTCCGGAATCTCGCGCAAGGGTTCGACGTTAATGTACTGTCGAGACCGCATCAAGAGGAAGATGTTCGAGCGGACAACAGCAGGAAACGGCAAATCGCGACGCTTCAATGAAGAAACCGGGAACGATCTGAATCCGCCGGGCAGCGGGCGTTCAAGGCCGTATGGTTCTGCATTCCGCTCGCCTGATATGCTACCGGACCGATTTCCAGCTGTGCGCTGTTTTCCGCCCTGACCACCTGAGTTCGGGCGTGCTCATTTTCCTTACTCTCCAGAGTGATTCCTGAACCCGCACACATCCGGCGATAAACACCCCATGAGCGACTCACTCGCGAGACAACTGCTGACGAAAGCCGGCGTGTTCGCCGGCAAGACGACACGAGTGTCCGACTTGCGATCCCTCGTAGAAGCGCTGCGAGTCGTCCCGATCGAAACGGATCTGATCCGCATCGGGCCGGATCGGGACGGCGGCTATCTCCTTCCGGATGACCTCACCGGGATTCCGCACTGCTTTTCCCCTGGTGTTTCGGACTGCAGCGATTTTGAACTGGATCTCGCCCGCCGAGGCATGGAGGTCTTCATGGCCGATCGTTCCGTGGAGGGCCCGGCGACCGAACATCCTGCGTTTCACTTCGTCCCGAAGTTTCTGGCGTCCGTGGATGCACCGGAGGACGGACTGATTACGCTGGATCAGTGGTATCAGGATGAACTGCGGCCAGTGACCTGCGACATTCCGGAAGCGGTACTGCAAATGGACATCGAAGGTGCTGAGTACGAAGTGATTCACAATGTTTCCGAGACGCTGCTCAGAAAATTCCGCATCATCGTCATCGAATTTCATCGTCTGCATCAGTTGCTCGACCGAGCCTCGTTCGCATGGATGAGCCGCGCGTTCCGCAAACTGCTCAGGAACCACGCTGTCGTACACCTGCATCCGAACAACGGTCGCCGCACAATCGCTTACAGCGGACTCGAGATCCCCTTCACGATGGAGTTTACGTTTCTTCGGCGGGACCGGGTGAGAGCGACAGATCGCGCAGTTGTGATGCCGCATCCGAAGGATCGGAAAAACGTCGCCGCAAAGCCGGAACTGGTCCTGCCAGCGTGCTGGTACGAAGCGTAAGGATGGGCGCGACACGAATTGTCGTGGCCGACGCTGCCAGCGTCGGTTCGGACGCTGGCAGCATCCGCCACGAACTGGACCCTCTCCGACGCATCGGGATTCGGTGCTGGACGATTTCCTCGCCGCTGCCCTGGTCCACATCAGACTCGACGCCACACTGTCGGCACGATGTCCGTTTCATCCCGTTCGTCCGAGCGAAACCAGCGTTTCGGCGCACAGACAATTTTACCTGGTGTGGTCGCCAGCCAGGCAGCCCACCAGCTGAAGGAACTGTTCGCGATGATGAAGTGCTGCGCCTGGCTCATCAGCCGCAGATCTTCGCAACTTCGGGCTGCATCGTTGTGGTCGACAATCACCATCGGGTATTCAAATCGCAGGCTGGCCCGGCACCAATCCGGATCATCAGAAAACACGAACAGCCGGATCGGTCCGATTTCCCGAGCCAGGACGTCGGCAGATTTCTGGTAATAGTCGGGATCGCAGGTGCCGTAGGTCTGATGCGTGCCGGTGTTGCTGACGTAGTCACCTCGTCGAACATGGATGGCGACGGAGATCGATGCCGCCATCTCGGCCGCGACTTCCGCGTCTCGTCCCGAGACCGGAGTTGTCAGCGCGAATTCCCGGAGCAGCTGCGGACGCAGATCCGAAAAGTAGCGTTCTGACTGCCAGTAGCCGACCAGCATCGTATCGTCACCAGCGCTCTCAATCCCCGGCTGATATCCGAGACCTTTCTCGCGCAGCACCCTGATCGCCGCTCCGTTTACTCGGAGCAGACGCCGCCACCATGAACCACCGAATCGAACCGGCAGTCTCGCACGCATGGCATCCGTCATCGCGTCGGTTCGCAACTCATACCGATCCAGAGCGAAAGCACGCAGCGGGTCGTTCCGAAAGGATGACAGATCCAGCATCAGACTTGTGCCCAGCCGATCAGCGAGCCTGCGACCGGCGGCGTACTGAAACATCTGATTTCCGAGGCCACCCGAAATCCTGCTGAGAATCACGAGCACAGATCCTTCAGAGGTGTGCGTTACTCCCTGCGATGAATCTTCGGGCAAGGCAGCCCTGAGGGGCAAGAGCGATCCCGCGCGTCGATCGACCGAATCAGTCAGGTCACGAGTTGACTGCACTCGGGATTCCGGGACTGGAGCGCGAGGCTTATGATCCGCCGGCATGAATCAAACAACAGAATCACGGCCCATCGAGTTGTGGGACATCGTTGATGCGGCCCTGGTGATCAATCTGGATCGCCGCATCGATCGCTGGGACCGGGTGCGGGCTCATCTTCAGGATGTTGTTCCGCCCGACAAGCTGCATCGAGTGTCAGCCGTGCCGGGGAAAGAGATCGAGGGCTATCAGACGGCACGCTGGTTCCGCCGGACTCGCCGACCGGAAACGTGGGCCGGTCGCGCCGGCTGTTCGGTGTCACATCGCAATGCCATGCGGCTGGCTCTGGATCGAGGCTGGAACTGGGTGCTGATGATTGAGGACGATGCCCAGTTCGTGCGGAGTCTGGAAACTGTTGACGGCCGTGAACTCGCAACGTTCCTGCAGAGCCGGGGCGAAGAGTTTGGCGTTGTCTATCTCGGCTTCGATTCGCCGAAACGCCCCATCCGGCGATTGCAGAGCCTCGGAAATGACACGTCGCTGTATCAGATCGGCGGCTGCAGCACGACGCATGCCTATCTGGTCAACTCCCGTGTGATGCAGCGGCTGCTGCAGGAATTCCCGCAGTCCGAAGACGATATCTGGGGCTGGACCGCGACGAATGTTGTAATCGACCGCTGGTATTCCCTGAACCTCCGTCGCTGGACCGGCGTGGCAGCTGTCTCGCCTCAGTTCGCGATCCAGGAACGATCGGTGTCCGATATTACTCAGAGAACCAGTGACTACAACGAGCATCCGGATGCTGATGTCCTGAAGCCGCTGTCCGTCACCGATTGCGTCTGGCATTGTTCCTCCCTGCTCCGCGCGCTGGTCCGACCGGTGACCTCGATTCCCGCCGAGATCAAGGCATGGCTGCGGAAAACGTTCGGATTCTGACGCAGTCGGCGTTTGAAAATCTGACCTCCCTGTATTTGCCGCCTGCTTGCTAGATTTCTGCTGAGGCTGTGCGATCAAAAAACGTCCGCGAGCACAACTTCCACCTGTCTGTCTCCTGAGGTCTCTATGCGGCTACTCACCAAACTTCGGCGCAGTCTTCAGAAGAAGTACTTTCCCTCAGAACGCGACAAGGTCATGCGCCGCTGGAAAGCCGATCACGGCGATCAGGTGCTGAGACTCAATTATCACCTGCCCCCGGACTCAGTCGTGATGGACCTCGGAGGTTATCGTGGCGACTGGGCTCATGAAATCCACTCCCGCTATCGGTGTCGAGTCCTCGTGTTCGAGCCCGTGCTTTCATTTGCCGACGGGATCGCGCAGCGGTTTGCCGGGAACTCTGCCATCGAAGTGCACCCATACGGCCTGGGAGAATCGTCCCGGACAGAATTGATCGGCCTGTCTGCTGATGCCAGTTCGATGTTTCAGCACGATGGACAACTGGAGTCGATTCAGCTTCAGGATGTCGCGGAATGGTTTCAGCAGCACAGAATCAATCGCGTTGCGCTGATGAAAATCAACATCGAAGGCGGAGAGTACGAGCTCGTGGAACGACTGCTGGATACGGGACTGGTCTCACGAGTCGACAACATTCAGGTTCAGTTCCACGACTTCGCCGCCGACTCCCGATCAAGGATGGAACAAATCCTCCGCCGGTTGCACGAGTCGCATTCGCCGACGTACCAGTATCCGTTCGTCTGGGAAAACTGGCAGCACAAAGCTGCCTGACAGGCAGTTGCAGACAACGGCACCGGCATTTCGACCATCCAGGAAGGGCAAAAAGTTGATGAGAATCGCACAATCCAGGTCGGTCGGAAACGAAGGTGTTTTTCTGCTGGGTATTCTCTTGTTTCCACTGGTCGGCTGCGGTGAAAAATCGGCAGACGAGAAGAGTCTTTATCCGGGGATTCCTGCCTTCCCTTCATCAACACAGTTCGCGACGAAAAGTTCCGGAGCACCGGGGGCTGACGATCCTTCTCAAAAAATCACACTCACAACAATTCCGAGGTTTATCGAAACCCAGGACGCTCTTGGGGTCTCCTTCACCTACGACAATGGTGCCGCTCCGGAGCGACGAATTGTCGAAACGACAGGCGGAGGTGCTGGCTGGTTTGATGTCGATGGAGACGACTTTCCGGACCTGTATCTGGTCCAGGGTGGCAGTCCGCTGGCGAGTGATATTTCCGGCAATCCAACCGATAAACTTTATCGCAACCGCGCTGGACTGAAGTTCGATGAGATCACTCTTCCTTCGGGGATTGACGAGCGACTATATGGTCAAGGCATAGCCGTCGGCGATTTCGACGGCGACGGTTTTGACGACGTCTATGTGACCAATGTCGGTCCTGATACACTGTACCAGAATCAGGGCGACGGGACATTTCGCGATCTCTCTCAGGCCCTCGGTACCTCCGGGAGAGAATGGGGATCAAGTGCTGCGTGGGCCGACCTTGACGGAGATGGAAATCTTGACCTTTTTGTCTGTCAGTATCTGGACTATGACCCGGATTCCCCGGCTGTTTGCGTGGATCGGTACGGTAAACCCAGAATCTGTCATCCTTCAGAGTTGCTCCCCCAAAAAAATGTTTGTTGGAGAAACGACGGCGATGGTCAATTCACAGATGTGCTTGAACCGTGGGGACTGGATGGTCCAGGCAGCAAGTCACTGGGACTCGTGATCGCGGATCTGAACGCGGATCATCTGCTCGATGTGTATGTGGCGAACGACACCACCGCGAACCATTTGTTTATTCAGCGTGCTCGGGGCAGCTTTACGGAGGATGCAGGCGCAGCCGGTGTGGCAACGGACGGTCGCGGGAATAACCAGGCCAGCATGGGGGTTGCCTTTGGTGACTACGACCAGGATGAACTTCCCGATCTTTATCTCACACATTT
>Ga0163144_10016360_pt1 | contig 15199 bp, 14 predicted proteins | sample OliLak19BULKMAT1_FD_123175 | JGI IMG/M metagenome (GOLD analysis project Ga0163144, IMG submission 123175) | Freshwater microbial mat bacterial communities from Lake Vanda, McMurdo Dry Valleys, Antarctica - Oligotrophic Lake LV.19.BULKMAT1 | ecosystem: Environmental > Aquatic > Freshwater >... | reverse complement strand
TGTGGGGAATGAAATAACCAGAGACGATGTGATTCGGGGATCCGTGGGGTTGTATCCGGGGCAGGTAGTTGATTACCGAGAAATTAAAAAAGCGGAGGCGAGGCTCACGAAGCTGGGTATTTTCGAATGCGATAAGGCTACCGGGATTCATCCCCGAATCGTGGTTTTGGATGGCGACAAGGACAGTATTTACAAAGACATTCTCATTCAAGTCAAGGAAATCTCGACACGGCGTTGGCGTTGTCGACTCGCGCTCTCCTTTGATGGAATCATCGCTTTCGAACTCACGCTGAAGGATCGAAACTTCGACCCGCTTCGCTTTCCACATTGTCTTGACGACTTTTGGAGTGGGCGGGCTTTCGGCGGCGGCGGCGTTTCCGTCAACCTGACCCTACTTCGCGTGCCTCTGCTTCCCCATCGGTTATGGAGCGTTTCCGCCTGGCGCGCCTTCTTGCCGTCCGAATGGAATCTATACACATCGCCCGATCCGTCTCTTGCCCGGAACGGGCATGAAAAGGCGATGAAGGCCAATTGACGAACCGTCCATTGCGAGTAGCTTGTCAGCATGAACCACCACGACAAGCACAAAAAATTCCTCGACAAAATCAGCCAAAAGCGGATCGACCCGCCCGCCTTGAGCGCGACGATGCCGCTCACGCAATTGGTGGAGGAGGTCTTTCTCTCCTACAACGCGGGCCGGCTGCGCGAGGCGTGCCGACTTTACACGCAGAAGATGTTGGCCGACAACGTCACCGTCGGCCTGTCGCTGTCCGGCGCTCTCACCCCGGCGGGCATGGGCATGTCGTGCCTGGTCCCTCTCATAGAGGCGGGCTTCATCGACTGGATCATCAGCACCGGGGCGAACCTCTATCACGACACGCACTTCGCCCTGGGCATGGATCTGCATCAATCCCGGCCCGGCCTTAACGATCTTGAGCTGCGCGAGAATCAGGTTATCCGCATCTACGACATCGTCTTCGACTACGAAAACCTGCTGGGCACCGATCGGTTTTACCGCGTCCTCTGTCGCAGCGAACCGTTTCAGAAGGAATTCAGCACGGCCGAGTTTCACTATCTCGTCGGCAAGTATCTCGCCGCCCGCGAGGATGAACAGGCAGGCCGGCATCGCAGTTTCGTGGCGGCGGCGTATCGCTGCGGGGTGCCGATCTTCACGTCGTCGCCGGGAGATAGCTCCATCGGCATGAATCTCGCCGCCTTGCAGTTGGAAGGTTCGAAGCTGCGAATCGACCCCCTCCGCGACGTGAATCAGTCGGCGGCCGTCGTGTGGGACGCGAAGAAGAACGAAGGCCGCAGCGCGGTGCTCATCCTGGGCGGCGGCTCGCCCAAAAATTTCATGCTGCAAACGGAACCGCAGATTCAGGAAGTGTTGGGCTTGGACGAGGCGGGCCACGATTACTTTTTGCAAGTGACCGACGCACGCCCTGACACCGGCGGACTTTCCGGCGCCACGCCCGCGGAAGCGATGACGTGGGGCAAGGTCGATCCCCAAATGTTGCCGGACACGGTGACGTGTTATCTCGATTCGACGATCGCGCTGCCGATTATGGGCGCCTACGCGCTGGCGAATCACGAGCCAAGGAAACTGCGACGGCTGATGGACCGCATGGAGGCGCTCACGCAGCAGGTGGCGGCGGCGTACGCGGCGAACAAGGAGCGACGGCCGGAGTGAGTTCGGCGTTGAAACCAAAACGCAATTCGTGGTATGATTTATGAACGCCACTCAACAAAAGACACTGGAAGCTATTTTCGAGAATCCGGTTCGTTCGGATGTGGCCTGGCGAGAAATCGAATCGCTGCTGGCGGCGTGCGGCGCGGTAATTACAGCAGGAAAAGGATCTCGCGTTCGCATTGTCCTAAATGGTGTTCGCGCCGTTTTCCATCGGCCTCATCCGAAAAAGGAAACAGGAAAGGGCGCGTTAAAGGCCATGCGGCGATTCTCAAAAAGCGCGGGAGTACAACCATGATGGACTATAAGGGATATATCGGAATCGTGGAAGTCGATGATGAAGCGAATGTCTTGCACGGAGAGGTGGTCAATATCCGCGACGTGGTGACGTTTCAGGGTGAAACCGTTGAGGAAGCGCGCGACGCCTTTCGAGACTCCGTGGATGATTATTTGGCATTCTGCGAGGAGCGCGGTGAGGAACCGGACCAACCCTTTTCGCCGGAGTTGGTTCGGTTGGCTGGATCACGATTGGCGGAAAACCGAACGAGCCTTTTCGCAAGTCTGGCGGAACTTGCGGCAGGGCCCTCGGGCCAAGTGTCCGCACGCTAAGCCGCAAGCGGCGGAGAGTGGTAGGGCTTTACTTGCGGCGATAGGTCGCGGTCATGAACGATTTCCAGACGCCGTCGGGGCCGGGGGTGCTGGAACTTAACGTGCGCAGGTCGTCGCCCTCGAACGCGATCACGTCCTTGTAGTCGGCCATCTGGCCTTCGCTGGTGAAGCTGGGGCCGTTGGCATCGAGGACGAGGGATTTGCCGTCGGCGGCGAGTTCGCCTTCGTAGACCCACATGTGGGTCATCATGGAACCGATGAAGGTGCCGACGAATTTCTTGCGGGCGGGATCGTAGCCAAGCGTCATAAGAGTCGTCGTGGTCCCGCCGCCGGGCATTGCGCCTTTGCCTTCGCAAAGTACCCACAAGCCGCCGAGGGAGCGGACCGTTTCCGTGCCTCGGAATTTCTCCGGCGGTTTGCCTGGTTCCATGACGGCGTCGAGTTCGTAGGCCCATTCGCCGACGAGCTTTTGCAGCCATTGATGTTCTTGTTGCGGTTCGGCTTGCATGGTTGGACTCCTAAAATCTAGTTTACGGGTAAAATCCAAGTCTTGCCCATAACAGCCTTGCGTTCATTTGGGACGCACGATTCATTCCCAAACGATTCACGGTAGCCCTGCCTTTAGCGGTAACTCCATCGATGCGTCCGAGATCCTGCGAAAAAAGGAAATGGTCGTTCCACAAATCGCTTCGCGGATCAAACAGGTCGGCTTTTTCCTCGGTTTCCTCATCCAAGCCGTCAACGAAGTCGCTCTTGAAAAGATTGCATGATCGGCAGGAAAGTGCGAGGTTCGCTTGCGAATCATCGCATGCGCGCGAGATTGGAATGATATGCTCGACTTCAAATGGAAAATTGAAGAACGCTTCCGGCGCACGGCAATATTCACAGCGGTGGTCAGCGCGGCTCGCCACGGAAACATAATGCGGATTCACTTGGAAGGATTCCGCATCGTTTCCGCGCGGCGGATCGCCGCTTGCAGTTCCGCCTCAACCAACATTTCCAGTTCCTCCCCTTTCGCAGGATCAAATGTCCGCCTCTCGCTGTGGGCGGCTCGCCATTCCGCCATCAACGATTGGAGGCGGTCGATTTGCTCCCCTGAAAAAAACTCGTCCGGACGCATCGCTTGCACGACAATGAGAGCGCTTTCCTGCGACGACTCCAACGCGGCGGTCAACGCGTCCAAGGCCTGACCCGCAGTGGAACCGTAACTTTGCCTAGCGCCCGAAACGGCGATAAACCGGGAGGAGGTCGGGCCAATGAATTCGGGAAAAATCGCGATGGTGTTCATGGCAATCATTCTACCAGATCTTGATCGCCCGTCGCGCTAAGCCGCAAGCGGCGGGCGAACGACGGGGTGGCATGCTTTTGGGGGTCGCTTCCATTTTGGAATCCCTCGCGCAAACCACCCCAAAAGCATGGGGGACGCGCCGCACATGCTTTTGCGGTGTCGTCGCGAGGCGCGAATGGCAACGCGAGGGATCCGCAAAAACATGCCACAATGCCGCCCGGGCGAAGTGTAGGAGAGTCGGCAAGACGTCTCGACCCATTTTGCCGAGAGTGTTAGGTTGGCGGGAGGGGTTGGAGGCATGTCGTGTTGATTCATTCTCCGATGCAACCGGCGGACGTGGAAGCCCCGGAGGCGCCGCGCAAACGCCGGCCCTGGCGGGGCAAGTTTCGCGATGCGCTGCGCGGACTCAAATGGGGCATCCGCGGGCATAGCAGTTTCGCGGTGCATTTCTTTTTCGCCGTGCTTGTCACGATCGCCGGCGTCGTGTTGGGCTGCGAACTGGTCGAATGGTGCTTGCTCGTCTTCGCGGTGGGATTGGTGCTGACGGCTGAGCTTTTTAATAGCGCGGTGGAGACGCTTTTTCGCGGCTTGGACGCCCAGACGAAGGAACGATCCTGGCAGGCGCTGGACATCGCCGCGGGGGCGGTATTGATGGCCAGTTTTATCGCCGTCGTGATCGGGGCGGCGGTGTTCGTGCGGCGACTCTTGGTGCTTTGGGGTTGGTAACAATTCCCGTCGGCGCAACGCGTCGACGAACTCGCGAACTTGGCAGGGGTCTTTGCCCTTGCCTTGCTCCACTCGTACAACATCTCTTCTGCATGCCGTTTCCGTTCGCGCCGCAAGTCGGGCGTTCGCGGCTCATCCCCCCCTTGCCCCGGGAGCATTTCCGATGAAAGACATCCTCGACTGGCTCAAGAACAACGACGCGGACCTTGTCGAGAAACTCTCCCAGCTGGTGGCGATTCCAAGCATCAGCACGGATGGAGAGCACCAGAACGAAATCGAGGAGTGCGCCAAGGCCACTGCTTCCATGATGGAGTGGGCGGGCTTGAAGAATATCGCGGTCCTGCGTTCCGGAGATTCCAACCCGTATGTCTACGGCGAATGGCTCGACGCTCCGGGCAAACCGACCGTGTTTCTCTATTCGCACAACGATGTGCAGCCGGTCAACTTCCCCGAGGACTGGAAGAGCGATCCCTGGACGTTGACCGAGCGCGACGGTCGCTTCTACGGACGAGGTTCCGCGGACGACAAGGGCGCCGTCGCGGTGCAGTTGGGCGCCATCGCCGCCTGGCTCAAGACGCGCGGCACGCTGCCCGTCAATGTGAAGGTGCTTTGCGAAAGCGAGGAGGAAGTCGGCTCGCGCAACCTCGACGCCTTCTTCAAAGAGAATCGCGACCGCTTGATGTCCGACGTCATCGTCGTCTGCGACACCGAGAATATCGAAACGGGGCTGCCCAGCATCACCTACTCGTTGCGAGGCATCGTCAGCGTTCAGGTCGAGGTGAAGAGCGCGACCAAACCAGTACACAGCGGCATGGGCGGCGGCATGCTGGCCGACGCCGCCCTGGCGCTCAATGTTATCCTGTCCCGCCTCTACTGGAAGAACGGCAAGATTCCGATCAAGGGCTTCTACGACAAAGTGCGGCCGCTGGACTCGAAGGAAAAGCGCGCCTTCAAGAAACTCCCCGGCGACGAGGAAAGCTGGCGCCGCGACATGGGGGTTTTGCCCGACGTGAAATTCGCCGTGGAAGGCAAAAATCATCCTTACGAGCAGACCTGGCGCAAGCCCTCCATCACCGTCATCGCCCAGGAGGCGAGTTCGATAAAGGGGGCGTCGAACCAGGTGTTGCCCAAGGCGTCGGCGATCGTCAGTTGCCGGATCGTGCCGGATATGGAGCCGGAGGAAGTGTACCGGCAGATTGTCGAGACGTTGACGAAGGATCCGCCCTGGGGCGTGCAGGTGAACGTAAAGCCCGCGGGGAACGTGAAGTGGTGGATGACCGATCCGCAAGGCCCGTCGTTCGAGGCGGCACTGGCGGCACTCAAGAAGGGCTATGGAACCAAACCGGTCGCGATCGGCTGCGGCGGATCGATTGGGTTCGTGGGACCGCTGGCGGAGTTGTTCGGCGGCGCGCCGGCGTTGTTGTTGGGCATCGAAGACCCTCGCACCAATGCCCATGCTCCGAACGAGAGTTTGGACGCGGGCGATTTCCGCAAGCTGACGGCTTCGGTCGCCCACCTGTTCAACGAGATGGGGAAAATCGAAGGCGGGAACGTGAAGGCGGAGGCGAAAACTGAGCCGCCTCCCTCCGTCGAAGCCGCGCCGGCGCCCGCCGATGCTCCAGCCGCCGCGTCGGAAGGGCACGGCGCCCCCGCGTCGCCGGCGGAGGCGGCGCCGAATGTCGACGCGCCGGCGCCGGAAGCTGCTCCGGCCGAGTCGAAGGAAACGCCCGCCGAGACCGGGTTGTTTCCCGCGCCGTGATGCTTGGGGATGCGGAGGTTGGGCGAGGCACGCAAGAGAAAGTCGCCTCGCCGATCGTAAGGCGCGGCTGGGAATTTTTTTTGCCTGGGAAATCGACGGGCGGACTGTTCTTTTCGCCGTCGCGTGCAATAATTTAATTGCTCGCTCCTGTTTCAACCAGCGCGCCTTTTGCACTTCTTTCGGCGGTGACTTACACCAATGAATACCTTCACCGGCCCCGCGCTCATCATGCGTTTTCCTTCTTCCTCCGAATGGCAGCATTACACTCTCGCCACCACCGGCGAAGTTAATGCCGTCGTCAACAACGTCATGCACCACATGGCCCAGGCGGGTTATTCCGAGAAGGAACAATTCGCCGTCCGCTTGTCCCTGGAAGAAGCGGTCGTGAACGCCGTCAAACATGGCAACGGCGACGATCCGCGCAAATGCGTGCAGGTTGATTTTCGCGTCGACAGCAGCATTTTGACCGTCCGCATCGAGGACGAAGGTTCCGGCTTCAACCCCGATGCAGTGCCCGATCCCCTCGCCCCCGAGAATATCGAGCGACCCGGGGGCCGCGGCGTTTTCCTCATGCGTCACTACATGAGCAGCGTCGAATTCAACGACCGCGGCAACGCCGTCACGCTGACCAAACGCCGCGAATAATGTGGTGCCGGTTTGTTACCGGCACGAATCCGCGAGTCCGATTCGTGCCGGTAACAAACCGGCACCACGGAAAAGGCGGCACGGCGTCATTCCACCCGGCAGAATACCGCTTTCAGATAACGGCCTTCCAACGCGTGCATGGCGAAGGGATGGTCCGCCGCCGCTCCGGTGATGCGGAGCACTTGCACTTGCCTGCCGCCTTGCCAGGCTGCCCGCTTGAGCATGTGAATGAATGCCTCTTCACTGACCAGGCCGGTGCAGGAACAGGTCAAGAAGATGCCGCCCGGCGCGACGGAGAGCAGGGCGAGGCGGTTCATGTCGAGGTATTTCTTGAGCGCGAAGTCGACCTCGTCGCGATCGCGGGTCTGCTTCGAGGGATCGAGAATCACCACGTCGAAGCGCTGCCCCGACGGCATGATTTCGCGCAGCCAGGGAAAAAGATCGGCCTGGACAAAGCGCACCCGCGCCTGGTTGAGGTTCGCGTTTTGCTTCGCCAGCGCGATCACTTCCTCGTCCAGGTCGACGCCGATGACTTCCTCCGCCTGACCCAGCGCCTTGGCGTAAACCGCGAAGCCGCCGGTGTTGCAGCACAGGTCGAGCACTTTTTTGCCCGCGCAAAAGTCCGCGATCGCGCGGCGGTTCTCGCGCTGGTCGAGGAAGAAACCCGTCTTATGTTTGCTGCCGGGCGCGACGCGAAAGCGCAGGCCATGTTCGGTGATGATTCCCGGCGCGGGCGCTTCCGGCGGCCGACAATCGAACGATTCTTGCTTTTGCACATGCTCTTCGGCGAACCAGTAAAAACGCGAATCGGGAAAATGGCGGTTGAGTACGTCCTGGATCGTTTGACGAAAGCGATACATGCCGGCCGCGAAGAATTCCATCACAATCGTCGAGCCAAAACGGTCGACGACCAGGCCGCTCAAGTTGTCGCCTTCCGAGAAGACCAGGCGGTAGGCATCGGAGACGCGATCCAACTGAAGCATCTGTTTGCGCAGCAGGATGGCGTCGCCCAAGCGGCGCTCGAAAAATCCTTCGTCGATGGGCTCGTCTTGTTTGGTGGTTAGGACGCGGAGGGTGATGCGGGAATGGCCGTTGTAAAACCCCCGGCCTACCCATTTTCCGTCTCGTTCCAGGATGTCGACGACGGACCCCGGAGGCAGCCGCGCGTCGGGTTTCTCCACCATCTTCTGGAATATCCACGGATGGCTGGAACGACGTTCGATTTTCAGACGCACGGCGGGGAGGGATTCACTGCTCATAAGAGCATTGTATTGGCGAAATGTGGTGCCGGTATTCTACCGGCACGAGCATTTGGATTGCCGCAATGTCGCGTGTCGCCCGCTTTTCGCGGCGTACATCTCGTGCCGGTAGAATACCGGCACCACAAAATGAAAACTTCATAAAATAACCAAACTCTGCTAATCCGAGTCTCGTCTTTTCTGGGTATTGCCCCAATAGCTAACATCGGGAGGAAAACTCGCATGCATCGCTGGACTTGTTGGACCTTGGCGCTCGCCGGAATGATTTCGCTAAGCACGGCCTCGTCGGCCCGTGCACTGGTCGTGGCGCCGCCGCCGGGCCCGAACCGCGTTGCGCAAGCGGACGCCATCGTCGTAGGCCGCGTAGTGGCGCATGAGGACAAAGACATCGAAGTGCAGCTGGGACGCGGAAAAATCACCTATCGCATCGCGATCATCAACGTCGCGGAGAACGTCAAGGGCGTCAAAGGCGCCAAGATGGTTCGCGTCGGCTTCATTCCGACCAAAGAGGTGGGCAATCCCGCCATCGGCGTGCGACCCATTTTCCGCCCCGGCATGCGCAGCGTGAGTTTTGAGATCGGCCAAGACGGCATGTTCTTCCTCACCAAGCTCCCCAAAGACAATATCTACACCGCGCCCATGTATTATGACGCGGTTCTCCGCAGCGCGCCGAATTTCGCGACCGAGCTTCAGGAAGCCAAGAACACGGTCAAAATCCTTGAGAATCCGCTTGACAATCTCAAGAACGGCAGCGCCGAGGTGCGCATGCAAACCGCTTCCTTGCTGCTCACCAAATACCGCCAAGTGCGTTTCTCCAGCGGCAAGACCGAACCCATCGACGCCGAGGAAAGCAAGCTGATCCTCAAGGCGATTCATGACGGCAACTGGGGACCGGTCGCGGGCAGACCTGGATTCGCTCCTGTCAATTCGCTGAATCTCTTCTACCAGCTGGGCGTCAACGTCAAGGACGGCTTCAAGGTCGCTCCGGGCACGAACCCGCAAGATGCCGCCAAAGAATGGCTGGCCAAGAACTGGGAAACCTATCGTATCCAACGCATCATCCCCGGCGAAGGCCCCGGCGGCGTCCGCCCCGTGACCCCCGGCGTGATTCTGCCCCGGCCGATCCTTCGCCCGATGCCGTTGCCGATCAAGAACCTGAAACTCAAAATTCAGGTGGATCGCAACTAGCGAAATTCGGATCGCCGTGATATTTTGTCAGACCCCTCGCTGCAATGGCGGGGGGTTTTTTGTTTGGTTGGAGCGAGTCTCGACGCTTTCGCGTCGAATCTGGTAGGAGGCCATCGTGAAGACACACGGACCGTGGACCATACTCAAGCGGAACGACATCTACGCCAGTCCCTGGACGCAGGTTTTCCGAGACGACGTGTTACGCCCCGACGGTCAACCGGGGACGCATGACATCGTGTTTCTTCGCCAAGGCGTGACCGTCGTCGCGGTGGATCAGGAGCGCCGCGTTCACTTGACGGAAGAATTCCACTACGCGGTGGGCCGGGTGACGCTCGAAGGCGTCAGCGGCGGCCGGGAGCAGGACGAGCCAGGATTGATTTGCGCCCAGCGCGAACTGCGCGAGGAATTGGGCATCATCGCGGCGCAGTGGACCGACTTGGGCATGATGGACCCCATCACCTCGGTGGTCGCGTCGCCCACGCATCTCTTCCTAGCTCAAGATTTGAGCTTTGTCGAAACGGCGCCGGAGGGGACGGAGCAGATTCGGCATGTGGTGATGCCGCTGGCCGAGGCGCTGGACATGGTCATGGACGGGCGCATTTCGCACGCGGGAACGTGCGTGGCGCTATTGAAGACGGCCCGGATGTTGGGATGCTGAATGTCCAGGGACGGCTGTCCCTGGGCTTTCAGAGCTTTGGGGGTTTAGCCATGTGCCGCCAGCGCCGGGCGGCGCCGGCTTTGCCCATTGGCGGAGTGAGTTCGATCCCAAGGCGGCAACCAGTCGCCTTGATCGAGCATGTCGGCGAATTCGGCGAGAGAATCGACGACGATCTCCGGGCTGTATGCATAGCGAACGAGATCGGCGCGTTGCGTTCCGCCGGTGAGGACGAGGACGGTGTGGAAGCCGAGCTGAACGCCGCCGAGGATGTCGGTTTCCATTGTGTCGCCGATCATGGTGGTTTCATCGGTGGAGAGTCCGAGCTCCTTGCGGGCGGCGCGCATGATGACGGGGCTGGGTTTGCCGACGCTGAACGCCTTGACGCCGGTCGCGGTTTCAAGCATGGCGACCATGGCGCCGCAACCGGGGCGCAGGCCATTTTGCGTGGGGCAGTTGGGGTCGAGATTGGTGGCGATGAGCTTGGCCCCGGCGCAGATCATGCGCACGGCCGCTTCGACCAATTCGAGATTGAAGGTACGGCCCTCGCCGACGACCACATAATCAGGATCGTGGTCGACGACGGCGTAGCCGTTTTCGTGCAGGGCGTTTAGCAAGCCGCCTTCGCCGATGACAAAGGCGGTTCCGCGTGGTTTTTGCATGGCGAGGTAGCGCGCGGTCGCCATGGCACAGGTGAAGACGTGTTTTTCTTCGACTTCCATGCCCATGCGGGAAAGCTTTCGCACGACGTCGCGACGGGTGCGTTGACTGTTGTTGGTCAGGAAACGAAAGGGTATGTCGCGCCGGCGCAATTGATGCACGAACAGATCGGCGCCGGGAATGAGTTCGGTGCCGCGATAGAGAACACCATCCATGTCGATGAGATAACCTTGCTTCATGAAATCCTCTTGGGGGTCGGAACGTGATCCATCCGGAGAGCCAGAAGAGATGGCTCGTGGCGGGAGAGGATTTCCACTGTCTACGCATTTCGCGTGCCGAGAACGAAGGAAAAACCTCGCCCTAAAGCGGTAAGTGGTTGACGCATCAGGAGTTTGACGCGGCGCGAAGAATAGGAGGAGGACGGCGGACGCGAGGAAAATGCCCGCGCCTTGGTCAATCGGTGCGTGAATGGAGGGCACAGACGAAAGCCCACGGACGGCCGTCCCTGGGCTTTCGGCGGGTCAATCGAACATGATCTCGACCACCTCGAAGCGCAGCGTGCCCATGGGCGCTTGCACCTCCGCGACATCGCCGATCTTTTTGCCGAGCAAGCCTTGGCCGATGGGGCTGGTGGTGAGGATCTTGTTGTTGACCGGATCGTCTTCGCCGGGGCCGACGAGATAAAAGATTTCTTCCTCGTCGATGTCGAGATCCTTGACCTTCACCGTGGCGCCGAAGACGACGGAGTCGGTGGGCAGCGTGCTCTTGTCGATAATCATCGCGCGGCTCAGCTTGTCCCGGAGGGAATTGATGCGTGCCTCCAGCATGCCCTGGTCTTCGCGGGCCGCGTGGTATTCCGCGTTTTCGCTGAGATCCCCCATTTCACGAGCGGTCGCGATCCGCTTGGCGATCTCGATCATCTCGTGATTCTGCATGCGATCCAGGTCGCCCTTGAGTTTATCGTACCCTTCCCTGGTCACGGGGACGCGCTCCAACGACATAATTCAGCTCCCTTGCATGTAGGAAAACGCCCGGGGTCCGTGGGGGAGGACCGACAGACGGGGCAGTCCATTAACAGAAATCCGCAGCCGGTTGGAGGAAACCCTCCGAAACACAACTGCGGAACAGATCAGCAAACTATTGCGAGGTTATTTTACTTTTTCTACAGGTGACGGAAAGAAGCAAATCCAGGCTTGCGAAACTTCCGTGTTCTTCCCATCTTGAGGCACTTGCCCCATCCTGTAAAGCCCAATTCACTCCCGAATGCGATCTTCGCCCTGCTGCATGGCCGCCAGACGCGCGGGCAACGTCCAGAGCGACGTGAATCCCTTGGCCCATTGGTTGTCGAAAAACTCAAGATTCGTCTGGTTGGCAAGTCGACTGTCATATAGGGAATGCGGGCTGCGCCGGCCCATGACCGCGCAACAACCCTTGTGCAGGCGCAACCGCACTTCGCCCGTCACCAACCGCTGCGACTCGCTAAAGAATGCCTGCAACGCGCGGCGCAAATCGTGGAACCACATGCCCATGTACACCAGTTCCGAATAACGCCGGCTGAGCGCCTCCCGCTGCGAAATCATTTCCCGGCTATGCACCAGGCTCTGCAAATCGCGATGCGCCGTGACGAGGATCATCGGAGTGGGCGCTTCGTAGAATTCGCGACTCTTGATGCCGAGCAGGCGATCCTCGACCACGTCGCAGCGCCCGATGCCGTGCTCGCCGCCAAGCCGGTTGAGCTCGCGCACCAGCTTGATTAGTTCGATGGGCTCCCCGTTCAGTCGATTGGGCACGCCTTCCTGAAAGCCAATGGTAATGAAGGCGGGCTCGCTGGGAGCGTCCTCGATATTGCGCGTCAGGACGAAGCAATCAGCGGGAGGCTCCTCCCAAGGATCGACAAGATGCGTCAAATACACGCTCACACCCCAAAGATTGCGATCGACCGCTACCGGTTCGTCCTTGGGTTCCTCAATGGGCAAACGCCGGCGCCGGGCATATTTCAATTTCTCTTCCAAATTCTTCAAATTCCATTCCCGAACCGGCGCGAGAACTTTGAGGCGCGGATCCTGGGCGGCGATGGCGGTTTCCAGACGCACCTGGTCGTTCCCCTTGCTGGAGGCGGCGTGGGCGACGGAATCGACGCCTTCCTCGCGGGCCAAACGCACCAACTCTTGGGCGATGAGATACCGCGCCAGCGCCGACCCCAAGTAACAATTCGATTGATAGACGGCGTCCGCCTGCAAAACGGGCAGCGCGAAATCGTTCAAAAACATTTCGCGGCGATCCAACACCTGCGCCGCGGTCGCGCCCAATTCCAGAGCGATTTCCCCCAGCGGCTCGAGATAAATCTCTTGGCCCAGATTGATGGACAGCGTGATAACCTGATAGCCGCGCTCATGCACGAGCCAATGCAGGGCAAGGCGGGATTCGAGGTCGCCGTTGAAGGCAAGGATGGTGCGAGGCATGGCAATGCGGGGATTCGGGGTGGCAGGGTGCTGCGGACGGCAAGATTACTCTCATCGAAATGAGGCCGTGGGCCGCGCGACAGCTGTTATCTTACGGGAGGAAGGTGCCGCACGCGAGGGTAAAGACCGAGAAGCCCGTTTGCGAATCGCGGCAAGGCTCATAAATCAATGAAGGGATTCACGGTATCGCCTCGCTGGCGCGAGGCGTCTGGTAGACGACAACAACACGACGCGATCGCAACATGACACCGTTTGACGCCGCCTCTCCCTTCGACGCCCGCTACTATTTCGCCGACGCGGGCTTTTACCAGAAGCTGCATCCATACGTCTCCGAAGGCGCTCAGGTTCGCTATCTCGCCAAGGTCGAGGCGGCGCTCGTCGAGACGCTCGCCGACTTCGGCGTCTGCTCGCGAAAGATCGCCGAGGAAATCGCGGCCGCCTGCAACCAGGTCAAGCCCGAGGACGTCTACGAGGAAGAGCGCCGCATCCAGCACAACATCCGCGCCCTCGTCAACACCATCAAGATTCCGCTCAGCAAGGAAGCGCAGCCGTTCGTCCATCTCTTCGCGACCTCGGCCGACATTATGGACACGGCCCGCGCTTTGTGCCTGGTCGACGTGACTTGCACGGTACTGCTCCCCGATCTCGTAAATCTGGAGAAGCAGTTGATCCAGATGGCCCGCGCCCATGCGGATACGCCGCAGATGGGCCGCACGCACGGACAACATGCGGTGCCGATTACCTTTGGCTTCGCGGTATCACTGTTCGTGTCGCGCATGGGGCAGCGCATCGAGGCGATCGCGCAGGCGGCGAAGAATCTGCGCGGCAAGTTGGCCGGCGCCGTCGGAGCATACAACGCGCTTTCACTGCTTCCCAATGCCGATCCCGCTCAGGTAGAAGCGACGCTGATGAAGCGGTTGGGTTTGGCGATCCCGGAGGTTTCCAGCCAGGTCGCGCAACCCGAATACGTCGTGGATTTTTGTTACGCCCTCACCAGCGCCTGGGGCGTGATGGCCAACATTGCCGACGATTTTCGCCATTTGCAGCGGAGCGAAATCCGCGAGTTGCGCGACCGCAAGGCGTCCGATCCGACCTCGCCCGTCGTCGGCAGTTCGACCATGCCGCACAAGGTGAACCCCAAGGATTTCGAGAACGTGAAGAGCTTGTGGAAGGCGTATATGCCTCGCTTTTTCACGATGCTCATGGATCAGATCTCGGAACATCAACGCGATCTGACCAACTCGGCGTCGATGCGGTTCGTCATGGAATACGTGGCCGCGTTCGCGTATGGCGTCCATCGCCTCGCGGGCAGTTTGGCGGGAACGGAACCGGACGTCGTCCGCATGAAAGCGGTGCTGGAGGAAGGCAAAGATCCGATCACGGCCGAGCCGCTTTATGTCTTGCTCGCGATGGTGGGCCATCCCGACGCTCATGAGGAGGCCCGCGTTCTTTCGCGCCAAGCCCGCGCGGGGAACAAATCGTTGGCCCAGGTCATCGCGGAGACGCGCTCGCTGGATGCCTATCTCGGCAACCTGTCAGCGGAACAAAAAGCGATCCTGGAAGATCCCGCCCGTTATTTGGGCGCATCGGTCGCGCGCACCCGCGCCGTCTGCGATGACTGGGAAAAACGCATCGCCGTCTTCGGCGTTTAAAAATTTCCCGCCAACCCCCAATCCACCCGAGTCCGCAGCGCTAGCAAGGGCGAGGGGGACGACCCTACGCAGTGTGCCATGCCCACGGCTTTGCGAGGACATAGGGATGTGCGTCAATAGACGAACGCATCCCGGCTCGCCCTTGCTAGCGCTGCGGACTCCGCCGGATTGGGCTAACCAGCGCTACTTCATTTTCGCGGCCGCCTTGAGCCTGTCGCGCGCGTCCCGGGCCGCCAGACGAATCTGCGTGAGCAACGAGTCGCGGCTCAGATCTTCCAGGACGGCGAGGGAGTCCTTGCTGTTGAGCAGTTCGAGGATTTCGATTCCCTCCAGGCAGCGGAGGCGATCGGGCGTCAGGTCGGGGTCGACAAGGCGTTGCAAAAGTCTGGCCGCGCGTTTCTCGCCTTCCAGCGTCGGCTTGGCGCTCAGGTATTTTTCCAGCGCGGGCTGAATGAATTCGCCTTGCTTGGCAAGTTCGCGCATGGCGCGGTCGCGCTTGGCATAGTTTGCGTCGTCCAGTTCCTCGATGGATTGTTGGATGAGCTTCCAATCGACGGGCGGGACGGCGACAGCGCGGATCTGGTCTTTCAAGAAGCCGACGGCGTGCTC
>Ga0163144_10016359_pt1 | contig 15200 bp, 12 predicted proteins | sample OliLak19BULKMAT1_FD_123175 | JGI IMG/M metagenome (GOLD analysis project Ga0163144, IMG submission 123175) | Freshwater microbial mat bacterial communities from Lake Vanda, McMurdo Dry Valleys, Antarctica - Oligotrophic Lake LV.19.BULKMAT1 | ecosystem: Environmental > Aquatic > Freshwater >... | reverse complement strand
CCGTCCTTTTCGATTTTGCCTTCGATCATTTTCACAAGAAGGCTCTCGCCGCTTTGGCCAGGAACAATCGCCGGGCCGCTTTCTCCGCCTTTCATCAGAGACGTGAAATCTTCGAGGACGAAATTCCCTTCCGGGTCTTTGGACTCGTGGCAATCCATGCAGTACTTGTCAAAAATCCCGTGGACGGTGGCGTAATCCGCCGGTTCTGCGGCGTTCAGATTTGGAAGCGCAGCCAACCCGAAGAGAAAAATGAAGGCGATCAGAAAGGCGTTCCACGCGCTCTTGACAACCTCAGCGCCCATGACCCAGGAACGGATTGGAGCGCGGACATTTTTGTCCGCCAGAGGCACAGTCGGCTCAGAACCTGTTTGAAAACTCGGAATGGGGTGGCACAGGCCACTGGCCTGTGTCGTCCGGCGACTCGCCGGACGAAACGGGGAGAACACTTCAACCAAAGAGGTCGGCTTTTTTCGTGCGGACGTATTCCCATTCCGGTCGGCGGGTCGCCGACCGGAACAGGCCGGTGGCCTGTTCCACCCTTTTTTAGATAGCATTTTAGAGGACGCGGACAGGAATGTCCGCGCTCCGATCGCTGGTTCTTGGGAAAAGTCGCGCAACTTGACAAGTTGCGTTGGCCCGGCCTTGCTGGCCCGTTCTGGTTTCTGCCGCGGCGAGCCGGTTGCAAACCGGCGATACGGCAGGATGCAATCCTGCGCTACGTTGACCACGGAATTACCAGGTGCCCAACTTCGGCATGCGGGGTTCGTGAACAGGGCCGATAGGACGAGAAAGAAAGGTGAGTCGCTTTTCATCTCAGCACCTCAATGGTTGAACAAAAACTCTTTGCTGCTCAACATCGCCCAGACCATGTCCTCGACCACCGGCCGCAACTCTTCCGGCGGGGCTTCGTCGAGGACCTTGAGAAAACGACTTTGCTCCTGGATCGTCGGCAAGCGGTTCAACGCGCTCAGATAGGCTTCCTCAATGATTCTTTCGTGGGGCAAATTTTTCTCCAACCATTGGCCCAGGACATTTCCTTTCGCTGCCAGCTTATCGTTGATGGTGTCGCCATTGGCGATGTGGAGGACCTGGGTGACATTCGGCTCGGCCGTCCGTTCGCAGGAGCAAGTTTTTTCCCGCACCGGCAGGCCAAAGGTTTTCAGAAAATAGGAATCGATGTTCGAGTCCGGAAGCTGCAACACGCGCAGGCCAGCGGGATAAGCCGATGAAGCCGCGCCGCGCGCCCCGTCTGTTCTCAGTTCGGTCGGGACGCCCGTCACTTGCGAGATGGAGTCCAGCAACACCTCAGCCATCAATCGCTTCGTAAAATAGCGGGAATAAAACCGGGTGTCCCCCGCGTTCTCGGGCAGGGGCACGCTGGAGCGCTGGTAGGTTTCCGATTGCAGAATGGCGCGCATCAGCGATTTCAAATCGTACTTCTGATCCACGAGAAACTGGGCGGTGGCCGCGAACAATTTCTCGTTGCTCGCCGGATTCGTCGCCCGCAAATCATCTACCGCCTCCACCAGGCCCACTCCAAAATAGTTCGCCCAAACCCGGTTCACGATCGATCGGGTAAAATAAGGATTGGCCGGGTCTGTCAGCCATCCGGCCACCGCCAGGCGCCGATCTTCGGTCGAGTTCAGCGGGACCGGATCGCCTTCCAATGGACGCGGCACCTGGGGTTTTCCCGTCCGCGGCTGAACCAGATCGCCGTCGTCGGAGACAAAAATGATGTTGTCGCCGTCCCCGCCGGAACCGCTCTTGTTGCGCACGCGGGCAAATAAATTGGCGAACTGATAATACTCGTCGTTGGTCCACTTCTCCATCGGATGATTGTGGCATTTGGCGCAGTTGATCGACATTCCGAGAAAGGCCAGCGAAACATTTTCCGCGGCGTCCCGAGGATTGTCGTGCAGCATGTAGAAATTTCCCGCGCCGTTCTCCAGCGTGCTTCCTTGCGCCACGATCACCTGCCGGGCGAACTGGTCCCACGGCGTGTTGGCCACCACGTTCTGCCGAATCCAATTGTAATAGGCCCAACTGGCCGGCGTTTTCAACCGCGGGCCCTGTTGTCCCACACGGCTGGTCACGAGAAAGAGGTCCGACCATTTGTAACTCCAATAATCAATGAACTCCGGCCGTTGGAGCAGTTTCTCAATTAACTCGTCTCGTTTCCCGGAAGACCGGTTCGCCAGGAATGCACGAGTCTCGTCGGCGGTGGGTAGCACGCCGATCGTATCGAGAAAAATCCGGCGAATGAATTCCGAATCGGTCGAGCGCGGGGAGGGCGGGAGATTCAAACTGGCCAGCTTCTCCAGAACCAGGTCATCGATGAAATTGCGCCGTTTCGCCTTGGCGAACACCGAGGCAGAAACTTTGTTCGTGAACGGAACGGTGACTGTCGCGGTCGCGATCCGGCTCAAGTACCAGGCGGTGATCGCCCCTTCGCCGTGGCCCATTACCGTGACCTTCCCCTCGTCATCGACCTGCGCCACCGGGGCGTTGGCGGCATTATACTTTGCCCAATGCGTGACATCCTCGGTGTGCCCATCGCTGAAGGTGGCGCGAACCAGCAACTGTTGATTCTGCTCCTCGCCCAACACCACATGGTCGGGCAGGACTTCAATCTTCTCGATCCGCACATCCTCCGCCTTCGGTCCGGGTGCGCCCGAGGCAATCCATTCAGCAAGCACGCGATAATCAATCGAATCGACTTCAAACTTTTTTCCGCCTTTATGCGGAACGGCTGTCGTCGGCTTGGTCAGGAGCAGGCTTCGGCCCGGGTCCACGGGATTCACGCGACGACCGTTGGCCTGCCGGGTCAACGTGAGAAAATCCGTTTCGTCATCATAACCGCGCAGAGAAAGCCTGAACCCGTTCTGTCCCGCCTCCGCGCCATGGCACGCGCCGGCACTGCACCCGGCTTTCGCCAGCACCGGCTGGACATGATTGCGAAAACTCCACGCGAACGGTTTTGCCATGTTTTCAACCACGACTTGCGTTTTTGCGGTCCTCTTTCCGACATTGGCGGTCAACGTGGCGGTGCCATTCCCAACGGGCACCGCGACCCCGTCCCGGATCGCCAGCACTTTTGCATCGCTCGTGCTGAAGACGACGTCGTTGGTGATGTGCTCGACGGATTGGTGATTGCGAATTCGCTCCACGATCACCTGCTGTCGCGCGGCGGGCCCGCTCAACTTGATTTCTTGCGGGACGATGACGATGGATTCGGCGCCTTGGGAGACATTCGCGAAAAAAATGGCGAGGCAGAGAGCGAGAACGTAACCGGCCGCTCCGCTCCGCGGACGCCCGTGTGGAAATATAGAGGCCCGGCGCGCAGAGGACTGACGCGTCCTATCCAGGAAACGATTTCCGAAAATCATAAATGGGTTCAAATCTCCTTTGGGTCTGGGTGCGTCAAAGGTTTTGATCAAAACAACTCCTTGATCGCTTGGGTGCCAAAATCCACCAAAGGAAACGGACGTGAATTCGGCCCCGGCAGGTGCGTTTCCAGATCAAGCCCCAGCGACTTGTAAATCGTCGCGACCACTTCATTGGGTCGGACCGGTCGTTCGGCTGGATAACCGCCGATGTCATCACTCTTGCCCACGATGCGCCCGCCCTTCACGCCGCCACCGGCGAAATAGACCGTCCAGCATTGCGGCCAATGATCGCGTCCGCCCGCCGGGTTGATCTTTGGCGTGCGCCCGAACTCGGCCAGATTGCACACCATCGTGTTGTCGAGCATGCCGCGCTGAAATAAATCCTCCAGCAACGCGCTGTATCCCTGGTCATACATCGGTGCCACAATATCCTTCATCCCGGCGATCGAGGTGAAGGGTTTGGAGCCGTGCGTATCCCAGGTGATCTCGTCGAAAACCGTGATGAAGGTATTGATGGTGACGAAACGGACCCCCGCTTCGACCAGCCGGCGAGCCAGCAGGCAACTTTGGCCGAAGCGCGTCATGCCATAGCGCTCGCGCACTTTCAGCGGCTCCTTTTCGAGATCAAAGGCGTCCCGCGCCTTGCTGCTGGTCATCAGGCGATAAGCCGAGGCAAAATTGTTGTCCATGAGTGCGGCGCTTGGACTGGCCTCAAAGTTTCGGACCGTCGAATCAACCACCTCACGCAGTTCGCGGCGCCGGGCGAGCCGGGCTTCGCCAATTTCCTTCGGCGGCAGGAGATCGGGAACTTTGAAATCTTTTTGCGACGGGTCGGCCATGAGCGCGAACGGGTCGTAGGCTTTCCCCAGGAATCCGCCATCCTGGCCGTGGGGCATATTGCCGCCAGTGGGGCCCATCGGCTCCGGCAAAAGCACGTGCGCCGGAAGCTCCGTTTTGCGTCCTTTCAGAAATTCGAGAGCGCACCCGGCGTGGGGCGTATTGACCCCGCCGGTGAAGAGGCGACCGGTCTGCATCATCTGGTGGCCAGTGTCATGCACCGCCGCTGCCGTGTGATAAACGCTGCGCACGAGCGAGAATTTATCCGCGAGCTTGGCGTGGAGCGGGAGGATCTCCGAGATCTGCATGTCGGGATTATTCGTCCGGATCGGCTTGAACGGCCCGCGAATCTCTCGCGGCGCATCGGGCTTCATGTCGAATGTATCGAGCTGGCTGGGTGCCCCGAGGTTGAAAATCATGATGCAGGCTTTTTCGTCGTTGCCCTTGGCCACTGCGCCCATCGCCTGGAGCTTGGCCATCTTTGCCATGCTCAAACCGAGCGCTCCCAGCGCGCCGACCTGGAGAAAATCGCGACGCGTGATCCCGTCGCAGGTGGTAATCGAGCCATTGCCAGATATTTTGAGCATAGCGAAAAACGGTTTCGTTCACTCGATCCGCGTTCAACGGTAAATCACATCGGATGGAGCAAGGAACGTTTTATCCTGATTTCGCCCCGGACGCAATCGGCGAATCGGGATTTCGAGCAAAACACCGGCTGAACACTCCATTCACCAAGTCCGTTCCCGGCGTTCTTACCGGCTCAATGTTGCATGAACCATTCGTTCGGAGTTCTGGGATCTGCGGATGATCGAATGGAACACCTTCGCCGCATCCGATCAAAAAATGAATTGACTGCGCCGCCAGCCCGGTTGATAGAAAAGGGCGTTTCCGCCATGCGTTATTTAAAAATCCTGATTTTCCTCTGGCTTGCCGTCCCTTCCCACGCCGGAACTTTTGTTCAATTTCGGACCCTCTTTGGCGACATCGAGGTCGAATTGTATGATCAAGACAAGCCTTTGACCGTGCAGAATTTCTTGCGTTACGCCAGGTCCGGCGCCTACCGCGACACCTTTTTCCATCGCTGCATTCCTGGCTTTGTCGTGCAGGGGGGCGGATTTTTCACGACACATCGCACGGAGAATTCGAATTTCCTCGCCGCGCCCCAGATCCCAAGCTTCGGCAACATCAGCAACGAGTTTGGGGTGGGCAGACGATTGAGCAACACATACGGGACCATTGCCATGGCCAAAATGGCTGGCAACACCAACTCGGCGAGTTCCCAATGGTATTTCAATATCGCCAACAATGCATTCCTCGACGCCAACGACACCACCAACCTGTTCGTGGTCTTCGGAAATGTCTTGCGCGGCACCAACATTTTAAACGATTTCAATTTTCGGGCGCCGAACTTCGGCCTCTACACGAATTTTGGCGGAATATTCGGCGCGCTGCCCGTTAACTACTTTGGTTCCGACTATCCCTGGTACAGCGATCTCGTTTACGTGGATATCTCCCTGCTGAACGTGCAGGTAAAATTGACCAATTCGTTGCGCGAGATCTCGTGGAACAGCGTCATCGGCAAGACCAATCAGGTTCAATACACAACAAACTTTCCCCCAGTGTGGCAAACTCTTGCCTCGACCAACGGAACGGGCGGGATCTTGAAAATCATCGATTCTGTCGCAGGTGGAACGCCGCGCTTCTATCGAGTGAATGTTTTGTACTGAGGGGCGACGCGATTACTTCGAAAATCCCGGTCAATCCGTTAAACCGTTCCCCGACCTCCAGTCAACCCTATCCAAAGCAGCGAGATTGCATGGCGGCAAAAAATGGAACTCTCAATTTCTTCAGACGTTGACTTTCCATTCAAATCGGCTGGATTTCCCCGACCAGGGTGTCCGGTTTTCTCGTTCACATTTTGTGCTCGACTTCCAAAACCCGCGCGAGCAAGGTGCGGGGCGGGATGAATTATGGCCAGGCTCCTAATCAAAACTGAAGGCTTGGAACACCGAAGCATTAATCTGCGTCTTGGAGCGAATCAGATCGGCCGGGGCTCGAATTGTGATTTTCAAATTGACCACGCCTCCGTTTCCTCCAGGCACTGCGAATTAATCTTGTCCACCGATGGATTATTGATTCGCGATCAACAATCCACCAACGGAACCAGCGTTGACGGACAACCAACGACGGAAAGGTGGCTGCGTCCCGGGCAAAATATTACGCTGGGCGCCGTGATCCTGTCCGTGGAAAACACGGAAATCACAATCTCAATCCCCCGGTTTCAACAACCGCCGGTCGTCCAGCACAAATTTCCCCCGGCGGGTGTTGGTTCCCCGGTGGTTATGCCCGCCGGCGCGCTGGTCTGTCCGCGCCACCAGAATGACCTCGCCACGTATCGTTGCATCCAGTGTAGCGAATTGGTTTGCGGAAAGTGCCTGCACGTCATCAGCCGCCACGGGGGCCACGCGCTCTCCCTCTGCCCGGTCTGCAGCGGCCACTGCGTCCCAATCATGGCCGAACCGCAAAGAAAGAAGACGTTCCTCGAAACGCTGCGCAAGACGGTAAAAATGCCCTTCGCCCGTCTTTCAGAGACCCTTTCTTTGAAGAAGCGATCTTAGGTATCTGGCCCCAGCAGAATTCCCGCGCAATCCACGTCTGTCGTTCCCGGAAAATTTTCCCGGGATTTCGGCAGACAAAAGAGCGGGCCTTAACAGGACCCGCTCATATTCGAAATCGCTCGCCTTTTTCGGAATCAGAATTTGTAGGCCATGGCGGCGACGAGTTTCAAATCATTCTTCTCGCGGCCGGGAGCTGGCTCATTGTCATAGGTGTCCTGCACGTAAGTGCGGAGACTGAGCTTTTTGGTCAGGCTCGTTTCAACACCCAATTCGGAATTGACGATGTAATTCGAAAAATTGTCCACCTGCGGAAGTATCTCGACCGACTGCCATATCTTGGCGCGATCGTTCAATTTGTGATCGAACCGTTCGGCGAGGCGAAGCGTCACATACCCCCGGGAATTGTCGCCCTGCTTTTCGTAGATGAACCCAGGGCCGGCTTCTCCGCTCAGCCGCGTGGTTTCGTTCTTGATGAAATAATAACCAACACCAGGGCTGAGAGTGAGACGGTACTCGATGTCGGCAATCGAGTCGTGCAGTGCTTCGAGACGCATGTAGCCGTAGAGACGTTCCGTGAACAAACGGTTGTACTGCCCAAAACCGCGGAGCGACTCTGCATTTTTCACGCTGTTGTTTTCGCCGTAAGTCGCATCGGCGCCGAAAGCCAGTTCGTTCTGGTCCCATTTTTTCCCGGTCAAAATATTTCCGGTAAAGAGGAGGGTGTCGCTATTTCCCCGAGTCACGGTGAGCCCCAAAGCCGCCGAGGTGTCCCAGGCGGGTTGGGTTACCGGGGTCGGAGCCTGCGCCGTGGAAGTCTGCACCGCGGCGATGAGAACACAGCCAGCGATTGAGAGGCTCCAAGTTTGCGAATTAAAGGTTCTGATTAATTTCATGTTTTATTTCTGTTCTTACTTGAGGGTTGCGATTGCGAGAAATCCCCTGTCTCGGATGTTCTGAGGATACCGGTTTTACTGTTTGAAAAGGCCTTTGAGTCCAGACGTTGTTTTCTTAAGCTGTTCCGTCGCGCCTTTCCCGAGATCTTTTACATTGTTACCAAGACCGGCAATTGCTTCGAGGCCTGCTTTGACCGCGCTGGCAATCAGTGGCTTCAAAATTTCTTTGCACAGTTGGGCGGCCGTCACCCCGTTGTTTTCTGAGCCGATGTTGCGCAAGTGAATCGGCGGCAGCGGGACGGTCAGCGATTTGGCCCCCAGCCCGGTGATCAGCACACGGATCTGGCCGCCGTTAATGACGACATCCTTGATAAAGAATTTCCTACCGCCTCCGTCAGTTGATTTTTCCGGATCCGATCTCCCATCGTCAGGCGAGCTCTCAAGATTTTTCAAAATCTGGCTGAGATTATTCCCGCTTAAACCGCCTTCGAAAGTGATTTCCGGCGCCTGAATGTTCACTTCATCGACGACGATTGTATCGGAAAGCACGGAGGAAAGCTTAACGGCTACTTTGAGGCTCGCCACCTCAATCGCCGACGGCGCCTTGTAGCCTTCTGGATTTCCCACGAACAATTTGCCAAGTTCGCCATTGCCGTTCATCGGCGAAAGCCTCGCGCTGCCGAGCCGAACATCAACTTTCGTCATTTCCGGTCCGACCGTTTCCACGCCTTTCTTGACGATCGAGTTGAGATTAACAAAAACCAACACCAGCACGAGGATCAAGATTCCAATGACACCGCCACCGATGCGAAAAATCCATTTTTTCATTACCGATGATTTTGTCGAAAGCTGGAAAACGTGTCAAACGAGTATTCTGGAGCCATCGACGAATCGACGAATTAAAACTTCCCGCCGTAAACCGCGTTCTTCCCAAGCAATTGTTCAATGCGAAGCAGTTGATTGTATTTGGCCAGACGATCCGAACGACTGAGCGAACCGGTCTTGATCTGCCCGCAGTTCGTCGCCACCGCGATGTCAGCAATGGTCGCATCCTCAGTCTCACCCGAACGGTGCGACAGAACCGCCGTGTAGCCGTTGCCCTGCGCGAGTTCAACCGCGTCCAGCGTCTCCGTCAGCGACCCGATCTGGTTCACTTTGACAAGAATAGAATTAGCGGTGCCGGTATCGATTCCTTTCTGGAGAAACTTCACGTTCGTGACGAACAGATCGTCGCCGACCAGTTGGATCTTGTTTCCGAGTTTATCCGTCAGCGTTTTCCACGTCTTCCAGTCCCCTTCCGCGCACCCGTCTTCGATGCTGATGATCGGATAATCGCTGGTGAGTTTTTCGTAGAACGACACGATGTCGTCGCCGGAAAGCTTTTTGCCGCTGCTTTTCTTGAAAATATATTTGCCACTCGCCTTGTCGTAGAACTCGGACGCCGCCACGTCCAGCGCCAGGAAAATCTGTTTGCCCGCTTTGTAGCCCGCGTCTTTGGTCGCCTGCAAAATCACTTCGATCGCCGCTTCGGCGCTGTCGAGCTTGGGCGCGAACCCGCCTTCGTCCCCGACCGCGGTCGAGAGGCCTTTTTTCTTCAGCACGGATTTGAGCGCGTGAAAAATCTCTGTGATCGCCTGGAGCCCGCTGGAAAAAGTATCGAACCCTTTCGGCACGATCATGAACTCCTGGAAATCAATCGGCGCGTCGGAATGCGCGCCGCCGTTGATGACGTTGGCCATCGGCACGGGAAGCACTTTTGCGTTCGGCCCGCCCAGATATTTGAAGAGCGGCACGTCCAGCTCCGCGGCGGCAGCCTTGGCATTGGCCAGAGAGACGGCAAGAATCGCGTTCGCGCCGAGCTTGGCTTTGGTTTCGGTGCCATCAAGCTCGATCATCGTTCGATCCACCGTCAGTTGATCCAGGGCATCAAGGCCGGCGAGCACTGGGAAAATCTTGCTGGTGACATTTTTGACTGCCTTGGAAACACCCTTGCCCAGATAGCGCGACTTAATCCCGTCGCGCAGTTCAAGCGCTTCATGCTCGCCTGTGCTCGCCCCGGAAGGGACGGACGCGCGCCCGAGCGCACCGCTATCAAGAATCACATCAACCTCAACCGTGGGATTGCCGCGAGAGTCGATGATTTCGCGGGACTGGATTTCAATAATTTTGCTCATAAATTCAATTTCAAATTAATAGGGCGGGCATCATAGGAACGGGGGCAGACGAGTCAAGCGAAGGTGCTAGAAAGTTTGATGGCAAGGGGATCTCTTTCGTGAGCCATACGCGAACTTTTTGGGAGAAGTTCGCGCGCGAAGATCAACGCGAAAGCTTTGGAAAATGGTCGGCACAACAGCCACGCAGATTCATCGGCGCATTCCTCCAACGATTCGAATATCAGTTCGACAATAGCCGTTAATCGCCCGCTTTACTCTCCGCGCGATTCTTCAGGATGGCTTTGCCGTATTCGCGATTCATCCTGGCAATGAAATTGAGGGAGATTTCCTTCGGGCAAACCGCCTCGCACGAACCGGTGACTGTGCAATTGCCAAAGCCCGATTCGTCCATTGTTTTCACCATGCTCAAGACGCGACGCTCAGCCTCGGCTCTACCTTGGGGCAACAAAGCGAGGTGGGACACCTTCGCGGAGACAAACAACATGGCCGACGCATTCTTGCACGCCGCAACGCAAGCGCCGCAGCCGATGCACGCCGCGGCGTCCATCGCTTCGTCGGCGTCGAGCTTGGGGACGGGAAGCGTGTTCCCGTCCGGGGTTCCGCCGGTGTTGACGGAAACAAACCCTCCGGAGGCGATGATGCGGTCAAACGCGCTGCGGTCGGTGACCAAATCCTTGATGACTGGAAACGCCTTTGCGCGCCAGGGCTCGATCGTAATGGTGTCGCCGTCGTTGAAAAAGCGCATGTGCAACTGGCAGGCAGTCGTCGCTTTCTGGCCGTGCGCGAGGCCATTGATCACCATGGAGCACGTCCCACAGATGCCCTCGCGACAATCCGAGTCAAAGGCGATCGGTTCCTCGCCACGGGAAATCAAATCTTCGTTCACCACGTCAAGCATTTCCAGAAACGACATGTCGGGAATGATGCCGCTGGCTTCATAAGTGACCATTCCGCCCGCGTCGCTCGCATTTTTCTGCCGCCAGACTTTGAGAGTGAGATTCATGATTTTGAAATTCTTTTGCGCGTTGCGGGGGGTCTTCGATTGCTCTTCGATCCACCGACAATCGTGTGAAAGCCTATCTCGCGCTTTGGTGCGACATCCGGCGTCGTCAATCCGCGAATGGCGTCGAACACAATTTTGAAACGATGATCGAATTTTTTTTCCATCTCGTCCAGACGCCGGGCCAGATCGACATTCGACGCCAGCCATTGCCGGATTTTTACGAACGCGCGCATGACTTCGATGTTCACCTGCACGGCACGCGGACTACGGAGAACGCTCGAAAGCATCGCGATGCCCTGCTCGGTAAAAACGTAAGTCCGATATCTTGCGCCGCGATACTTGCGAAAGCTCATCACAATTTGTGATGAGTTCAATTCTCCCAAAGCTCCGATTTTATTGGGTTTTTTTGCGCTCTTTCCGGAACTCATCACAATTTGTGATGAGTTCGATGGCGATGCGGTCAAAATCTGTGATCGCATCAATACCAAAACTTCCTCCTTCGAAAGTTGAAACATGAAGTCTTCCGGGAAACGCGAACGATTTCTTTTCACTGCCTGATTTAGGACACGCGCTTCGACCCCGTACAATGCGGCCAGATCACTGTCCGTCATCACCTTTTGTCCGCGCAAAAGATAAATCAGGCTTTCGACCTGTTGCACCGGGACAATTTTATTTAACTTCCTGGCCATTCGTATCCGGTCACAGATTGTGACCACAAGATTATTTGTAACTCCTCGTGCTCAGGTGGACTTCTTCATAGACGAGCGGTTCCTTGTTCAGGATCGGCGGCTTGCCGTCGCCGGCAAACTCCCACGCGGCCACATAAGCAAAATTCTCGTCGTCACGCTTGGCTTCGCCGTCTTCGGTTTGGAACTCCGACCGGAAATGGCCGCCGCACGATTCGCGACGATGCAACGCGTCGTAACAAAGCAGTTCGCCAAATTCCAAAAAGTCGGCGACACGCCCGGCGTGTTCGAGAGTCTGGTTCAATTCGCCGTTTTCACCGGAGACATTGACGTTCTTCCAGAATTCCTCGCGCAAGGCGGGAATCAGTTGAATCGCCTCCTTCAATCCTCTTTCGTCGCGCGCCATGCCGCATTTGTCCCACATGATTTTGCCGAGTTCCTTGTGAAACGAATTCACGGTGCGTTTGCCTTTGATCGAGAGCAGGCGCTTCGTGCGTGCCTGAACTTCGTCCAGCGCTTTCTTGAATTCCGCGTGGTCGAGTTTCGGTTTCGGCTGCTTCTCGCTCACGAAATAATTTCCGATGGTGTAGGGCAGAACAAAATAACCATCCGCCAAACCTTGCATGAGCGCGCTGGCGCCGAGGCGATTCGCGCCATGATCCGAAAAATTCGCTTCACCGATCACGAATAAACCCGGAATCGTGCTCATCAAATTATAATCAACCCAGGTGCCCCCCATCGTGTAATGCACCGCCGGATAAATGCGCATCGGAACTTTGTAGGCATTTTCGCCGGTGATCTTCTCGTACATGTCGAACAGGTTTCCGTAACGCTCGCGCACCGTGCTTTCGCCCAGACGTGTGATCGCGTCCGCGAAATCGAGATAAACGCCGAGTCCGCCGGGACCAACGCCGAGCCCTTTGTCGCACGCTTCCTTCGCGGCGCGGGAAGAAATGTCGCGCGGCGCAAGGTTTCCGAAACTCGGGTATTTTCTTTCGAGAATGTAATCGCGATCCGCTTCTGGAATCTGCGAGGGCGGTTTGCCGCAATCCTCTTTTCGCTTGGGAACCCAAACTCGGCCGTCGTTGCGCAACGATTCCGACATCAACGTCAACTTTGACTGATGTTCGCCGCTGACCGGAATGCAGGTTGGGTGAATCTGCGTGTAGCAAGGATTGGCCAGCGCCGCGCCTTTCTTGTAAGCGCGCCAGATGGCCGTCGTGTTGCAGCCCTTGGCGTTGGTGGAAAGGTAGAAAACATTTCCGTAACCGCCGGTGCCGAGAACCACCGCATCCGCCGCGTGCGCCGAAATCTCCCCGCTGACGAGATCGCGAACCACAACACCTTTCGCGTGGCCGTCGATCACAACCAGCTCCAGCATTTCCGTGCGCGGATACATCTTCACTTTGCCCAGGCCGATCTGGCGCTCCAGCGCCTGATACGCGCCGAGCAGAAGTTGCTGTCCAGTCTGGCCACGGGCGTAAAACGTTCGCGAAACCTGCGCGCCGCCAAACGAACGATTTGCGAGGAGCCCGCCATACTCGCGAGCAAAGGGAACGCCTTGCGCGACGCATTGGTCGATGATTTTGACGCTCGTTTCCGCGAGCCGATAAACGTTGGCTTCGCGGGCGCGAAAATCACCGCCCTTGATGGTGTCGTAGAAAAGCCGGTAAACGCTGTCCCCATCGTTTTGATAATTCTTGGCGGCGTTGATGCCGCCCTGCGCCGCGATGCTGTGGGCGCGCCTCGGGCTGTCCTGGAAGCAAAAGCATTTTACGTTGTAACCCAGTTCAGCCATCGACGCCGCCGCAGAGGCACCGGCCAGACCCGATCCAACCACGATCACGTCATACTTCCGTTTGTTCGCCGGGTTCACCAGCTTCAGGTCGAATTTGTATTTCTCCCATAAATCCGGAATGGGACCGGAAGGAATTTTGGAATCGAGTTTCATGTTACTTCAATGCCTCCTTTCCAAAACCGAGCAGAATGGCAATTGGAATTGAGATGTAGCCGACGAAAATGAAAATGGAGATAGCCTTGGCGAATCCGTCGATCAATCCCGCATAGGATTTCTTTTTCCAACCCAGCGATTGGAATATCGAACCCACGCCGTGGCTCAGGTGCAGTGAGAGCAAACCGATCGCGATGATGTAAAAAATTGAAACCACCGGCTGGCGGAAACCAAGGATCATCATGGCGAAGACATCGTGCCGGTCTTTTGCGTCGTGCAATGTTTTGAAATCCTCGTTCGTGAAATTGATTCCCGGGATTTGCACGGTGAAATGCAACAGGTGATAAATGATGAAAAAGAAAATGATCAACCCGCTCATCAACATCGTGCGCGAGGCGTAACTGGCGGTCGTCGGGTTGTAAGTCTGATAGGCGATTGGACGGGCCGCCTTGTTTTCGGCCGAAATTTTTATCGCCGCCCAAATGTGCAGGAGCACCATCGCCAGCAGGCTGATTCGCGCCACCCAAAGCAGTTCGCCAAGCCCCTGCAGGAATGCGCCATAGCGATTGATGGTTTCCGGCCCAAGAAAGATTTGCAGGTTTCCGATCAAGTGGGCGACGACAAAACCGAACAGCCCGAACCCGGTCAGCGCCATGATGTATTTTTTGCCGAGCGAGGAATCAAAAATTTGTGTGACAATATTCATTGGTGAGGCCGCAAACGCAACCGCGTGAGCGAAGCTAATAACTAGGGAGAGGCGCGTCAATGCGGACTAATCGATATAAGCCTCGCTTGGGCGACGGTTACCTTCACTTATTGGCGATAATCACGCGGTTTCAACCAAACCTGCGGTGAGAACCCCGGCAGGTTTCCAACCTGCTTTCGCTTCGAATCCAGGAAATCTCCGCCGATCCGTCCTCTGAACTTATCGCGAAATGCTTCCGAAAGGCCTTTTGCTTTCCATTGAGGCATTACCCTTCCACCGAACTAAAGGCCACCACACTCAACGGCGGCAACGTAATTTCCGCGGAAAACTCCTGATTGTGACACTTGTGTAGATGCGCGGTGACACCGCCCAGGTTGCCTTGATTGCTGCCGCCGTAAATTCCAGCGTCGGAGTTCAATGCCTCTTTCCAGAAACCGGCCTTCGGCATACCAATGCGATAATTGGTCCTCAGAACGGGGGTCAGGTTCATGATGACCGCAACCTGCCGTGAGCAATCACGGTTCTGGCGGACAAAGGACAGAACACTGCTTTCCGCATCCCCGCAATCAATCCAATAAAAACCCGCCAGGTCAAAATCGCCCTCCCAGAGCGCGGGTTCGTTGCGGTAAAATTTATTCAAATCCTCGACGAACCTCTGGGTGCCCCGATGGAACGGGCCGGCGTCAAGCAGCCACCAATCGAGCGACTTGCTTTCTCCCCACTCAGCCACCTGGCCAAATTCGCTGCCCATCATCAAGAGCTGCTTGCCGGGAAACAGCCATTGATAGGCGAGGAGCCCCCGGAGATTCGCGAATTTCTGCCAGTCGTCTCCGGGCATCTTTCCAATCAGCGAGCCCTTGCCGTGAACAACTTCGTCGTGCGAGATCGGCAGGATAAAATTCTCGTTGTGATGATAGAGCATCGCGAACGTCAGATCGTTCTGATG